>Ga0208112_100032_pt1 | contig 302982 bp, 286 predicted proteins | sample HotLakConsoUCCLE_FD_184736 | JGI IMG/M metagenome (GOLD analysis project Ga0208112, IMG submission 184736) | Hypersaline microbial mat communities from Hot Lake, Washington, USA - Hot Lake Consortium UCC-LE (SPAdes) (version 2) ... | reverse complement strand
TCTTCCGCAGCCGTCACCACCCACGCGCAGCGCCAGACACCCGCACCGGCGCACCGCGGCACGCGGTGCCACCGCGGTCGTGGCGCAGGCCGAAGGCCGAGACACGCCGCAGGCCACCGACGGGCGATGCAGGCCCGATCCTAAAGCGTCGCGGCCAGCCGGACGCCCTGGTCGATGGCGCGCTTGGCGTCGAGTTCGGCCGCCACCTCGGCGCCGCCGATGACGCGGGGCGTCATGCCGGCGGCGATAAGGTCGTCGGCAAGGCTCCGCTCCACCTCCTGCCCGGCGCAGAGCACGACCGTGTCCACCGCGATCAGCGTCGGTCTGTCCCGCATTTCACCGAAGCTCACGTGCAGACCGTCCGTGTCGATCCTGTCGTAATTCACACCCGACATCATCTTCACGCCCTTCATCTTCAGGCTCGCGCGGTGAATCCAGCCGGTCGTCTTGCCCAGCCGTTTGCCGGGCTTTTCCGCCTTGCGCTGGAGCAAAACCACCTCGCGCGCCGGGGGATGCGGCTGCGGCCCTTCGGGCGCGAGCCCTCCGCGGTGCTCGGCGGGGTCCGCCACCCCCCATTCACGGCGCCAGAGGTCGGGCACCTCGGTCGGGCTTTCACCCGAGTGGGCAAGGAACTCGGCAACGTCGAAGCCGATGCCACCCGCCCCCACGATGGCTACGCGACGCCCCACGGGCGCCTTGCCTGCCAGCACGTCGACATAGCTCAAGACGTTCGGTCCATCCTGTCCCGGGATACCGGGATCGCGCGGGCGGACGCCGGTGGCGATGATGATCTCGTCATGACCGCGCAGATCGTCGACAGAAGGCGCCTCGCCCAGACGCAACGCGACGCCGCGTCGGTCGAGCATCGTGGCGAACCAGTCGACGAGGCCCACGAACTCCTCCTTTCCGGGGATCGTCTTGGCCATGTTGAGCTGTCCGCCGACCTGCCCTGCCTTTTCCCAGAGCGTGACATGGTGCCCACGCTCGGCGGCGGTGATGGCGGTCGCCATGCCCGCGGCGCCCGCGCCCACAACGGCGATGCGCTTGGGCGTGGTGGCGGGCGTGTAGCGCAGCTCCGTCTCGTGGCAGGCGCGCGGGTTCACGAGGCAGGAGGTCAGCTTGCCCGAAAACGTGTGGTCGAGGCAGGCCTGGTTGCAGGCGATGCAGGGGGCGATTTCATCTGCCTTACCCTCCATCGCCTTCTTCACGAAGCCCGAATCGGCAAGGAACGGCCGCGCCATCGAGACCATGTCGGCGCAGCCTTCCGCCAGCACCTCTTCGGCCACGTCCGGCATGTTGATCCGGTTCGAGGTGATCACCGGGATGCCGACCTTGCCCATCAGCTTTTTCGTGACCCAGGCAAAACCCTTGCGCGGCACGCTGGTGGCGATGGTCGGGATACGCGCCTCGTGCCAGCCGATTCCGGTGTTGAGGATCGTCGCACCCGCCGCCTCGATCGCCTGCGCCAGCTGGACGACCTCGTCATGGGTCGAGCCATCGGGCACGAGGTCGATCATCGACAGGCGATAGATGATGATGAAATCGGGTCCTACGGCCTCACGCGTGCGACGCACCACCTCGACGGGCAGGCGCATCCGGTTCTCGTAGGGCCCGCCCCAGCGGTCGGTCCGCCTGTTGGTGTGGGTCACGAGGAACTGGTTGAGGAAATAGCCCTCGCTGCCCATGATCTCGACCCCGTCATACCCGGCCTCGCGGGCGCGCGTGGCCGCGGTGACCATGTCGGCGATCTGCTTTTCGATCCCCTCCTCGTCCAGTTCCTTCGGCGGGAAGGGCGAGATCGGCGACTTGATCGGCGAGGGGCCCACGCAATCGGGCGAATAGGCGTAGCGCCCGGCGTGCAGGATCTGCATCGCGATCTTGCCGCCTTCGGCGTGGACGGCATCGGTGACGATGCGGTGGTTGGCGATGTCCTGCTCGGTATAGAGCCCCGCCGCACCCGGAAAAACGCCGCCTTCCCTGTTGGGCGCCATGCCGCCCGTGACGATCAGCGCGACCTCGCCGCGGGCGCGTTCGGCGTAGAACTCGGCCACGCGCGGCCAGTCTTTCGTCTCTTCCAGCCCGGTGTGCATGGAGCCCATGACGACCCGGTTCTTCAACCTGGTAAAGCCAAGGTCCAGCGGTGCCAGAAGATGCGGATAGCGAGTGTCGGTCATGCAGATCCTCCCCGGTGCAGGCGCACCTATGGCATGCAACGCCCGGCTGTCACGCGAAACGCGGCGTCAAAACCGGGGTGGACGGCCACGTCGCCGAGGGGCCGGTGCGGCACACCCGACGCCCACGTCAGCCCAACCCGGCCTCGGCGCAATGGCGGCGGAATGCCGTCTTGAGCATCTCGAGCTCGTCCCGGAGCAGCGCCAGTTCGGCGCGGATATCTTCGTCGAGGGGGGCGCCCGACATCAAGGTGAGGCGGTCGAGCACCGCCCCGCTGACGGTCGAGCGCAGCGCGATCACCTGCACCCCCTCCCCGATCACCTCGGCGGGCAGGTCAAGGACAACGCGTGCGCTGTCGGGCCGGTCCCTTTCGGGGCTGACCGCCGCCACGGCGATGACGCGGCCCTCGAAGACGGCTTCGATGCCGGTGTCGGTCGGGGCGGTCATCAGGCCTTCGTAACGCCCGCCCGCAAGCCGCACCCGTGTCAGGGTTTCCATCTGCATCGCCCTTTCCCTCGTCAGATATCGGCCCGCGGCGCACGCACGAGCGTCATGTCCCAAATCGCGATCCGGTTCATTTCGGGGCCCTCGAGAATCAGGTCGAGCCACGCTTTTTCCAGACGCTTCTCGTTGATGTTCGTGTAGGCAAGGTCGAACTCGGCGGCGCCGTGATCGCCGTCGAAGCTGAACTGACGCACGATCTGTTCCAGGTTGGGGCCATGTTGCACGTTGAGCCGGGCATAGATCTCGATCGGCTGTTCGCGCGTGATGCGCAGCTGGACGCCGACAAGATGGTTCAGCGTCAGACCCCGCAATGCCGGTTCGGGCAAATCCTGCACGAGCGACAGGAAAGACCCGTCAAAGCGGTAGACCTCGAGCACAAGGCCAAAGTTCGGCCCCACGATCCCGACCGGCACACGGTCCTGCCGGAGGCTGATGTCGGCGTGAACCGCGTCGTGAAACAGCGTGATACCGCCACCGATCGGCAGTGGCGAGCCGACGCCGACCTGCCCCTTGGGATGGATCCGCTGGCGCCATGGTGCAGGGCGATCGGCCCAGTCGCATTGATCGGGCCTGTGGATTCCGTCCGTCGCGGCGACCCGCGTCAAAAGTTCCCGTTCCGCCGTTGCGGCCATGCGGTCGATACGGTCGCGCAGCGACAGCATCTCGCCGTACATGCTGGCGAGGTCGCGGGTGGCAACGGTGGTGGGCGCCGTCATGGCGCGGTCCAGCCGCTTCAGGTTCGGTCCGGGGCCAAGCCGCCCGAGTAAACCGATACGCTCAAGACTCATCACCTGCTCTCCTCGCCGCGCAGTTCGGCCGTTTTCGGCGGTGCCGCGCCCGGATTTACCCGAATATCCTTCGAAAAAGACCCACGTTCCACAAAGGTCCGTTATCGAGCGGCAGATCTTGCGGCGAGACCTGCTCGGGTGCAAGGGATTGCGGCACGGCAACACCGGGCGTTCCGGAGTTGGCGGCCTGCACGGCCGTGACGAAAGCGAGCAGCAGGTCGAGGCTCTGGCCGCGGTCGAGGGCGCGATCCTCGAGCGCCAGAACCGACAAGGTCGCGATCCGGGGACCGACGTCGAGATAGGCGCGCCAGTAGTCCGATTGCACCCCTTCGACCCCGCCATCGCTGCTGTCGCTGGCGTGCAGCAGGAAGGCATCCCCGACCGTGGCGGTCTCGAGGATGCGGACACTGTCGGGGTCGCCCGCGCGGCTCAGCAAGGTCAGACCGTCCGGCGAGCGAAAGAAGGCATCGAGTTCGCCGAGGCTTTCCGACAGGGGCCCCGCGTCCGAAGGTTCGGAAATCGCCGCGGTCAGAACGGCGGGGCTTTGGGGTTGGACCGCGCGTCGCGAATTGGCGATCGCGGCGCAATTCCCGAGCAGGACGAACCCGGTTCCGCCGGTATCGCGGGTGGCCGTCGGATCGACGCAGAACCCCTCGGGGCCGGTCACGACGATACTGTCCGCGGTCACGGCGACCTCGGGCGGCGCCTCGGCCGGTCGACCCAGACCGAGACCGCCGCATCCGGCAAGCGCAAGGCAGGCCACCGCAAGGGCGACCCGCAGGCCAATATCAGATATCGGCGTAGACATGCTTCTCCTTGGATCCGCCGGGATGGGTTGTCGCCCCCTTTACCGCCGGTCCGACCAGCTGCGCGTATTTCCAAAGGGCGCCGGTCGCATAGATCGTCTCGCGCGGGCCCGCCCAATCCTTGGCGCGGGCGGCCAGATCGTCGTCCGACAACGCCACCGACAGCTCGCCCTTGATCGCGTCGATGGTGATCATGTCGCCGTCACGCAACAGGCCGATGGGCCCGCCGACCGCGGCCTCCGGGCCGACATGGCCGACGCAGAAACCCCGCGTCGCGCCCGAAAAGCGGCCATCGGTGATCAACGCGACCTTCTTGCCCATGCCTTGCCCCGACAGCGCCGAGGTGGTGGCCAACATCTCTCGCATGCCGGGGCCGCCCTTGGGCCCCTCGTTGCGGATGACGATGACCTCGCCTTCCTTGTAGGCGCGGCTCTTGACCGCCTCGAAGGCATCCTCTTCGCATTCGAAGACGCGCGCGGGCCCGGTAAAGACCTGGTTCTCGGGCGCGATGCCCGCGACTTTCACGATGGCGCCCTCGGGGGCGAGATTGCCCTTCAGGCCGACGACGCCGCCGGTGGGTGTGATCGGGGTGGCTGCGGGGTGGATGACCTTGCCATCGGCCTCGCGCTCGATCAGGTCCAGCTCCTCGCCCATGTTGCGCCCGGTGACGGTGATGCACTCCTCGTGGATCAGGCCGATCTTGCGCAGCTCCTTCATCACCACCGGAACGCCACCGACCTCGTAAAGATCCTTGGCGACGTATTGGCCGCCGGGCTTCATGTCGACGAAATAGGGCGTGTCCTTGAAGATCTCGCAGACGTCGAAGAGGTCGAACGCGATCCCGGCCTCGTGGGCGATGGCAGGCAGGTGCAGACCCGCGTTGGTCGAACCGCCCGTGCAGGCCACGACGCGGGCGGCGTTTTCCAGCGACTTGCGCGTGACGATGTCGCGCGGGCGCAGCCGCATCTCGAGCAGCTTCATCACCGCCTCGCCCGAGGCCACGCCATACTGGTCGCGGCTCTCGTAGGGGGCGGGTGCGCCCGACGAATTGGGCAGCGCAAGTCCGATCGCCTCGGAGACGCAGGCCATCGTGTTGGCGGTGAACTGGCCGCCGCAGGCACCCGCGCTGGGGCAGGCGACGCGCTCGATCACGGCCAGCGCCTCGTCGCTGAGGTTGCCGGCCTGGTGCTGGCCCACGGCCTCGAACACGTCCTGAACGGTGATGTCCTTGCCGTCCAGACGACCCGGCAGGATCGAGCCGCCGTAGATGAAGACCGAGGGCACATTGAGGCGGACCATCGCCATCATCATACCCGGCAGCGACTTGTCGCATCCGGCGAGGCCGACCAGCGCGTCATAGCAATGGCCGCGCATCGTCAGCTCGACCGTGTCGGTGATCGCATCGCGCGAGGCAAGCGAGGAGCGCATCCCCTCGTGACCCATGGCGATGCCGTCGGTGACGGTGATGGTGGTGAACTCGCGCGGGGTGCCGCCCGCGTTCTTGACGCCGAGCTTGACCGACTGCGCCTGACGATTGAGCGAGATGTTGCACGGCGCGGCCTCGTTCCAGCAGGTGGCGACGCCGACGAAGGGCTGGTGGATTTCCTCGTCGTTCAGGCCCATTGCGTAGAAATACGACCGGTGCGGCGCGCGGGATGGCCCCTCGGTCACGTGGCGGCTGGGTAGTTTCGACTTGTCCAGATTTCCCTTGGCCATGGTGCGGGCCCTCCCCTCTCGCTTGCGTGTCGGATTGATGCGTTTCCCCCCGAATAGACGCGGGGCGCAGGCCAGACAAGCGCGATTGCCGCCGCGCGCCGTGCGGTCTAGACTGCGGGCAACGAAAAGCCGCCAAAGGCAGGTCCGATGCAGTATACAGCCCATGCCGAGTTCGTGGCGCCCGCGGTGCCGCGTGCGTCGCTCTGGCGGTTGTTGGCGGGTCTGCTGCTTGTCGTCTTCGTCTATGCGCTCGGGATCGGGGCGATTTTCGTCGTTCTGATCGCGGTCAGCGGACTGGACGGCGCGAATATGTGGATGGGGCGCATGGCCACGGCCGGGACGCCCACATCGACGCTGCTGGTTCTGGCGACCTTCCTCGGCATGGGCCTCGGCCCCATGCTGGCGGCACGATGGCTTCACCGGCGCAGCGTCGGCTCGCTTTTCGGGCCGACCACGCCGCTGTTGCGGCATTTCGCCATTGCCATGGCGATCTGTGCGGGGGCTTACGGGCTGACCGCCCTGCTCCCGTCCAGTGTCGAGCCGCAGACGAACCTCGCCCCCACGCTCTGGGCCAGCTTCCTGCCGCTGGCGCTGGTGGGCGTGCTGGTGCAGACCGGCGCCGAAGAGGTGCTGTTCCGCGGCTACATTCAGCAACAACTGGCCGCCATGAATTTTTCACCATTAACTTTACTTATTCTGCCACCAGCAGGAATTGCTGCACTTCACTACGTCAATCCGGAAATCATGGGATCTCTAGGGATCTACATGGTAATCGCAGTATCAATTCTCGCAGCATTGCTGCGGATGAAACTGCGTAAGCGAGTAAATGTGCGTCAGGCTTCGCCGATGGTCTGGATGGTGCTGCCCTCGGCGGTCTTCGCGGTTCTGCACTATCAACCCGACCTGATGGGCGAGAATGCCTGGCTCGTCGTGGGCGCGGTGTTCCTTTTCGCACTTCTCGCCGCGGACCTCACGGCAAAAACAGGCAACATCGGCGCGGCGTGGGGGTTCCACTTCGCCAACAACTGCGTGGCGATCCTGTTCCTGGCGATGGACGGGCCGCTCTCGGGGCTCGCGCTTTACACGGTGCCCATGGCGGACCTGTCGGCAGTGGACCTTCGCCCGCTTCTCTTCATGGACATGACCGTGACGCTGCTGGTCTGGGGCGCGATCCGGCTGGCCGTCAGCCGCCGCTAGTCAAGCCGCCGCACCAGCAGCTGGTTGCCCGCGCCGCGCTTGACCTCGAGCATCTTCAGGCTTTGCACAAGGTCGCTCAGCTTGCGCTTGCCATAGGTGCGCGTGTCGAAATCGGGATTGGCGGCGGTGATGAACTGCCCGATCTGGCCCAGCGAATACCAGTCGTCCTCCTGCTCAATGCTGTCCATCGCGCGAAAGATCAGGTCGCGCGCCTCGGTCAGGGGGCGCTTGTCGTCGGGTTTGCCGTCCTCCTTGGGGTCCTTCTGGTCCGAGGGCAGGATATTCTCGACGAAGATGAACCGTTTGCAGGCCTTGCGGAAGGCGTCGGGCGTCTTTTGCTGGCCGATGCCGTAGACATCGAGCCCCTGCTCGCGGATGCGCTGCGCCAGCCGGGTGAAATCGCTGTCCGAACTGACCAGCACGAAGCCATCGAAGCGGCCCGACAGCATCAGGTCCATCGCGTCGATCACCAGCGCGATGTCGCTGGCGTTCTTGCCCACGGTGTTGGCGGGCTGGTGATGCGGGACGATGCCGAACTCGGCCTGCACGCCCGACCAGCCCTTCATGTGGGTCGAGCTGAAATCGCCGTATATGCGGCGCACGCTTGCCTCGCCGAAGCCCGCGATCTCGTCGAAGATCGCCTTGGCGTGCTTGTGAGACGTGTTGTCCGCGTCGATCAGGACTGCCAGTAGCGGGGTGTCACCGTTTGCCATGCTCGAATACCTCCGGCCCCAACCTGTCACAGCGCGCCCGGCCATGCCAGAGCGCGCGCATCGCCTCGGCGCGGGCAGCGTTGGTGCCGTGGATATAGAACGTGCCGCTGTCGATCGGGGCCTGCACGACGGCCTCCAGCATCACGGTGCCGCAGGCGCGCACGACAAGCGGCGCCCCCAGGCCCGCGGTCGTGATCGCGGCAAGAACACCCGTCGCCTCGGGTTCGAGGCGCAGAAAGATGTCGGTGATCCCGCCGCTTTCCGAGATCTCGATCCCCGCCACATCACGCGGCATGATCGCGACCGCGTCGCCGCGCAACTCGTAGACCAGCACCGGATCGGGCGGCGGCAGGCCCAGACGCGCGCCAAGGCTGTCGGCCCCAGCGGGCAAGGCGGCGAGAAGCGCGAGCGGGCTAAAGCAGGCTGCGATACATGACGAGCGCATCGACATAGCCCTCCGTCGGGTGGTGGAAGGCGCCGGGCAGGCGGCCCACCACTTCGAAGCCTGCCCTTTGCCAGATCGCGATGGCGCGGGTGTTGGTCTCGACCACGAAATTGAACTGCATCGCCCGGTAGCCCTGCGCGCGCGCCTGATCCAGCGAATGATCCAGCATCGCGCGGGCCACGCCGCGCCCCTGTGCATCCGCCGAGGTGACGAAACCGCAGTTGCAGACATGCGCCCCGCCGCCCTGCTGGTTGGGGCGGATATAGTAGGTGCCGAGCACGCGGCCCTCGGCCTCTGCCACGAAGACGGTCTTGTCGGGCGCGGTCCAGTAGGCGACCGCATCCTCCTCGGGGATGGCGCGGTCGATGGTGTAGGTCTCGCCCGCGCGGAACACCGGCAGGATCAGCCCCGCCAGCGCCGCGCCATCGCCCGGCGCGGCGGGTCGGATCGTCAGGTCGGACATGGTGCCTCAGTAGACCACGACCGAGCGGATCGACTTGCCCTCGTGCATCAGGTCGAAGGCGCTGTTGATCTCGTCGAGCGGCATGGTGTGGGTGATCATGCTGTCGATCTCGATCTTGCCGTCCATGTACCAGTCGACGAATTTCGGCACATCGGTCCGCCCCTTGGCCCCACCGAAGGCCGTGCCTTTCCAGACGCGGCCGGTGACCAGCTGGAAAGGCCGGGTGGAAATCTCGGCCCCCGCGGGCGCGACGCCGATGATGACCGACACGCCCCAACCGCGATGCGAGCATTCCAGCGCGTCGCGCATCACCTGCACGTTGCCGGTGGCGTCGAACGAGTAATCCACCCCGCCGATCTGGTCCGCGCCCCGCTTGGTCAGGTTCACGATCTCCTGCACGACCGAGCCTTCGATCTTCGAGGGATTTACGAAATGCGTCATCCCGAACTTGCGCGCCATCTCTTCCTTGCCGTCGTTCAGGTCGACGCCGATGATCATGTCCGCGCCCGCCATGCGCAGGCCCTGGATCACGTTCAGCCCGATGCCGCCAAGGCCGAAGACGGCAGCGGTCGATCCGATCTCGACACCTGCGGTGTTGATCACCGCGCCGATGCCGGTGGTGACACCGCAGCCGATGTAGCAGATCTTGTCGAAGGGCGCGTCCTCGCGCACCTTGGCCAGCGCGATTTCCGGCATCACCGTGTGATTGGCGAAGGTCGAGCAGCCCATGTAGTGATAGATCGGCGTGCCATCGAGCATGGAAAAGCGCGTGGTGCCGTCCGGCATCAGGCCCTGCCCCTGGGTGTTGCGGATCGCGGTGCAGAGGTTCGTCTTGCCCGACAGGCAGGAGGGGCACTGACGGCATTCGGGGGTATAGAGCGGGATGACATGATCGCCCGGCTTCAGCGTGGTGACCCCCTCGCCCACCTCCAGCACGACGCCCGCGCCCTCGTGACCGAGGATCGAGGGGAACAACCCCTCGGGATCGGCGCCCGAGCGGGTGAACTCGTCGGTGTGGCAGATGCCGGTGGCCTTGATCTCGACCAGAACCTCGCCGGCCTTGGGGCCGTCGAGGTTGACCTCCATGATTTCCAGCGGCTTTCCGGCTTCCAATGCGACGGCGGCACGTGTGCGCATGGCGTGATCCCTTCCTTCGGTCTTGCATGGTCCTTGTCCGGCGCGGACCTTGTGCCAATCTTCGGGCCAGCGCAACGGAGGATGCAGCCATGCGAACGACAATGACCCTTGCCCTTATGGTCCTTCTGCCCGCCTGTGTGCAGGCCCAGCCCGAGGATGCCTGTGGCGCCTCCGGGTTTCAGGGGCTGATCGGCCAGACCGGCGAGATCGCGCGCCTGATCGAGCTTGACCGACCGATGCGCGTGATCGAACCGGGCATGGCCGTGACGATGGATTACCGCCCGGACCGGATCAACTTCGAGCTGGACGAAGAGGGGCGCATCGCGGTGGTGCGTTGCGGGTGACTTGCGCCCCCCGTCGATTCCCCCTATATCCCCTTCAACAGCGGCGCCCCCGGGTCCACACCGGATGGCACCACCGGACAAGTTCGACGGGCCGCGCGGCCCGTTTTTTCGTTTCTGGAGACCCCCGTGTCCGACCTCATCGCCAAGACCGCCATCGACCGGCGCATGGCCGAGATCCTGACCCCCGTGATCGAGGGGATGGGATTCGAGTTGGTGCGCATCCGGCTGATGGGCGGCCAGACCAAGACGCTGCAGATCATGGCCGAACGTCCCGGCGGCGGGATCGAGGTCGATGAATGCGCGCAGATCTCCACCGCCGTCAGCGCGGTTCTGGATGTCGAGGACCCGCTCGAGGATGCCTATACGCTGGAAGTGTCCAGCCCCGGCATCGACCGGCCGCTGACCCGGCTCAAGGATTTCGAGGCCTACGAGGGCTACGAGGCCCGCATCGAGACGACCGAGATGATCGACGGTCGCCGCCGCTTCAAGGGCGTGCTCGCCGGTGTCGAGGGCGACGAGGTGCTGCTCAACATCGAAGAGGGCACCGTGGGCCTGCATTACGACTGGTTGTCGGATGCCAAGCTTGTGCTGACCGACGATCTGATCAAGGAGATGCTCCGGCAGAGGAAGGCCGCGGGCATCATCGACGAAACCAAGTTTGACGAGATCGAGGAAACATCCTCGGAGGCGGAGGAATAACACAATGGCCATCACGTCAGCCAACCAGCTGGAACTGTTGCAGACCGCCGAGGCGGTGGCCCGCGAGAAGATGATCGACCCCTCGCTGGTGATCGAGGCGATGGAAGAAAGCCTCGCCCGTGCCGCCAAGTCGCGCTACGGCGCCGACCTCGACATCCGGGTCAAGATCGACCGCAAGACGGGTCGCGCCACCTTTACCCGCGTGCGCACCGTGGTGGCCGACGAGGAACTGGAAAACGAAAAGGCCGAGCTGACCGTCGCGCAGGCCAAGCCCTATCTTGACGATCCCAAGGTCGGCGACACGATCGTGGACGAGGTTCCGCCCGTGGAAATGGGCCGGATCGCCGCGCAATCGGCCAAGCAGGTGATCCTGCAAAAGGTCCGCGAAGCCGAGCGCGACCGCCAGTACGAGGAATTCAAGGACCGCGTGGGCACCATCATCAACGGTGTCGTCAAGCGCGAGGAATACGGCAACGTCATCGTCGATGTCGGCGCCGGCGAGGGCGTTCTGCGCCGCAACGAAAAGATCGGCCGCGAAGCCTATCGCAACGGCGACCGCATCCGCTGCTACGTCAAGGACGTGCGCCGCGAGGCCCGCGGCCCGCAGATCTTCCTCAGCCGCACCGCGCCGGAATTCATGGCCGAGCTGTTCAAGATGGAAGTGCCCGAGATCTACGACGGCATCATCGAGATCAAGGCCGTCGCCCGCGACCCCGGTTCGCGTGCCAAGATCGGCGTCATCTCCTATGACAACTCGATCGACCCCGTGGGCGCCTGCGTCGGCATGCGCGGCAGCCGTGTTCAGGCCGTGGTGAACGAACTGCAGGGCGAAAAGATCGACATCATCCCGTGGAACGAGGATGCCGCGACCTTCCTCGTGAACGCGCTTCAGCCTGCCGAGGTCACCAAGGTCGTGATCGACGAGGATGCCGGCAAGATCGAGGTCGTGGTGCCCGACGAACAGCTGTCGCTCGCCATCGGGCGGCGCGGACAGAACGTGCGCCTGGCCAGCCAGCTGACCGGCCTCGACATCGACATCCTGACCGAGGAAGAGGAATCCAAGCGTCGTCAGGCCGAGTTCGAAGAGCGCACCAAGCTGTTCATGGACACGCTCGACCTCGACGAATTCTTCGCCCAGCTGCTGGTCGCCGAAGGCTTCACCTCGCTGGAAGAGGTCGCCTATGTCGAACAGGACGAACTGCTGGTGATCGACGGTGTCGACGAGGGCACCGCAGAGGAATTGCAGGCCCGCGCCCGCGACTACCTGGAAGAGCAGAACAAGCTGGCGCTGGAAAAGGCGCGCGAGATGGGCGTCGAGGACAGCCTCATTGACTTCGACGGCCTTACCCCCCAGATGCTGGTGGCCCTTGGCGAAGACGGTGTGAAAACGCTGGAAGATTTCGCCACCTGCGCCGACTGGGAGCTTGCGGGCGGCTGGACCTCCGTCAATGGCGAGCGCGTCAAGGATGATGGCCTGCTGGAACCCTTCGACGTTAGCCTCGAGGAAGCCCAGAACATGGTGATGACCGCCCGCGTCAAGCTGGGCTGGGTCAGCATCGAGGAACTCGAGGCGCAGGCCGCCGCAGAAGCCGAGGCCGCCGCGGCCGAGGCCGAAGCAGAGGGGGCGGAGGGCTGAGGCCCTCCGGTTCGGGGCCCGCGCATGAGCCGGGGCGGTCGAGACAAGGACAGGGCCGATGGCCCGGAGCGACGCTGCATCGCCACGGGCGAGGTGCAGCCCAAGCATGGGCTGATCCGCTTCGTCGTCGGCCCCGACGGACAGATCGTTCCCGACCTGTCCGAAAAGCTGCCGGGCCGCGGCATCTGGGTGGCGGCGGACCGTGCCGCGCTTGAGCTGGCGGTCAAGAAGAACCTCTTCGCACGCGCGGCGAAACAGCAGGTCACCGTGCCGCCCGACCTCACGGACCTGGTCGAGGCGGGGCTCGCCCGGCGGTTGACCGATCTGATCGCGTTGTCGCGCAAAGCGGGTGAGGCCGTGGCCGGCTTCGAGAAGGTCAAGGACTGGCTTGCCACGAAGCAGGTCAAGGTCCTGCTCCAGGCCACCGATGGCTCGGAGCGTGGAAAATCGAAACTGTGGACGCCCACCGGCGCCCGCTACTTCAGCGTCCTGACCGCCCGGGAATTGGGTTTGGCATTCGGACGCCAAAGTGTGATACATGGCGCGCTTGCGGCTGGCGGTCTTGCCCCTCGTGTTGTAGAGGGGGCCGCGAAACTGCAGGGCCTGCGCAAGGCAGACGGCGGAGTGACCGCCGGGAAAGACGAACGGAACGCATGAGCGACACGGACGGAAAGAAACCCCTTGGACTATCTGGTGGCGCGCGGTCCGGCCGCGTGAACCAGAGCTTCTCGCGCGGGCGCACCAAAAGCGTCGTGGTCGAGACCAAGCGCAAGCGCGTGGTGATGCCCAAGCCCGGGCAGCAGAGCGCCGCAGCGCAGAACGCCGAGGGTGGCAAGCGCGACAAATCCGTTCCCGACGCCGAGCTCGAGCGTCGTCTCAAGGCGTTGCAGGCCGCCAAGGCCCGCGAGGTCGAGGACGAACAGCGCCGCCAGCAGGAAGAGAAGGAGCGCGAAGAGGATCGCGCCCGCCGCCGTGCCGAGGCCGAGGCCAAGGAACGCGAAGAGCGGGAGCGTGAAGAAGCGCTCAAGGCCAAGGAAGAGGAAGACGCCCGCCGCAAGGCCGAGGAAGAGGCCCGCCGCAACGCCCCCAAGGAGGCGCCGGTGGACCCCGCGGCGGTCGAGGCAGCGGCCGCAGCCGGAACCACCTCGCGCGGTGGTGCCAAGCCTGCCGCCCCTCCGGTGCGCCGCAAGGCCGAGGATGACGATCGCGGCGGCCGTGGCCGTGGCGCGGATCGCGGCGGCGAGCGCCGCTCGGGCAAGCTGACCGTGAACCAGGCGCTGACCGGTGGCGAAGGCGGCCGTCAGCGCAGCCTCGCCGCCATGAAGCGCAAGCAGGAGCGCGCGCGCCAAAAGGCGATGGGCGGCCAGCAGGACCGCGAAAAGGTCGTGCGCGATGTGCAGCTGCCGGAAACCATCGTGGTCTCCGAACTGGCCAACCGCATGGCCGAGCGCGTGGCCGACGTGGTCAAGGCGCTGATGAACAATGGCATGATGGTCACGCAGAACCAGACCATCGACGCCGATACCGCCGAACTGATCATCGAGGAATTCGGCCACCGCGTGCAGCGCGTCTCGGATTCCGATGTCGAAGACGTCATCGACGCCATCGACGACAAGCCCGAAGACCTCAAGCCGCGTCCGCCCGTCATCACGATCATGGGCCACGTCGACCACGGCAAGACCTCGCTGCTCGACAAGATCCGGCAGGCGAATGTCGTCTCGGGCGAGGCTGGCGGGATCACGCAGCATATCGGCGCCTACCAGGTGAAAACCGCCTCGGGTGCCGTGCTGAGCTTCCTCGACACGCCCGGCCACGCGGCCTTCACCTCGATGCGGGCCCGTGGCGCGCAGGTGACGGATATCGTCGTGCTGGTCGTCGCCGCAGACGATGCGGTGATGCCGCAGACGGTCGAGGCCATCAACCACGCCAAGGCCGCCAAGGTTCCGATGATCGTGGCGATCAACAAGGTCGACAAGCCGGACGCGAACCCGACCAAGGTGCGCACCGACCTTCTGCAGCACGAGGTCGTCGTCGAGGCGATGTCGGGCGAGGTGCAGGATGTCGAGGTGTCGGCGCACACCGGGCAGGGTCTGGACGAACTGCTCGAAGCCATCGCGCTCCAGGCCGAGATCCTCGAGCTCAAGGCCAACCCCGACCGCCCCGCCGAGGGCGCGGTGATCGAGGCGCAGCTCGACGTGGGCCGTGGCCCCGTCGCCACCGTCCTCGTGCAGAAGGGCACGCTCAAGCAGGGCGACATCTTCGTCGTCGGCGAACAGTGGGGCAAGGTCCGCGCGATGGAGAACGACAAGGGCGAGCGCGTCAGAGAGGCCGGCCCGTCGGTTCCCGTCGAGGTCCTGGGCCTGAACGGAACGCCCGAGGCCGGCGACGTCCTGAACGTCGTCGAAACCGAGGCGCAGGCCCGCGAGATCGCCGAGTATCGCGCGCAGGCCGCCAAGGACAAGCGCGCCGCCGCCGGTGCCGCCACTACGCTGGATCAGCTTCTGGCCAAGGCCAAGGCGGATCAAAGCGTCGCCGAACTGCCCATCGTGGTGAAGGCCGACGTTCAGGGCTCGGCCGAGGCGATCATCCAGGCGATGGAAAAGATCGGCAACGACGAGGTCCGCGTGCGCGTCCTGCACTACGGCGTCGGAGCGATTACCGAATCGGACATCGGCCTGGCCGAAGCCTCGGGCGCGCCGGTCATCGGCTTCAACGTCCGCGCCAATGCGCCCGCGCGCAACTCGGCCAACCAGAAGGGCGTCGAGATCCGCTATTACTCGGTGATCTACGACCTTGTGGACGACGTGAAGGCGGCGGCCTCTGGCCTGCTGGGTGCCGAGATCCGCGAGAACTTCATCGGCTATGCCGAGATCAAGGAGGTCTTCAAGGTCTCGGGCGTCGGCAATGTCGCCGGCTGTCTGGTGACCGAAGGGGTCGCCCGTCGTTCCGCCGGCGTGCGCCTGCTGCGCGACGACGTGGTGATCCACGAAGGCACGCTCAAGACGCTCAAGCGCTTCAAGGACGAGGTCAAGGAAGTGCAGTCCGGCCAGGAATGCGGCATGGCCTTCGAGAATTACGAGGACATCCGCAAGGGCGACGTCATCGAGATCTTCGAACGCGAAGAGGTCGAGCGCTCGCTGGCGTGATCGCTTTCACAGGTTCGGCAAAGGGCGCCTTCGGGCGCCCTTTTTCTTTGCGCGCATGTCGCTATACTACCAGGTAGCACCAAGAGGGCTGACCCATGACCGTGAAGACATCCGTTTCCCTCAGCGACCAGCAGGCCGCCTTTGCCCGCAAGCTGGTGGAGGAAGGCCGCTATGCCAGCATCAGCGCCGTGATCCAGCACGGTCTCGACCGCCTCCAGATGGAGCGCGAGGCCGAGATGGCCGATGTCGAAGCGCTGCGCGCCGTGTTGGAGGAGCGGCGGAAGGGCCCGTTCGTGCCCATGGAACCTCCCGGCGAGTTAACACGCAAGGTAGTAGCGAACTGGCGAGCCAAGCGTGGCGTACAGGCTTGAGCGGCAAGACAGCGTCGGCTCCGACCTTGAGGAGATTCTGGACTTCCTTGCAAGCAGTGCTGTGCGTTTTGGGAACTCGACTGAAGAAGCCGAGGCAGAAGCGGAGCGTAGGCTTAGCCAGCTTGCGCACGACCTGCACGGACTTTCCCAGGCGCCTTACCGCGGAACGCTCAGGCCGGACCTTGGCACCGGGGTGCGCAATGTCACCATGGATCGATTCATCGTGTATTTCGAGATCTTCGAGGAAACGAAAACCGTTCGGATACTCGCCGTCTTCCACGGCGGTCAGGATCACACCCGCCGCATGCTCGCCCGCCTTCTCCGCTAACCCGTCGGCTGTGCCGCCTCGTTCGGGTTGCGCATCCAGACGCTGGCGTTGAGCGCGCCCGCGATGGTCACCCACAGCAGGTAGGGCACGAACAAAGCCCCAGCGATCCAGTCGAGCGCGAAGAACGTGACCATCGTGCCTGCCACCGAGAACCATAGAAAAAGCATGATGACGAAGCCCGCCCGGATGCGGTGGAGCCCGAAAAAGACCGGCGTCCAGAGCGTGTTGAAGGCGATCTGCATAGCCCAGAAGGCCATCCCGTAGTTGTTACCCTCCAGCGATGCGACGCGCGTCGCCGCCACGGCCGAGGACAGGTAAAGCACCGTCCATGTCACGGGAAAGACCCAGTCGGGCGGCGTCCAGCCGGGTTTCGACAGGCCGCGATACCATGCGCCCGGCATGAACATCGAGCCGGTCGTGGCTGCCGCCCCGCAGGCGGCGAGGAAAATCGCGAATAAAGCCCAATCCATCCAAGACAGATAGCGCCTCAGGCGCTCCGCGCCAAGGCAGGCTCTTGTCGGTCGCGCGCTTCCAACTGCGACAGAACCGACAGGACGTTCTCGCCCCATCCGGTTTTCGCCGCATCGGGATGCGCCGCGGCCTCCACGAGAAAGGCGACCTCGGGCAGCGGTTTGGCGTAGATGACCGCGCTTTGCGGAAAGACGGTGACCGTACCTGACCGCAGGATTGACCAGCCAAGCAGCCCCAGTTTCTGCCGCCGCGTGGTGAAGGCGCGGCAGGTCACGCTGTCATGCCCGTTGCGCGCCAGTTGCCGCCCGATGGCGTCATAGCAGTGACGCGCCGCGAAAATGCCGGGCCGCGCAGCCAGCGGCAGCGCCTTGATCCCGGCCTCGGACCGAAAATAGAGACGGTTCGCCTCGGCCAGCAGGCGCTTGACGATGCGGCGGATCTCGGGCGTGGGCCTTGGGTCGGACAGGAAGGCGCCCGTGTCGATCCCCGCCTCCTCCAGCCAGTCGGTGGGCAGATAGAGGCGGCCCGCGCGTGCATCCTCGCCCACGTCGCGGGCGATGTTGGTCAGCTGCATCGCGACGCCCAGGTCGCAGGCGCGCGCCAGCGCGTTCGGGTCGCGCACCCGCATCAGCACGCACATCATCGCCCCCACCGCCGATGCAACCCGCGCGGAATAGGCGCGCAGGTCCGACAGGGTCGCATAGCGCCGCTCCATCCCGTCCCAGGCGAGCCCCTCCAAGAGCGCCTCGGGCAGTTCGCGCGGCATGTCGTAATCCGCGATCAACGCGGCAAAGGCGCGGTCGGCGGGCGCGTTCCTGGGGCGACCCGCATAAGCGAGGTCGAGCCTGTCACGCAGCGCCAGGACCGCGGCGGGCTTGTTGTCGCCGAAATCGACCTCGTCATCGGCGACACGGCAAAAGGCATAAAGCGCCAGCGCCGCGTCGCGGATGTCGGCGGGCAGAAGCTTCGAGGCCGCGTGGAAGGAATAGGACCCTTCGCGGATCGCCTCGCGGCACCAGTCGCGGTCGGCCTCGGCGATCATTCCGCGGCCACCTTGGTTTCCGGCAGGATCAGAGGGCGCGGCGCGTCCGGCACCAGCTGGGTCAGCACCTCGGACGAGGTCACGACCGAGGGGATACCGGCACCCGGATGGGTGCCCGCGCCGACGAGGAACAGGTTGCCGAACTCTTCCGAGATGTTGTGCGGGCGGAACCACGCCGACTGGAAGATCCGCGGCTCGAGGCTGAAGCCCGCGCCATGGGGGCTGAGGTAGCGGGACTCAAAGCTGGCGGGCGTCAGGATATGGCTGGCCGAAAGATGATCCTCGAACCCGGGGATCAGGTTCTCGTGCAACACGCGGGCCAGACGCTGGCGATACGTCTCCTCCATCTCGGCCCAGTCGACGCTGTCAGCCCCGTGCAGGTTCGGCACGGGGCTGAGGGCGTAGAACGTGTCATCCCCCTCGGGCGCGACCGACGGATCGGTGACGGAGGGTCGATGCAGGTAGACCGACATGTCATGGGCAAGGTGCCGCTTCATGAAGATGTCGTTCAAGAGGCCCCGGTAACGGGGCCCGTTCAGGATGGTGTGGTGGCCCACATCGGCCCATTTGCCCGCCGTGCCCTTCGTCCCGAAATACCAGACGAAAAGACCCATGGACCAGCGCGAGCGGTTCAGCCGCTGTTTCGTCCAACGCTTCTTGGTCTGCTTCCTCAGCAGCCGGTCATAGGTGTGCCCCGGATCGGCGTTCGACACGACGATATCGGCGGCGAGGCGTTCGCCCGCGGTGGTCACCACGCCATCGGCGTTCCCGCCCGTCACGGTGATCTCGTCCACCTCGACGTTGCGGCGGACGGTGCCGCCCTGGTCCTCGATCACGCGGACCATCGCGTCGGCCATCGCCTGCACGCCGCCCATCGCGTAATGCACCCCGAATTCCTTTTCGAGGTGCGAGACCAGGATATACATCGAGGTCACATGCGTCGGGTCGCCCCCGATGAAAAGCGGGTGGAACGACAGCGCCATGCGCAGGCGCGGGTCACGGACGCGGGCGGCGGCATGGCCATAGACGGACCGGTCGGCGCGCAGCTTCACGAAGCCAGGCAGCTCGCGGATCAGATCCATCAGCTTGTTCATCGGGCGGCGGCCCAGCCCCTCGAAGCCGAACTGGTAGCGCGCCTCGCTGTCCTTGAGGAACTTCTTGTAGCCCGGCACGTCGCGCGGGCTGAGGCGGCGGACCTCGTCGATCATCGCCTCTTCATCCTGCCGGACGGTAAAGACCGAGCCGTCGCGCCAGCGGATCTCGTAATAGGGATCGACCGGGCGCAGATCGACATCGGCGGCAAAGTCGCGGCCGCATTCGGCCCAGAGCTGCTTGAACACCTGCGGCACGGTCACGATGGTCGGGCCAAGGTCGAAGCGGTGGCCGTTCTGCGTGATCGACGATCCGCGCCCGCCCGCCCGGTCGAGCCGGTCCAGCAGCGTCACCCGGTAGCCCTTGGCGCCCAGCCGCATCGCGGCGGACAGCCCGCCAAGCCCCGCCCCGATCACGATCGCGCTGGAGGGGCCGGTGGTGGTCGGTCGTTCGGTCATACCCAGCCTCAAACTGTCTAGTCAGATTTACAATAGGTCATGCAGCGACCTTTTGCCAAGACAATCTAAACGCGAAATCCCTTTTCCTCGTAGCGGCAATATGTCAGACTAAGTTGACACATGGAGAGACCGGCCATGCAATCCGTGACTTTGAGCCTGTATCGCTTCGGCGCTGCCCGTGCGCGCGCCTGGGCCTTGTTCCAGATGGGCCCTGCCCGATTCGCCCTGCGCGCGATCCCGAAGATAGGCACCGTGAAGCTCTGCGGGTCCGGCGTGGGCGAGGGCTTCACGCCTGTTCCCGACACCTCGGTCTACGCGATTCTCGCCACATGGCCCGACCATGACACCGCGCGCCGCGCGATGTTCGGCACCCGCATCTTCCGCCGCTACGCCGAGATGTCGGAGGAGCGGATGACCGTCTTTCTCACCCCCACCTCCGCCCGCGGGCGCTGGGACGGGGCCGAGCCCTTCACCCCGCAGGAGGTCGCGCCCGGCGGCCCCGTCGCGGCCCTGACGCGGGCCACGGTGAAATTGCGCAGCGCAGGCCGCTTCTGGCGGCAAGAGCCCGAGATTTCCCGCGCCATCGGGCGCGATCCCAACGTGATCTTCAAGATCGGCATCGGCGAATTGCCGATGGTCCGTCAGGCGACATTCTCGATCTGGCCCGATACGAAGACCATGGCCGCTTTTGCCCGCGCCGACGGCCCGCACGCGCAGGCCATCCGAGAGGTGCGCGAGGGCAAGCTGTTCAAGGAAGACCTCTACGCCCGGTTCCGGGTCGACGCCATCGAAGGCACATGGGCGGGCGAGACACCCGACCTGACCCGCGGACCGCAAGACATGACCGACCAGATGAAAGTTGCCGCCGAATGAAGGATTTCACTTTGACAGGCCCGTTCCCCTTTACCGCCATCGTCGGGCAGGAGGACATGAAACAGGCCATGATCCTCACGGCGATCGACCCCGGCATCGGGGGCGTTCTGGTCTTCGGTGACCGCGGCACGGGCAAATCCACCGCCGTTCGCGGGCTTGCCGCGCTTCTGCCACCGATCGAGGCGGTCGCGGGTTGCCCCGTGAACTCGGCGCATGAGGGGGACATTCCCGACTGGGCCAAGGTCGTGGACCGGCATGTCGTGGAGAAGCCCACGCCGGTGATCGACCTGCCGCTCGGCGCGACCGAGGATCGTGTCGTCGGCGCGCTGGATATCGAGAAGGCGCTGACCGTGGGCGAAAAGGCCTTCGAGCCGGGGCTGCTGGCCCGCGCGAACCGCGGCTATCTCTATATCGACGAGGTCAACCTGCTTGAGGATCACCTCGTCGACCTGCTGCTCGACGTCGCCCAATCGGGTCAGAACGTGGTCGAGCGCGAGGGGCTCTCGATCCGCCACCCGGCGCGCTTTGTCCTCGTCGGCTCGGGCAACCCCGAGGAAGGCGAGCTGCGCCCGCAACTCTTGGACCGTTTCGGCCTCTCGGTCGAGGTGACCTCGCCCAAGGACATCGACACACGGATCGAGGTGATCCGCCGCCGCGACGCCTACGACCGCGACGCGGGCGGGTTCCTGGCCGACTGGCGCGGCGCCGACATGGACTTGCGCCAGCGCATCCTCGACGCGCGCGCGGCTCTGCCGGGTGTCGCCGCGGGCGACGACATGCTGCGCGATTGCGCCGAGCTGTGCGTCGCGCTTGGGTCCGACGGGTTGCGCGGGGAACTGACGCTGCTGCGCGCCGCCCGCGCGCTGGCCGCTTTCGATGGCGCCGAGGCGGTCACCCGTGACCAGCTGCGCCGCGTCGCGGCCTCGGCCCTGCGCCACCGCCTGCGCCGCGATCCGCTGGACGAGGCCGGGTCGACCACCCGCGTTGAGCGCGTGGTGGAGGAGGTGCTGGCGTGAGCGCCGGCGACGAGCGTTGGGGCCGGGTCAACCTTGCGCTGGCCTGTTTCGCGCTCGACCCTGCCGCCCTTGGCGGCATCTGGCTGCGCGCCCGTGTGGGGCCGGTGCGGGACCGCGTGCAGAATGGTCTCGAAACCGCCTTGCAGGGTCTGAAACTGCGCCGCCTGCACCCCGGTATCGGGGATGATGCACTGTTCGGCGGTGTCGATCTGGCCGCAACGCTGGCCGAGGGGCATGTCGTGCGCACCCGCGGGTTGCTGGGCGAGCCTGCCGTGCTGGTCATGCCGATGGCCGAGCGGGTCAAACCGGGCCTTGCCGCGCGGCTGGCTGCGGCGCTGGATGGGCGGCAGGGTCTATCGCTGATCGCGCTCGACGAGGGCGCAGAGCCGGACGAGTCGCTGCCCTCGGCGCTGGCTGACCGGCTGGCGATACATCTCGATTTGGCGGAACAGTCTCTGTCCGATGCACCCGAACTGGCGCTTGACCTGGACGCATTGGCCGAGGCACGGGCGCTTCTGCCGCGTGTGACGATCCCCGACACCGCGATTGCCGAACTGGCCGAGGTCGCCGCGCGGCTGGGCATCCTGTCACTGCGCGCGCCGTTACAAGCGCTGGCCGTCGCCCGCGCCTCTGCCGCGCTGTCGGGCGAGGATAGGGTCGAATCTGCCGATCTGACCCTTGCCGTGGAGCTGGTGTTGGCGCCGCGCGCCACGCAGTTGCCCGAAACGCAAGACAGCGCGCCGGAGGAGGACCCGGAGCGACCGGAAGAACCGGACCAGCCCGAAGAGCCGCCCGAGCAGGACGGCGAACAGGACGACACGCCCCTGCCCCCTGCCGAGATGCTGCTGGAGGCCGCCAGGGCCATGTTGCCCCCCGATCTTCTGGCCCGCCTGCAGGCGGGTCGCGCCGCGCGCGCCAGCCAACAGGCCAGCGGCACGGGCGCCGCGAAAAAGGGCAACCGCCGCGGCCGCCCCCTGCCCTCGCGGCCCGGCCGCATGGGCGGCGAGGCGCGCGTGGACCTTGTCGCGACGCTGCGCGCGGCGGCGCCGTGGCAACCAATGCGGCGCACGGCCGCCGATGACCATGACCGGCTGCATATCCGCATGTCCGATATCCGCCTGCGCCAGTTCGAGGAGACCTCGGACCGCGCGATCATCTTCGTCGTGGACGCCTCCGGCTCGGCCGCGCTGGCGCGCCTGGGCGAGGCGAAAGGTGCGATCGAGCTGCTGCTGGGCGAGGCCTATGCCCGCCGCGATCACGTGGCCCTTGTGGCCTTTCGCGGCGACGGAGCCGAGGTGCTGCTGCCGCCCACGCGCTCGCTGGTGCAGACGAAACGCCGCCTCGCGCAACTGCCCGGTGGCGGCGGCACGCCCTTGGCCGCGGGGCTGCGGGCGGCATTGGAGCTGGCGCTGCTGGCGCAAGGCAAGGGCATGACGCCCTCGGTCGCGCTCCTGACCGATGGGCGGGCGAACGTGGACCTGTCGGGCACGGCCAACCGCGCACAGGCCGGTGAGGATGCGACCGCGATGGCGCGCGCGATCCGGGCGCGCGGCTGGTCCGGGCTGGTGATCGACACTGGCCTCAGGCCCACCCGTGGCCTTGACGCGCTGGCGCGCGAGATGGGGGCGGCCTATCTGCCACTGCCGCGCGCGGACGCGAAATCGTTGTCGGCGGCGGTGGACGCGTCGCTGACCCCGGCATGACCGGGCTTTTGCCGCCCGGCGACTGGCCCTATCGCGGGGCCAGCAGGATCGTGGCGGCCAAGCCGCATCGCTGGCATGTTCAGGTGACGGGCGAAGGCCCTGATGTGCTGCTCCTGCACGGGGCGGGCGCCTCGGCGCACAGCTGGGCACCGCTGGTGCCGCATCTGGCCGACCGTCACCGCGTCATCGCGCTGGACCTGCCCGGCCACGGCTGGACACGCAGCCCCCGCGGCCGGGCGCGGCTGGGCGACGTCGCCGCCGATATCGCGGCGCTCTGCGCGCAGGAGGGGTGGGAACCGCAACTGGTGATCGGGCATTCGGCGGGCGGCGCTGTCAGTCTCGAACTTGCACGTCAGGGTCTGATTCTGCCCGAACGGCTGGTCGTGGTGAACGGCGCCCTGGAGAATTTCCGCGGCGCAGCCGGGTGGCTTTTCCCCATCATGGCCAAGATGCTGGCACTGAACCCCTTCACCGGGCTGCTCATCAGCCAGGGGGGGCGATCGGTCAGCCAGGTTCGCTCGATCCTGTCGAGCGCGGGAACGGAGTTGAGCGACGAGGGATTGGCCCGCTACGCGAACCTGATCCAGCGCCGCGCCCATGTGGACGGCACCCTTGCGATGATGGCGCAATGGTCGCTGGACGATCTGAACCGGGCCCTGCCCGAGATCGCCACGCCCACCCTGTTCGTGCATGGAGAGCGCGACGGGGCAGTCGCCCTTCGGGTCGCCGAGCGTGCGGCCCGTACAATGCCAGACGCGCAACTCGTGGCGCTTCCGGGCGTCGGGCATATCGCGCATGAGGAGGCGCCCGAGCGCGTCGCCGAAGAAATCGCACGGTTCGCCGGGTTGGTGCGGGCGGAATGACAAAGGGCGCCCCGTCGGGACGCCCCTCGTGATTGTGTTGCCGTCAGTTACCGCTGCCGATCACTCGGCGGCGAGCGATGCCAGGTAGGCATAGAGGTTGACCGCGTCTTCCTCGGACCGGACGCGGAACGCCATGGACCCGCGCGCGCTGTTGTTGCCGGTCACTTCGCGGATATGGCTCGTCGGATCCTGCACATAGGCCGCAAAGGTTTCCTCGGTCCAGACATGGCCGGCCTCGTTCAGCGCGGTCAGGCCGGGCGAATAGCGGAAATCTTCGACGGCGCCGGCCGTTGCGCCCGCGATCCCGTAAAGGTTCGGGCCGGTGCGCGCGTTGCGGCCGGCCAGCGTGTCACCGGCCTCGTTCACGACGACATGGCAGGCGATGCACTGGCGGAATGCAGCTTCGCCTGCAGCGGCATCGCCCGACGCGGCATGGGCATCTGCCATGGCCATCGGCGCGGAGAGGAGCGTTGCCGCCGCAGCAAGCACGATTTTGCGACTCATGAGGTAGTCTCCCTTCGGATTGGTCCCTGAAGGGTTAAACTATGTCGCTCCCGTCAGGGTCCAGTGCTTTTTTCCGAAATATCACGCTACGGCATGCGCAATGGCGCATTGCTTCCACAGGGTCTTGAGCGCCAGGACGAGGTATTCGATGTCTTCGTCCGTGTGCAGCGGGCCGGGGGTGAAGCGCAGGCGCTCGGTTCCCTTGGGCACGGTGGGGTAATTGATCGGCTGCACGTAAATGCCGAACTGCTCCATCAAGATGTCGGACAGCATCCGGCATTTGACCGGGTCCTTCACCATCACCGGGATGATGTGGCTGGAATTCATCTCGTGCGGAATGCCCTCGGCATCGAGGCGGGCGCGCAGGCGGGCGACCTGCCGCTTTTGCATGTCACGCTCGTAGGAGCTTTCCTTGAGGTGCCGGATCGAGGCGGTCGCCGCCGCGGCCACGGCGGGCGGAAGGGCGGTGGTGAAGATGAAGCCGCTGGCGAAGCTGCGGATGAAATCGACCAGTGCGTGGGAGCCGGTGATATAACCGCCGACGACGCCATAGGCCTTGCCCAGCGTCCCTTCGATCAGGGTGATGCGGTCCATCAGCCCCTCGCGCTCGGCCACGCCGCCGCCGCGGGGGCCGTACATGCCGACGGCATGAACCTCGTCGATATAGGACATCGCGCCATGCTTGTCGCAGACGTCGAGGATTTCCTTGATCGGCGCGATGTCGCCATCCATCGAGTAGACGGATTCAAAGGCGACGATCTTGGTCGCATTGGCGGGCAGCGCGGCCAGCTTGCGGTCCAGATCCGCGGGGTCGTTGTGTTTCCAGATCACCTTCTGGCAGCGGGCGTGGCGGATGCCCTCGATCATCGAGGCGTGGTTCAGCTCGTCCGACAGGATCACCGCGTTGGGCAGGCGCGCGCCCAGCGTCGAGAGCGCGGCCCAGTTGGAAACGTAGCCCGAGGTGAACAGCAGCGCGGCTTCCTTGCCGTGAAGGTCGGCAAGCTCCGCCTCCAGCTGCTTGTGGTGCCATGCATTGCCCGAGATGTTGCGCGTGCCGCCCGCGCCGGTGCCGCAGGCCTCGACGGTCTGGACCATCGCCTCGATCACCTTGGGGTGCTGGCCCATGCCGAGATAATCGTTCGAGCACCAGACCGTGACCTCATCCTGACCATTGGAGTGGTTCTTGACGCGGGGAAACGCGCCGCATTCCCTCTGCAGTTCGGCGAAGATGCGATAATTGCCCTCTTCTTTCAGTTGATCGAGCTGGGCTTGAAACAGCTTGTCAAAGTTCATCGGGCATCCTCGCTTTGCAGTATCGCTTGGTTTGTGGGTGCGGGCCGCTCGGGGAGCATCCAGCGCCATAGTTTTTCATCGGGAAGCGGGAGCACCATGAACCAGTGTTCCAGCAGGGCGAGCGCGGTCAGCGCGCTCAACAGGGCAAAGCCGACGATGTCGGCCTGTGCTTCGACGGCCCAGACCCGTTCCAGGAAACAGGCCACGGCAAAGCTGAGGCCGGTGACCGAGATCGGGAACAACCAGTTCATGCGCGCAACGCGGAAATGGCTGGGCAGGTGGTTGAGGTGTTCGGGAATGAACTCCACGTTGATCTTGCGGACCCCGAGATAGAGGTTGAGCTTGGCCGAAATGCGCGCGGCAAAGAGGACGGCAAAGGTCCACATACCGAACTGGTTCTCGGCGCCGTAGCTGGCCACGATCATCGCCAGGAGCGTGAAGGCCAGCAGCATCTCGTGATAGGCAATGGTGCCCCAGGCGCGGATGAACCGCTCCCATTCGGGAACGCCATCCTTGAGAGGCTGGCGCACCGGGCCGGTGATGACACCGGTCAGGAACGCCAGTTCGATCCAGCCCCAGAGCGCCAGCGCCGAGAGGAAGGCGACATAGACACCCGCGATCGTGGTGTTGCCCAGCGTGTCGAGAAAGCCGAAAGCGCCCAGCACGAGGAACGGCAGGTTCCAAAGCACGGCCCAAAGCCGCGCCTTGGCCCCTTCGCGGTCGGCACGCCGCACCGTCATCAGGATCGCCCCGGTGGAGAACCACCAGAGAAACAGGGCCACGAGGGCCGCGATCCAGGGCGAGGTCAGCATCAGTAGGCGGGCTCCAACCGGGTGGAGACGGGCACGTCATGCTTGACCGCCGGGATCGTGTAGAGCCCGACAAAGGCCGTTGCCGCCCGCGCCATGGCACCGACGCGCTTGAACAGGTTGCCCGTCTTCTTGGCCTCGGCCAGGTCGACATTCGCCCGCTGCAGCGCCTCGAGCCCCTTCTGCCAGCGCGGGTGGTCGATATCGAGCGTCAGCGGGAAGACCTGCTTCGAGATCTCCGAGGTCTTGGTAAAGACCTCATGCGCGTACCAGTCGGGATCGACGCCAAGCGCGGCGTGGAAGGCCGGGCGCTGGTGGTCGCGCACGTACATCGTCGAATAGACCGCCGTCAGGAAGAACTTGATCCACAGCTTGTTGATGAAGCTCTGGGTCAGTTTCGGATCGGTCTTCATCAGGAGCGCGAAGGCCTCGCCATGGCTGAACTCGTCGTTGCACCATTCCTTGAACCACTTGAAGATCGGGTGGAAGCGCAGCTCGGGGTTCTTCTCGAGGTGACGGTAGATGGTGATGTAACGGGCGTAGCCGATCTTTTCCGACAGGTAGGTCGCGTAGTAGATGAACTTGGGCCGGAAATAGGTGTATTTCTTCTTCTGCGTCAGAAAGCCGAGGTTCACCGCGATCCCCGCCTCGCGCAGCGCATCGTTGATGAAGCCGGCATGCCGTGCCTCGTCACGCGCCATCAGCTGGAACAGCGTCACGATATCCTCGTTGTTGCCGCGGCGCTTCATCTCCTTGTAGAGGACGCAGCCCGAGAACTCGGCGGTGCAGGAAGACACGAGAAAGTCGATGAACTCGGCCTTCAGCTTGGGCTCCATGTTCTCCCAGTCGATATGGTCCCAGTCCTCGTTCTTCTTGAAGTGGCCCTTGTTCGGGTCCGCCTTCATCTGCGCGATCAGCACGTCCCAGTCCTCGCGGACGGAAGAGACGTCGATCGCATCCAGCTCGTCGAAGTCGGTGGTGTAGAAGCGCGGCGTCAGCAGCGTGTTCTGCATGGCCAGCGCGGTCGCGCCCTCGCTGTCGACGATGCCCTGGTGATTGTCGGCTGCCAGCGCCTCTTCGACGGTGGCGGCGTCGGCGGAATGGGTCATGTCCTTCATGCCGGGAGTCCTTCTTTGTGAGTGTCGCCGGCCATGGCCTCGGGCGTGATCTCGTCGGAGAACGAGAACTCGCACAATTCCATGAACTCGAAATCGCCGGTCATGCGCGTCCAGAGCTGTTCCAGCTTGCTGGCCCGTGCGATGCGCGCGATGCGTTCCTCGCGGACGACTTCGCCATAGGGCGCCATCACCGGCGGGCCCTGCACCTGCACCTCGTCACCGGGGTTGATCACGGCCCCGTTCAGGAATTTCACATGCGCATGGAGCGAGTCGAAAGTATGGCTCACCTCGACCACGCAGGGCGCGGTTTCGAACTCTTTCGTCAACAATCCCATCGGTCATTCCTCCAGCAGGCGGGCAAAGACCGCCTCGTTGCTTGCCCCAAAGCCGAAAAGCTCGGCCCTGAAATCGGTCACGTCGTCACGAAGCCCGATACGCCCGTCTGAAAAGCGCACCAGCCGGATGGGCTCCGATGCATGGAGGCCGACGGCCCCCCTCTCCCGCTCCAGCACGCGGTAGATGCCGGCGACAAAGCCGCCTTCGGTCGGTCCGAGATCGGCGATGACATTGCCGTCCATGTCCAGAACACGGGCCGAGCCGTCCATCTGGCCGAAAATGCGGATCATGCGTTCCTGCACCGCGGGCACCTCGACCTCGGAGGGCGGCATCGCCTCGAGCGGGCGGTCGGTGAGACGCGCATAGGACACGATGATCAGGACGCAGACGCAAAGCACGAACATCGCGCGCACAAGGATGGTCGGCACCATCTCCTTGTCGCGTTCGACCAGCTTTTGCTCCGCCTTGTTGTAGCTGCGGGTATAGGCCATGGCGCGTTACTCCGCTGCGACCGGCTGCGCGGCCGGGACGGTTTCGATGACGGGCACGGAGACGGCGGTTTCCGCCGCCTCGGCCAGGATCGCCGCGACCTTGCGTGCATCGGGGATGCAGCGCAGCGCCGGCTGGGTGTGCTTCATCTTCCACGGGCGCACATGCGGCCATGTCAGGATGTAGGACAGGCGCACGCCGTCATCCTCGACCAGTTCCAGCGCGATGGTGCCGGTACCGTTCTTGCGCAGGCCCAGTTCGGCGTTGGCGACCTTCCGGAAGGGGATGTTGAGCGTCATGGTCAGCGCGGCCCCGATGCGCAGCGCCACGCGCTTGTTGGTGATGGTGTAGACCGTCGCCTTGGCCTGCATCAGCGCGACCAGCAGCAGGATGGCGCAGACGATGGCCCCCAGAACGAGGAAGAAGGACGCGGCGGTCGCGCTTTCCGTCCAGGTCTCGGTCGCGGCACCCGCGGTGGTCCGCCAGGCGAAAAGGAAGGCGAAATAGCCTGCCACCCACCAGAAGCTGAGCGCCTCCTTGGCGAGTTGCCACCAGGCGGGCTGCCCCTGCCACAGGATTTCCTCGCCCGTGGGCAGGTCCTCGGGCAGGCCGCGCACCGGTTCGGTGGCAAAGTCGTCGTGATCATGTGGCATCGGTCGTTTCTCCTTCCTCGGGGTCGTGGTCCCGGCGCGTGTCTGACGCGCGCCGGGTCTGTCGCGTCAGAGCAGCGGGTCGATCCTGTCCTGCGAGGCATAGAGAATGCCGCCGCCGTAATAGGCCGAGATCTTTTCCTCCTCGAGCAGCGTGATCTGCGTCGACGACTTGGTCAGCGGCACATTGGCGAAATGCTTGCCGTAGATCGCGTTGATCTTCACCTTGCCGCCCCAGATCCGACAGAAGTGGATTGGCACGAGGCGCTTGCCGCCACCATGATCCTCGTCAAGTTCGATCTCGAGGTAGCGAACCAGTTGCTCGGGGGCGTCGACCCACATGTCGCTGATCGTGCCGACCACCGCACCGTCGCCCGCATGAACCGGCATGCCGCGCGGATCACGCCCGGCGGACACGCGGAAGGTCTCGGTCTGGCCCATGGGAACGATCTTGGCGTGGCCGTGCCCGTCGAGTTCCGGCACGTCGCGGCGCGGAACCCAGGCGCCCGGACCGATGCCGTCGACCATGCCGTCGCCGGTGGGGTCATAGGGGTAGCCGTTGCCGGCCGAGAAGGCGACCTTTTCCATCGCCAGATCGGTGCGCCGGTGCGCCTCTTCGTTCTCGGGCGAGGGCACGGTCACTTCGCCACGGCCATGCATCAGCTTGAAGGTCTTGGCATTGGGAACCGGGAAGGGGCCCTGGTTCGGGGCGGCGGTGCCGTCCTCGTTTTCCAGCGGATAGCCTTCGCGCATGTTCTCGGTCTGCAGGTAGTAGATCAGCAGGGCGAAGAAGATCCAGAACAGCCAGATGCTCAGGCTGGCGAGGTCGAAATTGCCGAAAAAGGCGTTTGTCATGATATGATCCTCTCAGGGTTCGGCGGGTTCAGGTGGGCAGGTCGGCGAGCCCGAACTTTCCGGCCCCCCCTTCCCTGTTGGTCGTTGCAGTGCGGACAAGCGGCCCGAGGGCCACCAGTGTGACGAAAAGCAGAAGAATCTCGACGTGGTAGACGACCGAGTATCCGGTGGCGGGATCGTTCAGCGCGACGCCGAGATGCCCCTGGGTGGCGGCGCTGTTGACGACATCCCGCAGGCCGCCCCCGATCAGCGTGGCAAGCCCCGCGGCGGTGGCCTGCGCGGCGCCCCATGCGCCCAGCGCAAGGCCCCGGCCCGCCTTGCCCGCGGGCATGGTCATCGCCGCGGTCAGCGTGGCGACCGAGAAGAGCCCGCCGCCGAAGCCGATCAGCAACGCGCCCGCGAAGAACAGCGGCGCGGAATCCCACGGATGGGCGAAGATGACGGCGGAAAAGGCCACAAGCCCCGCAAGGATGCCGCGCCCGCCCATGCGGAACGGGTTGATCCCTTGCGCCAGCCATTTCGCGGCAAGTCCGAAGGCCACCAGCGCGCCGACGGCCCAGCTGGCTGTGAGCAGCGTCGTCGCCGACACCGATAGGCCGAGGATTTCCCCGCCATAGGGTTCCAGCAGCACGTCCTGCATGTTGAAGGCCATGGTGCCCAGGAACACGACCACGAGCAGCCGACCGGCAGCGCCACCGCCCATGTAATCGGCCCATGCGTCGCGGAAGCTGGGGGTGTCCTCGGCCTCGCGCTGCGCCTTGGTCATCGGCTTGACGGTTTCCTGCTTCCACAGCGCGATGACGTTCAGGACGACCGTGACGACGGCGGTGCCCTGGATCACCTGGATCAGCTCGATCGCGGTGAACTCGCGCAGGAGCCAACCGATGATGAGGGCCGAGCCGCCCATGCCGATCAGGAACATCACGTAAAGCAGGGCCACGACCCGCGGCCGCGTCTCGTCCGTCGCGCGGTCGGCGGCCAGCGCAAGGCCCGCGGTCTGCGTCATGTGCATGCCGAGACCGGTCATCAGGAAGGCGATGCCGGCCAGCAATTCGCCCGCATAGGGAATGTCGTAGCGCACCTGCGTGACGTCACCGCCCAACACCAGCAGGGCGGCGGGCATGATGGCGAGACCGCCGAACTGCCACAGCGTGCCGAACCACAGGTAGGGAATGCGCTTCCACCCGATGGCGGATTTGTAGGTGTCCGACTTGAAGCCCAGCAGCGCGCGGAAGGGCGCGATCAGCACCGGCAGCGCCACCATGGACGCGACAAGGAAGGCCGGAACCTGCAACTCCACGATCATCACGCGGTTGAGCGTGCCCAGCAGCATCACCGCGGCCATGCCGACCGAGATCTGGAACAGCGATAGGCGCAGCAGCTGGCCCAGCGGCAGATCATCGGACGCCGCATCGGCGAAGGGCAGGTAGGCGATCGAGATGCGCTTCAGCAGGTTTTTCATGCCCGGTACTCCAGGCAGGTCGAGATGTAGAAGCCGCGGCTGACGCGCTCGACCTCGGTGATCGACCCTTTTGCGCCGTGCAGGGTCGTTTCACGGGCCAGCCGCCTGGGCGCATGGGGGATCATCGTCGGCGAGCGGTCGGACCGCGGGAAAAGCTTGCCCATGGTCCAGAAGACCATGAGGAACGCGGTGCGCGGCGCGACGGTGAAGACGATGCTTTCGCGCACGCGCGGGCAAAGATGGGCCAGCGCGCGGCCGAGATCGGGGGCCTCGTAATAGATCATCGAGTCCATTGCCATGATGTGGTCGAAGCTGCCCAGCTCCGACGACAGCATGTCGCCCGATGTAAAGGTAACCTGCGCGGCAAGCTCCTCCGGCAGGCGCTTGGCCGCGATGTCGACCAGCGAGGGCGAGATGTCGATCGCCACCACCTCGGCGCCGCGGCGGGCCAGTTCCTCGGTCATGGCACCCGTCCCGCAGCCTGCGTCGAGGACGCGCTTGCCGGTCAGATCCTGTGGGAGGCGGGACAGCATGATCGCCCTCATCCTGTCCCGCCCCTCGCGCACGGTCTGGCGAATGCCGGACACGGGCGCATCCGATGTCAACCGCTCCCACGTTTTCGTGGCGGTGCGGTCGAAATAGGCTTCGACGCGGTCGCGCGTGGCGCCGTATGTGGGCGTAGCCACCATCAATCGAATCCCAGCAGTTCGAAGATATCGCGGTCTTCCAGCGGCTGCGGCATGAGCGGGTCGGTGCCCTTCCACATCATGTCGGCCAGGCGGATGTATTCCGCGCGGCACTGCACGATGTCCTCGTCATCAGGCATCTCGAAGAGCGTCTTCTTCTTCAGCCGCGAGCGGCGGATGGCATCCACGTCGGGCATGTGCCCGATCCGCTTGAAGTTCGTCCGCTCGCAGAAGCGGTCGACCTCGTCGGTGTCTTTCGAGCGGTTGGCGATGCAGCCCGCAAGCCGCACGTTGTAGTTCTTCGACTTGGCCTGCACCGCGGCGATGATGCGGTTCATCGCGTAGATGCTGTCGAAGTCGTTGGCGGTGACGATCACCGCGCGGTCGGCATGCTGCAGCGGCGCAGCGAAGCCGCCGCAGACGACATCGCCCAGCACGTCGAAAAGCACGACATCGGTGTCTTCGAGCAGGTGATGCTGCTTGAGCAGCTTCACCGTCTGGCCCACGACATAGCCGCCGCAACCGGTGCCCGCGGGCGGGCCGCCGGCCTCGATGCACATGACGCCGTTATAGCCCTCGGCCATGAAATCCTCGGGGCGCAACTCCTCGGCGTGGAAATCCACGTCCTTCAGGATGTCGATCACCGTGGGTTGCAGGTGGCCCGTGAGGGTGAAGGTGCTGTCATGCTTGGGGTCGCAGCCGATCTGCAGCACCTTCTTGCCGAGCTTGGAGAAAGCGGCGGACAGGTTCGACGAGGTCGTCGATTTGCCGATCCCGCCCTTGCCGTAGACGGCAAAGACCTTGGCCCCCTCGATCTTCATCGAGGCGTCCTGGTGCACCTGAAGCGAGCCTTCGCCATCCTCGCCCTTTTTCAGGACGGGCGGCGCGCCAAGGCCCCGCGCTTCGAGGCCGGCGGCCTCGCGCATCGCGGCGCGGGCGGCGGGGGGGTTTCTTTCGTCCAGCATCAGGTCCGGTCCTTTCTCATTCGGCGGCAACGCCGGGGGTGAGTCCCTCCAGCGTGTCCTCGAGCTCATCCGCGCCAGCCTGAAGCGCGGCGAGTGTTGCCTCGTCGGGGTGCCAGTAGTTCCGTTCGAACGCCTCGAGCAGGCGGTTCGCCATGCGGGCAGACGCCTGCGGGTTCAGGGCCGCCATGCGGCGGCGCATCTCTTCGTCCAGCACGAAGGTCTCGGACAGGCGCTGGTAGACCCAGGGGTCGACCTGGCCCGTGGTCGCCGACCAGCCCAGCGTGTTCGTGACCTGCGCCTCGATCTGGCGCACGCCCTCGTGGCCGTGCTTCAACAGCCCCTCGAACCACTTGGGGTTCAGGCTACGAGACCGGGTTTCAAGCGCGACCTGGTCCTTCAGCGTGCGCACCTTGCCCTCGCCCCGGGTCTGGTCGCCGATGTAGACCGGCGCCTCGACCCCGCCCTTGGCGCGTTTCACCGCGCGGGAGATGCCGCCGAGCGTGTCGAAGTAATGGTCGACCGTGGTCACCCCCAGTTCGACGCTTTCGAGGTTCTGGTAGGCGAGATCGACGTCTTTCAGCGCGGCCTGCAGCAGGCCTGCGTTCTTCTTGGCCTTGCCGTCGAGGCCATAGGCGAAGCTCTTGCGCGCCTCGTAGGCGTCGGCCAGCTCATCCTCTTCGCCCCAGGCGCCACTGTCGACCAGCGCGTTGACGTTGGAGCCATAGGCCCCTTCGGCGTTGGAAAAGACGCGAAGCGCGGCTTCCTCCATGTCGCAGCCCATGCGGGCCGCGTAGTCCAGCGCGTGGGCGCGGACGAAGTTCATCTCGACCGGCTCATCGGCGGTCGCGGCCTTGTGGGCGGCTTCGGCCAGCATCCGGGTCTGCAGCGGCAACAGATCGCGGAAGATGCCCGAAAGGGTCATCACCACGTCGATCCGCGGGCGGCCCAGTTCCTCGAGCGGGATCAGGTCGGCGCCGCAGAGGCGGCCATAGCCATCGAAGCGGGGCTTCGCGCCCATCAGCGCCAGCGCCTGGCTGATCGGGCCACCGTCCGATTTGATGTTGTCCGAGCCCCAGAGGACGAGAGCGACCGAGCGCGGAAACGCCTCCGCCGCCTCGATCAGGCGCTGCGCCTGTTTCGCGCCGTCCTGCAGCGCGAAAGCGGTGGGCATGCGGAACGGGTCGAAGGCGTGGATGTTGCGCCCCGTCGGCAGAACCTCGGGCGAACGGATCAGGTCGCCGCCCGGAACGGGCTCGATGTACCGACCCGAGAGTGCGCGCATCAGGCCGGTCAGTTCCGTCTCCTGCCGCAGCAGATGTTCGATCCTGCGCCGCGTGTCGGGGTCTGTTTCCGCCATGACGCGCAGATGTTCCTGCAGCTCGGCCTCGGCGATGGGGCGGCCCACGACATGAAGCCCGTCGGGGATCAGCGCATCCTCGGTTTCCAAGAGCGTCAGCCAAAGCTTGTCGGGGTCGCGTTCGGACAGGTCCACCGCCTCGGCCTGCGTCTCGATCAGCGCGGCCAGTTCGCCGCGCTCGGGCGCATCGGGGGCAAGGCCGCGCCAGCGGGTCAGGCTGTCCTTCAGCTCGGACAGACCCTTGTAAAGCCCCGCGGCCGCAAGCGGCGGGGTCAGGTGCGTGATCGTCACGGCATTGGACCGCCGCTTGGCCAGCGTCGCCTCGGACGGGTTGTTCGAGGCATAGAGATAGACGTTCGGCACCTCGCCGATCAGCCGGTCGGGCCAGTCGCGCGCGCCCAGGCCCGCCTGCTTGCCCGGCATGAACTCCAGCGCGCCATGCATGCCGAAATGCAGCAGCACATCGGCGCGGTAGGTGTTGCGCAGCCACAGGTAGAACTGCGTGAAGGCATGGGTCGGCGCGAAACCATGCTCGAACAGAAGGCGCATCGGGTCGCCCTCGTAGCCGAAGGTCGGCTGCACGCCGACGAAGACATTGCCGAAGTGATGGCCGAGGATGAAGACACCGCGCCCGTCCGACTGGATCTTGCCCGGTGCCGGGCCCCAGACGCTTTCGATCACCTTCAGCGGCGGGGTGTTGCGCACGATGGTGTCGGCATCGACATGGGCGGCGACATTCGCCTCTTGCCCGTATTGCTTGGCGTTGCCGTGCAGGACAGCCATGCGCAGGTCATCGACGCTGGCCGGAACCTCCACGTCGTAGCCATCGGCCTTCATCCGCGTCAGCGTGTTGAACAGGCTCTCGAAAACGCTGAGATAGGCGGCCGTGCCGACGGCCCCCGCGTTGGGCGGAAAGCCGAAAAGGACGATCCCGACCTTCTTCTCGGCGTTCGCCTTGCGCCGCAGCAGCGCCATGCGCCGGGTCTTTTCCACCAGGCTGTCGATCCGTTCGAGACAGGGGGCCATCGCCTTGCTGTCGGAGGCACGCGGGCAGTTGTAGGAACAGCCGTTGCACCCCTCTGGCCCGTGCCGTCCGCCGAAGACGGTGGGGTTCGTCGCCCCGTCGATCTCGGGCAGGGCGACCAGCATCGTGGTTTCCACGGGGCCAAGGCCACCGGCGGACGAGGCCCACTGGCCCAGCGTCTGGAACTCGATCGGGTGGGCGGCGATATAGGGAATGTCGAGGTCCTTGAGCACCTCAACCGCCGCCGCAGAATCATTGTAGGCCGGGCCGCCGATCAGGCTGAAGCCGGTCAGCGAAACCATGGCGTCGACGCGACCCTCGGTGAAATACTCGGCGATCGCAGGCCGCCCGTCGAGACCACCGGCAAAGGCGGGCACCACGGCAAGCCCCGCTTCCTGCATCTTGCGGATGACGCCGTCGTAATGGCCCGTATCCGAGGCCAGCACGTAGCTGCGCATCATCAACAGGCCCACGGTGGCGACCGGATTCTCCGGGTTCGGCAGGTCGGCCATGTCGGTGGTGATCCGATGGCCGGGCAGGTCGGGGTGATACAGCCCCACCTCGGGGTAATCGATGGGGGCCGCGGCCTTTGCACCCTTGAAGGCGCGGTCGGTCGCATAGCTGCCGATCAGGAAGCGGACCATCTGCTCGACATTGTCGTCTGACCCGCCCAGCCAGTATTGCATGGTCAGGAACCACGCGCGCAGGTCCTGCGCCTTGCCGGGGATGAACTTGAGGATCTTGGGCAGCCGGCGCAGCATCTTCATCTGCTTTTCGCCGGACTTCGCCGAAGGCTCTTTCGCGCCGCGGAGCTTTTTCAGCAGCTTCATGGGCCCGGTGGCGGGCTTCATCATGTCCAGCTCGCCCATGCGGGTCAGCTGGACGACCTCTTTGGCCGAGATCAGGTTGACCATCGCGTCGCAATGATCGCGGCGCGCCTGCAACTCGGGCAGGATCGCGGTGATGTGTTCCTCGATGAACAGAAGGTTGGCGACGATGATGTCGCCGTGGCGGACGGCGATCTTGGCCTCTTCCAGTGCTGTGGGGTTCTCGGCCCATTCGGCGCTGGCATGAACACTGACGTTAAGGCCGGGGAATTCCCCCGCCAGCCGCTCCGAGACGCGCGCCGCCGGGCCAGCCGCGTGGCTGTCCAGCGTGACGATCACGACCCGGTAACCGGGGATATGATCCCCGTCACCGCGCATAATGGGCCTTGGCCTCGTAGAGCGTATCGACGCTGATCTCGGTCACACCGCGCTCGGCGGCGAATTTCTCGGTGTTGCGCTTGGCCTTGCCGCGCACGAAGAAGGGGATCTTCTTCAGCTCTTTCTCGGCATCGGCCAGCCAGACCATGACATCGCTGCCCGTCTCGGCGGGGGTCGGTTCCGGGGCCGTCTCGGCGACGGGCGCTTCGGGCGTGGCCTTGCGCGCATGGCCGCCGTGATGGCTGGCGCCGGCCTCGTCGTGGAACTCGAAATCCTCGCGGAACATGGCAAGCAGGTGCTCTTCCAGCCCCATCACCAGCGGATGAATCCAGGTGTCGAAGATCACGTTCGCGCCTTCCCAGCCCATCTGGGGCGAGTAGCGGGCGGGGAAATCCTGCACATGGACGGGCGCAGAAATCACCGCGCAGGGAATGCCGAGGCGCTTGCCGATGTGCCGCTCCATCTGGGTGCCGAGGATCATTTCCGGCGCGGCCTCCTCGATGGCCTTCTCGACCTCGAGGTAATCGTCGGTGATCAGCGGCTCGAGGCCGAATTCCTTGCCCAAAGCGCGGATGTCGCGGGCGAACTCACGGTTGTAGCAGCCAAGGCCCACCACCTCGAAGCCCATTTCGTCGCGCGCGATGCGGGCGGCGGTTTTCACATGGGTCGCGTCGCCGAACAGGAACACGCGCTTGCCGGTCAGGTAGGTGCTGTCCACCGACTTCGACCACCAGGGCTGGCGGAGGCGCGACAGGTCCTTTTTCGGCTCTACACCGCAGATCCGGGCCACTTCGGCGACGAAATCATGGGTCGCGCCCACGCCGATCGGGATGGTCTTGGTGTAGGGAATGCCGAGCGTCCGCTCCATGTGGCGGGCGGCGGTTTCGGCATGTTCGGGATACATCAGGATGTTGATGTGCGCCGCGCCCAGCCGGGTCAGGTCATGGGGCGTCGCATCGAAGGGGGCGACGACATTGATGCCGATGCCCATTTCATAAAGCAGGCCCTTCACCTCCTCGATATCGTCGCGGTGGCGGAAGCCCAGCGCGAGGGGGCCGATGAGGTTGGCGGTGACATCAGGCGTCTTGTCGACCGGGCCGGCCAGCGCCTTGACCAGCTGGTAAAAGGTCTCGTCGCTGCCGAAATTCTCTTTCCGCTGGTAGCTGGGCAGTTCCAGCGCGACCACCGGCACCGGAAGGTCCATCGTCTCGGCTAGACCGCCGGGGTCGTCCTGGATCAGTTCGGCGGTACAGGAGGCGCCGACGATGATCGCCTGCGGCTTGAAGCGGTCATAGGCGTCCTGGCAGGTCTGCTTGAAGATACCGGCGGTATCCTCACCCAGGTCGCGGCCTTCGAAGGTGGTGTAGGTCACCGGCGGGCGATGGTTGCGCCGCTCGATCATGGTGAACAGCAGGTCGGCATAGGTGTCGCCCTGCGGGGCGTGCAGCACGTAGTGCAGGCCCTTCATCGCGGTTGCGACGCGCATTGCGCCGACATGCGGGGGGCCTTCGTAGGTCCAGACGGTGAGTTTCATCGCGCGACCTCGCGCGTGTCTGAGGGGCTTGCGGCCTCCAGTTTCAGGAGGTCACGGCGGCGGATCGGGCGGCTGAAGAGGCCCGCCAGATCGCCCGCCTGATCGTAGAAATGCACCGGCGTGAAGACCAGTTCGATGGCCCATTTCGTCGTCAGCCCCTCGGCCTCCAGCGGGTTCGCAAGGCCGAGGCCGCAGACCGTCAGGTCGGGCCGCGCCGCGCGGACGCGGTCGAGCTGCTTGTCGACATCCTGCCCCTCGGAGATCGTGGGCCCCGCCGGGATCAGGTCGAGGTCGGGGCCGACAAGGCCCTTGTGGATGAAGGGCTGGCCGATCTCGACCGCCTCCATCCCGCATTCGCGGGTCAGGAACCGGGCCAGCGGAATTTCCAGCTGGCTGTCGGGCATGAAGAAGATCGTCTTGCCGCGCAGATGCGCGGAGGCATTGGCGATGGCCGTGCGCGCACGGGCGCGGGGGGCGGCGGTGACCGCCTCGAAGGTGGCGTCATCGACGCCGAATTCGTCGGCGATGGCCTTGAGCCAAAGTGTCGTGCCCTCTTCGCCGAAGGGGAAAGGCGCCTGGATCATCCGCGCGCCGCGCCGTTCCAGGGCGGCGGCGGTGTCGCCCAGAAACGGCTGGAGGCAGGCGAAAACGGTATTCGGCCCCACGCCCGGCGCATCCGCGCTGCGGGGCGCGGGCAAAACGCGGATCGGACCTATGCCCATTTTCGACAGCAGGCCGACGGCCTGGTCTTCGACGACATCCGGCAGGGCACCCACAAGCATCAGCTCGCGCGCCTCGGTCCGGGGGAGAACCGGAACCATCGAGGCGAGACAGGCATCTTCACCCTGGGTGAAGGTCGTCTCGATGCCGCTACCGGAATAGTTCAGCACCCGCACATGGGGCGCGTGGATCTGCGTCAGACGCTCCGCCGCGCGGGCGAGGTCGAGCTTGATCACCTCGGACGGGCAAGAGCCGACGAGGAACAGCTGCTTGATATCGGGGCGACGGCTGAGCAAACGGGCGACCTCGCGGTCAAGCTCATCATTGGCGTCGGCCATGCCGGCAAGGTCGGTTTCCTCGAGGATGGCGGTGCCGAAGCGCGGCTCGGCAAAGATCATCACGCCGGCCGCCGATTGCAGCAGGTGCGCGCAGGTGCGTGACCCCACGACGAGGAAGAACGCATCCTGCATCTTGCGATGCAGCCAGATGATGCCGGTCAGGCCGCAGAAGACCTCGCGCTGGCCGCGTTCCTTGAGGACGGGTGCATCACGGCAGGTGCTGGCGGGAATGTTGGCGGGGCGGTTCACAGGCGGCCCTCCGCGTCGAGGCGCGCCATGCGCAGTTTCCAGACGAATTGCGCCGCGTTGATCACGTAGGCCGCGTAGGCCGCCAGCGCGATCCACATCTGGTCTGCGTGAGGCCAGCCCGACAGCAGCGCCCAGACATAGGTCAGATGCAAGGCGATGACCGCGAAACTGACCACATCCTCCCAGAAGAAGGCATGCGCAAAGAGGTACTGGCCGAAGACGACCTTCTCCCAGATCGCGCCGGTCACCATGATGGTGAGCAACACCGCGGTCTTGATCACGATCGAGATCGTCGCCGCCTCGTAACCCGCGCCGGTGATCATGAACCGGATCACCAGAGCCAGCGAAACAAGGAACACCAGGAATTGAACCGGGGCCAGCACCCCCTGCACGGTGGTCCAGATCGTGGCGTCCCGGCGGGCGCGCTCCTCGGGTGTGTAAAGCTGGCGTGACGGCGAGGATGTCAGAGTGTCGCTGGGCATGCGGCGGTCGATTCCTTTGGGTGATGGATAAAAACTAGCCCTGCGAGAGCTGGAGTGTCAATTAAAACTTACACCTTCTCCGTCCGTTTCAGACGGCCTCGATCGCCCTTTGTATCAGTGCGCTGGCTGTAATTTGCTTTGAAAAAAAGGGCTGCGTCGCTGTCTTCGATTCCGGTGCACCCCTTGAAAGGATGCGTATGTCAATTTACTTTGACAGCGTGAGGGGAATGCGCGACACTGAAGCCGGACCTTTGCTGACCGACCGGCGCGATATGACACAATGACGTTCGGCGGCGGCGCAATGGGTGAAATCACATGAAAGACGACTCGCATATGCGGCCGATGACCAGCGCGGTCATAGCGACCGACGAGGTGGCGCGGCTTGCGCGGCAGGCGGTCGCCGTTCTGGCGGCCCATGGTCCGGGCCGCAGCGACGGCATGGCGCGTCGCCTCCTCCAGATGAGCGACACGTTCATTTCACCCGACGAGGCCTTGCGTCACGAGATGCTGCTGCGCCTGCGTCAGGACGGGATTACCAACGAGGATCTCGTCGATCACGTGATCCCCGCCGTAGCGCGCCTGATGGGCGAACGCTGGGGCGCTGACGACATCAGCTTTGCCCATGTCACCATCGGCGCCGCCCGCCTGCAAGAGACGGTGCGCGCCATCGGTCGCCGCCACGACGCGGAGGATGCAAAGGCGATCCTCCTGGTCGTGCCGCGGACCGAACATCACACCCTGGGCAGTTTCGTTCTGGCCGACCAATGGCGGCGAAGGGGCTTTGCGGTCGACATCGCCGTCGATCGTCACCCCCGCCAACTGGTGGAGGTGCTGCGCAAGCGTCGATACCACATGGTCGGCATCACCGCCTCCGGGCGCAGAACGCTTGCATCGGTAAGGGAATTGGTGGACATAATTCACTCCACAGCGACGCGCGTGACACCTGTCATCATCGGTGGCCCGATCCTTGACAAGGATATCGACGTGCGCGCGCTGACCGGGGCGGATCATACCGCGCGCGATGCCGCCTCGGCGTTGATGAAATGCGGGCTGTTGCAGGCGGGGCGCATTGCCCCGTCCTTTAAGAACATTAGCCACGCCGGGGACGGAGTGCCGGTGGTGAGGGTCAGAGGGTCATGAATACGCGCGGCTCGGATTTTCTGGATCAGCCTCAGGCACCCCCCATCGGGCCTGAGCAATTCAACGAGATCGTCACGACGGCGGCCGATCTTGCCATCGTGCTCGACACGCAGGGGACGGTGAAATCCGTCATCACCAACCCGCTCAACCCGACATTGGGCCGGCTCGACCATTGGAAAGACCGCGACATCCGCGAGTTCATGGCCGAGGACAGCCTGTCCAAGCTGGAAAGCCAGCTCGAGGCATACCGTGACGGCCGGAAAAGCGCCGTCGATGCCATCGAGGTGAACCACTTCGACAACGCGAATTGGGAATTCCCGATCCGCTACACCATCCACAAGACGAACAACCCCGACATCATCCTGATGCTCGGCCGCGACCTGCGCCCGATCGCCGAGCTGCAGCACCGGCTGGTCAAGGCGCAACTGGCGCTGGAAAAGGATTACGAGACCCACCGCGACTACGAAACGCGCTACCGGGTCATCATGGAGGCTGCGCGCGATGCGCTGGCCTTGGTCGATGTCGCCTCGGGGCGCATCCTCGACCTGAACTCGGCCGCGGCCCAGATCCTGGGCGCAGAGGCCGATGCGCTGACCGGCGGTGCCTTCACCCAGGAATTCGAGGGCCGCCGCCGCGGCGAGTTCATCGAGGGGCTCGTGCTTGCGGCCGGCGACGACACCGGCGGCTCGGTGCAGGTCACGACCCGCCGCGGCAAGGCCGAGGTGACGATCCATCCGATCGTGTTCCGCGCCGCGGGCGAGAAATGCCTGCTGTGCCGGATCGAAAGCGCGAAAAGCACCGAGACGGTCGCCGCGGAACTGTCCAGCACGCTTGCGCAGCTCTATCGCGAGGGGCCGGATGCGATCGTCGTGACCGATACACATGGCGTCATCCGCTCGGCCAACGAGGCGTTTCTCGGGCTGACCGACACCGGGTCGCTGAGCGACATGAAGGGCAAATCCCTGGCGGAATACCTGGCCCGTGGCAGCGTCGACCTGAAGGTGTTGACCGACAATGCCGCGCGCTCGGGCAAGATGCGGATGTATGCCACCCGGCTCGAGGGCGCCTACGGCTCGCAATTGTCGGTCGAGCTGTCTGCGACGCATCTCAACACCGGCGGCATGTCGGGCTTCGCCTTCGTGATCCGCGATACGTCGCGGATGGAGGTGGTCCGCGAACCGGCAAGTGTCATGGCGACGGTCCCCGGCACGGCCGGGCCCGTGTCCGACGACGCGATGCGCAACGTGATGGACCTGGTGGGCTCGGCCCCTCTCAAGGACATCGTCGCGGCCACCACCGACGTGGTGGAGAAGATGTGCATCGAAACCGCGGTCGAACTGACCGACAACAACCGCGTCGCCGCCGCCGAGATGCTGGGCCTCTCGCGGCAGTCGCTCTATGTGAAGCTCCGCAAGTACGGGCTGCTGAACAAGAACGACCGCAACGCGTCCAACTGATCCCGAAAGAGCCTTTTCGACTGGCCCGCCCCGGCGGGCCTTTCGGCATGCGTCAGCGCGCCTTTACACTTGCGGACTCGTAAACTGTCAGGCTATGTTTACACTCATGAGTGTAACGACCGACCTCACCCCGCCGACATCGCAGCGCAGCTTTCCCGAACCGAAGGCCGTGCTGACCCTGCTGAAACCGATCACGTGGTTCCCGCCGATGTGGGCCTATCTGTGCGGCGCGGTCTCGGCGGGCGTCTCGCCCTCCGGGCAGTGGTTGGCGGTGATCCTCGGGGTCATCCTTGCCGGTCCCATCGTCTGCGGGATGAGCCAGGCGGCGAATGACTGGTGCGACCGTCATGTCGACGCCATCAACGAGCCGCACCGCCCGATCCCCTCGGGGCGCATTCCGGGGCGCTGGGGCCTGTGGATCGCCCTGATCATGTCGGCCTTCGCCGCCGTCGTGGGCCTTGCCCTCGGGCCATGGGGGTTCGGCGCGACGCTGGTCGCCATCGCAGCGGCCTGGGCCTATTCGGTCGAACCCATCCGGCTCAAGCGGTCGGGCTGGTGGGGGCCTGGCCTCGTCGGTCTCAGCTACGAAACCCTGCCCTGGTTCACCGGCGCCGCGGTCCTGTCGATGGGCGCTCCGAGCTGGCCGGTCATCATCGTAGCCGTTCTCTATGGTCTCGGCGCGCATGGGATCATGACGCTCAACGATTTCAAGGCGCTGGAAGGCGACCGGCAGATGGGGGTCAACTCCCTTCCCGTGACGCTCGGCCCCGAACGCGCGGCGAAGCTCGCCTGCGTGGTCATGGCCGTTCCGCAGCTGATCGTCTTCATCCTGCTTTACGGTGTCTGGGACCGGCCCTGGCATGGCCTTGCCATCGCGGTGTCGCTGATCGCGCAGCTTTACGCGATGCAGGTCCTGCTGCGTGATCCCAAGGGCAAGGCCCCCTGGTATAACGGCGTCGGCGTCACGCTCTATGTCTCGGGCATGATGGTCACCGCCTTTGCCGTCCGCTCACTGGAGGCATGGCCGTGACGCTCTCCTGGCTCCAGATCATCCGGCTTGGCCTCGTGCAGATGTCGCTCGGGGCCATTGTCGTTCTCACCACCTCGACGCTCAACCGCCTGATGGTGGTGGAGCTTGCCCTGCCCGCGGTGCTGCCCGGCCTTCTGGTCGCGCTGCATTACGGCATCCAGATCACGCGACCCCAATGGGGCTACAAATCCGACACCGGCGGCAAGCGCACGCGCTGGATCATCGGCGGCATGGGTATTCTCGCGCTCGGCGGGCTGTCGGCGGCCTATGGCGTCGTCCTGATGGAGACGCAGGCGACGCTCGGCCTGATCGTCTCGATCCTTGCCTATGCGGCGATCGGGGTTGGCGTCGGTGCCTCGGGCACCTCGCTTCTGGCGCTTCTGGCCACGGCGACCGCGCCCCAGCGTCGTCCGGCTGCCGCGACGATCACCTGGCTGATGATGATCTTCGGCATCGCCATGACAGCCGGTGTCTCGGGTCAGTTCCTCGACCCCTACACACCCGCGCGGCTGATGGCGGTGGTCGGCGTCGTCACCTTCGGCGCCTTCGCACTGACCAGCCTTGCCGTCTGGGGCATCGAGGCGCGCGTGATCTCCCGCCCGCAAGAGGCCGCCGCCCCCTTCCTCGACGGGCTGCGCGAGGTCTGGGCCGAGCCCAAGGCGCGGATGTTCACCCTCTTCGTGTTCCTCAGCATGACCGCCTATTTCATGCAGGAGCTGATACTCGAGCCCTATTCCGGCCTTGTCTTCGGCTTCACGCCGGGCCAGTCCACCACGCTTTCGGGTGCGCAGAACGGCGGCGTCTTCCTCGGCATGGTCGTGGTCGGCATCGCCGGCACGGCGTTCCGGCTTTTCTCGCTCAAGACCTGGGTGGTCCTGGGCTGCATCGGGTCCGCCGCGGTGCTGCTGGGCATCAGTGCGCTCGGCCGGATCGGCCCGGATGCGCCGCTTCTGCCCGCGGTGATCGGGCTTGGCTTCTTCAACGGCATGTTCGCCGTCGCCGCCATCGGCTCGATGATGGCGCTGGCAGGCGAAGGCCGCGACGCGCGCGAGGGCACGCGGATGGGCCTGTGGGGCGCGGCGCAGGCAATCGCCGCAGGCTTCGGCGGGCTGCTGGGTGCGGCCCTCGTCGATCTCGCCCGTATCAGCATGCCCGACGCCGCCGCCTTCGGTGCGGTCTTCAGTTTCGAGGCTCTTCTCTACCTCGCCTCCGCCGCCATGGCGTTGCGGGTGATGGAGGGCAAGGTTTCCAAGGCGCCGCAGACCGGCGCAGCCGTTCCGGGAGAATGACCATGAAATACGATGTCGTCGTTGTGGGCGGGGGCCCGTCGGGTGCCACCGCCGCCGAGGATCTGGCGCGCTCGGGCCACAAGGTCGCGCTGATCGACCGCGCGGGCCGGATCAAACCCTGCGGCGGGGCCATTCCCCCGCGCCTGATCCGCGATTTCAACATCCCCGACGATCAGCTCGTGGCCAAGATCACCACCGCGCGGATGATCTCGCCCACGGGCCGCCGCGTCGATATCCCGATCGAGAACGGCTTCGTCGGCATGGTGGATCGCGAGCATTTCGACGAGTTTCTCCGCGTCCGTGCACAGGAGGCCGGGGCGGAGCGCGTCACCGGCACCTACACCAGGATCACCCGCGACAAGGACGGCACCCATGTCCACTACCGCGACAAGGCCACGGGCGAGGATCGCCAGCTGACCACGAAGATGGTGATCGGGGCCGATGGCGCGCGCTCGAACGTTGCCCGGACCGAGATCAAGAACGGCGACAAGATCCCCTACGTCATCGCCTATCACGAGATCGTCGAGGCCCCCGGCCCGCGCGGCGAGTATCACCCCGACCGCTGCGACGTGGTCTATGACGGCCGCATCAGCCCCGATTTCTACGGCTGGGTCTTTCCGCACGGGAAATCCGCCAGCATCGGCATGGGCAGCTTCCTGAAAGAGGTGGACCTGAAGAAGGCCACCGCCGATCTGCGCGAGGCGTCGGGTCTGGCCGATTGCAAGACCATCCGCAAGGAGGGCGCGCCGATCCCGCTGCGCCCGCTGGACGAATGGGACAACGGGCGCGACGTGGTGCTTGCGGGTGACGCCGCGGGTGTGGTCGCCCCTTCGTCGGGCGAGGGGATCTTTTACGCGATGATGGGGGGCCGCGTGGCTGCCATAGCGGCGGCGACCAAGCTGCAGACCGGAATGATCAAGGACCTGAAACTGGCTCGGAAGCTGTTCATGCGTGAGCACAAGAACGTCTTCAAGATCCTCGGCGCCATGCAGGATGCCTATTACAAGTCAGACGAACGGCGCGAGCGCTTTGTCAGTCTCTGCCATGACGTCGACGTGCAACGCCTGACCTTCGAGGCCTACATGAACAAGGAACTGGTCAAGGCGCGCCCCTTGGCGCATATCAAGATCGGTATCAAGAACCTTGCCCATCTGACGGGGCTCGTGGCCCCGACGCGCGTATGACCGACATGATCCCAACCTGGGTCGATGGCAGATTGACCCCCGTAGAAAAGCTCGAGGCCCATCAGAAGGGCCTCCGGCACAAGGCGATCTCCGTGTTTCTCATGCGGGGGGACAAGGTGCTGCTGCAAAGGCGAGCCTTGGGCAAGTACCACACGCCAGGGTTGTGGGCGAACACCTGCTGCACGCATCCGCATTGGGGGGAAGAGGCGCTGGACTGCGCCACCCGGCGGTTGGAGCAGGAACTGGGGCTCCCTGATATTCCATTGGAATTCCGTGACACCGTCGAATATCGCGCCGATGTGGGCGGCGGGCTGATCGAGCATGAGGTTGTGGATATCTTTGTGGGCGAATTGCCCTCGGGACAGGAACCCGTGCCGAACCCCGACGAGGTGATGGATACGATCTGGCGGCCGCTGTCGCAGCTGATGCGCGAGGTGGTGGAAAGCCCCAAGGGGTTCACCCCCTGGCTGCAGATCTACCTGCGCGACCATGCCGGCGTGATCTTTCAGGACGCATGAAAAAGGGCGCCGCAAGGGCGCCCCTTTCGATCATGGCCCGCGCTTTCAGGCGCGGGCTTTTTCGTGGAGCGTCGCAACACCCAACGCGTCCAGCGCCGCGGCCGCGATGTCGTCGGGCATAAGCCCCGCATCGGCATACATGTCCGCCGGGCTGGCCTGGTCGATGAACCGGTCGGGCAGGGTCATCGTGCGGATCGCGCAGCCCCGGTCCAGCTGGCCCGTCGCGGCGAGATGGTGCAGCACCAGCGCCCCGAAACCCAGCATCGAGCCCTGCTCGACCGTGATCACGGCACCATGGCCCGCGACCAGCCGGTCCACCAGATCGGTATCGAGCGGCTTGGCAAAGCGCGCATCGGCGATCGTCACGCTCAGCCCCCGTGCCTCGAGCGCGCGGGCGGCCTCGGTCGCCTCGGCCAGATGCGCACCGAAGGACAGGATCGCGACGTCGCGCCCCTCCTGAAGGACACGGCCCTTGCCGATCTCCAGCACTTCGCCCGCTTCGGGCATCGGCACGCCGGTCCCCTCGCCCCGCGGATAGCGCAGCGCAATGGGCCCGCTGTCATGCGCGGCGGCGGTGGCCATCATGTGAACCAGCTCCGCCTCGTCGGCGCAGGCCATGACGGTCATGTTGGGCAGCGCGGCGAGGTAGTTGATGTCGAAGGCACCGGCATGGGTCGGGCCATCGGCGCCGACCAGCCCCGCACGGTCGATCATGAAACGCACGGGCAGGTTCTGCAGCGCGACGTCATGGACCACCTGGTCATAGCCGCGCTGAAGGAAGCTGGAGTAGATCGCGCAGAAGGGTTTCATCCCCCCCGCCGCCATCCCCGCGGCGAAGGTCACGGCATGCTGTTCCGCGATCCCCACATCGAAGACACGGCCCGGCATCGCCTTTTGCAAGATGTTGAGACCGGTTCCGCCGGGCATCGCGGCGGTGACGCCGACAATGGCCGTGTCCGTTTCTGCAAGGCGTTTCAGACACTCGCCGAACACCTTGGTATAGGCTGGCGCGTTGGGGGTCGATTTCTGCTGGACGCCGGTCGCGACGTCGAACCTGGCAACCCCGTGATAGCAGTCGTCCGACAGCTCGGCGGGGGCATAGCCCTTGCCCTTGACGGTCACCGCGTGGATCAGGACCGGGCCGGTGGCGCGCGCCTTGGCACTGCGCAGCACGTTCAGCAGCTGGCCCATGTCATGCCCGTCGACCGGGCCGATATAGGTGAAGCCCAGATGCTCGAAGAGCGTGGCGGATTTCGGCGCGCCGGTCACCAGTTCCTTCGCGCGTTCCGCGCCATGACGGAGCGGTTCGGGCAGGTGCGCGGCCACGCCGTCGGCGATATCCTTGAGCGCGGCCAGCGGTGAGTTCTTCGACAAACCGGCGAGGTAACTCGACATCGCCCCCGTGGGGGGCGCGATGGACATGTCGTTGTCGTTCAGGATCACGAACAGCCGCCGCCCGATATGGCCTGCGTTGTTCAGCGCCTCATAGGCCATGCCCGCGCTGATCGAGCCATCGCCGATCACGGCGATCGCATCACCCGTCGCCTGTCCCATCTCATGCGCCATGGCGAAACCCAGCGCGGCCGAGATCGAGGTCGAGGAATGTGCGGCGCCGAACGGGTCGTAGTCGCTTTCGCTGCGCTTGGTGAACCCAGACAGGCCGCCCTTCTGCCGCAGCGTGCGGATGCGGTCGCGCCGCCCGGTGACGATCTTGTGCGGATAGCACTGGTGCCCGACGTCCCAGACCAGCTTGTCATAAGGCGTGTTGAAGACCGCGTGGATCGCGACGGTCAGCTCGACCACGCCAAGGGATGAACCAAGATGCCCGCCCGTCTCGCTGACCGCCGAGATCGTCTCGGCGCGCAGCTCGTCGGCGCATTGTTTCAGCTCGGCGTCACTCAGGCGGCGCAGGTCCGCGGGCCAGGTGACACGATCGAGAACGGGGGTGTGGGGTCTGTCGGTCATTCTTCAGGTCCTCCCGAACCTGTGGGTCAGAGACGAAAAGACCGCGGGCAGGGTCTGACCCACCCGCGGTTCAGGAAACCTCACGAAGGGACGTAAGGGTCCTTCTTGGCGGGGGCGCTGCGGGGCGCCCCCGGCCGTTTTGGCTATGGGCCGAAACCCGCATCGCCCTTACTCGAAGGCCGAGTAGTCCGGCTCATCATCGAGGACGGCAAGCTCGGGCCAGTTGCGGATCACGTTCAACCCGTTGAGCGGCTGCTGCTCGCCTTGGTGACAGGTGCGGCAGGCCAGTTTCGGCACGTCGGCGAAGACAGGGCCGAGACGTTCTTCGGGCAGCACGGTCTCGAGCGGCAGGATATACTGCTCGAGCGTTTCCTGGACCATCGCGATGCCGAGGCTTGCAGTGGCCCATTGCGGGGTCACCTGCCCGGCGTCGTAGAAGGCGCGGGAGTTGTGGCAGAAGACGCAGTTCACGCCCAGCGAGTTGGAGAAGTAGTTCATCCAGGCGTAGGTCATTTCCGTCTGCTGGATCAGCGGGCTGCCGGGCGGATTTGGAACCCGGCTCTCCAGGTCGTGGACCTGTGCGACGCCATACTGCCCATTCTCGTCCTGAAGCAGGAAATGCTCCAGGTAGGTCGAGGGCAGCGAGGTGAAGTTCGACGTCATCGTGACCCGGTTCTGGATCGCCGGCCAGCCGGCGACGTTCGAGTTCACGTTGCCGACCCGGAACCAGATGTTGTTCGGCACAGGCTCGCCGCGGTGACAGGTGTAACAGGTCACCCCCACCTCCGCGTTGGACTGGACGTGACCGATCCAGTTCTGGTTGATGTTCTGGGTCATCTCGATCATCGAGTAGGCCAGCGCCGTCTGGTAACTGTCGTTACCCGGCTCGAGCAGATCGGGGATGCCGGTCCAGGACCGCATCGCTTCCACGAGGCGCTCGTAGTTTTCGACCGTGACATTCGCCAGTGCCGGGGGAACCCCGTCCAGCACATCGATGGCCAGTTGCGAGTCGGCGGTCGGAACCACCGGCTCGGAATTGAAGAACCCATCGACGTCCGGATACTCGCTCAGCGATGATACGAATTCCGGCACATGCATCCCGGTGCCGCGCGGACCCGTCTGTTGGCTGTCCGTGGCGAAGGGTTGCCCCCAGGCCACGATCATGGCCGCCACGAAGATCGCCGATCCCGCCACGCCGACCGCTATGGCCGGGCCGAAGATGTTGGTGGGGTTGTCCCGGTTCCAGTTGTCAAACCACTTGGGAAACATGGATCACTCCCCCCCTGCTTGCACGCCGCCGAAGTCGCCGTAGGTACCGTAGGCCTCATAGCCGTAAGCGCCGAGGTATTCGGGTGCGAAGTTGTGTTCGATGGCCCAGATGAACCAGTTGTCCACGACCGTGCCGGTGAGAAGGATGCCGATCCCGCCGGTGATGGGTGTCAGGACCGCGAACCACCAGGCCCAGCGGTGAATGCCCTCCATCGTGGCGTTGAAGCCCATCGTCCAGCGCCAGAACAGGCCGGCGCGTTCGGATGCCGTGCCGCGGTCGTAGATCTGCTCCAGCTCGCGGTCGCCGCCGTAGCGGGAGACGGCCAGGATGGTCGCGCCATGCATCGCGAAGAGCAGGACGGAGCCGTAGAGGAACACGATCGAAAGTGCGTGGAACGGGTTGTAGTAGAGGTTCCCGTAGCGGATCGAGAAGGCCGTGGTCCAGTCGAGGTGCGGGAAGATGCCGTAGGGCACCGCCTCGCTCCAGGATCCCATCAGGATGGGGCGGAACAGGCCGAGGACGAGGAAGAGCCAGATCGCGGCCAGGAAGGCCCAGGCGATGTGCTTGCCCATCTGGTGCTGGACGGCCAGCAGGTAGGTTCGCACCCACCACATCATCACCGAAACGAGCAGGAAGAAGCTCGAGATGATGTACCAGCCGCCGTCATTGAGCGGGGGCATGGACAGGCCATGCTCCGGCCCCGGAGGCTCGAGCGCCAGCCAGAACAGCTGACGGATGAATTCCGGGATCGACCAGTCGACCTGCGCCAGCATGTTGAAGCCGACGATGTTGAACCAGAGCGTGCCGGTGGCGAGGCTGATGAGACCCGCCCAGCCGAGGTAGATCGGGCCGAGCTGTGCATTGCCAAGCCAGCCGATCAGGGTCGAAAACCCGGCCTTCTTGGTCCGCTCGCCGCCCAGGATGTTCTCGCCGGTCTGGGCCATGCCCATCTCGGGCTCGCCCTGCACCTGCACCTGGGTGAAGATGTTCTGATATTCGAAGTAAGCCATGGTTCAGTTTCCTCCCACGACGGCGGGGGCGTTGGTGCCGTAGGTGGCCATGCCCGTGCTGTCATAGACCAGGCCTTGATCGGGCCAGATCGGCAGGGTGAGCCACCAGTTCCACCACTCGGGCCAGCCGGAGGTCCAGACCGGGCCGGAGATGATGATGCAGACCGCGCTCCAGAAGCCGGCATTCAGCGCCAGCAGCAGGCCGACACGGTGGATGCCCAGCGTGCCGATCGAGTAGCCGATGAAATCCCGGAAGAAGGTGTCTTCATGATCCGGGGTTTTCGCCTCGGTGCCCTTTTCCGGGTTGGCCGCCGACAGGATCAGGCCGCCATGCAGCGCCAGCGCGAAGGTCGTGGCGAAGAAGAACGACACCGCGATCATGTGGGCCGGGTTGTAATGGAAGTGCAGGTAGGCGTAGCCGACGTTCGACACCCAATCGAGGTGGCTGAAAATGCCATAGGGGAAACCGTGCCCCCAGGCGCCCATCAGCAGCGGCCGGAACACCACCAGCGTGACATAGGCGAAGATCGCAAAGCCGAAGGCGATCGGAACGTGGTAGCCCATGCCGAGCTTGCGGCAGATTTCCACTTCGCGCAGCGCCCAGGACACGAAGGCCCCGATCGCGCAGAACGTGATGATCTGCCAGAGACCGCCCTCCATGAGCGGTGCGAACCCGAGCCCGTAGCTCAGGTCAGGGGGCGCGATGTTGATCGTCCAGGGGTTGAAGTTGCCATCCATGGCAGCCCCCCAGAAGATCAGGATCGTCCCCAACAAGGCGAAAAAGGCTGTCGTGACCCCGAAGAAGCCTACGTAGAAAGGCCCTACCCAGAAGTCGAACAGATCGCCGCCAATCAGCGTCCCTCCGCGGACGCGGTACTTTTTTTCGAAGCTTAGCAAAGCCATGCGTCTGTCTCCGCGAGTTTGGCGGCGTGGGTCGAAAAACCGGTCAGCCGTCAGTCAAATAAGTCGGATCGCTGCGGGCGAGGCGGACACGCGCCGCCCGCAGCAAGAGGTTGTCCGCGCCACGACGGGCGCGGGCGCAGGTCAGCCACCGAAGCCGGCGGTCGCTGCGGCGGACTCGAACCAGTTCAGACCGGACGACAGAACCACCAGGTGGATCATCGCCGCGAGAAGGAACAGGAAAACGCCCTGGGCCACGAACACGCGGCGAGGGTCGAAAATGAGCCAGATCTTGTAGAACTTAGCCATGATTTAGCTCCTTCTCAGAACCAGGGTGCCCAGATGTACGTGGCAAGGTGAGCAACGAGGGCGACGGCCGAAAACAGCCAGAGCCCGCTCATGTATACCGCGTGCAGCTCTTGAGCCTGCTCGTCGGTAAGACCCGTGAAGGACAGGTCGGAATTATCAGCCATTTAACTTTCCTCCGGAACGTTAGACCGATGCCGCGAACCCCGCGGCCGGGCCCCGGCAAGGCCTCATTGCCCTGCCGGCCATTCACCCCACCCCGATCGCTCGGGATGCGGCAAATTCAGTATCGGCTCCGGTCGTCACGCCGAGTGTCTTGTCGGTCCCTCGCTGCACCGCCTGTGGTCTGACGACAGGCTCGATGGTGCAGGTCAGGCCCTGCTCAGGCCGAAAAGATCATCGGTGTGATGATCCGTGCCTGGCTCCAGGCCCGTTTGACGGGCCCCTTGTCCGTCAGGCTTGCCGACCGAATGGCCGCCAGTGCCCAGGTGATGGTCGCCAGCGGCAGCGTCGCCAGGAAGATGATCCCGAAATAGATCATGAATTCCGTCTTCGGCGGCTTGTGCCGTGCAACCGTGTGGTTGGAGGTGAAGTCCGTCATCTTTCCTCTCCCTCGTTGAGCTCGAAACCCGCCGGCGCGAGGGCGCGGACGGTATCCTTGATGACCCGCTCGGCCCCGGACGCGAGCGCAGCCTTTTCGGCGGCGTCCCTCAGCGTCTTGGCTGCGGAAATGCGGGTCAGAACCGGGTGTTCGGCCACGATCCGGTCGAGCAGCATCTGCGCGTCGTCATCCCATGGGAAATCGCGACGGAGCGTGGTCGGCGTGGCGTCAGTGCTGTCCATGTCGCTGCCCAGCGGCAGGATGTGGAACAGCGCGTCGAAAAGGCCGTTGCAGACCTCCTGGATCATGTAGGTCGCGCCCGCGTAGCCCATGAAGGGCGTGCCCGTGGCGCGCCGGATGGCGGCGCCGGGGAAACTTGCGGGGATGAAGGCCGGTTTCGGCCCGTGGCCGCCCGACATTTCGGCGAGATACATCTTCTCGTTGATCGACCCCATCAGGATCAGCGGACGCTTGCCATGGATCATCGCGCGCACCTGGTCGTTGTCGGTCTTGCGACCGGCGACGCGGGCAACCGCGAAGGCGCAGGGCAGGCCCATGTCGTTCTCGAGGAAGTTGCGGATGCCGCGGGCATAGGTCTCGTTCGCGACGATGCCGAAGCTGGCCGTCGCAAAGAAATCCTGCGTGACCGAGCGCCAGAGATCCCAGACCGGCTTGATCGTGGAATGCTTTTCCTTGGCAATGAACGGCTCGGGGTCGAGGCCCGTCAGCTCACCCAGCTTGCGCAGGAATTTCGTGGTGCTGTCGACGCCGATCGGCGCCTGCAGGTAGGGCTTGCCCAGAACCTCGCACAGGCCGCGGCCGAACTCGCGATACATGCAGATGTTGACGTCCGCATTCACGAGGTTCCGCATCTCGGCAAGATGGCTGCCCAAGGGCATCACCATGTTGACCTCGCAGCCGATCCCTTCGACCAGGCGACGGATCTCGGCCAGGTCGGAGGGCATGTTGAACGTGCCGTACATCGGCCCGAGGATGTTGACGCGGGGCGCGGCGCCCTCTTCGCGCTTCTTCTCGGGGGGCATGCGGCCCTTGGTCATGCCGAACTCGGTGAAGATCCAGGTCATCGCGCGGTCGGCGCTTTCCCACTGATCCTCGTCGATGGTGCGCGGCAGGAAGCGCTGGATGTTTGTGCCCATGGGCGTGACGCCGCCGCCGATCATCTCGGCGATGGAGCCGGTGACGACGACGGAGGGCAGCGCGGGGTCCAGAACCTCCCAGGCGCGTTTCATCGCACCCTCGGTGCCGTCGCGGCCCAGCTCTTCCTCGGCCAGACCCGTCACCACGATGGGCAACTCGTGCGGCGGCAGCGCGTCGGTGTAGTGCAACACGCTGGTCACCGGCAGGTTCTCGCAGCCAACGGGGCCGTCGATGATGACCTGAAGGCCCTTCACCGCGGTGAAGGCGTAGACGGAGCCCCAGTAGCCCCCGGCGCGGTCGTGATCCTGAACAAGCATCAGATCATCTCCTGCGCTTTGGCCGCGCGGGCGAGTTTGTCGAGCTTCTTCTGGTGCTGGGCGCGGAAATCGGGGCGCAGGTTCGGCGCGCCTTCCCAGATGCCCGCGGTGTCGCCTTCACCGACGCCTTCGAAGAATTCCCGCATGTGATCCATGCGGTCCTTGTTCGCCATGGCGGCGTTGACCACCTGGCCGAGCGAGCCCGCACCGGCAGGGCCAAACAGCGGCCGGGCCGAGATCAGGTTGGTGAAGTAGAGGGACGGAATGCCCATCTCCTTGCCCTTCTGCACCACGGGCGTGGTGCCGATGGCGAGGTCGGGGCGGATCGCCTCCATCGCGGCACAGTCATCTTCCAGCGAGGCGCGGAACTTGACTTTCACTCCCTTGGATTCGAGCCATTCGACATCGGGCGCGGACCATTTCGTCTTCGGACAGGCCGAGCCGACGTAAGGAACATCAGCGCCGCTTTCGATCAGCAGGCGCGCGACCAGCAACTCGGAGCCTTCGTAACCCGACAGCGTGATCGTCCCCTTGATCGGAACGGACGCAAGCGCGCCCTTGATCGCGGGCAGGAACGCGTTCTGCGCCGCGGCGACCCGGTCGGCTGGAACGCCGTAGGCCTCGCCGATGGCGGCCAGCCAGGCAGCGGTGCCGTCATGGCCCACCGGCGCAGAGCCCACGATGGTGCGGCCCGCAGCCTCGAACTCGCGAATGGCAGCGGTGTAGAAGGGGTGGATCGCGGCCACCACCTGGCTGTCCAGCGCGGAATAGAGCTCGCGCCACTCACGGCAGGGAACGACCGGACCTGCCGCCAGACCGAGTGGCGCGAGCATCCCTCCGATACCCAGAGGGTCCGCAGGGAACATTTCGCCCAACAGGGTCACTGTCGGACGGTCTGATTTGCCCGAAACGGGGGCTTGCACGGGGCCAGCCTCCACTTCCTTGCGGGCGTAGTTGAGCATCGCACCGGCCAGGACATCCTTGGCCTCGGCGTGGGTGGGGATGCCGAAGCCGGGCACGTCGATGCCGACGATCCGGACGCCGTTGATCTCGTCCGGCAGCAGCCGGAGGGGCACGCCGGACGCGGTCGGCACACAGAGGTTGGTGACCACGATCGCGTCGTAGCGCTCGGGGTCGGCCATCTCGTGGACCGCGTCGCGGATGTCCTCGAACAGCTTGCCGGTGACGAGGGTTTCCGAGTTGAAGGGCACATAGCCGACCGAGCGGCGCGCGCCGTAGAAATGGCTGACGAAGGTCAGGCCGTAGACGCAGCAGGCCGAACCGGACAGCACGGTCGCCGTGCGGCGCATGCGCAGACCCACGCGGAGCGAGCCGAAAGCGGGGCACATCGACTGCGGCTTGTCATGCGGGCCTTGCGGATAGTCCTCGGCGTATTGGTCGAGGATCTCGGACTTGCCCGCCATGCGGGCCGCCTTTTCCATCTCTCCGGCGCCGGCATGGCACCCCATACCGTCCCCACCCTGCGGTGCAGAGCCTGTTCCTGTGGACTCGATACGCGCCTCGCCCCGGATCACCTCGGCGTCGGCTGCATCGTCGTAGCGGACTTCTCTGGGATCATCGGTCATGGGATCAGGCCTCGTCGTAGACGACTTCGAGGGAGGGCTTGATCTCGGCATTCTTGCCGCGCATGTCCTGATCGGAGGCGGGTTCCAGCGTGATGCCCGCGCCCGTCTCGGACCCGTCGAAGAGTTCGAGCAGCTGATCCTGCGTCAACGCGATCGGCTTCATCGGCGGGGCGACGGCGACATTCTCGCCAAGCGCCGCGAAGAGCGCGCCCCACTGAGATTCAGAGGTGCCGACGATCTGGTAGTTCGCCGATTTCTTGCGCAGGTCATCGTCCTGCGGGATCGCGGCCAGCACGGGGATGCCCACCGCATCGGCAAAGGCTTGCGCCTCGCCCGAACCATCGTCCTTGTTGATGACAAGACCCGCGACGCCGACATTGCCGCCGAGCTTGCGGAAGTATTCCACCGCCGAGCAGACGTTGTTGGCCACGTAAAGCGATTGCAGGTCGTTCGACCCGACGAGGATCACCTTTTGCGCCATGTCGCGCGCGATCGGCAGGCCGAAGCCGCCGCAGACCACGTCGCCCAGGAAGTCGAGCAGGACATAGTCGAAATCCCAGTCGTGGAAGCCGAGCTTCTCCAGCAGTTCGAACCCGTGGATGATGCCACGCCCGCCGCAGCCGCGACCGACCTCGGGCCCGCCAAGCTCCATCGCGAAGACGCCGCCGCGCTTGAAGCAGACGTCGCCGATCTTCACTTCCTCGCCGGCCAGTTTCTTCTGGGTCGAGGTTTCGATGATCGTCGGGCAGGCCTTGCCGCCGAAGAGCAGAGAGGTGGTATCCGATTTCGGGTCGCAGCCGATCAGCAGCACGCGCTTGCCCTGTTCGGCCATCATGTGGCTGAGGTTCGCCAGCGTAAAGGATTTGCCGATGCCGCCCTTGCCGTAGATCGCGATGATCTGCGTCTTCTTGGTGGGTTCACCCTGGGGCACTTCGAGCGTGGGCTCGTTGGCTTCTTCGCGGAGCTTGGCGTCGTAATCACGCAGGTTCGGAACATCGAGGCTCATGCGGCGTTCTCCCAGTTCAAGATCATTTTCAGGCAGGCCGGATCTTCGAACGCGGTCTGATACGCACTCTCGGCTTGCTCTGCCTGGACGGTGTGGGTGATCAGACCAGAAAGGCTGAGCGCCCCGTGGTCGATCAGGTCGCGGGTGGCGACCAGGTCTTCGCGCGTCCATTCCGCGGCGATCCGGAACCGGGCTTCGCGCAGGAATGCGGGCGGGAAGGAGAATTGCAGCGGCTCGGGGTAGAACCCGGCCAGCACGATCTCGCCGCCCTTGGCAAGGCGGCCGACCATCGTGTCAAGCAGCGAGGAGACGCCGGACGCATCGTAGATGCAGCCATAGTCGCGCCTGTCGTCGGCATCGGGGTGGATCACGTCATAGCCGGTCGCCCCAGCCTGCCGATCCTCGTTGATCTCCCAGACGGTGGGCGCCTTGCCCCCCGCCGCGATGGTCAACCGCGCCAGCAGGCGGCCAAAGACGCCGTGGCCGATGATCAGTTCGGGCAGTTGCGTGTTCATGCCCGCCAGGGCGTGACGCGCCGTTGCGGCCAGCGCCAGCAGCGCGCCCTCGGCACCCAGTGCGCCGTCGATCTTCACCACTCGGTCGGCCTTGGTGACGAGGCGATGCGCGGCACCGCCGAACAGGCCCTTGACGTCGCCGTAACAATTCGCGCCGGGAACAAAGACGATGTCGCCGGGCTTGTAGCCCGTGCCCGGTGCGGCCTCGACCACCTCACCCGCGGCCTCGTAACCGGGGACAAGCGGGTAACCCATGCCGGGAAAGGGCGGCATCTGGCCCGACCAGAACAGCTTTTCCGTGCCGGTCGAAATACCCGAATGCCGAACCGAAACGACAAGATCGCCCTCGCCGGGATCGGTCAACGTGACCTCGCCCAATCCAAGGGTCTTCGGTCCTTCCAGAATGACAGCAGTGGTTCTCACGAGGGTCTTTCCCGGTCTTTTGGCAGGGATGGGAGAGAATCCTCATCCTGCGGCAACTTGACTGTCAGTTTAACCTGACACTCTTGTATGTCAATCTCAATAGACATACCTGTCAGCGTTTCTTTACGCCTTGCGCGCCTCGACCACGGACGTGATGAAGGGGCGCGCGGTCTTGCGGGGCTGGATATCGGTGAACCCGGCCGCCTCCAGATGCTGCGCGATCTCGTCCGCGCTGCGGGCACGGCCGGTTCCCATGGCCATACAGTAAAGGCCGAAATAGGCATCACCCGCGCGCTGGGGCTTGGCGCCGCCCGACATCGGTTCGGACACGATGATGCGACCGCCTGCGGGCAACGCGGCATGCGCCTTGGCCAGCAGCATCCGCACGGTGTCGTCGGAATGATCGTAGAGAACGCGGATCAGGCTGATCGCGTTTGCACCCTGCGGCAGCGCATCGGTGCGGAAACTGCCGCCGGTGATGGTGGTGCGGTCGGCCAGTCCGGCCTGGGCGAACCGCTGCGTCGCAGGCTCGATCACCTGCGGCAGATCGAAGAGATGCAGCTTGAGGCCGGGATAGGCCGCGCCGACCGCGGTGAGGAACGCGCCGGTGCCCCCGCCGATGTCCAGCAGCGTGTCGATCCCGCGCAGGTCGAGGACGCGGAGCGCCTCCTCGGCCACCAGCGTCTGACTTTCGGCCATCAGTTGCGAATAGGTTGCCGCGGTATCATCGTCGATCTGCCCGGTCGCGCCGAAGACATAGGGCCAGAACGCGGCCAGTTCCGTCTCGGGCGCGTCGCGGAAGAAACCGACCGGGTCGGCCATGTCGCGATACAGGACGTCATGGTGCCGGATCATCTGCGCCAGCCCCGGAATACCGGGCAGCGCGGCGCCCAAGCGGCCCAGCGCATAGCGCCCGTCGGCGCGCCGCGTCATCAGTCCCAGCGCGGTGGCGGCCTGGCACAACACGCGCATCCGGTCGGGGCTGATCCCGGTCAGAAGCGCGAGGGATTCGACCCTGTGGGGCCGGCTCGACAGGTGTTCCGCGAGATCCAGCTCGACGAACGCCATCAGCACCTGGCTGTGCAGGAACCCGGCGACAAGGTCGAACAGCGCCTCGCCATCCTTGCGCGCCACGCGCGCGGCGAAGGGTGTGCGCGCCGCCCAGTGCTGGAACCGCCGCGAGCGCAGGAGGCCCGTCTTCCAGGCATAAAGCCGGTCACGCAGGCGTGGCCCGTCATTGTCGGTATGATCGGCCAGCGCCACGCGCCTCAGACCGTCTGATGCGCCGGAAGGACGGGCGTCAGGCGCTCGGCGGTCTTGCGGACCATCTCGCACAAGGCGGCCTCGCCCGGGCAGGACGGGATCGAGGAGATCGCGCCCGACAGGATATCCTCGAGCCGCCGGATCGCGCCGCGCACGCCCAGCTGGCTGACCGCGTTGGGGCGGCCGTTGATCTCGTCCTGGTGGGCGGGCTTGCCAAGCGTCGCCTCGTCATAGAGCGCGTCGCGCAGATCGTCGGCGACCTGGAACGCCTCGCCGATGCGGGCGCCCAGTTCGGTCCAGGCGTCGGGCTCTTCGCCGGCAGCCGCCGCACCCATGCGCGTGGCCGCGGTGAACAACGCGCCGGTCTTGGCGCGGTGATAGGCAGACAGGTCGATCTTGTCCTCGCTCTCCCAGCCCTGGCCGGCGCAGATGCCGCCCGGCATGCCGGTCGACTCGCCCAGGATGCGGATCAGCTGGATCGCGCGGGCCGGATCGTCGGCCGCGGCGCGGGCCAGAACCTCGAAGGCCATGATGATAAGCGAATCGCCCGCCAGAAGCGCCAGCGGCTCACCATAGGCGCGGTGCACCGCGGGCTTGCCGCGGCGGATATCGGCATTGTCGAAACAGGGCATGTCGTCATGCACGAGGCTGGCACAATGGATCAGCTCGATCGCGCTGGCCGCCGCATCGGCGATGGCCGGGCGATCATCGCCGCAGGCCATGGCAACCGACAGGCAGATCGTGGGCCGGATCCGCGCGCCGCCCGGATTGACCGCGTAGTCGAGGGCCGAGGCAAGCTTGGGCGGGGCGGCACCGGCCTGCCCCTGTCGGATGGCGCTGGCGATGGCCGCTTCGATCCGGGGTTTCAAAGGCATGGACGCCCCCTTTGTGCAAAAAGAATCCGTGCGCATTGACACGGGTGTTGTAAACTAGGGTGGACAAATCATCCTGAGGTGTCAACATAAACTGACACTTGGTTCGGAGATTGGCGTGACGGATGCCACTACGCGTGCGGTCGTGATCGGGGCCGGAATCGGCGGCCTTTCGGCGGCGCTGCGGCTGGCTCATGCGGGGCTGGCGGTGACGGTGCTCGACATGGCCGCGGGGCCAGGCGGCAAGATGCGCACGCGGGACAGCGTGGCAGGGCCCGTCGATATCGGGCCGACGGTCATGACCCTGAAAGGCATGTTCGAGACGCTTTTCATGGATGTCGGCACGCGCCTGTCCGATCATGTGACCCTGATCCCCGACGATGTGCTGGCGCGGCACCACTGGCGCGATGGCAGCACGCTTGACCTGTTCCACGACCCCGAGCGCAGCGCCGAGGCCGTCCGCGCGTTCGGCGGCGCACGCGCCGAGCGGGAGTTTCGCCGGTTCACGGATCGCGCAAGGCGTCTTTACGAAGCCTTCGAAGGGCCGGTGATGCTTGCGCAAAAACCCAGCTTGCCTGCGCTGACCGCGCATGTTCTGAAAAACCCGGCGCTCATCCCCGCGATGGCCCCCGGCCGCAGCCTTGCCGCAAGCCTGTCGGCGCAGTTCAGCGATCCCCGTCTGCGGCAGCTGTTCGGCCGCTACGCCACCTATGTCGGCGGCTCCCCCTATCTCAGCCCCGCGGTGCTGGGCCTGATCTGGCATTCCGAGGCCAGCGGCGTCTGGCGCGTGGATGGCGGCATGCACAAGCTGGCGCAGGCGATGCAGCGGTTGGCGCAAGACAGGGGCGCCCGATTCCAGTTCAACGCGCGCGCCGCGCGGATCGAACAGCAAGACGGACAGGTCTGTGCCGTGCATCTCGAGGATGGCACCCGCATCCCTGCAGACCTGATCGTCTTCAACGGCGACCCCAAGGCGCTGGTCGACGGCCATTTCGGCAACGCACCCGCCACCGCCGTGCCCCGCAAGGGGGTCGAGGCACGCAGCCTCTCGGCCTTCGTCTGGGGCTTCGCCGCGACGCCCGCGGGGGTGGAGCTTGCGCATCACAACGTCTTTTTCTGCGCCGACCCCAAGCGCGAGTTCGACGACCTCGCCGCCGGGCGCATGCCCGAGGACGGCACGCTTTATGTTTGCGCGCAGGACCGCGGGGGCGACACTCCCACCGGCCCCGAACGCTTCGAGATCATCCTGAACGGGCCGCCCGGGCACCCGTCGACCCCGGAGGACGCCTACAGATGCCGGACACATACATTCGAAACACTGGCCCGGATGGGCCTCAGGTTCTCGCCGACGCCGGACATCACGGCGCTGACCATGCCGGGGGATTTCGACCGGGCCTTTCCGGCGTCGGACGGTTCCCTTTACGGGCTTTCCCCACATGGGATGATGGCGACCTTTCAGCGGCCCACGGCACGGACGAAGTTGAGGGGGCTCTACCTCGCCGGGGGCGGGGCGCATCCGGGGGCGGGGATACCCATGGCCTGCCTCTCAGGGAGCCACGCGGCCGCGGCGATCTTGAGCGACCTTGCTTCGACCTCGACGTCCCGCCGGATGGCTACGCCTGGTGGTATGTCGACGGGATCAGCGACGATGGCGAACGGGCAATCTCGATCATCGGTTTCATAGGGTCGGTCTTTTCGCCCTGGTATCGCTGGTCGGGGCGCAGGAATCCCGCCAACCATTGCTGCCTGAACGTCGTCACCTACGGCCGCGGCGGGCGCTGGACGATGACCGACCGCGGGCAGGATGCTCTGGGTCTGTCGCGCGACCGCATCCAGATCGGGCCATCCGCGATGGTCTGGGCGGGCGACCACCTGCGCATCGAGATCGAGGAGGTGTCGACGCCCCACGCCCAGCGCATCACTGGCGAGGTGATCGTGCGCCCCGCGGCGCTGACGCAGGTGGAAATGGCCCTGACGCCGGACGGCGCCCATGTGTGGCGACCCTTCGCGCCCAAGGCCGACATCGAGGTGCGCCTGAACCGCCCCGGCTGGAGCTGGACCGGCCATGGCTATTTCGACGCGAATTTCGGCACCCGCGCGCTGGAGGCCGATTTCAGCTACTGGACCTGGGGGCGCTTCCCGCTGCGGGACGGCGCGGCCTGTTTCTACGACGCCCAGCGCCGCGACGGCTCGGAACTTGCCGCCGCGATCGGCTTTGCCGAGGACGGGACGCCGCGGGCGATCGAGATGCCGCCGAAGGCAAGGCTCAAGCGCCCCGGCTGGATGGTCCGGCGCGAGACGCGGGCCGATACGGGTTACAGGCCACGGCAGGTCAAGGCGATGCTCGATGCCCCCTTCTACAACCGCGCCGCGGTGCAGACGCGGATCAACGGCGAGGAAACCGTGGGTGTCTTCGAGGCGCTCGACCTCGACCGCTTCCGGGGCCCTTGGCTGATGCCGATGCTCGCCGTGCGCGTTCCACGCAGGCGGGGGTGGCCGGGGTGGCTGTGAGCGTGCCCGGCTGAAGCCCGGCCTACGACGTTGCGCGGGCCCTTGTGGTTGCGGGCTGAGGGCCCGCCCGCCATATAGGGCCAAACACGGCAGGAGGCCCCATGGCAGACAGCGATTTCCCCGGCTGGCACGGCACCACGATCATCGGCGTCCGCAAGGGCGGCGAGGTGGTCGTCGCGGGCGACGGGCAGGTGAGCCTTGGCCAGACCGTCATCAAGGGCAGCGCCCGCAAGGTGCGCAGGCTCTCGCCCGGCGGCTATGACGTGGTCGCGGGCTTCGCGGGGTCCACCGCCGATGCCTTTACCCTTCTGGAGCGGCTGGAGAAGAAGCTCGAGGCGACGCCGGGGCAGTTGCAGCGCGCGAGCGTGGAACTGGCGAAGGACTGGCGCACCGACAAGTACCTGCAAAAGCTCGAGGCGATGCTGATCGTCACCGACGGGCGGGACCTCTACATCATCACCGGCGCGGGCGACGTGCTGGAACCCGAACATGACGTGGCCGCCATCGGGTCGGGCGGGAACTACGCGCTGGCCGCGGCCCGCGGGATGATGGACAGCGACCGGGACGCCGAGGCCGTCGCGCGCGACGCCATGGCGATTGCCGCCGACATCTGCGTCTACACCAACGGCAACCTGACGGTGGAGAAGATCGGCGGATGACCGAGATAACACGCGACGATATCCGTGCGGCCGTGACGTCGGGCACCCTGACCGAGGCGCAGGCCGTCTCGTTGGTGGTACTGGCCGAGCGTCGCGCCGGGGTGCGGGCACATCTGGACGGTCTCGACGAACCCTTCGAACTGTTCAAGGGCTTCAACGAGATCTTCATCGTGGTCGGTCTGACCATCCTGTATCTCGGATTTGCCGGCGTGACCGGCATGACGCTGATGGGAACGACGCAGGGCTATATCCTCGGCATGGTCTACGCGGTCGTCGGTATGGGCGGCGTGACCCTCCTCGCGCGATATTTCACGTTGACGCGCCGCATGGTCGCCCCCTCCATCGCGCTGGCGATCATGTTCGGGCTGCTGGCGGCACAGTTCGGTTTTGCCTTCGCCGCCATGCTCGACATGCGCACACCCGCTACTCTGACCACGGCGGCGGGCCTCTCGGCTCTGTTCCTGTCGGGGTATTACCTGCTGTTCCGTGTGCCCTTCACCATGGCGCTGATCGCATTGTCGGTTTTTGCCACGACCTTCGGCGTCGCGACGCTGGGCGGGTCTTTTCCCAACGATCCACGCGACCTTTTCCTGCTCAGCGCGGACGGCCCCTTTGCCTTGCTGACCATTGCCCTCGGCCTCATCGGTCTGATCATCGCGCTGATCTTCGACATGTCCGACCCGCACCGGGTGACGCGGCGGGCCGCCTCGGGGTTCTGGCTGCATGTCATCGCCGCACCCGCCATCGTGAACACCGTCGCGTTGACGCTCTTCGACAGCGGGACGGTGGCGGCGCAGCTGATGCTGACCGGGTTCATCGCTCTCATGGCGGTTTTCGCCGTGGTGATCGACCGGCGGTCCTTCCTTGTCGCGGGGGTCGGCTATGTCGTGGCGCTGGCCATCACCGTGGTCGAGGGGCAGGCCTTCTTCATCATCCTCATGCTGGGCGCGGGCCTTGTCCTGCTCGGCGCGCAATGGGAGGCGCTGCGCCGCCGCGTCATGCGCGCGCTACCCGGTTTTCCGGGCAAGGACCGCCTGCCCCCCTATGACTTGCTGACACAGGAGTCCGCATCGTGACCGACCTGACCCCCCGCGAGATCGTGTCCGAACTGGACCGTTTCATCATCGGCCAGCGCGACGCCAAGCGCGCGGTCGCCGTGGCCCTGCGCAACCGCTGGCGGCGCAAGCAACTGGCCGATGACCTGCGCGAAGAGGTGTATCCCAAGAACATCCTGATGATCGGCCCCACCGGCGTCGGCAAGACCGAGATCAGCCGCCGCCTGGCCAAGCTGGCCAAGGCACCGTTCATCAAGGTCGAGGCCACGAAATACACCGAGGTGGGGTATGTCGGCCGTGACGTCGAACAGATCATCCGCGATCTCGTCGACGCGGCGCAGGTCATGGTGCGCGAGCACATGCGCGAAGAGGTCAAGGCCCGCGCCCATGACGCCGCCGAAGAGCGCGTGATCGAGGCGCTGGCCGGCAAGGACGCGCGCGACCAGACGCGCGAGATGTTCCGCCGCAAGCTGCGCGCGGGCGAGCTGGACGACACCATGATCGAGCTGGAGATCGCCGATACCTCGAACCCGATGCAGGGTTTCGAGATCCCCGGTCAGCCGCCCGGCATGGGCGGGGGGATGATGAACCTGGGCGATATCTTCGGCAAAGCCTTCGGTCAGCGAATGGTGCGCAAGCGCCTGAGCGTGGCGGCCAGCTATGACCTGCTGATCGCGGAAGAGGCCGACAACCTGCTGGATGACGACGCCGTGAAAAAGACCGCGCTCGAGGCGGTCGAGCAGAACGGCATCGTCTTCATCGACGAAATCGACAAGGTCGCCGCAAGGCAGGACGTACGCGGCGGCGATGTCAGCCGCGAGGGGGTGCAGCGCGATCTTCTGCCCCTGATCGAGGGGACGACCGTCTCGACCAAGCTGGGGCCGGTCAAGACCGACCATATCCTGTTCATCGCGTCCGGCGCCTTTCATATCGCCAAACCCTCGGACCTGCTGCCGGAATTGCAGGGGCGCTTGCCGATCCGGGTCAATCTGCGTGCCCTGACCGAAGAGGATTTCGTCCGCATCCTGACCGAGACGGACAACGCCCTGACCCTGCAATACACCGCGCTGATGGCGACCGAGCAGGTAACCGTCAGCTTCACCGAAGACGGGATCGCGGCGCTGGCGAAAATCGCGGCGGATGTGAACCAGTCGGTCGAGAACATCGGCGCGCGCAGGCTTTATACCGTCATGGAACGGGTGTTCGAAGAGCTGAGCTTTACCGCCCCCGACCGCTCGGGCGATGTGGTGAGGGTGGATGCCGCCTTTGTCGAGACGAACCTGGGCGAGTTGACGCGCAGCGCTGATCTGAGCCGTTACGTTCTCTGAGCGAACAGTGTATCCGGGGCGCATGATGCGTCACGCGGTTCTGCGCCCCCTTTTCATCGTCGCCATGCTGGCCGTCCTTGCGGGCTGCGCCGGGCGCGCCATGGTCTTGCTCGTGCCCGACGCCATCGGCATGGGCGAGAGCGAAACGGTGCTCGTCGCCAGCACCCGCGTTTTCGAGAACGGCGATTGGGGCAGTGACCGCCTCGAAGGGTTGAGCTTCGTGGGCTTCGACGTGCATATCCCGCCGGATCGGGAACCGGGCGAGGTGCGCCCGGTGCGCGAACGGCAGCGCGGCGTCGATCCGGCCGAGGATTTTCTGGTGACGCGGGCCGAGGCGTTGAACGGTGCCGCCGGGTTCCGCGCCGCCTTGCGGCAGACGCTGGCCACCCGTCCCCAGGGCCAGCGCGAGGTGATGGTCTTCGTCCACGGCTTCAACAACAGCTTCGCCGATGGCCTCTACCGAACGGCGCAGATCCGGCATGATTTCGACGTGCCGGGTGTGGCGGTCCACTACGCATGGCCCAGCGCCGCCAACCCGCTTGGCTATGCCTATGATCGCGACAGCGCCCTGTTCGCGCGCGACGGGCTGGAACAACTGCTGCGCGAGATCGCCGCCGAAGGGGCGCACCGGATCGTGCTGATCGCCCATTCCCTCGGCTCGAACATCGCGATGGAGGCGATGCGGCAGTTGCGGATCGCCGGTCGGCAAGACGTGCTCGACCGGATCGGCGGCGTGATCCTGATGTCGCCCGACATCGACATCGACGTCTTCCGCAGCCAGGCCTTGCGGATCGAGACCTTGCCGCAGCCGTTCGTCATCTTCACGTCGCAGCGCGACCGGGCCTTGCGCATCTCGGCCACGATCACCGGACAGCGGGCGCGGCTCGGCAATCTCGGCACGGTCGAGGATGTGGCCGACCTCGAGGTGACCCTGGTGGACCTGTCCGAGTTCCGCGGCGGGGTCCGGGACGGGTTGAACCATTTCACCGTGGCGACCTCTCCGGCGATGATCCGGCTGCTGCAGGATGTGGCGCAGGTGAACCTGTCGCTGGAGGGGGACGCGACGCAGGATTTCGGCCTGTTGCCCGGCACGATCCTGACGGTGCGCAACGCGACGCAGATCATGCTGAACCCGCTGACGCAGGCGCTGCCCTAGCGGGGTTTGCGCAGATAGACGTAATAGGCACCACCGCCGCCATGGCGCTGGTGCGCCTCGCGGATATCCAGCACCACCGCGCCCAGGGGCGGCGCGTGCAGCCATCCCGGAACCTGGTGGCGCAGCACGCCGCGGCGGATCGGGATCGGATCGCCCTCGTCCCGGTCCTTGCCCTTGCCGGTGATGACAAGAACAAGGCGCTTGCCCTCGGCATGGGCCGCCAGGATGAACCGTATCAGCACGGGGTGCGCCTGGCCCAGCGTCATCCCGTGCAGGTCGAGCCGAGCCTCGGGCGTCAGCTTGCCCCGGATCATCTTGCGATGGGCGCCGTGATCCATCCGCACCGGTGCGTGCGCCAGCCGCGCCGACAAATCCTGTACCGGATGCGGGGGATGGGCCGCATGAGTGGCCTTTTCGCCGATCCGGAAGGCCGGCAGGCGGTCGCCGGCGGGGTCGGGGGCCTTGGGCTTCGGTGTGGGTTTCTTGCCCGGCATCTCGGGCAGTCCGCTCCGCAGGCGCGCGGGATGCAACGGCGTGGCGCTTTGGGCGACCCGATCCCACAGGGCCTTGTCATCGGCGCTCAGGCCCTTCTTGCCGCGCCGCGCCATCGCTCAGGCGTCCGGAACGCGCTGGTGGGCCAGTTCGATGGGCAAGAGGACGACCATCCGACCCGGATCGCGGATCGTGCCCGCCGCCTCGCCCGCAGCATCCCCGAAGCCGAAGAAGATGTCGGCGCGCTGCGCCCCTCGGATCGCGCCGCCGGTGTCTTGCGCGATCATCAGCCGCCGCATCGGGCCGGCGCCGTCCTTTTCGATCCAGACCGGCGCGCCCAGCGGCGTGTGCAGCGGGTCGACCGCGATGGTCCTGAGCGGCGTGATCGAGCGGTTCATGGCGCCAAGCGGTCCAAGGGCCGGATCCTCGATCCGAACCTCGCGGAAAAAGATGTAGGACGGGTTGTGATAGAGCAGCTCACGCCCGGCGGTCGGATTGCGGCGGACCCAGTTGCCGATCACCTGCGCCGAAACCTGGTGCGGCTGGTAGACGCCACGGCGCACGAGTTCCTGCCCGATGGAGCGATAGGGCTGACCGTTCCGCCCTCCATAGCCCACGCGGATCGTCGAACCGTCGGTCAGACGGATACGGCCAGACCCCTGGATTTGCAGGAAAAACAGCTCGACCGGGTCATCGACCCAGGCGATCTCGAGGCCACGCCCCTCGAGCAGGCGCCCCTCTTCGATCTCGCGGCGGCTGACCCAGACGCCATCGCGCGCCTCGGCGGGGGTCCGGTAGAGCGGGTAGCGGTAGCGCCCCGTGCGCACGCGCGACCCGTCAAGCTCGGGCTCGAAATACCCGGTGAAGAGCGCGGCACGCTCGCCGCCGATCAGCACGGGCCGAAAGAACAGCTCGAAAAAGCTGCGGGGGTCGGGGGCGGTGTCGGCCAGCGCGCAAAGCGCCTGCCATTCGGGGCCATCCATGTCGGCGCAGGTGTCGCGAAAGACGGACAGCGCGGCGGCATGGTCGTCTTCCACCCAGCCATCGAGATCGGCGAAGGACAAAAGCTCGGTCGTCTCTTCAGCCATGGCAGGGCCGGTCGAGGTGAAGGCGGCCAGAACGAGGCCAAGGATCACACCGCACCCGCGCATGGCTCATCCGTCGGTGGCCACCAGTTCCCAGTTCGGGTTGTCGGCGCCCATGTGGCGGGCGAAGGTCCAGACGTCACGCTGGCGCTTGATCTCGTTCGGATCGCCCTCGATCACCTGCCCGTCGGCATTGCGCACGACCGAGGTCAGCTCGCCCACGAATCGCACGGTAATCTCGCCAACGCCGCTTTCGCGGTCGAAGCTCGCGCTGTCGAGCGCCAGTTCCCGGATGCCGATGAAAGAGGCCTCGATCGTCAGCCCCTGTTCCTCGCGATGGCGGATCACGCTTTCGAAGGTTTCCATCACGTCATCAGCCAGGAAAGGCCGCAGATCGTCCACATCGCCGTTTTCGAACGCCATGAGGATCATCTCGTAGGCGCCGCGTGCGCCTTGCAGGAATTCGGACACCGAAAACCCCGGCTCGGCCAGTTTCATGGCGGCCAGCGCCTTGGCGCTGTCGGAACCATCCTCGACATGGTCGGTGATGTCGCGGTCCGGACCGCCCTCGATCACTTCGAACTCGCGGCGGCGGGCCTCGCTCGGGCCGGGACGTGCCGCGGGGGGTTTCTCGAAACCCTCACGGGTCCCAAGCACGCTGCGCAGGCGCAGGATGAGGAAGATCGCAATGCCGGCCAGAACCAGCAAGGACAGCAGGGACGAATTCATGAGAGGTCCTCGAAAGGGCGTCGGGGTTCTATTCAGGGTCGCAGGGCACATATGTAAGGCAGGGGTCGGATCAAGTCCATGACAGAAGACCGGCCCATGTTCCGCGCGACCCCGCGCCACGCCTTACGGAGCCTGACCATGTGGCTGTTTTTCGCCTTTCTTCTCGTCCCGCTGATCGAGATCGCGTTGTTCATCCAGGTGGGCGGGCTGATCGGGTTGTGGCCCACGCTGCTGATCGTGGTGCTGACCGCCATCGCGGGCACCGCGCTGGTGCGTTCGCAAGGCGCGCAGGCGTTGGCCCGGCTGCGCGACAGTTTCGACACGCTCCGCGACCCGACCGAGCCGCTGGCCCATGGCGCGATGATCCTGTTTTCCGGTGCGTTGCTGCTGACGCCCGGCTTCTTCACCGACGCGGTGGGGTTTGCCCTGCTGGTGCCGGGGGTGCGCAACATGGTCCTGCGCGAGCTGCGCAAGCGGGTGCAGGTTCAGACGATGTCCATGGGCAACGCGCCGTTTCGCGACCCGCACCAGCCGCGCGACACGGTGATCGACGGCAGCTACACCGTTGAAGAGATGGACGAGCCGCCGCGCGATGGCCCCTCGGGTTGGACCAGGCATTGAGGCGCGCGCCGGGGGCTGCTAGACCCTGCGCCAATCTGTATTGACGTCTGGAGACGAGAATGTCCGAAACCAACGGTGGAACTTCCCCCGCCACTCCCGAAGGCCAGCCTGTTCTGCCCAAGCTGCAGATCCTCGGCCAGTTCGTGCGCGACATGTCCTTCGAGAATATCGCGGCGCAGAAGCAGCTGAAATCGACCGCGCAGCCGGATATCCAGGTGCAGGTCGCCCTCGACGCGCGCAAGCGCGAGACGGACGATCAATATGACGTGATCATGAAGCTCAAGATCGAGAGCAAGACCAAGGAAGACACGCCGCAGGCGATCTTCCTGATGGAGCTGGAATACGGCGGCATCTTCAAGGTCGAGAACGTCACCAACGAGCAGCTGCATCCGTTCCTGCTGATCGAGTGCCCGCGGATGCTGTTTCCCTTCGTGCGGCGCATCGTGTCGGACGTGACGCGGGACGGCGGCTATCCGCCGCTGAACCTCGACACGATCGACTTTCTCGCGCTCTACCGCCAGCAGCTGGCCCAGCGCGCCGCCGCGGCGCCCAAGGCCGACGCCTGAGTCAATCCTGACGCGACCAGATCGCGCCGCCCCCGAGCTCCGCCACGAAGGCGGCATGGGCGGCGCGTTCCTCATCCGTGACACGCGAGGGCAGGGGCGTGGCCCGCGGGCGTGGGCGCCAGTCGCTGTCGCCCCCGTCGCTTCGGCTTTTGCCGGCGGTCATGCCCAAGGCGAAATCCGGCTGCCGGCCGCCTGTCAGTTCCAGGTAGACCTCGGCGAGGATCTCGGAATCGAGCAGCGCGCCGTGCAGTGTCCGGTTCGAGTTGTCGATCCCGAAGCGGCGGCAGAGCGCATCCAGCGACGCGGGCGAGCCGGGAAACTTTCGCCGCGCGATCATAAGCGTATCTAGGGCTTGCGTATCGGGCAGCGTGGCAAAGCCCGCCCATTGCAGTTCCGCGTTCAGGAACCGCATGTCGAAACTGGCATTGTGGATCACCAGTCGCGCTTCGCCGATGAACGCGACGAAGGCCTGCGCAATGTCGATGAAGCGGGGCTTGTCCGCGAGGAAATCCTCTCCGATGCCGTGAACGGCAAAGGCATCGGCGGGCATGTCGCGCTCGGGATTGATATACTGGTGATAGGTCTTGCCGGTCGGCACCTGGTTCCACAGCTCGACCGCGCCGATCTCGACGATGCGATGGGCAGGCGTATCGAACGGGTCGAGGCCGGTGGTCTCGGTATCGAGAACGATCTCACGCATCGGGCGGCTTTCCTTTGGTCAGGGTCTCGATCAGATCTGCCACGTCCGCGCGGGTCTGTTCCAGCGTGTTCGTCTCGATCACGTGATCGGCGCGGGCGCGTTTTTCGGCATCGGGCACTTGCCGGGACAGGATATGCGCGAACATCTCCTCCGTCATGCCCCCGCGTTCCAGAACCCGCGCGCGTTGCGTATCGGGATCGGTGGTGACGACAAGGACGCTATCGACCTCGGCATGTCCGGTTTCGAACAACAGCGGGATGTCGAGAACGACAAGTGCCGCCTGCGCGTGATCGGCAAGAAAGGCGCGCCTGTCCTCGGCGACGAGGGGGTGAACGACCGCCTCGAGCCGTGACAGGAGCGTCGGGTCGGCGGCGATCGCCTCTTTCAGCCTGTCACGGCTGACCGCGCCGTCAACCACGGCCTCGGGACAAAGCGCCGCGACGGGCGCCACCGCCGCGCCGCCCTTGGCGTAAAGCCGATGCACCGCGGCATCGGCGTCCCAGACCGGCACGCCATGGTCGCGGAACATCTGCGCCGTGGTGGATTTCCCCATCCCGATAGACCCGGTCAAACCAAGCCGATGGGTCATGGCGCCAGCACCGCGTCGCGCAGATCGGCATCGACAAGCGGCGTGTAGCCGAACCAGCGTTCGAACCCCGGAACCGCCTGGTGAAGCAGCATGCCTAGACCATCCACCGTTTCACAGCCCATCATCCGCGCTGTGCGCAGCAGATCGGTTTCAAGCGGCTTGTAGACGATATCGGTCACGACCGTCGGCGGGCTGAGCCGCGAGAGGTCGATGGCAAGCGGGGGCTGCCCCTCCATCCCCAGCGAGGTCGTGTTGACGATCAATGCGCAGTCGCTCACCAGGTCGGGGATGCGCGTCCAGTCCTGCGGATCGACCCGGGCGCCGAACTGGTCCTTGAGCGCATCGGCGCGCGCGCGGGTGCGGTTCGCGATGAAGACCTGCGGCGCCCCGTCGGAAATCAGCGCGGAAACGATGGCCTTGGCCGCCCCCCCGGACCCGAGCACCAGCGCCGGCCCGCTGGCGCCGGTCCAGCCCGGCAGCGCCTGCCGGATGTTGGACAGAAAGCCCTGACCGTCGGTGTTGTCGGCCTGGATGCGGCCGTCCGACATGAAACTGATCGTGTTCGCCGCCCCGATCAACGCCGCGCGGTCGGTGACCGTCGTCGCCAGCGACAGCACATACTCCTTGTGCGGAATCGTGATGTTCACGCCGACGAATCCCATGCGCGGCAGCATCTGGAACGCGTCCGCCAGGTTGGCGTGGGTGATGTGAAGGGGGACGTAATGCCCCTTGAGCCCGTATCGGCGCAGCCAATGGCCATGCAGCCGCGGCGATAGCGAATGCGCGATCGGGTCGCCGATGACACCGGCCAGCGGGATCTCGGGTCTGGTCATGTGAAACTCCAGCCGCGCAATCGAAGGTAGGAACAGATATCGAGCAGGGGCAATCCAAGCACGGAAAACCAGTCGCCGTCGATCCGGCTGAACAGGCGCGCGCCGATGCGCTCCGCCTGGTAGGCACCCACGGAACTGGCGACATCGGGCCAGGCGCGGTCGAGATAGGCGTCGATCTCGGCCGCGGTCAGGCTGTGCATCGTCATCCGTGCAACACCCACATGGCGCCAGACCGGCTCCGATCCATCATAGATCACGGCGGCGGAATAGAGGTGATGGGTCTGTCCCTGCAACCCGAGCAGCTGGTCGCGGGCCTCGGCCCGGCTGCCCGGTTTCTCGTAGACGCTGGTTTTCAGGGCCAGAACCTGGTCGCAGCCCAGCGTCAGCCCCTCGGCCGCCACCTTGCGGGCCTTGAACTCGGCCAGGGCGTCCGCGATGTCGCGCGGGTGCGCTTCCTCTGCCAGCAGCGCGTCGCGGATCGCGGTCTCGTCTATACGGGCGGGGCGAATCGCGACCTGAACACCCGCCGTTTCCAGCAGTGTCCGGCGGATTTCAGACGCCGAGGCAAGCGTGAGCAGCCCGGTTGGTGAAACTGTCCTGTCCATATCCCTGTGCATAACGGAGGGGAGTTGCCCCCGACAATCCGGTTGATGAACAGCGCCCCTGCGCGATCGCCCATCCTCCCCCAAGTCCTGCGCCGGTTCCGGTCGATTTCTCCACGGGGACAGACCATTCAATCCCCCCGCGAACCGCCGTGTCAGACCTCGATCCATGCAACGGTTATGCCGCTGGCATCCACAGGGGAATTTCCCGCAGATTATTGATATGTATATATTTTCTGTTATTCCCTCACTGCCTGTTACCCCGGCATGGAAAAATTCTCCCTTGGGGATGGGTGGTCGGACAAAATCCGCGAAACCGGGCTTTTCGACTTCTCCAAGGTCCTACAAGACCAACAATCTTTCTTAAAATATATCTTTATAAGGTTAAGAGCCCCGCCAAGGGCGGCTTCTTGACAGTCAGGACAACCGGACATAGAGAAAACAGGCCTTTCGTCCGAAAGCGCTACCTCCCGATACTATGACAGAACCAGCGGTTTCCCGGTTTGGTCTGCGACAGGATATTCCCATGACAGTGATGACGCTGAAGCTTGCCGATCTCAAGGCCAAGTCGCCCAAGGACCTCTTGGCGATGGCCGAAGAGCTGGACATCGAAAACGCCTCGACCATGCGCAAGGGCGAGATGATGTTCGAAATCCTGCGCGAGCGGGCCGACGAGGGTTGGGAGATTTCCGGCGACGGTGTGCTGGAGGTGTTGCAGGACGGGTTCGGTTTTCTGCGCTCTCCCGAGGCGAATTACCTGCCTGGTCCCGATGACATCTACGTCAGTCCGGACATGATCCGCCAACATTCCCTGCGCACTGGCGACACGGTCGAAGGAACGATGACCGCGCCGCGCGACAACGAGCGGTACTTTGCGCTGGTGAAGGTACAGGCGATCAATTTCCAGGATCCGGAGCGCGCCCGCCACAAGGTCGCCTTCGACAATCTGACGCCGCTCTACCCCGACGAGCGCCTGAAGATGGAGATCGAGGATCCCACGATCAAGGATCGCTCGGCCCGCATCATCGACCTGGTGGCCCCCATCGGCAAGGGCCAGCGCGCCCTGATCGTGGCCCCGCCGCGGACCGGCAAGACGGTCCTGCTGCAGAACATCGCCAATTCGATCGAGACCAACCACCCCGAGTGCTACCTGATCGTCCTGCTGATCGACGAGCGCCCGGAAGAGGTCACCGACATGCAGCGCAGCGTGAAGGGAGAGGTGATTTCCTCGACCTTCGACGAACCGGCGACGCGTCACGTCGCCGTCGCCGAGATGGTGATCGAAAAGGCCAAGCGCCTTGTCGAACACAAGCGCGATGTCGTGATCCTGCTCGATTCGATCACGCGCCTCGGCCGCGCGTTCAACACGGTCGTGCCGTCCTCGGGCAAGGTTCTGACCGGAGGTGTGGATGCCAACGCGCTCCAGCGGCCCAAGCGATTCTTCGGTGCCGCGCGCAACATCGAAGAGGGCGGGTCGCTCACCATCATCGCGACCGCGCTGATCGACACCGGCAGCCGGATGGACGAAGTGATTTTCGAAGAATTCAAGGGCACCGGCAACTCCGAGATCGTGCTGGACCGCAAGGTGGCCGACAAGCGCGTCTTCCCGGCGATGGACATCCTCAAGTCCGGCACGCGGAAAGAGGATCTTCTGGTCGACAAGGGCGATCTGCAAAAGACCTTTGTCCTGCGCCGCATCCTGAACCCGATGGGCACCACGGATGCCATCGAGTTCCTGATTTCCAAGCTCAAGCAGACCAAGACGAATTCCGAATTCTTCGATTCGATGAACGCGTAAGGGGCCGCGGCGATGCAGACGATCTTCGCCCTGGCAACCGCCCGGGGGAAGTCGGGCGTCGCCGTTCTCCGCATCTCGGGGCCGCAGGCGCATGAGGTCGCGCGGCGCCTGTGCGGCGATCTGCCGGGGCCGGGGCGTTTTGCGCTGCGGGTGTTGCGCGATGCCGCAGGCGAGCTGCTGGACGAGGCATTGATCCTGCGCTTCGACGCGCCGCGCAGCTTTACCGGCGAGGACACGGTCGAGCTTCAGACCCACGGCAGCATCGCGATTATCCGGGCCGTCGAGACGGCCATCGCGGCCACGGGTCTTGCCCGCCTGGCCGAACCCGGAGAGTTCACGCGCCGTGCTTTGTTGAACGGCAATCTTGACCTTGCCCAGGTCGAAGGCTTGTCGGACCTGATCGCCGCCGAGACCGAGAGCCAGCGAAAACAGGCGCAATCCCTTTTTTCCGGCGCGATGCGCGCCTTCGTCGAAGAGACGCGCCGCGACCTGTTGCGCGCCGCGGCCCTGATCGAGGCGACCATCGACTTCGCCGATGAAGAGGTTCCCGTCGATGTTTCGCCCGAGGTGGGTGTCCTGATCGCGCGGGTGATCGCCGCAATTGACGCGCAGCTTGCGGGCTTTGCCGGGGCGGACAAGCTGCGCACCGGGTTCGAGGTGGCCATCGTCGGCCCACCGAACGCAGGGAAATCAACGCTTCTCAACCGCATCGCGGGCCGCGAGATCGCCATTACCTCGGAAATCGCTGGAACCACGCGCGATATCCTCGAGGTGCGCGTGGATCTTCATGGGCTTCCGGTGACCTTCCTCGACATGGCGGGGCTGCGCGAGTCCGAGGACCGGCTTGAACAGATGGGCGTCGCCCGCGCGCGGCAACGGGCGGTCGAGGCCGATCTGCGCATTCTTTTGCAGGATGGAACGGCCATGGCGGATCCGTTCGTTGCGGAGTTTGCCGTCGATCTGACCTATCGCACCAAGGCCGACCTGACGGGCGAGGGCGTCTCTGGCCTGACGGGGCAGGGCGTCGACCGCATCCTCGATGACGTGGCCGGCTTGTTGGCAGAGCGCGTAACCGGGATCGCCGTAGCCTCCCACGAACGCCATCGGCAGGCGATGCTCTCGGCCCGGGCCTCGCTGTCGCAGGCCCAGGGCGCGTGCGATGCGGGCGAGGGCGCCGAGATCATCGCGTATCATCTGCGCGATGGGCTGGCCGCGCTTGACTCGTTGATCGGGCGTGTAGATGTAGAGGCCGTTCTCGGCGAAATCTTTGCGCAGTTCTGCATCGGCAAGTGAAAGGTGTTTCACGTGAAACATGAGCGTTTCGACGTCATCGTCATCGGCGGCGGCCATGCGGGCGCCGAGGCGGCGCATGCCGCGGCGCGCGCCGGCGCGGTGACGGCGCTTGTCACGATGGAGCGCGACAAGATCGGCGTGATGTCCTGCAACCCGGCCATCGGCGGACTGGGCAAAGGCCACCTCGTGCGCGAGATCGACGCGATGGGTGGCATCATGGGGCTGGCCGCGGACCGCTCCGGCATCCAGTTCCGCCTGCTGAACCGCCGGAAAGGCCCTGCCGTGCGCGGGCCCCGCACGCAATCGGATCGCGCCCTTTACAAGGCGGCGATCCAGGACCTGCTGGCCGCGCAGCCCAGGCTGACCATTCTGGAGGGTGAAGTTGCCGACCTGATCGTCGAGCAAGGCCGTGCTGCGGGCGTCCGCCTTGCTGACGGCAGCGAGATACCGGCAGCCACGGTCGTCCTGACGACGGGCACCTTCCTGCGGGGCGTCATCCACATCGGTGATCGCCGTATGGAGGGGGGCCGCATGGGCGACCGCCCCTCGCAACGCCTTGCCGAACGGCTCGACGCGCTCGCCTTGCCGCTCGGGCGGCTGAAGACGGGTACGCCGCCGCGTTTGCGGTCTTCCTCCATCGCATGGGACGGGTTGGAGATGCAGCCGGGCGATGATGTGCCGACGCTGTTCTCCTTCCTGTCCAGCGCGCCTTCGGTGCGACAGATCTCCTGCGGGATCACGCATACGAACGAGAAAACGCACGAGATCATCACCGCCAATCTCTCCCGCTCCGCGATGTATGGCGGCCATATCGAGGGCGTCGGCCCGCGCTATTGCCCCTCGATCGAGGACAAGGTGGTGCGCTTCGCCGACAAGCCGTCGCACCAGATTTTCCTCGAGCCGGAAGGGCTTGAGAGCGATCTTGTGTATCCCAACGGCATCTCGACGTCGTTGCCGGAGGATGTGCAGGCCGACTACGTGCGGTCCATTGCCGGGCTGGAGCACGCCGAGATCCTGCAGCCGGGTTATGCCATCGAATACGATTACGTCGATCCGCAGACGCTGGACGCGGCGCTGGAGTTGCCCGCGCTGCGCGGTCTGTTCCTCGCCGGTCAGATCAACGGAACGACCGGCTACGAAGAGGCGGCGGCCCAGGGCTTGATGGCCGGCCTCAACGCCGCGCGGCAGGCGAAAGGCGAGGGGCCCGTGGTCCTCGGCCGGTCCGAGGCGTATATCGGGGTGCTGATCGACGATCTTGTGACCCGTGGCGTCAGCGAGCCCTACCGCATGTTCACCTCGCGCGCGGAGTACCGGCTGACGCTCCGTGCGGACAATGCCGACCAGCGGTTGACGGCGCTGGCCGATGGGCTCGGCCTGATCGACGAGGAACGGCGCGCGGCGTTCGCCGGGAAGATGGAGCGGCTGGAGGCAGGTCGCGCAACGCTGGAAAGCGCCCGTTTCACGCCGCGCGAGGTGGCGGAAAGCGGCATCCACATCAATCAGGACGGAAAGCGTCGGAGCGGCATGGAATTGCTCGCCTTCCCGGATGTGACGCCTGCCCACCTGTCGCCGCTTATCCCCGCACTGGACGAGATGGAGCCGGAGATCCGCGAGCAACTGGCGATCGAGGCGCTTTACAAGACCTATGTTGACCGCCAGTCGCGTGATGCCGAGGCGCTGCGTCGCGATGAGAACCAGGTCATCCCCGAGGTCTTCGCCTATGACACCATTGGCGGTCTTTCGAACGAGTTGCGCGGCAAGCTGGAGCGTATCCGCCCGAGAACGCTTGCGCAGGCGGGCCGGATCGACGGGATGACGCCCGCAGCCCTTGCGCTCATCCTGACGCGAATCCGGCAGGACGAGCGCCGCCGCGCATGACCGAGGATGAGGCAAAGGCCGCGCTGGCGGCCCGTGTTTCACGTGAAACACTCGAGCGGCTAGAGCTTTATGCGCAACTTCTGACGAAATGGCAGGCCGCGATCAACCTTGTCGCACCCTCGACGCTCTCGCAGATCTGGCTGCGCCACATGCTGGACAGCGCGCAGGTGTTCGATCACGCGCCGGACAGCGCGATGCGCTGGATCGACCTTGGCAGTGGCGGGGGGTTTCCCGGCCTCGTTTGCGCTGCTCTCGCTGCTGAAACCCGGCCCGGCCTTCGGATAACCTTGGTGGAATCCGACCTGCGAAAGGGGGCCTTCCTGCGGGAAGCCGCGCGGCAGATGGGGGTGGATGTCGCTGTCTTGACCCGACGGATCGAGGATCTTCAACCCTCGCATTCCGAGATTGTCAGCGCCCGCGCGCTGGCGCCTCTCGGCGCGCTCTGCGGTTACGCGCATCCGCACCTCGCGCCCGGCGGCATATGCCTGTTCCAGAAAGGTGCCCGCCATGCCGAGGAGCTTGAATTGGCGCGGCAGGACTGGCAGATGGATGTGACGACGATCCCCAGCGTCACCGATCCCGACGCCGTCCTTCTCAAACTGGAAAACCTGCGCCATGCCTGAGCCTTCTGCCCCGCGGATCCTTGCGATCACCAACCAGAAGGGTGGGGTCGGCAAGACGACCACGGCAATCAATCTTGGCGCTGCGCTGGCCGAACTGGGTGAGCGCGTGCTGATCATCGACCTCGATCCGCAGGGGAACGCCTCGACCGGCCTCGGGATTTCGGCGCGCGACCGTGAGAACACGACCTACGAGCTTTTGCATGAAGAGGCCCCCTTGTCCGCGGTCATTCGCCGGACCGGGGTGGAGCGGCTCGATATCGCGCCGGGCACCACGGACCTCAGCTCGACCGACGTTGAGTTGGGATCGCATGAAAACCGGATTTTCCTGCTGAAGGATGCGCTTGGCGGTGATGCGCTTGCGGCCTACGGGTATATCCTGATCGACTGCCCGCCATCGCTCAGCCTGCTGACCGTCAACGCGCTGGTGGCCTGTGACGCGGTCCTTGTGCCGTTGCAGGCCGAATTCTTCGCGCTGGAGGGGCTGTCGCAGCTGATGCTGACGGTTCGGGACGTGCGTGAGACGGCCAATCCAAACCTGCGGATCGAAGGTGTCGTGCTGACCATGTTCGATCAGCGCAACAACCTCAGCCAGCAGGTCGAAGAGGATGCGCGCGCCACCCTGGGTGAGCTTGTCCTGACGACGCGCATTCCCCGGAACGTGCGGTTGAGCGAGGCACCGTCTTATGCGTTGCCCGTTCTGGCCTATGATCCCGCCTCGAAGGGAAGTCTCGCCTACAGGGATCTTGCCGAAGAGATCCTGGCACGACATGCGAAACGGAAGGAACCGGCATAATGGTCAAACGGCGCGAGCGCACGGGCCTGGGGCGCGGACTGTCCGCCCTGATGGCCGATATCGAGACGCAGGGAGAACCTGTCGCGAATGACGGCACCGCCGAGGCGCCCACGGCCCCGCGGGGTGTTCGCGTTCTGCCGATCGACCGGATCGTGCCCAACCCGGATCAGCCGCGGCGCAGTTTCGCCGAGGATGCGTTGAACGAATTGGCCGATTCGATCCGCGAAAAGGGTGTCATCCAGCCGCTTATCGTTCGGCCCGATCCCGGTGACGGATCGCGGTTCCAGATCGTGGCTGGCGAACGCCGGTGGCGTGCCGCGCAGCGCGTGCGGCTGCATCAATTGCCCGTCATCGTTCGGGACTTCGACGATACCGAGGTGCTGGAGGTCGCGATCATCGAGAACATCCAGCGCGCCGACCTGAACGCGTTGGAAGAGGCGTTGGGCTATCGCCAACTGATTGACCGTTTCGGCCATACGCAAGAGCAGCTGGCGACCGCGCTTGGCAAAAGCCGCAGCCATATCGCCAACCTCATGCGTCTTCTGGGTCTGCCGGACGAGATTCAGGAGATGTTGCGCGAGGGTCAATTGAGCGCCGGACATGCGCGCGCGTTGCTGACGGCGGATGATCCGATCACGCTGGCGCGGTTGGCGGTGGCCCGCGGGCTGTCGGTGCGCGAGGTGGAAAAGCGCGCCAAGGCCAAGCCGCCGGGCGAGCGCAAGAAAAGGCCCGCGCCGAAAGACGCCAAGGACGCCGACACCGTGGCGCTCGAGGGGGATCTGAGCGCGACGGTCGGCATGCCCGTCAGTATCGAGCACGACAGCGCCAGTGGTGCGGGCTCCGTCACGATCCGTTATGCCGATCTGGAAGGGCTGGATGACCTGATCCGGCTTCTCGGCGGCGGTCGTTGAGCGTCAGTCGGCCAAAAGCTCGGCCAGCACCGTGTTCAGGATGCGCCGCCCGTCCAGCGTGGCGGTGATACGGTCAGGCGTCGCGCGGATCATCCCCAGGTCTTCTAGTCGATCCAGCGCATCAGGGTCGAAATCACGGCCTCGCATCGTGGTGTAGCGGTGCCGGTCCAACCCTTCCGACAGGCGCAGGGCCATCATCGCGTATTCCTCGGCCTGTGCCTCGGGGGCGATGATCTCGCGCAGGGTTTCGCCGCTGCCGCGCGTCTCGACGGCCTTCAGCCAGGCGGCGGGCGAAAGCTCGGTTTCGGTCGCCATACGTGCACCTTTCAGCGTCAGCCGACCATGCGCGCCGGGCCCGATGCCGACGTAATCGCCGCCGCGCCAATAGACGAGGTTGTGGCGCGACTGCGCCATGTCGCCTGCATGGTTCGACACTTCATAGGCGGGCAGGCCGACTGCTTCGCACATGTCCTGCGTCAGATCATACATCCCCGCGCCGGTGTCGTCGTCGACAAGCCCCGGCAGACGGCCGCGCGCGTGACGGTCGCCAAAGGCCGTGCCCGGCTCGATCGTCAGTTGATACAGCGACAGGTGATCGGCGGCGAGCGCCAGCGCCTCGGCCAGTTCTGCACGCCAGGCCTCGGGCGTCTGGTGCTGACGGGCATAGATGAGGTCGAAACTGACACGGGGGAAGACGTTGCGCGCGATATCGAAGGCTTCTCGACCCTCCGCGGCGGAATGGAGCCTTCCTAACAGGCGCAGATCCGTGTCGTTCAGCGCCTGCAACCCCATCGAGACGCGGTTGACGCCCGCATCCCGAAACCCGCGAAAGCGGCCCGCTTCAACCGACGTCGGGTTCGCCTCCAGCGTCACCTCGAGATCGTTCGCCGTGGGCCATGCGGCGCGGACCGCGTCGAGGACTGCCGCAACGGTCTCGGGCGCCATCAGCGAGGGCGTTCCACCGCCGAAGTAGATGCTGGAGAGGGTCCGGCCCGGAACCTCGGCAGAATATCTTTCTATTTCAGATAGATAGAATGAAACCCAGCGCGATTGGTCGATCTGCGCCGCGACATGGCTGTTGAAGTCGCAATAGGGGCATTTCGCCTGGCAGAACGGCCAGTGAATATAAAGGCCAAAGCCCCCGGCCTGCCAATGCTCAGCCACCGAGGGCCTGTTTCAGCTGTTCCACAGCCTTGGCGCGATGGCTGATCCTGTTCTTTTCCCAGCGGTCCATCTCGCCGAAGGTGATGTCGTAGCCGGCAGGTTGGAAGATGGGATCGTACCCATGCCCCTGCGCGCCCCGCATCGGCCAGACCACCTGCCCCTCCATCACGCCGGGGAAAACCTCGTCATGCCCATCGGGCCAGGCCAGAACCAGCGTGCAGCAGAACCGCGCGGTGCGGGGGTGGCGCGCGCCCGTGGCCTCGAGCAGATCGTGGGTTTTCCGCATCGCCATGACGAAATCGCGGCCCTCGGGCGTCTCGGCCCAATCGGCGGTGTAGACCCCGGGCGCACCGTCCAGCGCGTCGATCTCGATCCCGCTGTCGTCGGACAGGGCGGGCAGGCCCGTGGCCTGCGCCGCGGCATGGGCCTTGATCCGGGCATTCTCGACGAAGGTTGTTCCCGTCTCCTCGGGCTCGGGCAGGCCATGATCGGCCGCACCGCTGACGCGGATGCCGAAGGGCGCGAGCAGCGCCTCCATCTCCTCGAGCTTGCCGGCGTTGTGCGTCGCGATCAGAAGGTGATCGCCGGTGAACCGTCGCATCAGCTGGTCGCCGCCTTCTGCGCCGCGACCAGCGCCGCGATGCCCTGCTCGGCCAGGCCGTACATCTCGTCGAACTGCCCGCGGCTAAAGGTCGAGCCCTCGGCGCTGGCCTGCACCTCGACCAGCGCGCCTGCGCCCGTCATGACAAAGTTCGAATCGGTCCCCGCCTCGCTGTCCTCGAGATAGTCGAGGTCCAGCACCGGCTGGCCCGCGTAGATCCCGCAGGACACCGCGGCGATGTGGTCGGTCAGCGGGTCCGAGGTGATGTCACCCGCCTTCAGCAGCTTGTTCACCGCCAGCCGCAGCGCGACCCAACCGCCGGTGATCGCGGCGCAGCGCGTGCCACCATCGGCCTGGATCACGTCGCAGTCGATGGTGATCTGCCGTTCCCCCAGCGCAGACCGATCCACACCGGCGCGCAAGCTGCGCCCGATCAGGCGCTGGATTTCCTGCGTCCGGCCCGATTGCTTGCCCGAGGCCGCTTCGCGCCGCATCCGCGTGTGGGTGGCGCGGGGCAGCATGCCGTATTCCGCGGTGACCCAGCCAAGGCCGGAATTCTTGAGAAACGGTGGCACGCGTTCCTCGAGCGTGGCGGTGCACAGCACATGCGTGCCCCCGCAGCGGATCATGCACGACCCCTCGGCATGGCGCGTGACGCCCGTTTCGATCACGATGTCGCGCATTTCGTCTAGGTTTCGGCCGGAAGGACGCATAGATATTCCCCTGATGATCCGTGAGGCGGGGATAGTCTGCGCCCGCCCCGCGACGCAAGCCCGAATGGCCGACAGGACCATGAAGACGACCGATCGCACGACCGAACGCAACAGCGTCATGAGCGACCTGAACGACAGATCGCGCGAGGTGTTTCGCCGCGTTGTCGAAGGCTATCTCGAAACCGGCGCGCCGGTCGGCTCGCGCACGCTGACGCGCAGCCTGTCGGAACAGGTCTCGGCCGCGACGGTGCGCAACGTGATGCAGGATCTCGAATACCTCGGCTTGCTGGACAGTCCGCATATCTCGGCCGGGCGCGTTCCCACGCAGCTTGGCCTGCGCATGTTCGTCGACGGGTTCCTCGAGGTCGGCGAACTGGGTGAGGCGGATCGACAGAACCTTGACGAAACGCTGGGGTCGAACACGGGCGACATGGCTGGCATGCTGGACCGCATCGGATCGGCCCTGTCGGCGGCCACCCATGGGGCGAGCGTCGTGCTGGCGCCCAAGCGCGAGGCGCCGATCAAGCATATCGACTTCGTCCCGCTGTCGCCCGACCGGGCCCTGGTGGTGTTGGTGCATGCCGATGGGCATGTCGAGAACCGCCTGTTCCAGCCGCCCCCCGGCCATACGCCCAGCGCGATGCGCGAGGCGGCGAATTACCTCAACGCCCATCTGGCCGAGAAAACGCTGGGCAGCCTGCGCGACGAGATGCAGCGCGAGGTGGAAGGCCGCCGCGCCCAGATCGACGAGATCGCGAACCACCTGATCGAGGCCGGCCTTGCCGTGTGGGACGGCGACGGTGAAGACGCCGGCCGCCTGATCGTGCGCGGGCGGGCGAACCTGCTGAGCGATGCCGCCGAGGCCGAGGAGCTGGAGCGCATCCGCATGCTCTTCGACGATCTCGAGCGCAAGCGCGACATCGCCGAGTTCCTCGAGCTGGCCGAAACGGGTGAGGGCGTGCGCATTTTCATCGGCTCCGAGAACAAGCTTTTCTCACTTTCGGGTTCCGCTCTGGTCGTCTCTCCTTATATGAACGCTGACCGGAAGATCGTGGGCGCGGTGGGGGTCATCGGGCCGACCCGTCTGAATTACGGGCGCATCGTTCCGATCGTGGATTACACGGCGCAACTCGTCGGCAAATTGATCGCCGACCGGGGTTGAGCCGGACAAAGGAAGGTAGACGAGGCACGCATGTCCGACACCAGGCAGGAGAACATGGCCGACAACGAAACCCCGCAGGAGGGTGATGCCCCCGAGGTCGATCTGACCGACGCGCCGTTCGACGAGGTCGACGCGCTGCGCGCCGAGCGGGACGAGCTCAAGGATCGTCTGCTGCGCACGCTGGCCGAATCGGAGAATGTCCGCAAACGCGCCGAGCGGGATCGCCGCGAATCCGAGCGCTATGGCGGCACGCGCATCGTGCGCGACCTCCTGCCCGTCTACGACAACCTGCGCCGCGCGCTCGACAGTGCAACCGAGGCCGAGGGCGAGGCCGACAAGGCCCTGATGGAAGGGGTCGAGCTGACGCTGCGCGAATTGCTGAAGGTGCTGACCAAGCACGGGGTCACGCCGATCGTCCCGGAAGTGGGCGACCAGTTCGATCCGCAAAGCCATGAAGCGATGTTCGAGGCGCCCGTGCCCGGCACCAAGGCGGGCGAGATCCTGCAGGTCATGGCCGAGGGTTTCCTGCTGCATGACCGGCTGGTGCGGCCGGCGCAGGTGGGCGTGTCCTCGAACCCCGGTTAGGGTTTCTCGGCCAGGTCCTTCAGCTCGTAAAGCAGCATCAGCGCCTCGCGCGCCGTCATCTCGTCGGGATGAACACTGGCGAGGCGCTTTAGCAGCGGTGAGGGGCCCGCCTGTTTCACGGGTTTGACCGGCGCGGCGGCGAAAAGCGGCAGATCGTCGATCACTGCCTTGCGCTCGCCGCCTTCACGCTCGCCCTTTTCCAGCGCCTCCAGCACGTCATGGGCGCGGGCGATGACGCTTTCGGGCAGCCCGGCCAGTTTCGCAACCTGCACGCCATAGGATCGGTCGGCGGCCCCCTCGCGCACCTCGTGCAGGAAGATCACCTCGCCCTGCCATTCCTTGACGGCGACGGTCGCGTTCCGCAGCCCCGGCAGGCGCGCGGCACGCCCCGTCATCTCGTGGTAATGCGTGGCAAAGAGCGCGCGGCAGCGGTTCACCTCGTGCAGGTGTTCCAGCGTGGCCCATGCGATCGACAGCCCGTCATAGGTCGCCGTGCCGCGCCCGATCTCGTCGAGGATGACCAGCGCGCGGTCGTCGGCCTGGTTCAGGATCGTCGCGGTTTCCACCATCTCGACCATGAAGGTCGACCGCCCGCGCGCAAGATCGTCGGCCGCGCCGACGCGGCTGAAGACCTGGCTCACAAGGCCGATTTCGGCCCGTGCGGCAGGGACGAAACCGCCTATTTGAGCCAGAATCGCGATCAACGCGTTCTGGCGCAGGTAGGTGGATTTACCGGCCATGTTCGGGCCGGTCAGAAGCGTGATCGCGGCACCGTCGGCGTCGGGGTTCAGGGCGCAGTCGTTGGCGACAAAAGGCGCGCCCTCGCGCGAGAGCGCGGCCTCGACCACCGGATGCCGTCCGCCTTCGATCTCGAAACGGCGGTCGTCATGCATCGCGGGGCGGGTCCAGTTCCCCTCGGCAGCGCGGCGGGCCAGCGCGGCACTCAGGTCCAGCTCGGCCAGCGCGCGGGCGGTGGTGCCGATGGCGTCATGCTCGGCCAGCACGGCCTCGCGCAGCGACTGGAACAGGGCGCGCTCGATCTCCTGCGCGCGGTTGCCGGCGTTCAGGATCTTCGTTTCCAGTTCCGACAGCTCCAGTGTGGTGAAGCGCACGGCGTTGGCGGTTGTCTGGCGGTGGATGAACCGCTCGGACAGCGGGGCTGACAGCATCTTTTGCGCGTGGGTCGCCGTGGTTTCGATGAAATAGCCCAAGACGTTGTTATGCTTTATCTTGAGCGAGGTGACGCCCGTCGCCTCGATATACTCCGCCTGCATCCCCGCGATGACACCGCGCCCCTCGTCGCGCAGGCGGCGGACCTCGTCCAGTTCCCCGCTGTAGCCTTGGGCAATGGTGCCCCCATCGCGCAGCTGCACGGGCGGCTCGGCCACAAGCGCGCGATCGAGCAGGTCCGACAGGGTCTGATGGCCCGTCAGACCCTGTTTCGCCTCGGCCAGAACCTCGGGCAGGTCGATGTGGGACAGGGCCTCGTGCAGCGCCCCGGCCCCCGCCAGACCGTCGCGGATCGCGGCAAGGTCGCGCGGCCCGCCGCGGTCGAGCGCCAGCCGCGACAGCGCACGGTCAAGGTCCGGGATGCGGCGCAGATGCGTTTCGATTTCGTCTCTGATCAGCGTGTCAGACACGAAAAACGCGACCGCATCATGCCGCGCGCGGATCGTGGCAAGATCGGTGGATGGCCCCGACAATCGCCGCTCCAACAGGCGCGCGCCTCCGGCGGTCAGGGTCCGGTCGATGACCGACAGCACCGTGTTCGCCCGCCCGCCCGACAGCGCCTGTGTCAGTTCGAGGTTCCGCCGCGTGGCGGCGTCGAGTTGCAGAACCTGCCCCGCCGATTGCCGCCGCGGGGCGCGCAAAAGTGGCAGGCTGCCTTTCTGCGTCAGGTCCAGGTAGTCGATCAGCGCACCCATCGCCGCGACCTCGGGCCGGGTGAAGCTTCCGAATCCGTCCAGCGAAGCGACGGAAAACAGCCGCGCGATGCGCGCCTCGGCGGATCGGCTGTCGAAACTCGTCGGCGCAAGCCGCGTGACCGCCGCGCCGATCTCTTCCATCGCGCCGATGCGCTCGGGCGCCATGCCATCCGAGACCAGCACCTCGCGCGGGGCGAGGCGGGCCAGTTCCGGGCCAAGCCGCACGGGCGGGCAGGGCAGGACGTGGAAATCGCCCGTGGAAATATCGCACCAGGCCAGCGCCCCCTCGCCCCGGATCTCGGCGAATGCGGCCAGGTAGTTGTGGCGTCGTGCCTCGAGCAGCGTATCCTCGGTCAGCGTGCCGGGGGTGACCAGCCGCACCACCTCGCGCCGGACCACGGCCTTGGACCCGCCGCGCTTCTTCGCCTCGGCGGGGTCTTCCATCTGTTCGCAGATCGCGACGCGAAACCCCTTGCGGATCAGGGTCAAAAGGTAGCCTTCGGCACTATGCGCGGGCACGCCGCACATCGGGATGTCTTCGCCCGCGTGCTGCCCGCGCTTGGTCAGCGCGATGTCGAGCGCCGCCGCCGCCGCGACCGCGTCGTCGAAGAACATCTCGTAGAAATCGCCCATCCGGTAGAACAGGAGCGCATCGGCATGCTGCCCCTTGATCTCCAGGTATTGCGCCATCATCGGCGTCACTTGGCTCATCCCGCCCCCCGCAGTCGCCGGGTGAGCCTACGCAAGCCGCGCATCGGATTGAAGCGGCAAAAGGCCCGTGTTGCCGGGACCGGACACAGTGGATAAACCCGCCTTCGGGCAAAGGGAGGGCGCCGCGCCATGGTAGACAAGAGCAAGATCACCCGGGACGAGGCGCTGGCCTATCACCTCGAGCCGCATCCGGGGAAAATCGACATCTCGGCCTCGGTGCCCATGGCGACGCAGCGCGACCTGAGCCTTGCCTATTCGCCCGGCGTCGCCGTCCCCTGCGAGGTGATCGCGGAACGGCCCGAAACGGCCTATGACTACACGACCAAGGGCAATCTGGTCGCCGTGATCTCGAACGGGACGGCGGTTCTGGGCCTCGGCAATCTCGGCGCGTTGGCCTCCAAGCCGGTGATGGAGGGCAAGGCGGTGCTCTTCAAGCGCTTCGCCGACGTCAATTCCATCGACATCGAGCTGGATACCGAGGACCCGGACGAGTTCTGCAATGCCGTGCGCCTGATGGCGCCGACTTTCGGCGGGATCAACCTCGAGGACATCAAGGCGCCCGAGTGTTTCATCATCGAGCAGCGGCTCAAGGAAGAATGCGATATCCCCGTTTTTCACGACGACCAGCACGGCACCGCCGTGATCTGCGCCGCGGGGCTGATCAACGCGCTTCACATCTCGGGCAAGCGGATCGAGGAGTGCCGGATCGTCCTGAACGGGGCAGGGGCGGCCGGGATCGCTTGTATCGAACTGCTCAAGACGATGGGCGCACGGCACGAGAACTGCATCGTCTGCGACACCAAGGGCGTGCTCTGGCAGGGTCGCACCGAGGGCATGAACCAGTGGAAATCGGCCCATGCGGTCAAGACCGACCTGCGCACGCTGGAAGAGGCGATGGTGGGTGCCGATGTCTTCCTCGGCGTGTCGGCCAAGGGGGCGGTGACGCCGGATATGGTCCGCTCGATGGGCGACAACCCGGTGATTTTTGCCATGGCCAATCCCGACCCCGAGATCACGCCGGAAGAGGCGCATGCCGTCCGCGAGGATGCGATCGTTGCGACCGGGCGGTCGGATTATCCCAACCAGGTCAACAACGTGCTGGGGTTCCCCTACCTGTTCCGTGGCGCGCTCGACATCCATGCCCGCGCGATCAACGACGAGATGAAGATCGCCTGCGCCGAGGCGCTGGCCGCGCTGGCGCGCGAGGATGTGCCGGACGAGGTGGCGATGGCCTATGGCCGCGACCTGTCCTTCGGGCGCGACTACATCATCCCCACGCCGTTCGACCCGCGGCTGATCTACACCATTCCGCCCGCCGTTGCGCGGGCCGGGATGGATACGGGCGTCGCGCGGCGGCCGATCGTCGATCTGGACGGCTATGCCGACGGGTTGCGCGCGCGGATGGACCCGACAAGCTCGATCCTGCAGGGGATTTATGCGCGGGCGAAGTCGGCACAGGCGCGGATGATCTTTGCCGAGGGCGACGACGTGCGCGTCTTGCGCGCTGCGGTGGCCTACCAGCGGCAGGGGCTGGGCCGCGCGCTGGTCGTGGGGCGCGAGGCGGATGTCCGCGAAAAGCTGGAAGGTGCGGGGTTGGGTGACGCGGTGCGCGAGCTGGAGGTGGTGAACGCCGCCAACACCACGCATCTGGAGAGCTACAAGTCGTTCCTCTACCAGCGCCTGCAACGCAAGGGGCATGACCGGGCCGATATTCACCGCTTGGCCGCGCGGGACCGGCATGTGTTTTCGGCGCTGATACTGGCACATGGGCATGGCGATGCGCTGGTCACCGGGGCGACGAGGAAATCGGCGCATGTAATTGATCTGATTGGAAAAGTATTCGACGCGCGGGCGCAGGACGGGGCGGTGGGGATCACCGCGCTGCTGCACAAGGGGCGGATCGTGCTGATCGGGGATACGCTGGTCCACGAATGGCCCGAGAAGGAAGACCTTGCCCTGATCGCCGAGCGGGGCGCGCAGGTCGCGCGTGACCTCGGGCTTGAGCCGCGGGTGGCCTTCGTCAGCTTCTCGACCTACGGGTATCCGGTCAGCGAACGGTCCGAAAAGATGCACCGCGCGCCCGAGGTGCTGGACGAAAAAGGCGTGGATTTCGAATATGATGGCGAGATGGCCGTCGATGTCGCGCTGAACCCGGAGGTGATGAAACATTACCCGTTCACGCGGCTGTCGGGGCCTGCCAACGTGCTGGTCGTGCCGGCGCGGCATTCGGCGTCGATTTCCGTGAAACTGATGCAGGAAATGGCGGGCGCGACGGTGATCGGGCCGATCCTGACGGGGCTGAAAAGCCCTATCCAGATCTGTTCCACGGTCTCGACGGCGAACGACATCCTGAACATGGCGGTGATGGCGGCCTGCGAGATCGGGCGGCGCTGAGGGGGGGTCACAGGGCGTACACACCCTGTACACACCGCGTACATACGGCGGCGGGGCTAGGCGTGTGCGGCAATCGTGTGTATGATATCCGCACACGGAGGGCGCACATCATGGGCAAGCAGCGGACCAACATCAGCGTCGACGCCAAGGTTCTGGCCGGTGCGCGCGCGCGGGGGATGAATGTCTCGGCCATCGCCGAGGAGGCCCTGCGCAAGGCGCAGCAGGAGGCGTGGCAGAGAGAGAACGCCGAGGCGTTGAAGGATCGTGCGGCCTGGATCGAAAAGAACGGCCTGCCGCTGGCCAAGTACCAGGTGTTGAAGGTCGACTGATGGCCCAGTACAGGGTCTACCGGCTGTCGGACGGGAACCTTGTCGTCGATCTGCAATCCGATTCGCTGTTCACCACGACCCGCCTGGTCGCGCCGCTTGTTCCGCGGGGCGCCAGCGCGATGCCGTTGCGCGGGGCGGAGCCAGTCGTAGAGTTCGACGGCCTGCCCCACGTCTTGTACGTCACCCTGACGACCGCGGTGCTCGAAAGCACGTTGCACACAGTCGCCGGAGACTTGTCGGCCGACGGCTATGCCATCCTCCGCGCCATCGACATGGTCTTTACCGGCGTCTGAGCCCTAGCTGGTCATCCCGTCCCAGAAATTCTTGACCTTGTCGAAGAAGCCCTTGGCGTTCGGGTTGTTCGACGTGCCACCGATTTCCTCGAACTTCCTGAGCAGGTCTTTCTGTTCCGAGGTCAGCTTGACAGGGGTTTCGACGGCCAGCTCGATATACATGTCGCCGACACCGGGGCCGCGGAGCTGGGGCATGCCCTTGCCGCGCAGGCGCATCTGGCGGCCGGATTGCGAGCCTTCGGGCACCTTCACGCGGCTGCGGCCGCCGTCGATCGTGGGCACCTCGACCTCGCCGCCAAGGGCGGCCTTGGTCATCGACACGGGCACGCGGCAGAACAGGTCGATCCCGTCACGCTGGAACAGCGGGTGGTCGGCGACCTCGAGGAAGATGTAGAGGTCGCCCGCAGGCCCGCCGCGCAGGCCGGCCTCGCCCTCGCCCGAGAGGCGGATGCGGGTGCCGGTCTCGACGCCCGCGGGGATGTTCACGGACAGCGCGCGGTCCTTTTGCTGGCGACCGGCGCCGCCGCAGGTGCGGCAGGGGTTCTTGACGATCTGACCGATGCCCGAACAGGTGGGGCAGGTGCGCTCGACCGTGAAAAAGCCCTGTTGCGCGCGAACCTTGCCCATGCCCGAACAGGTGGGGCAGGTGGTGGGTTCGGCGCCACCCTCGGAGCCGGAGCCGTCGCAGGCCGAGCAGGCCACGGAGGAGGGCACGGTGATCTGCTTGGTCAGACCCGAATAGGCCTCTTCGAGACTGATTTTCAGGTTGTAGCGCAGGTCTGCGCCGCGGCTGGCGCGGCTGCGGGCGCCGCCACGCTGGCCGCCCATGAAATCGCCGAAGAGGTCTTCGAACACATCTGAAAAGGCGGAGGCGAAATCGCCCTGTCCGGGCCGCGCGCCGTAGCCGCCCGCGCGCGCACCGCCTGCCATGCCGCCGTCAAAGGCCGCGTGGCCGAACCGGTCATAGGCGGCTTTCTTGTCGGGGTCCTTCAGGACGTCATAGGCCTCGTTCGCTTCCTTGAACTGGGCCTCGGCGTCGGGATTGTCGGAATTGCGGTCGGGGTGCAGCTCTTTCGCCTTGGTGCGATAGGCCTTCTTGATCTCGTCGGCAGAGGCGCCTTTCGAGATCCCGAGCACCTCGTAGTAATCGCGCTTTGCCATGTCGTTCCTTCCTTGAACGCAGGGACCGGCCAGGGTCGCCCCCGGCCGGTCTCATGGGGGTCATGTCACGCGATCAGCCGCGCTTGCGGTCGTCGTCGAGGTCTTCGAAATCGGCGTCGACGATGTCGTCATCCACCGGGCGCGCGGCATCGGGGTCGGCGTCGTCGTCAGCCTCGTCCTGGCTGGCCTTGTAGATCGCTTCACCCAGGCGCATCGACGCCTCGGTGACGTTCTGGATGCCGCCCTTGATCTTGCCGACCTCGCCGGTTTCGAGCTGCTCCTTGAGGTTCTTGATCGCAAGCTCGATCGCCTCGACGGTGGAGGGATCGACCTTGTCGCCATGTTCCTCGAGGCTCTTCTCGGTGGCGTGGATCAGGCTTTCGGCCTGGTTCGTCGTCTCGACCAGTTCGCGGCGCTGCTTGTCGGCGTCGGCGTTCTCCTCGGCCTCCTTCACCATGCGCTCGATATCCTCGTCGGAGAGACCGCCCGAGGCCTGGATCGTGATCTTCTGTTCCTTGCCGGTGCCCTTGTCCTTGGCGCCGACCGAGACGATGCCGTTGGCGTCGATGTCGAAGGTCACCTCGATCTGCGGCACGCCGCGGGGGGCGGGCGGGATGTTTTCGAGGTTGAACTGGCCGAGCATCTTGTTGTCGGCGGCCATCTCGCGCTCACCCTGGAAGACGCGGATGGTGACCGCGTTCTGGTTGTCCTCGGCGGTCGAGAAGATCTGCGCCTTTTTCGTCGGGATCGTCGTGTTGCGGTCGATCAGACGGGTGAAGACACCGCCCAGAGTCTCGATGCCCAGCGACAGGGGCGTGACGTCGAGCAGGACAACGTCCTTGACGTCACCCTGAAGCACACCGGCCTGGATCGCGGCGCCAAGGGCGACGACCTCGTCGGGGTTCACGCCCTTGTGCGGCTCCTTGCCGAAGAAGTTGGTCACTTCCTCGACCACCTTGGGCATGCGGGTCATGCCGCCGACGAGGACAACCTCGTCGATGTCGCCCTTGGACAGGCCCGCATCCTTGAGCGCGGCGGCGCAGGGCTTCATCGACGCCTTGATCAGGTCGCTGACCAGGCTTTCGAGCTTGGCGCGGGTCAGCTTCATGACGAGGTGCAGCGGCTGACCGTTCGGGCCCATCGAGATGAAGGGCTGGTTGATTTCGGTCTGGCTGGAGGACGACAGCTCGATCTTGGCCTTCTCCGCCGCTTCCTTGAGGCGCTGAAGGGCCATCTTGTCGGCGGTCAGGTCGACGCCATGCTCTTTCTTGAACTCCTCGGCGAGGTAGTTGACGATCCGCATGTCGAAGTCTTCGCCGCCGAGGAACGTGTCGCCGTTGGTCGATTTCACCTCGAAGAGGCCGTCGTCGATTTCCAGGATCGTGATGTCGAAGGTGCCGCCGCCGAGGTCATAGACCGCGATCGTCTTGCTGTCCTTCTTGTCGAGACCGTAGGCGAGCGCCGCGGCCGTCGGTTCGTTGATGATGCGCAGCACCTCGAGGCCCGCGATCTTGCCGGCGTCTTTCGTTGCCTGGCGCTGGGCGTCGTTGAAATAGGCGGGCACGGTGATCACGGCCTGCGTCACATCCTCGCCGAGGTAGCTTTCGGCGGTTTCCTTCATCTTCTGAAGGATCAGGGCCGAGACCTGGCTGGGCGAGAATTTCTCGCCGCGCACCTCGACCCACGCGTCGCCGTTGCCGCCGTCCACGATATTGTAGGGGACAAGTTTCTTGTCCTTCTCCACCTCGGCATCGCCGAGACGGCGGCCGATCAGGCGCTTGACGGCGAAGATGGTGTTCTCGGGGTTGGTGACGGCCTGCCGCTTGGCAGCCTGTCCGACGAGGCGTTCGTCGTCGGTGTAGCCCACGATGGAGGGGGTGGTGCGGGCGCCTTCGGAGTTCTCGATGACGCGGGGCTGGCTGCCGTCCATGATGGCAACGCAGGAGTTGGTGGTGCCGAGGTCGATACCAATCACTTTGGCCATGTCGGTCTGGTCCCTTCTTTCAAGCGAACGGGCGGTGTCGGGTCCGCTTCGGCCCCCAATGCCGCCTTCGTGATCAAGTTTGACTTGGCCGGGAAGCACGCCCGACCGGTTCGGACGGTATATAGGAGGGGGGTCAGGGGCCTGCAAGCGGGGCGAGGCGCCGGAAAACGGGGGAAAATCGCATGGCTGAGGCGGTGGATGTCGGCGGCGTGACGGTCTGGCCCGGCTTGCTGGACGCCGCGGCACAGGCGGCGATGGTCGAGGATATCCGCGGCGTCGTGGCGGCGGCACCGTTTTTCACGCCGGAAACGCCGCGCGGGCGGAAGATGTCGGTGCGCATGACGGCGGCGGGGCGCTATGGCTGGGTGTCGGACCGGAAAGGCTATCGCTACGAGGCGCGGCACCCCTCGGGCACGGGTTGGCCGCCGATCCCGGCCTCGGTCCTGGCCGTGTGGCGGGCGGTCAGCGGTGTGGCGCGCGATCCGCAGTGCTGCCTTGTGAACTGGTATGGCGAGGGCGCGAAGATGGGCCTCCACCAGGATCGGGACGAGGCCGATTTCGACATGCCGGTCGTCTCGATCTCGCTGGGGGACGAGGCGCTCTTTCGCGTGGGCGGGATCGAGCGGGGCGGGCCGACACGGTCGATCTGGCTCCGCTCCGGCGACGTGGCGGTGATGGCGGGCACGGCCCGGCTGGCGCATCACGGCATCGACCGGGTGCGCTGGAACTCATCGACCCTGTTGCCGCGGGGCGGGCGGATCAACCTGACGCTGCGCGTGGTGGATTAGCGCCCGGCGCCCCAGCTGGCCGATGCATGCTTGCGGGTATAGGCCTCGGCCATGAAGCCGAGCACCAGAACGACCAGCGTGAAATAGAGCGGATACTGCCAGTTCGTGTAATGCGGGAAATAGTTCACGAAGACGAAGCCGCGGGCCTGGTCGATGACATGGAACAGCGGGTTCCAGTCGAAAAAGGCGATCATCGACGTGGGCAGCATGTTGGCCACGAACATCTTGCCCGAGGCGATCATGTTGGCGCGGATGTAGACCAGCTGAAGGATGCTGACGACTTCCGGCATCCACGGCTTGGCCGCGAGGAACACGAGGCCGATCACGCATCCCGTTCCCCATGCCAGCAGGAACATCATGAAGGCGCCGGCCCAGTTGTGGATGACGATCGGATTGAAAAAGGTATGCAGCACGAGCAGCAGCACCAGAAGGCTCATCGTCTGGGTGTAGAGCGAACTGAGCGCGGCCGACAGGATGGCCACGAGCGTGTTCATGGGGGCATGCTGCATCATCGCCGAGGTCGGGCCTTCGGCACCCATGACTTCGCGCACCGCCTGGATATGGGTGAGATAGGCGAAGATCCCCGTCAGCAGGTAGAGCATGAAATCGCCCCGGACCGAGATCGATCGCGTCCCCAGGACGCTGAACATCACGTAGAAGGCCGCGATGAACAGCATCGCCTGCATCACCTTGAGCAAGATCGCCCATACGGCATTGCGGTGCGTTTGCCGGACCTGTCGCGCGGCGGCGATGAAGGTCAACTCCAACATGTTCAGCAAAAGGCCGAATGTCGTCCGTCTGCGTCTGGCGTTGAACATCTGCACCTGGCCCCGTAACCCGTCGCATCGCCTGCCCCGCAGCCGTGCGTGCGCGGGTCTGCCCTTGCTCCGATGAGCTTGGGCGACGATAACGCAGGCACCACTAGCATTCAATCAAGGCCAAATGGAGGCAATATTGGATTATGCGCAAATGATGCGGGTCTTCCGCAAGGCCGCGATCGAGGCGGGCGACCGCATCATGGAGATCTACGAGGCCGATGATTTCGAGGTGAAGGCGAAATCCGACGCAAGCCCCGTGACCGCCGCCGACGAAGCCGCCGATGCGCTGATCTCGGCGCAGTTGCGCGCGGCCTTTCCCGACCTGCCGCTGGTGACCGAGGAGCAATCGGGCAGCCATGACCAGCAGGTCAGCAGTTTCCTGATCGTCGACCCACTGGACGGCACCAAGGAGTTCATCCAGCGCCGCGGCGATTTCACCGTCAACATCGCCTGGGTCGAGGACGGCGTGCCGTTGCGCGGGGTGGTCTATGCGCCTGCCAAGGGGCGGCTGTTCTACACCGATGCCGAGGGCGCAAGCGTCGAAGAATCCGGTCCGTTCGACCCCGAGGAAACAGGCCCTGTCACGCCCATCACGGTCAGAAAACCCGACAATGGCGCGCTTTATGTCGTGGCGTCGAAATCGCACCGCGATGCGGCGACCGATGCCTATATCGGCAAATATGCCGTCGAGGACATGAAAAGCGCGGGATCGTCGCTGAAGTTCTGTCTCGTGGCGACGGGCGAGGCCGATCTTTACCCGCGGCTGGGCCGCACGATGGAATGGGATACGGCGGCCGGCGACGCGGTGCTGCGCGGGGCGGGCGGCCACGTGATCCGTTTCGAGGATCATGCGCCCTTTGCCTATGGCAAGCCGGGTTTCGCCAACGGGTTCTTCATCGCCCATGCGCCGGGCGTGGAATTGCACCCGGCATGAGCATCCATTGCGTCATCCCCGCGCGCTATGCCTCGACCCGCTATCCGGGCAAGCCGCTGGCCATGCTGCGCGGGGCCACCGGCGCGGCGCAGAGCCTGATCGAACGCAGCTGGCGCGCGGCCTGCGAGGTCGCGGCCTTCGACGCGATCCATGTCGCCACGGATGACGACCGGATCGCCCAGGCTGCGCGCGGCTTCGGGGCCGAGGTTCTGATGACCTCCTCCGCGGCGCGCAACGGCACCGAACGCTGCGCCGAGGCGCTGGCGCAGCTGGGCGAGGGTGTCGAGATGGTGGTGAACCTGCAGGGCGACGCGCCGCTGACGCCGCCCTGGTTCCTCGAGGCGCTGATCGAGGGGCTGCGCGGCGACAGCCAGGCGGCGCTGGCCACGCCGATCCTGCGCTGCGATGGCGAGACGCTGGCCGCGCTGAAGGCGGATCGCGCCGCGGGCCGCGTGGGTGGCACCACGGCCGTGGTCGATAGCGCGATGCGGGGGCTCTATTTCTCGAAGGAGGTGATCCCCTACACCGCCGAGACCTATGCCGCCGAAGCACCCACGCCCGTCTTTCATCATGTCGGTGTCTACGCCTATCGGCCCTGGGCGCTGCATGCCTATCCCGACTGGACGGTCGGGCCGCTGGAGACGCTGGAAGGGCTGGAGCAGCTGCGCTTTCTCGAGGCCGGGCATTCGGTGCGCTGTGTCGAGGTCGAGGCCCGCGGGCGGAAGTTCTGGGAGCTGAACAACCCCGAGGATATCCCGCGGATCGAGGCGATGCTGGCCGAGATGGGCCTGCCCTGATGACCGCGCCGCGGCTGAGCGTCGTGGTGGTCAGCTGGGGGCGGCCCCGTGCGCTGGCCCGATGCCTGACCGCGCTGGGCCAGATGCGCTCGACCAGGGTCGAGGTCATCGTGGTGGCCGATCCCGATGGGCTGGCGGTGGCGCGTGGCGTGCCGTTGGCGGACCGGCTGGTGCTGCTGCCCCAGAAGGGCGAGAACATCTCGGCCGCGCGCAACGCCGGTCTTGCGGCGGCGGCGGGCGAGGTGGTGGGGTTCATCGACGATGACGCAGTGCCTGAACCGGTCTGGGCAGAGGCTCTGCTCGGCGCGATCGACACGGGTTTCGCGGATGCCGTGACCGGGCCGGTCCTGGGCCGCAACGGAATTTCGCTGCAATGGGGGCGGATGGCCGTGGACGCGGTGGGCCGCGACCGCTGGTTGGCGGAGGGAGAAGTGCCCGGCGCAGGCGAGACGCCGAAGCTGCACGGCACGAACATGGCGATCCGGCGCAGTGTTTTGACCCGAACGGGCGGTTTCGACACGGGTTTCCGCTTCTATCTCGACGAAACCGACCTGGCGCGGCGGCTGTCGGCGGAGGGGGTCGCGATTGCCTATCTGCCCGACATGGTCGTGCACCACGGCTTCGCGGCGAGCGCGCGGCGCAACGAGGATCGCGTGCCGCTCGACCTGTTCGACATCGGGGCCTCGAGCGCGCTGTTCCTGCGCAAGCATGCGCCGGACGCGCTGGACCCCGAACTGGCCGCGCTGGAGGCCGCGCAGCGGGCGCGGCTGATGCGGCTGGCGCGGCGGCGCAAGCTTGGGCCGGCGCAGATGCGGCAGCTGATGGAGAGCCTGGCCGCCGGCATCGCCGAGGGGCGCAACCGTGTGTCCGAGGTGCCGCCGCTGGCCGCGCCCACGCGCAGGTTCCGGGTCTTGCGCGACCTGCCGCCGCCCGCCCCCCTGCGGCTGGACGGGTGGCTGCACGCAGCGGCCGGACCCCGCGCGCGCGCCGCCGAGGCCGTGGCGGACGGGCAGCCTGCGGTCGTGTTGCTGCTGGAGGTGTCGCCGCGCAAGCATCGGGTGAGCTTTACCGAAGGCGGCTGGTGGGAACAGGTCGGCGGTCTCTGGGGACCGGCCGACCGATCCGAGCCACGCCTGCGCATATCGTGGCCTGCAGAGCGCCGCCTGCGCGAATGGCGACGGCTTTCCCCGATTGCGGGCACGGATTAGCCGGATTTCCCGTTTCTGTTCGCGTCATGATTCTATAAGACTATTGCCATAGGCATGCAGTCGGTCGGGTGGTTCGCCCGGCGAGTGGAGTAGGTGAGCGGCATGAAAAAACGGGTGACCAAGGCGATTTTTCCTGTGGCGGGTCTCGGGACGCGGTTCCTTCCCGCGACCAAGTCGGTGCCCAAGGAGATCATGACGCTGGTCGACCGGCCCTTGATCCAATACGCCATCGACGAGGCGCGGGCCGCGGGTATCCGGGAGTTCATCTTCGTCACCTCGCGCGGCAAGTCCGCGCTGGAGGATTACTTCGATTACGCCCCCGAACTGGAGTCGACCCTGCGCAAGAAGGGCAAGACCGACCTGCTCGAGATGCTGAAGTCGACCAACATGGACTCGGGCGCGATCGCCTATATCCGGCAGCACAAGGCGCTGGGCCTCGGGCACGCCGTGTGGTGCGCGCGGCGCCTGCTGTCGGACGAACCCTTTGCCGTCATCCTGCCCGATGACGTGATCGCCGCCGAAACCCCCTGTCTGCAACAGATGGTCGAGGCCCATGCCGAAACCGGCGGCAACATGGTCGCCGCGATGGAGGTGCCTGCCGACAAGACGAGCGCCTATGGCATCCTCGATATCAAGGATGACATGGGTTCGGTCGTGTCGGTGAAGGGGATGGTCGAAAAACCCGCGCAAGGCAGCGCGCCCTCGAACCTTGCGGTGATCGGTCGTTACATCCTGACGCCCGCGATCATGGACAACCTGACCAGGATCAAGTCCGGTGCGGGGGGCGAGGTGCAACTGACCGACGCCATCGCGCAGGAGATCTCGCAGTCGGGCAACGTGTATGGCTACCGTTTCCGGGGCCAGCGGTTCGATTGCGGATCGAAGGCCGGTTTTTTGCAGGCCACCGTGGCCTTCGGCCTGGCGCGCGAGGATCTGAGGGACGAATTCAGCGGCTATCTCAGCGACCTGATGTCGTCGCGCAACGCCGCAGAATAAGGGCCTGTGCGGGTCGACATGACCGAAGGCTTGCGTCAGGCGGGGCCGATCTGGCTTGACGTGACGCGGCTGGTCGGCCGTGTCGGACGGGGCGTTCTGACCGGGATCGACCGGGTCGAACTGGCCTATCTCGAACACCTCCTCGACATCGACGACGATGGGGCGCGCTACCTGTTGCGGTCCACGCGGGGTTACCTTGTGCTGGACCGCGAGGGCGGTGCGCTGCTCTCCGCGTTTCTGAGGGGAAAGACACCGCTTCCGGCGCGGGGTGACCTGCTGTCGCGCGCCTATGGAAAAGGCTCTGACCCGCGCCACAGGGTCGAATCGGCGCTCAGGCGGGTCGCGCGCGACCGATGCCTGCCTGGTGGCCTCTGGCGGGCGATCCGGCGGCAGGGCGGGGCCGGTTTCACCTATCTCAACACCGGCCATTCGAACCTGTCCGAGGCGACGCTGCGGGCGATGGGAACAGCGCCGGGCGTGCGGATCGCCGTGCTGATCCATGACCTGATCCCGATCACCCATCCCGAGCTTGCCCAGGTCGGCATGCCCGAGCGCTTTGCCGGTCGGATCGAGCGGGTGGCCCGCCACGCCGACCTGGTGATCTGCAACTCGGCCGCGACGGCGGATGACCTGTCGCGGCACTGGGCCGGGCAGGCGGGCGCGCCGCCGAGGCTGGTCGCGCATCTGGGCGTCGATCCGCCGGGCGACATCCCCTCGGACGAGGGGCGGCGGCCGGACCGGTTCGTCATGCTGGGCACGATCGAGCCGCGCAAGAACCACGCACTGATGCTGGATGTCTGGGAACGGCTGGCCGAGACGCTTCCACCCGAGCGGATGCCCGATCTGCACATCATCGGTCCCGAGGGCTGGCGGGTCGAGGCGCTGATGGCGCGGCTCCGGGCGCATCCCCTGACGGGGCGCGCGATCCACCTGCACGGACCGCTGCCCGAGGCCGAGGTGCGCGCACATCTGGAGCGGGCCACCGCTTTGCTGTTCCCCTCGCTGGCCGAAGGCTACGGCTATCCGCCGCTCGAGGCACTGGCGGCGGGTGCGTTGCCGATCTGCAGCGATCTGCCGGTGTTTCGTGAAACCCTGGGCGAAAGCGCAGTTTACCTGAAGGTCAACGACCCATATCCTTGGGCGATAATGATTGAGCAACACATCTTGGGTATGGCAAGACTGCCACGCCCGTCTGCGCCACCTGTGCCGGGCTGGGCGGCACATTTTGACAAGGTCGGCGCAGCGTTGTCGCGCCATCGAGCGGAAGGACCGTGAATGAAGGCGGTGAAACGGTATGAATTGCGCCTCGAGCGCAAGAAATACCTCGTTCGCGCCTGGCGAAAGAGCAGGTCCCTGCGTGTCGTCGCGGATCGGACCGATGCGATCGGGCCGCAGGATGTGCTGTGTTTCAGCACGCTGCGGAACGAGAAGGTCCGGCTGAGGTACTTCCTCGACTACTATCGCGACCGCGGCATTTCCCATTTCCTCTTCGTCGACAACGACAGCACCGATGGCAGCCGGGAGTTTCTGGCCGGGCAACCCGATTGCTCGGTCTGGACGACGCCGGACAGCTACAAGCGGTCGCGCTTCGGGATGGACTGGATCAACCGGCTGCTCAGGCTTTACGGGCATCAGCACTGGTGCCTTGTCGTCGACCCGGACGAGTTCCTGGTCTACCCGTTCAGCGATACCCGGCCGATCCCGGCGCTGACCGACTGGCTGAACGCCTCGTCGATCAAGAGCTTCGGGGCCATGATCCTCGACATGTATCCCAAGGGGCCGATCACCGCGCAGCCCTATGCCGAGGGGCAGGACCCGTTCGAGATCGCCTGCTGGTTCGATCCCGGGAATTACGTGATCGAGCGCAACTGGCAGTATGGCAACCTGTGGATTCAAGGCGGGCCGCGGGCGCGGGCGTTCTTTACCGAGCAGCCCGCCAAGGCACCGGCGCTGAACAAGGTGCCGCTGGTGAAATGGCACCGGAGCTATGCCTATGCCAGTTCGACCCACATGCTGCTGCCGCGGGGTCTGAACCTCGTCTATGACGAATGGGGGGGCGAGAAGACCTCGGGCGTTTTGCTGCATGCGAAGTTTCTCGACATCTTCACGGAAAAGGCCGCCGAGGAACTGGAGCGCAAGCAGCATTACGCGGCCTCGGCCGAGTATCGCGCCTATCATGCGGGGCTGAACGCGAACCCGGATTTCTGGACCAAGTGGTCGGAACGCTACATCAACTGGCGCCAGTTGGAGATCCTGGGCCTCATGTCCAAGGGGAACTGGGCATGAGCACGCTGGGCATCGTCATGCTGTGCCACACCGCCCTGCACCGCGCGGCGCAGGTGGCGCGGCATTGGGCCGAGCGGGATTGCCCGGTGGTGATCCATGTCGACCGGCAGGTGAAACGCAGCCGGTTCGAGGCGTTCCGAAAGGAACTGGCCGATCTCCAGAACGTGCGGTTTTCCAGGCGCGTGCATTGCGAATGGGGAACATGGTCGCTGGTGCATGCGTCGCAGACCGCCTCGGCGCAACTGCTGGCCGAGTTTCCGGGCGTCAGGCATGTCTATCTCGCCTCGGGATCGTGCCTGCCGCTGCGGCCGGTGGACGAATTGCGCGCCTATCTCGCCGCGCGGCCGATGACGGATTTCATCGAAAGCGTGACGATCCGGGATGTCGACTGGACGGTGGGCGGTCTGAACGACGAGCGGTTCAACCTGCGCTTTCCGTTTTCGTGGAAGCGGCACCGGTTCCTGTTCGACCGCTATGTCGAGCTGCAGCGCAAGGTCGGGTTCAAGCGCAAGATCCCCGAGGGGGTGGTGCCGCACCTGGGCAGCCAGTGGTGGTGCCTGACGCGGCAGACGCTGACCGCGATCCTCGAGGATCCGCGCCGGCGCGAGATCGAGCGGTATTTCAGGCTCGTGTGGATTCCCGACGAAAGCTATTACCAGACGCTGGTGCGCAACTATTCGCGCTCGATCGAAAGCCGGTCGCTGACGCTGTCCAAGTTCGACTTCCAGGGCAAGCCGCATGTCTTCTACGACGATCACCTGCATCTTCTGCGGCGCTCGGATTGCTTTGTCGCGCGCAAGATCTGGCCCAAGGCGAACCGGCTCTACAACACGTTCCTGACCGATGACGCCTCGGTCAGCCGGATGGCGGAACCTGCGCCGGGCAAGATCGACCGGGTGTTTTCCAAGGCGCTGGAGCGGCGGACGCGGGGGCGGTCGGGCCTGTACATGCACAGCCGCTTTCCCAACGTGGATTGGGAGAACGGCAAGACGGCGGCGCCCTATTCCGTCTTTCAGGGATTCAACGACCTGTTCGAGGATTTCGAAGGCTGGCTGTCGCGCCGGCTGGGCACCGGGGTGCATGGCAACATCTTCGACCCCAAGCGGGCGCGCTTTGCGGGCGATGTGTCGATCTATGCCGGATGCCTCTCGGCGAATGCGGGCTTGCGCGATTACAACCCCGAGGGGTTCCTGACGAACCTGATCTGGAACACCCGCGGCGAACGACAGGTGTTCATGTTCGGCCCGAAGGACAACCAGCGGCCCGGCGCCTTCATGGCCTCGGACGCCAATGCGCAGATCTCGGTCATCACGGGGGCCTGGGCGGTGCGGCTTTACCAGTCGAACCGGAATTTTTCGGACATCCGGCAGGATGCGGCGCGGATGCAGCGCCACGAGGTGGATTTCGTCAACACCCTGCGCCATGTGCGCAGCCGCGCCGATATCCGGATCTGGACGCTGGCCGAGTTCATCGAGGAACCGATGGAGAACCTGCAAGGGATTCTCGACGCGATGGAGGGGGCCAACGCGATGCGCCTGACCGAAGCGCCACGGATGGCCGACCTGTCGGGCTTCCCCGGTTTCCTTCAGTCGCTGAAGAACCAGGGGATGAACCCGATGACCGTCGGCGACTACCCGATGGAGGGGCCGAGCCACCGGCCGCCCTCGGACCGCAACCGACCCTACCTGGTGACCTGATCCATGGCCGACCGCCGTTTCGACGCCTTCGTCCTGTTCGCCGAGATGCGGACCGGCTCGAATTATCTCGAGGACAACCTGAACGCGTTGCCGGACGTGACCTGCTATGGCGAGGTCTACAACCCGACCTTTCTCGGACATCACAACCAGTTCGAGCTTATGGGCTACGACATGGACCGGCGCGAGGCCGATCCGCTGGGCCTTCTGGAGCGGATCATCGAGGGGACCGAGGGGCTGCCGGGGTTCCGCCTGTTCCATGACCATGATGACCGGGTGGTCGACCGGGTGCTGCCCGATCCGCGGATCGCCAAGGTGATCCTGACGCGCAACCCGCTGGACAGCTACGTCAGCCGCAAGATCGCCACGGCCACGGGGCAATGGCGGCTGACCGACGCCAAGAACCGCAAGAGCGCGCAGATCCGGTTCGACGCCGAGGAATTCGCCGAGCTGACCGATCGGCTGGCGGCGTTCCAGGACCGGCTGCGCCGGGGGTTGCAGCTGGGGGGTCAGGGGGCCTTCCTGATCCGTTACGAGGATATCAATGACGCGGACGTGTTGAACGGGCTTGCAGCCTTTCTGGGTTCGGAGGGGCGGATCGACACGGCGTCGACCACGCTCAAGCGGCAGAACCCCGGCGATCTGTCGGAGAAGGTCGAGAATTACGACGAGATGATCGCGGCGCTGCGCGACGTCGACCGGTTCGGCCTGACCGCGAGCCCCGAGGTGGAGCCCGCCCGCGGTGCGGCAGTGCCCGGTTTCGTCGCGCATCCGGAGGCGGGGCTGCTGTTCCTGCCGATCAAGGGTGCGCCGGAACAGGCGGTGATCGACTGGATGGCCGAGATCGGCGGCGTCGGGCGCGAGGGCCTCTTGCGGAAGATGACGCAGAAGGACCTGAAGCAGTGGATGAAGGATCATCCGGGCTATCGCAGTTTCACGGTGCTGCGGCACCCGGTGAAGCGGGCCTATGTGACGTTCAACCGCTTCATCCTGCCGGATGATCGCCCTGCCTATGCCGATCCGCGCAAGATCCTGCGGCAACGCTACAAGCTGCCTGTTCCCGGCGGCGCACCGGGCGAGGATTGGTCGCCCGATCAGCAGAAGGCGGCCTTTGCCGGGTTCCTGGAATTTCTCAAGGCCAACCTCGCCGGGCAGACCAGCGTGCGGATCGACGCGGCATGGGCCTCGCAGGCGGCGATCGTGCAAGGCATGGGGCAGGTCGTCCAGCCGCATCACCTTCTGCGCGAGGAAGAGATGGCGACGGCCTTGCCCGATCTCGCCCGCGCGGCGGGCGTGCAGGACGCCCCAGCGCCGCGGGCCGAGGGGATCCCCGGCCCGGTGCCCTTGGCCAAGGTCTATGACGGCAAGATCGAGAAGGCCGCGATCGACGCCTACAGGCGCGATTACCTGACCCTGGGTTTTCCGCGCTGGAACCGGATGTAGCCCGGCTCAGGCGGCCTTGCTGGCCTCGTGCTCGGTCAGAAGCGTGTGCAGCGTCGCGGCATCCGTGTTCGCCCGCAGCTTGGCGCAGAGCGCCGGGTCGCGCAGCGTGCGCGAGACAAGCGCCAGAGCCTTGAGGTGATCCACCCCGGTATCGGCGGGCGCGAAAAGCGCGAAGACGAGGTCGACGGGCTGCCGGTCGGCGGCGTCGAAATCGATGGGCCGTTCCAGTCGCAAAAACGCGCCATGCACCTCGGTCAGGTCCGACAGCCGCGCATGGGGCAGCGCCACGCCATGACCCACGCCCGTGGGCCCGAGGCTTTCGCGTTCCTGCAGAGCGTCGAAGATCTGCCCCTCGGGCAGGCCGATCAGGTCATGCGCGAGGTCCGCGATGCCCTGCATCAGGCGCTTCTTGCTGGTCACATCGCTCAGCACCTTGACGGCCCGAGGTTTCAGCAGCGACGACAGGTTCATCCCATCCCCTTCGTGACCCAGATGCCGGATCTGTTACGCGCGGCGGGCCAAGCCTGGCCGTCGCCGCGCCCTTGTCTCACTTGGCGGGGGGGTCGATCCAGCCGACATTTCCGTCGTCGCGCCGATAGACCACGTTCACCCCGTTATGTCCCTCGTTGCGGAACACCAGCACCGGTGCGCCCGCCAGCTCCATCTGCATCACCGCCTCGCCGACCGAGAGAGAGGGGATCTTGGTCTCCATCTCGGCCACGATGATCGGCTGCAGGTCGGCCGGTTCGTTCTCTTCGACGTCATTACCGGCTGGGGCGAGCACATACATGGCCGCGCCAAAGGTTTCAACGGGGTCCTGCCTATCGCGGTGATGGTCTTTCAGGCGACGCTTGTAGCGGCGCAGCTGCTTTTCCATCTTTTCGGCGCTGGTCTCGAAGGCGGCGTAGATTTCATGCGCGTGGCCCTTGGCCGAGGCGGTCAGGCCGGTGGACAGATGGATCGTCGCCTCGCAGACATACTCGGCGCCGGATTTCGAGAAGATCACGGTCGCGTCGGTCGGGCGCATCGAGAATTTCTCGACCACGGTCCCGAGGCTGTCCTGCACATGGGTTTGCAGTGCCTCGCCGATGTCGATCTGTTTTCCACTGATTTGATAGCGCATGGGTCCTCCGCACTTCAGGTGCACGTGGTCGGGCCGACCCGGAATGGGCGGCCCGCCTCGTGCGAGAGGCTGTTCGGTTGCGTCGTGATATGGCTGATCCGGCGCCCGTTTGAGCGGTCCTGCGTCCGGGGCCCGGACGGGTGGATCGGGGATGAAGCGAACGCGAACATCACATCCATTAGGCGACGGCGCGCGGGCGCTGTCAACGCAAAGCGGTGTCGCGCGGTATCACGAGATGCGGAAGCTCTGCCCGAGGTAGACGCGGCGCACGGTCTCGTCGCGGACGACCTCGTCGGGGGTGCCCGACTTGATGATCGTGCCGTCGTGCAGGATATAGGCGCGGTCCACGATCTCGAGCGTTTCGCGCACGTTGTGGTCGGTGATCAGCACGCCGATGCCGCGCGTCTTGAGGTCCTGCACGAGGTGCCGGATATCGCCCACGGCGATGGGGTCGACGCCGGCGAAGGGTTCGTCAAGCAGCACGTAGCGCGGGTTGGAGGCGAGGCAGCGCGCGATCTCGGCCCGGCGGCGCTCACCGCCCGACAGCGACAGGGCGGGCGCGCGGCGCAGGTGGCCGATGGAGAACTCGGACAGCAGCTCTTCCAGGCGGTCCTGCCGGGTCTTGCGGTCTTTCTCGACCACCTCGAGGATCGCCATGATGTTGTCCTCGACCGAGAGGCCGCGGAAGATCGACATTTCCTGCGGCAGGTAGCCGATCCCGGCCCGAGCGCGGCGATACATCGGGAACATCGTCACGTCCTGCCCGTCGATCGTGACGGTGCCGCCGTCGGGCGTGATCAGCCCCGCGATGCAGTAGAAGGACGTCGTCTTGCCCGACCCGTTGGGCCCGAGAAGCGCCACGACCTCGCCGCGGGCCAGTTCCAGCGAGACATCGCGGATCACCGGGCGGCGGCGGTAACTCTTGCGCAGGCGGTGCACCACGAGGCCCTGACCGCCCTCGGTCACGGTGAGCGAGGGTTTGCCCTCGGCCATCAGTCGGCCCCCGGGTCCAGCACCGTGCGCACGCGTCCGTCGACGGTGCCATTGCCGGTGTTCATGTCGACGGTCATGCTGTCGCCGGCAATGGCGGTCGCGCCCTGCGTGACCAGCACGTCGCCGGTCATCGTCAGCAGGGCGGCGGCGATGTCGTAGCGTGCCTGCGTCCCCTCGGCGGCATCGTCGCCGCGGGTGACGAGGACACCGCCGGTGGCCAGGACGCTGTCGACGCTGCGGCCGTCGTCGGTGTCGGAATAGACCACCTCGACCCGGCCCGCGGCCATGCGCAGATCGCCCTGGACGATGATGACATTGCCCTCGAACACGGCACGGCCGTTCGACTGGTCCAGCGACAGGCTGTCCGAGGTCACCTCGACGGGCTGCTCGGCATCATGGGGCACGCCCCCGAAGCCGATGCCGACCTGGGCTGCGGCCGGACTGGCGGCGAACAGCGTGATGGCCAGAGCGGCCAGGCGAATGAAATGGCGCGGTATCATGACGTGCATTTATTGGTCCCCAGCGTCGTATACCAGCCGGACGCCGCCAGTGAAACTCAGGAAAGCCTGCCCTTCCGGTCCGATCAGTTCCATCGCCCCCGCGGTCAGGGTCATGCCCGCGCCGCTGAGGGTGATCTCGCCGGGCGAGGCAAGGCGCATCCGGTCCATCGCGACGGTGATCCGGTCCGACCCGAGCGTCAGGCCCTGTGTCGTCCGGGCCGCCACCTCGCCGGCCATCTCGACGGTCTGGGTGGCAAGGTCGATGTCACCCTCGCGCGCGGTGAACGACAGCTCGTCGGTGTCGGACAGGGTCAAGCGGGTCTCGACCTCGGTCAGGTGGATGCGGTTGGGGTTCGCGGGTTCGGGCGCGGCGGTGGCGGCGACCATGGTGACGGCGCGGCCATCGTCCATCGTGCCGGCGAAGCGGGGGCGCGACAGGCGCTGTTCGCGGATCAGCTCGTCGATGTCGACCGCGGCGAAGGGCAGTGCGGCGTCGGGGTCGGGCGCGCGCGAGAACAGGAACATGGTCGACAGCAGGGCAAGGGCAAGCAGGGGCAGGGCCAGCTTCACCCATGTGACGACCGTGGAATATCTGTTCGATGCGGCCATCCGGCCCTCAGTGGCTGAAGATGTCGATCTCGGGCCAACCGGCCAGGTCGAGTTGCGCCCGCGTGGGCAGGAAATCGTAGCACGATTGCGCCAGTGCCATGCGCCCTTCGCGGATCAGCCGGTCGTCCAGCGCCTCTTTCAGGCGGTGCAGGTAGAGCACGTCCGAGGCGGCATAGGCCTTCTGCGCCTCGGTCAGTTTCGCGGCGCCCCAGTCCGAGCTTTGTTGCTGCTTGGAGATGTCGATGTCGAGCAGTTCCTGCAGCAGGTATTTCAGGCCGTGCCGGTCGGTGTAGGTGCGGATCAGTTTCGAGGCGATCTTGGTGCAATAGACAGGCGCGGCCAGCGCACCGAAGGCGTGATACATCACCGCGATGTCGAAACGGCCGAAGTGAAACAGCTTGAGCACGTTCTGATCGGTCAGCAGGCGGGCGAGGTTCGGCGCCTCGGTCTGACCCTTGGCGACCTGCACGAGATGGGCGTTGCCGTCGCCCGACGAGAGTTGCACGACGCACAGCCTGTCCCGGTGCGGGTTGAGGCCCATGGTCTCGCAGTCGATCGCCACGGAGGGCCCGAGGTCGAGATCGTCGGGCAGATCGTTCTGGTAGAGATGGATTGTCACGGTGCTGTCCCTTTCGTCTCGCAGGTGCGGAGGGAGGACAGAAAGAATGGTGCCCAGGAGAGGACTCGAACCTCCACGACCTTTCGATCACTGGCACCTGAAGCCAGCGCGTCTACCAATTCCGCCACCTGGGCCGGTGTCGTGAGGGCGGCTGATATAGCCGTGCCGCGACCCTGTCAACGGGGGTTCGGCAGGGATTTTCCGGCATCTCAGTAATCGCGTTCGAAGAACACCCCGAGGCTGGATGTGCCATCCGAGGAGAAGCTGCCGCGCGCCGTGATGTTCGGTGTCAGGTCGATGTTGAGCGAGACATCCGCGTTGCCGTCGCTGCCGACCGTCACATCGGTATAGACGTTGTCCGACAGGTAACGCCCGGCCCTGAGCGCCGCGTTGCCCTCGTCGTCGGTCTGCAGGTCCAGGTCGTCGAGGCCGAGACCTTCGCGCAGGTTGGCGAGGATGCCGCCACCACCGCTGCCACCGCCCGCGAGCGTGGCCGCCGCATCGGCCATCTGGAGCAGTTGCACCGGCGAAAGCGACGAAACCGAGCGCCCGAACAGCAGTTGCGCCAGGATCTCGTCCTCGGGCAGGGCAGGTGACGAGGCGAGGGTGATCGCCGGTGCGCTGACCGGCCCCTCCAGTTCGATCGCGATCTGGTACTCGCCGGCGCGTGTGACGGCGCGCAGCCGGATGTAGACGTCGAAATTGCCCTGCAGGCTGGCCGATCCTTCAGTCAGGTCCAGCCGCGTGCCGAGGATCGAGAAGCGCCCGCGCACCAGGTCGAAGCGACCGGTGGGGATGACGTTCGCGGTGGTTCCGCCGATGCGCAGCTGACCGCCCAGTTCCGCATCGAGGCCCCGGCCCCGGATGAAGATGCGCCCGGGCGCCGAGATGCTCAGGTCGAGGCCGATCCGCTGCGATCCGCCACTGCCCGTGCCGCTGCGCTGCGGGCCGAGGCCCGCGGCGATCCGGGTGCGGCGTTCGGCCTCCGTCTCGCGGATGTGTGTGATCGGCGGGATCGGTGCCGTGGCGCCCAGGCCGTTTTCCGGCACGCGCAGTTCGGTCTCGCCCAGCACGATGTCGCCGCTGACCTGAAGCGCCCCGGTCAGCGCCCCCTGCACGGCGATGTCGGCGCGCGCGATCCGCGCGTCATAAAGCGTGGGATCGACGAGGCGCAGGTCACGCGCGCCGATCTCGATGCGCGCAGGCAGGCCGGTGCCGGTCAGGTCGACGGTGCCCTGCGCGGTCATCGTGCCGCCGCTGCCCAGCGCGCCGTCCGCGGAAAAGCTGACCCGGCCGCCTGACAGTTGCCCGTTGACGGCGACATTCTCGAGCGCGGTCTGCAGCGTCGGCAGCGTGATCCGGGCGTCACTGCTGCGGAAACTGCCGGTCAAGGCCGTGAGGGTCGGGGGGCCCGAGAGGCGCAGGTCGAAGGCGAGCGAGCCGAACACGCTGCGCGGTGCGAGGGTCCGGTTGGCGAGCGACAGGGGCAGCCGGCCGGTCGCCCTCAGGTCGGCCGTGGCGGCGTCGGCGGCGACCGAGCCGGAGATGTCGGCGGTGATGCCCGCCGCGCTGGAGACGGCAGAGACAATGCGCCAGGGGGCATCCTCCCCCGGGCCGCGCGTCGCGTCGAGGCTTGCCGAGACCGGCCCGCTGAGCGTGTCGGTGAAGAGGCCCAAATTGGCCAGCCGCGCATCGAAATCGACGATGGCGCCGTCGCTGTTGATGCGGCCCGTGCCCGAGAGGCTCGCCTCGCGGCCCTCCAACGTCAGCTCGCGCAGGGTCAGGCCGGTCTCGTCGCGCTGTGCCGAGAGGGTCAGCCGCGTTTCGCCCGCGAAGAGTTGCGGCGGCACCGCCTCGGCGATGCGAAGGTCGGTTCCCGTGCCGCGCAGGTCGATGTCGAAGGCGCCCGACAAGAGTTCGGCCTCGGCGGTCAGGGTGGCCGACAGCCGCCCGGCCAGCGGCTGCCCCGTGGCGCGGGCGAAGCGCGCGAGATCCCCGGCCTCGGCGGCGAGGTCGGTCGCGAGGTCCAGCCGGCCCTCCTCCAGGTCGAGCGCGGCGGTGCCCGTCAGGGCAAGATCGCCCGCGCGGACGACGAGGTCGTCCAGGGTCACCGGTCCACCCGTCCGCCAGCCGAGGTCGGCGGAGAGCTGTGCACTGGAGCCCAACGCCTCTTGCAGCGCAGGATCCTGATGCACGAGGTCGAGGATACCGGCCCGTATCGGTGCGCGGACCGCGACACCTTCCGGGGTGTCCGCGATCTCGCCATCGGCGTCGAGGCGGATCGTGCCAAGCCGGGCCGTGCCCAGGTCAAGGCCGGTCGCCAAGGCCAGCGCGGTGTAGCCGGCCCCCGATTCGCGATCGTAGGACAGCACGATATTGGCGTTTTCCACGGTGATCGTGGCATCGGGGATGGGCAGGAGGACGGGGCCCGCGCCCTCGGGGTCCGCGATCCGCCCGGTGAAGGCGAAGGCCTCGGGCCGCCCGCCGGGCGCGAGCGCCATGGTGCCGTTCAGCCGCAGTGCCGCGGCGGTCAGCGTCAGCGTGTCGAGGTTGACCGCCCCGTCCGGCATCAGGCGCAGGCGGGTATCCAGTGCGACGTCCGGCCCGAAGAAGGTGCGGTAATCGGGCAGGAAGAGCGGCGTGATGTCGCCGCCAAGACTGGCGGTCACCTCGCGCACGCCGGTCTCGGGGAAGAGCGTGGTCGCGACCGTTCCGGTCAGCCGGGGCTGGCCATCGGTGGAAAGGGCGATCTCGGCGCTGAAGGCGTCGATCGGTCCGTCACCCTCGACCGACAGGCGCAGCTGCGGCGTGCCGGGTATGTTCAGCAGATTGGCGGCAAGACCGCCCGCGTCCTCCTCGAGCAGGAGGGAGAGGGAGAGGAGACGCGTTTCATTGTCATAGCTGGCGGCGAGGTCGAACACGCCGCGCGGCCCGTCAAGGCGGACAATCTCGAGATCCGCTTCTCCCTCGCCACCCCCGAGGCTGGCCGAGCCGTCGACCTGCAGCGCGACCGGGGTGCCGATGAAGGACGGGCCGAGGGACACGCGGGTGATCGAGGCACGGGCGATCGAGATCGAAAGGGGCAGTTCGGGCAGGGCGAAGGGGGTCGCCTCGGCAGGCGGCAGGTCGACGCTTTGCTCGGTGACGGGGCTGCGCAGGATCTCGAGCCGGTCGGCGGTCAGGCTGTCGATCCGCAGCCTGCCGCGCAGAAGGGCTGCGCGCGACCAGTTCAGTTCCGCACCTTCGAGGATCAGCCACACGCCCTCGGCATCGGCGATGGTGAGGCGATCCATCTCGGCGGTCGAACTGAGCGCGCCGCGAAACCCCTGGATCGACACCTGCCGCGCCCCGTCGGACAGCTGGTTCTCGAGAAACCGCTCGATGCGCGTGCGGTCGTCATCGGCCTGCGCCTGCACGGGGGCGGGGGCACCGAGAAGCGCCGAGGCGGCGAAGAGGGCGAGGGCCAGGCGCCGCATCAGAACGCCTGCCCGATGCCGATGTAGAGATAGGCTTCGCGGCCCGCGTCGGGGCCGGTGACCGGCGTCGCGAGATCGACCCGGATCGGGCCGAAGGGCGTGGCATAGCGAAAGCCGAGGCCCGCGCCGGCGTGCCAGTCGCTGCTGCCCTGCCCGAGGGCATCGGCGCTGATCGCGCCGACATCGGCAAAGCCGACAACGCCGAAATTCGTCTCGCCGATGTCATGGCGGATCTCGCCCGACAGGCCCAGGAAGCCGCGGCCGCCGCTGGGAACGCCGTTCTGGATCGCGCCGAGCGACTGGTAGGAATGCCCGCGCACGGTGCCCGAGCCGCCGGAATAGAAGAAGTCGTCGGGCGGAATCTCGGTCACGCTGCCGCCGATCAGCGTGCCCAGTTGCAGCCGGCCGGCGAGCCGGGTCCGGTCGTCCGTGCCGAAGGCGCGGTAGGCGCGGCCATCGAAGGTCATGCGCGCGCCCCCGCCGTCGCCGACGATCTTGAAGGGGGTCAGGGTGATGTCGCCGTAAAGACCGGCACGCGCGTCGAGCGGATCGTCACGCCCGTCGAATGTCGCGCCAAGCGGCAGGGTCAGCCGGGTGACCGTCGCCGAGCCGAGGGCAGAGCTGAACCGGATCCGGTCGACCCCGACGCCGCCGCGCAGCGTCAGGCGATCGGTCAGGTCATGGGTCAGCCCCGCCCCGAAGCTCAGCGCCTCGATGCTGAACAACGGCTCGTCGAGATAGGCAAAGCCCAGTTCGAGGGCGAGGTCGGTGTCCGGGCTGAAGGTCGCGGGCCGTTCGAACCGCGCGGTCAGTTCGCCGTCAATGCCGTCCACATCCGCGTTGATGCCCGAGACGGTCGCATCGAAGCGCAGCCGCTCGGCCCCGCCGAAGAGGTTGCGATGGAGCCAGTAGGCCGAAAGCTGGACGCCCTCGTCGCTGGACAGTTCCGCCCCGAAACCGAGGCGGCGCAGCGGCGCCTCGTCGAGGATCGCGGTGACATCGGCGATGGCCCCGTCCCGCGGATCGCGCAGCTGCAGGGCCACGGCGGAAAACACGCCGGTTTCGCGCAGGCGCGCCTCGGCGCGGGTCAGCGCCTCGGGGGAGTAGACCTCGCCGGTGGGCAGGCCCGCGATCTCGAGGATGCGGGCGACGCGCATGCGTTCCTGCCCCTCCGGCAGGAGCTGGCCGAAGGTGATGACCGGGCCGGGTTCGACGCGGATCGCCACGTCGAGGATCGCGGCGCGGTTGTCGGCGCGGATCGACTGGTCGGCCACATCGGCGATGGCGCGGCCCTGCTGTCGCCATGCGTTCAGCGCCGCGGCGGTCGTGTCGCGCAGCAGGGGCGTGGTGGCGGGTTCGCCGCCGCGGAACCCGGCAGGCAGCTCGGTGCCGGGGGCGAGCGGGGCGATGCGCGCCTCGCCCAGCCGGAAAGGCGCGCCGGTGACCACCGAGATATCGACGTTGCGCACGGCCGGGGGCGGATCGAAGGGCGAGATGGTCGTGGCATCGCGGCCATCGAGGGTGATCGTGATGACGGGGGCAAAGAACCCCTCTTCGTAGAGAACGCCGATCAACCTTCCGTAATCGGCGCGGGCCGCGGCGACGATATCCTCGCCCGTGCGGGTGCTTCCGTCTTCCGGCGGGCGGAGGAGGAGGGATATGCCGCGCAAACGGGTTTGCAGATTTTCCGAGGCGCCGGGCGCGGTCAGGCGCACCTCCTGCGCGCTGGACGGCGCGGGGGCGAGTGCGACCAGCACCGAAACGGCCAGGGCGCCGAGGAAGGACAGGCGGGTTTGCGCAGACATCACCGTAGATCTAGCCGGTGTATCGAGTCGATGCCAGCCACCTCCCGCGGTTGTGTGGGTCCGGCACATCCTTGGGACGATTTGCGCCTTGTCGCGCAGGCATGCCCCGCCTATCACGCAGGCCAGACCGTGACCGGAGGGCAGCATCCATGTCGAACCTCGTGACCATATTCGGCGGCTCGGGCTTTGTGGGCCGCTACATCGCGCGGCGCATGGCCAAGCAGGGCTGGCGCGTACGCGTGGCAGTGCGCCGCCCGAACGAGGCGCTGTTCGTGCGGCCCTACGGTGTCGTCGGGCAGGTCGAGCCGGTGTTCGCCAACATCCGCGACGACGACAGCGTGCGCGCGGCGATCCATGGCGCCGACGTGGTGATCAACTGCGTCGGCATCCTGTCCGAGCGCGGCAAGAACAAGTTCAACCTGGTGCAGAACCACGGCGCCGCGCGGGTCGCGCGCATCGCCGCCGAGGAGGGCGCCGCGCGCCTTGTCCATGTCTCGGCGATCGGGGCGGATCCCAACAGCGACAGCCTTTACGCCGACAGCAAGGGCGATGGCGAAGCGGCCGTTCTGGCCGCCTTTCCCACCGCGGTGATCTTGCGCCCCTCGATCGTGTTCGGGCCCGAGGACCAGTTCTTCAACCGCTTCGCCGCGATGACGCGCATGGCGCCCGCGCTGCCCGTCGTGGGCGCCGGGACGCGGTTTCAGCCGGTCTATGTCGATGACGTGGCGCAGGCCGCGGTCATGGGCGCGCTGGGTCAGGCGAAGCCGGGCATCTACGAACTGGGCGGTCCCGAGGTCGCGACCTTCCGCGAGCTGATGCAGCGCATGCTGGTCGTGATTCGCCGCCGCCGCCTGATCTTGAACGTGCCCTTCTGGGTGGCCGGGATCATGGGCGGGCTGCTCGATCTCGTGCAGGCTGCGACGCTGGGCCTGTTTCACAACAGTCTTCTGACCCGCGACCAGGTGCGCAACCTGCGCCGCGACAACGTGGTGACCGAGGGGCGCATGGGTTTTGCCGAGCTCGGGATCGAGCCGACTGCCATGGACGCCATCCTCGAGGAGTACCTCTGGCACTACCGGCCCGGCGGGCAATATGCCGAGATCAAGGAAGCCGCCCGGCACCTGCGTCAGGAATAGGCGATCGCCAGCAGGACCACGCCGAGGATGACCCGGTAGATCACGTAGGGCGTGAAGCTGACCGACCGCAGCAGCCGCATCATCAGCGCAAGCGCGCCCAGCGCCGCGACGAAGGCGAAGGCGGCGGCGATGGCGCCGTCCCGCGCCGCTGCCGCATCGGCGGTGACCAGGACTTCGGCGCCCAGCAGGATGCCGGAGGCCATGATCGTCGGGATCGACATCAGCATGGCGATGCGCGCGGCGCTTTCGCGGTCATAACCCAGGAGCCGCGCACCGGTGATCGTGATGCCCGAGCGCGAGGTGCCGGGGATCAGCGCGACGGCCTGCCAGAGGCCCAGGATGACGGCATCGCGCAGGGTCCAGCCCTCGGCCTGTCGTGTCTGCGGCCCCCGCTGGTCGGCCCAGTAGAGCACGAGACCGAAGATCAGCATCGTCCAGCCGATCACCACGATCGAGCGCATTGCATCGGCAAGCCCCGTCAGATGCAGGACTAGCCCGACGAGGATCACCGGGATCGTGGCGATGAGGAGCAGGAAGGCAAGCCGTGCGCCCGCCGTGTCGATCCGCCCCGTCAGCATGCGCGGCACGCCCATCAGCGCCATCCGCACGTCGCGCCAGAAATACAGGATGACCGCGCCCAGCGTGCCGACATGGACGGCCACGTCGATCACCTGCCCCTGGTCGGCGAGGCCGGTGAGATTCGGCAAAAGCACGAGGTGACCCGAGCTGGAGACCGGCAGAAACTCGGTGATGCCCTGGATCAGGGCGAGGAGGATCAGGTTCCACAGGGTCATCGTGCGCCGGGTCCGAAAATGTGCAACAGGTCAAGATCCTGTTTTATAGTGGGATTCGGATAAATAGGTAACGTTTGGTTACTATTTTCACGCATGGCTGCCCTGTCTGCGCAGTTCGGGGGTCGAAAAATCGGCAAATAGGTCAGCCTTATTGTCTTTTTATCTGGGCGCGGGGTCGGTATAGGGGCGCGGTGAGAATGGGAGAAGTCTCGTGGCCAAGCAACCCATGTTGAAATTCGTCACCGTCGAGCGGGAGATGCCGGAGAAGCGTCCTCCGAACCTCCGGCGCGAGGATTTCGGCGAGATCTACGGTGAATACGCGCGCGACAAGGCCGCCGAGCAGGCCGGGCGTTGCAGCCAGTGCGGCGTGCCGTATTGCCAGTCGCATTGCCCGCTCCACAACAACATTCCCGACTGGCTGAAGCTGACCGCCGAGGGGCGGTTGCAGGAAGCCTACGAGATGAGCCAGGCGACCAACACCTTCCCGGAGATCTGTGGCCGCATCTGCCCGCAGGATCGCCTGTGCGAAGGGAATTGCGTGATCGAACAATCCGGGCACGGCACCGTGACCATCGGCTCGGTCGAGAAATACATCACCGATACCGCGTGGGAAGAAGGCTGGGTCAAGCCCATCGCGCCTTCGGTCGAGCGGCCCGAATCGGTCGGCATCATCGGCGCGGGCCCCGGTGGCCTTGCCGCCGCCGACATGCTGCGCCGTGCGGGTCTCCAGGTGACGGTCTATGACCGCTACGACCGCGCGGGCGGGCTGATGACCTATGGCATTCCCGGCTTCAAGCTGGAGAAGGACGTGGTGGTGCGCCGCAACACGCAGCTGGAAGAGGGCGGCGTGGAGTTCGTGCTGAACTGCAACGTGGGCGAGGACGTGAGCTTTGACGCGATCCGCGGCAAGCATGATTTCATCGTCATCGCCACCGGCGTCTACAAGTCGCGCGACCTGAACGCGCCGGGCGTGGGGGCCGAGGGCGTGGTGCGCGCCATCGACTACCTGAGCGCATCGAACCGCAAGAGTTTCGGCGACGAGGTGCCCGAATTCGACAGCGGCGAGCTGAACGCCGCGGGCAAGCGCGTGGTCGTGATCGGCGGCGGCGACACCGCGATGGACTGCGTCCGCACCGCGATCCGGCAGGATGCGGTCAGCGTGAAATGCCTTTATCGCCGCGACAAGGCGAACATGCCGGGCTCGCAGCGCGAGGTCGCCAATGCCGAGGAAGAAGGCGTTGAATTCGTGTGGCTTTCCGCCCCCAAGGCCTTCACCGGCGGCGAGGTGGTCGAGGGCGTGATGGTCGACAAGATGCGCCTTGGCGCACCGGACCAGACCGGGCGGCAGAGCCCCGAGATCATCGAAGGCGCCGAGTATGTCGAAGGCGCCGACATGGTCATCAAGGCGCTGGGCTTCGAGCCCGAGGACCTGCCGACGCTCTGGGGTGTCCCCGAGCTGGAGGTGACGCGCTGGGGCACGATCAAGGCCAATTTCCGCACGCATGAGACGCAGATCGAGAATGTCTATGCCGTGGGCGATATCGTGCGGGGTGCGAGCCTCGTCGTCTGGGCGATCCGTGACGGGCGCGAGGCGGCCGAGGCGATCCTCGAGAAGCTGGCGGTCTCGGGCGCGGTGGCGGCGGAGTGAGCGCCGCCCGCGCTGCCGGGATCGCGTAGTTTTCGCGTAGTGATCCTGTAACTACGGATGCGTGACGGGGCACGGCCCCGATTTTTGAAAAGGTCAGGAAGGCTGACGGGTATGTGGGTTAACGGCACGACAACCAGTCTGCGCAGCGCGGTGATCGCGGCTGCGCTGCTTTGCGCGCCCCTGCCTGCCGCCGCGCAGACCGACGGACCGGAGCTGTTCGAGGTGCCCGCGGGCTGCACGGCCTTCCTCACGGTTCAGTCGCGGGGGTGCATGGTCAGCCACCACTGGACCTGCGAAGGCGACCCGGCGGGCAGCCACTGGCGGGCGTCGCTGGACGAGGACAGCCCGTTCTACCTCAGCTTCACCGATGCGGAGTTTCGCTGGCTGCGCAGCTGGGATCTGCGCGGGGGCGGCACCTCGACCCTGATCGAGCCGGAGCAGGACCCGGCCAGCCTGAGCGAGCTGCTGGCGACGGGTAGCGACACGATGGTGTTCAGCCTGCGCACCGAGTCGAATTTCGGCAGTTTCACCCGCGACTACACCGGTTTTGACCAGTTGACCGGCGACGAGGTGGTGGTGGATGGCCGGACCCTGATGGTGACCGAGTTTTCCTATCAATACCCGGTCGACGGCGGCACGCGCCGGGTGCAGGGCAACCAGTTCGTGCACGAGGGCTGGCGGATGTTCTTCGGCGGGGTCGAAACGGTGACCGAGGCCGATGGCAGCACGTTCGAATACAACAACAGCCCGATGGAATTCGCCGAACCCGGCGAGCCGGGCTTCCTCACGCTGCAACCGATCTACGATTGCGGCGAGATGATGAGCGCGGTCCCCGCAGACCCCCTCTGGAGGGTCTCGCAATGAGCCTTGCGGATGCCTATCGGCGCAGCGGGCGGCTGGAGGGCGCGTGCCTGTGCGGCGCCGTGCGGATCACCGTCGACGGTGCGCATGTCGCCGCGGTGGGCGTCTGCCATTGCAGCCTGTGTCAGCGGTCGTCGGGGCTGGTATGGGGTGCGTTCGAGGCGTCGGCTGATGCCGTGACCGTCGGCGGCACGGTCGCGCGCTATGCCTCGACCCCTTTTTCCGAGCGGGCTTTCTGCCCGGTCTGCGGCAGCAACCTGTGGCTCAGGAACACCGATACCGAGGGTGCGGATTACGAGCTGATGCCCGCCCTGTTTGCGGCGGCGCGGGACTTTCCGCTGATCTCGGAGATCTACATAGACCGCGCACCGGCCTATGTGCCGCTGTCCGGTGATCATCGCCGCGCCACCCGCGCGGAATACGAAGCGACAAACCCCCATCTCGAGGGAGACATGCCATGACCGAGTACAATGCAAGCTGGGCCGCCGAAGAGGAAGCCAAGCGCGCCTGGATGGAAGAAAACGGCATGTTCCGCAAGGAGGACGAGCATTCCTCCTGCGGGGTGGGGCTTGTCGTGTCGCTGGACGGTCAGGCCAGCCGCAAGGTTGTCGAAAACGGGATCAACGCGCTGAAGGCCGTCTGGCACCGCGGTGCGGTCGATGCCGATGGCAAGACGGGCGATGGCGCGGGTATCCATGTGCAGATCGCGCCCCGCTTTTTCTACGACCAGGTGCGGCGCACCGGGCATGAGCCGCGCGAGAACGAGTTGATGGCGGTCGGGCAGGTCTTTCTGCCGCGCACGAATTTCGGCGCGCAGGAAACCTGCCGCACGATCGTGGAATCCGAAGTGCTGCGGATGGGCTATTACATCTACGGCTGGCGGCATGTGCCGGTGAACATCACCGTGCTGGGCGAAAAGGCCAACGCGACGCGCCCCGAGATCGAACAGATCATCATCTCGAATTCCAAGGGCGTGGACGAAGAGACCTTCGAGCGCGAGCTCTATGTCATCCGCCGCCGGATCGAGAAGGCCGCGCAGGCGGCGGGCGTGAAAGAGCTGTACCTGTGCAGCTTTTCCTGCCGGTCGATCATCTACAAGGGGATGATGCTGGCGCAGGACGTGGCCGAGTTCTACCCCGACCTGCAGGACGAGCGGTTCGAGAGCGCATTCGCGATCTACCACCAGCGCTATTCGACCAACACCTTCCCGCAGTGGTGGCTGGCCCAGCCCTTCCGCATGCTGGCCCATAACGGCGAGATCAACACGCTGAAGGGCAACGTCAACTGGATGCGGAGCCACGAGATCCGCATGGCCTCGACCTATTTCGGGGACATGGCCGAGGACATCAAGCCGATCGTCCCTCAGGGTGCGAGCGACTCGGGTGCGCTGGATGCCGTGTTCGAGGTGCTGGTGCGCGCGGGCCGCTCGGCCCCGATGGCCAAGACGATGCTGGTGCCCGAGGCCTGGTCGAACACCGCCGCGGAACTGCCGCAGGCGTGGCAGGACATGTACGCCTATTGCAACTCCGTGATGGAGCCGTGGGACGGCCCCGCCGCGCTGGCGATGACCGATGGGCGTTGGGTCTGCGCCGGTCTGGACCGGAACGGGCTGCGGCCGATGCGCTATGTCGTGACCGGCGAGGGCATGCTGATCGCGGGCTCCGAGGCGGGGATGGTTCCGATCAACGAAAGCACCGTGGTGGAAAAGGGCGCGCTTGGCCCCGGCCAGATGATCGCCGTCGACATGAAGGATGGCGCGCTGTTCCATGACACCGAGATCAAGGACAAGCTGGCGGCCTCTCGCCCCTTCGGGGAATGGGTGGGCAAGATCGCCGATCTGGCCGCCGAGACCGAGGCCCTGAGTGAAAAGACGCTGTTCGACGGCGCCGAGCTGCGCCGCCGGCAGGTGGCCGCGGGCTATTCCATCGAGGAGCTGGAGCAGATCCTCGCGCCGATGGCCGAGGACGGCAAGGAGGCGCTGGCCTCGATGGGCGACGACACGCCGGCGGCGGTGTTGTCGAGCATGTATCGCCCGCTGAGCCATTATTTCCGGCAGAACTTCAGCCAGGTGACGAACCCGCCCATCGACTCGTTGCGCGAGTACCGGGTGATGAGCCTGAAGACCCGCTTCGGGAACCTCAAGAACGTGCTGGACGAGGATTCGTCGCAGACCGAGATCCTGGTGCTCGACAGCCCCTTCGTCTCGAACGCGCAGTTCGACGCGATGGTCGGGCATTTCAACGCCGACCATGTCAGCATCGACTGCACATTCCCCGCGGGCGGAAAGCCCGACGCGCTGCGCGAGGCGCTGGAGCGGATCCGCCACGCCGCCGAGGATGCCGTGCGCTCGGGCGCCGGTCACCTGATCCTGACCGACCAGGGGCAGGGTGAGGATCGCGTCGCGATGCCGATGATCCTTGCGACCAGCGCGGTGCATTCCTGGCTGACGCAGCGCGGCTTGCGGACCTTCTGTTCGCTCAACGTGCGCTCGGCCGAGTGCATCGACCCGCATTACTTCGCGGTGCTCGTGGGCTGCGGGGCGACGACGGTGAACGCCTATCTGGCGCAGGACAGCATCGCCGACCGCATCGCGCGCGGGTTGATCGAGGGCACCCTGACCGAGGCGATGGCGCGCTATCGCAACGCGATCGATCAGGGTCTGCTCAAGATCATGTCGAAGATGGGCATTTCGGTCATCTCCTCCTATCGCGGAGGTCTCAACTTCGAGGCCGTGGGCCTGAGCCGCGCGATGGTGGCCGAGTATTTCCCCGGCATGCTGTCGCGCATTTCGGGGATCGGTGTCAGCGGCCTGCAGAAAAAGGCCGAGGAGGTGCATGCCAAGGGCTTCCTCCGCGGGGAGGGGGTGCTGCCCATCGGCGGTTTCTACAAGGCGCGCCGCTCGGGCGAAAAGCACGCCTGGGAGGCGACGACGATGCACATGATGCAGCAGGCCTGCAACCGCGCCTCCTACGCGCTGTGGAAGCAGTATTCCGACAAGATGCGGAGCAATCCGCCGATCCACCTGCGCGATCTGCTGGACATCAAGCCGCTGGGCAATCCGGTGCCGATCGAAGAGGTGGAAAGCATCACCTCGATCCGCAAGCGGTTCGTCACGCCGGGCATGTCGCTGGGCGCGCTGTCGCCCGAGGCGCACAAGACGCTGAATGTGGCGATGAACCGGATCGGAGCGAAGTCGGATTCGGGCGAGGGCGGCGAAGACCCGGCGCATTTCGTGCCCGAGCCGAATGGCGACAACCCCAGCGCCAAGATCAAGCAGGTGGCCTCGGGGCGGTTCGGCGTGACCGCCGAGTACCTGAACCATTGCGAAGAGCTGGAAATCAAGGTGGCGCAAGGGGCCAAGCCCGGCGAAGGCGGCCAGCTGCCCGGCATGAAGGTCACCGACCTGATCGCGCGGCTGCGGCATTCGACCAAGGGCGTGACGCTGATCTCGCCGCCGCCGCATCACGATATCTACAGTATCGAGGATCTGGCGCAGCTGATCTATGACCTGAAGCAGATCAACCCGCGCGCCAAGGTCACGGTGAAGCTGGTGGCGTCGTCTGGCGTGGGGACCATCGCCGCCGGCGTGGCCAAGGCCAAGGCCGACGTGATCCTGATCTCGGGCCATAACGGCGGCACGGGCGCCAGCCCCGCGACCAGCATCAAGTATGCCGGTCTGCCGTGGGAAATGGGCCTGACCGAGGCGCACCAGGTTCTGGCGATGAACAACCTGCGCGACCGGATCACGCTGCGCACCGATGGCGGGCTGCGCACCGGGCGCGACATCGTCATGGCGGCGATGATGGGGGCCGAGGAATACGGCATCGGCACAGCGGCGCTGATCGCGATGGGCTGCATCATGGTGCGCCAGTGCCAGTCCAATACCTGCCCCGTGGGCGTCTGCACGCAGGATGAAAGCCTGCGTGCCAAGTTCACCGGCAATGCGGACAAGGTGGTGAACCTCATCACCTTCTACGCGCAGGAAGTGCGCGAAATCCTCGCCTCCATCGGGGCGCGGTCGCTTGATGACGTGATCGGGCGCGCCGATCTCCTGACGCAGGTCAGCCGGGGCGCGGCGCATCTGGATGATCTCGACCTCAACCCGATGCTGATCACCGTCGATGGGGCCGACCGGATCGTCTATGACCGCTACAAGCCGCGCAATGCCGTGCCCGATACGCTGGACGCGCAGATCGTGGCGGATGCGCACCGCTTCCTCGAGGACGGGGAAAAGATGCAGCTGTCCTATGCCGTGCAGAACACGCTGCGCACCATCGGCACGCGAACCTCGAGCCATATCGTCAAGGCCTTCGGGATGCGCAACGCGCTGCAACCCGACCATCTCACGGTCAAGCTTCAGGGCTCGGCCGGTCAGTCGCTGGGCGCGTTTGCCGCGCCGGGGCTCAAGCTGGAGGTGTCGGGCGACGCAAACGACTATGTCGGCAAGGGCCTGTCGGGCGGCATCATCGTAGTGCGCCCGCCGCAGGAAAGCCCGCTGGTGGCAAGCGAGAACGTCATCATCGGCAACACCGTGCTCTATGGCGCGACCGACGGCTACCTCTTCGCGGCTGGCCGCGCGGGTGAGCGTTTCGCGGTGCGCAACTCGGGCGCCAAGGTGGTGATCGAGGGCTGCGGGTCGAACGGCTGCGAATACATGACCGGCGGGGTCGCGGTGATCCTCGGGTCCATCGGGGCGAATTTCGGGGCCGGGATGACGGGCGGCATGGCCTATCTCCACGACCCCGAGGGGGCCGCGCGCGTCAACATGAACATGGAGACGCTGGTGACCTGCCCGGTGACCGTGCCGGAATGGGAGGCGCAGCTGAAGGGCCTGATCGAGGCGCATGCGCGCGAGACCGGGTCGCGCAAGGCCGCCGACATCCTTCAGCACTGGGACCTGGAGCGGGGCAATTTCATCCAGGTCTGCCCGAAAGAGATGCTGGACAAGCTGGCCCATCCGCTGGGCGTCGAAAAGCAGGCCGTTCCTGCGGAATGACCCCTAGAAGGCCGCGCAGAGGCGCAACGCGTCGCGCGCGGCCTTTTCATCGGCCTCGGACAACCGGCCGATCTGCCGAAGGATGCGGTCGGCGTCGAGCGTCGCGATCTTGCTGCACCGCAGGGTCGAGGCGACGGGAAGGCCCGCGGGGCCGATCTCACCCAATGCCACGTCGCCGATCTGGGACGCGGGTGCCGAGGTGATCATCGCAAGCCAAACGCGCCCCAGAATCTCGGGCATTTCGACGCTTGAAACCACGAGAGCCGGGCGGCGCCTTTCGCTGAGCCTGTCACTGTAGGGAAACGGGACAACGACCACGTCGAAGGGACGCAGGGTCATAGGTCGCGATACGCTTCGTCATCTGCCGTGCCTGCCCATTCGGTGAAGCCGGCGAAAGGGTCATCCTCGGCGCTCAGCAGTTCGATCTCGGAGGCGCTGATCAGGTTGGGCTGCCCGGTGATGTCGCCCTTCATGCGAAGCGAGACACCCCCGCGGCGCAGGCGGGCGACCAGCGCTGCGGGGTCTTTCACGTAGAATTGGTTGATCGCCTTGTTGTGCTGCGCATCGACCGCACGGTCGGCCAGGATGAAATAGCCGTCCGCGTTCTTCATCGGCGTGAAGGTTTCGACACGCCCGTCGCTGAGTGTTCTGCACCGGCGGATGATGTATTCCATTGGACGGCTCCACGACCCATGCCCGCCAAGTATGGGGAGCGCTTGCTGGTCTTGCAAGCTTTGCAAAAGCTGCAACCGCAGTTACGGCGTCACGAACTCCGCCTTTGCATAGCCCTGCGCATAGAGCAGCGCGGTCAGGTCGCCGTGGTTGATCGCATGGGCCGCCTGCGCCTGCACCACCGGCTTGGCGTGGACGGCGACGCCGAGGCCTGCACGCTGCAACATGCCCAGATCGTTGGCGCCGTCGCCGATGGCCAGCACGTCGGCGTCGCCAAGGCCAAGCCTTGTGGTGAGGTCTTGCAGCGCCGCGACCTTGGCCTCGCGGCCGAGGATGGGCGGGGCGACCGCGCCGGTCAGGGCGCCGCCCTCGATCAGCAGCGTGTTGGCGCGGTGTTCGTCGAAGCCCAGCCGGGCGGCCACAGCCTCGGTAAAGGCGGTGAAGCCGCCCGAGACCAGCGCCGCATGGGCGCCGTGGGCGCGCATCGTGGCGACCAGCGTGGCGCCGCCGGGCATCATGGTGATGCGCGTGCGCAGCACCTCGGCGATGGTGGCCTCGGGCAGACCTTTCAGCAGGGCGACGCGCTCGGTCAGGGCCGCCTCGAAATCGAGTTCGCCGTTCATCGCACGCGCGGTGATCTGCACCACCTGATCGCCGATCCCGGCGGCGGCGGCCAGTTCGTCGATGCATTCCTGCCGGATCATGGTCGAATCCATGTCCGCCAGAAGCAGCCGCTTGCGGCGGTTCGTGCTGGGCTGACCGATCAGGTCGACGCCCTCGGCATTCAGGCTGGCGCGGATCCGGGTCAGGTTCCCGGGCAGTTTCGCCACCTCGAACTCGGCGGCGCAATTGGGGTCGAGCCAGATCGCCTCGCCGCCCCCCATCGCGTCGCGGAGCGCGCGGACGAGCGCCGGTTCGAGGATCATCGCGGGGTTGGTGACGAGGGTGATGGTGAACATGGGCCAGTATCTTTACACGGTTTCGCGCCATAGAACATGAAGGGAGGCATCGGGCCAGAGGCTTTGGCGGTTGGCAGCGGCGCAGAGCCGGTTAGGGTGGCGATCGGACATGATGGACGAGCGGGTTTCATGACACGGCATATCCTGATCGCGATCCTTGCGCTGGCTGCGCTGGGGGCGGGGCTCTGGGGGCTCGAGGCGCCGCGGGCGGGGCTCGAGATCCGGCAGACGCAGGTGGGCGAGACGCCGGTGACGGTGATGCGCGCGCCCGAGGCCGAGGGGCCGGTGGTGGTCATCGCCCACGGCTTTGCCGGGTCGCGGCAGCTGATGTCTGCGTGGCAACTCAGCCTTGCGCGCGCGGGGTTCATCACGGTCAGCTTCGATTTCGAGGGGCATGGGCGGAACCCGGTGTCGATGTCGGGCGACGTGACCAGCATCGACGGCACCACGCGCCTGTTGATGGAGGAGACGGGCCGCGTGACCGACTTTGCCGTCGGCCTGCCCGGCGCGCAGCCGCGCGTGGCGCTGGTGGGGCATTCCATGGCGTCGGATGTCGTCGTGCGGCAGGGGCTGGAGGATGCCCGCGTCGAGGCGGTGGTCGGAATCTCGCTCTTCAGCCAGGCGGTGACGGAGGCAGAGCCTGCGAACCTGCTGATCGTCAACGGCGCCTGGGAGGGCGCGTTGCGCGACGAGGCGCGGCGGGTGATGGGCGAGTTGGGTGCCGGGGAGGGCGAGACCGTGGGCCAACCCGGCGGCGCCTTTGCCCGGCGCGCCATCGCCGTGCCCCATGTCGAGCATGTGGGCGTGCTGTTCGCGCCCGAAGGTATCGCGGCGGCGACCGACTGGCTGGGCGAGAGTTTCGGCATCGCGCCTGAGGCGCGCACGGTGTCGCTGGGGCCGTGGATCATCCTTGCGCTCTTTGGTGCGGTGCTGCTGGTGCGCCCGCTGTCGCAGCTGCTGCCCGAAGGTGAGGCGCCATGGCATCCGGGGCGGCGGGTCTTCTGGGCGCTCGCGCTGGGGCCCGCGGTGCTGACGCCGCTGATCCTGAGCCTGTTCGAGACGCGGTTCCTGCCGGTGCTCGTCGCCGATTACCTTGCGCTGCACCTTGCGCTTTACGGCGCGCTGGTGCTGGCGGGGGCGGCCTGGGCCGGGGGTTTGCCCGCGCGGCGGGGCCTGATCGCCGGGCTGGCGCTGGCGGCCTATGGCGTCCTTGTCTTCGGCGGCATCATGGACCGTTACGTGGGCAGTTTCATGCCCCATGCGGGCCGTGTGCCCGTGATCCTCGCGATCCTGCCGGGGGCAGTGCTGGCCATGCTGGGCGACGCGGTGCTGTCGGAGGGGACGCGTGCGGCGCTGTGGCGGCGGGTGGTGGCGCGCGGCGCGTTCCTCGCCTCGCTCGGCATCGCCGTGGCGCTCGATTTCGAGCGGCTTTTCTTCCTCATCATCATCCTGCCCGTCATCTTGCTGTTCTATCTCAGCTACGGGATGATGGGCCGCTTCGTCGGGCGGCGCACGGGGTCGGTGGTGGCGATGGGCGTGGGCCTCGGGGTGATCCTCGGCTGGGCGCTGGGCGTGACCTTTCCGATGTTCGATCCGGGAGCGTGAGGCGCGCCATCAGCGCCGGTAGCGGGCGAGGAAGGTCCTGACCGCCTCGGAGGCGATCCGGTCGATCTCGGCCTCGGGGGGGTCCTTCTCGATCCCGAAGAGGACCTTGAGCATGAGGTCGGCGCGGCACAGCTGCGCCAGCTGGTCGGCTGCAAGCGCGGTATCCTCGATGTCCAGCGCGGCGCGGGCCTTGGGACTGTCGAGATAGAGGGTGATCTTGCGGCCCCATTTCTTCGGCCCGCTGTCATAGAAGGTGCGCCCAAGCTCGGGAAAGCGCTGGGCCTCGGCGACGCAGACGCGGAACATGTCTTGCCCGAAATCGGACAGGATGAAGGTCATCAGCGCCTTGCAGATGACGTGCAACGTCTCCTCGACGCTCAGGTCGCCCGCATCCATCAGGAATTCCACCTCGGCCTGCTGGGCGCATTCCGATTGCAGGACGGCAAGGAACAGGTGCTGCTTGTCGGGGAAATAGCTGTAGAGCGTGGCCTTGGACACGCCCGCATCGCGCGCGATCTCGTCGACGCTGGCGCCCTCGTAGCCTTCGCGCATGAAGACCGTGCGGGCGCCCTCGATCACCTGATCGAACTTGCGCCCTTTCTTGATCTGGGCCTCTGCGTTCATCCGCCCTCCCCTTCGTGCCGTTAATGTAAACCAATTGGTTCAGTTTCGGCAAGGATTTCGGCACTGTGGCGCGGGCCCGGGCGGAAACTGCGGGAGTGTGTCGGGGCAGATGGACTCTGCCGCGGGGGCGGATTAGCCAAGGAGCGATGATCGAGATCTTTCTCAAGACGCTGCCGTTCTTCGCGCTGATCGGGCTGGGCTACCAGGCCTGCCGGACGGGGTTTTTCACCGCCGAGGCGGCGGCCTATCTCACCAAATTCGTCTTCTATTTCGCGCTTTCGGCGATGCTGTTCCGCTTCGCCGCGAACCTGTCGCTGGCCGAGATCTTCGACTGGTGGTTCGTGGCGGCCTATCTCTGGGGCTGTTTCGTGGTCTACGCCATCGCCACGGCGGTGGCCTTTCTGCGCCGCCGATCCATCGAGGAGGCGGCGGTCGAGGCGCAATGCGCCGTGATCGGGAACACCGGGTTTCTCGGCGTGCCCATGCTGATCGTGCTGATGGGCGAGGCGGCGGCGGGGCCGGTGCTGATGGTCCTGTCGCTCGACCTGATCGTGTTTTCCTCGATCATCGTCATCCTGATCACCGGAAGCCGGGACGGGCGGATGTCGCTTGGCATCCTCAAGACGGTCGGCCTTGGGCTGGTGAAGAACCCGATGATCGTGTCGATGGTGCTGGGGCTGGCGTGGTCGGGCACGGGCTGGGCGGTGCCGGGGCCGGTGAACGAGTTTCTCGCCATCCTCGGGGCGGCGGCGACGCCCGGCGCGCTCTTTGCCATCGGCGCCTCGCTGGCGGGAAAATCGGCGGAGCGGGTGCAGGTCGCGGGCTGGCTGAGTTTCTGCAAGCTGGTGCTGCACCCCTTGGCCGTGGCCTTTGCCGCGCTGATGTTGTTCCCGGTCGAGACGTTCGATGCGGCGGTGATGATCGCGGCCGCGTCCCTGCCGGTGGCGGGGAATGTCTACATCCTTGCGCAGCATTACGGGGTCGCGCCGCAGCGGGTCTCGGCCTCGATCCTGATCTCGACGGCGCTCTCGATCGTGACGGTCTCGCTGGTGATCGCATGGGTCAGCGACATGGCGGGGATCGTGCCGGGCGGGTGATGCGCTTGCGCGCATGGGCCGGGCCGCGTTACGGCTTGGCCGACGGCCAAAGGAGGGCAGGATGGACACGATTTCCGAGAACCGCTGTTTCGGAGGCACACAGGGCGTCTATCGCCATGCCTCGGACGCGCTGGGCTGCGAGATGACCTTCGGCCTGTTCCTGCCCGCCGAGGCCGGTGACGGGCCGGTGCCGGTGCTGTGGTATCTCTCGGGGCTGACCTGCACCCATGCCAACGCGATGGAAAAGGCCGGCGCGCAGCAATGGGCCGCCGAACAGGGGATCGCGCTGGTCTTTCCCGACACTTCGCCCCGTGGCGCGGGCGTGCCGGATGACGCGGCCTATGACATGGGCCAAGGGGCCGGGTTCTACGTGAACGCGACGCAGGACCCATGGGCCGAGCATTTCCAGATGTGGAGCTACGTGACCGAGGAGCTGCCCGAGCGCCTCTTCAAGCGCTTCGCGCTGGACGAGGCGCGGCAGGGGATCACTGGGCATTCGATGGGCGGGCATGGCGCGCTGACCATCGCGATGCAGTTTCCGGATCGTTTCGCCTCGGTCTCGGCCTTTGCGCCCATCTGCAACCCGATGGACAGCGACTGGGGCCGCAAGCAGTTCACCGCCTATCTCGGTGAAAACACCGCGCTCTGGGAGGCGCATGACGCGACCATGCTGATGCGCGCGCGGGGGTTTCCGGGGCCTGTCCTGATCGACACCGGCACGGCGGACCAGTTCGGCGACCTGCTGAAAACCGAGGCGCTGGCCGAGGCGATGGCCGCCCGGCGCCAGCATGCGACGCTGCGGATGCAGCCGGGTTATGACCACAGCTATTATTTCGTCTCGAGCTTCATGGAGGATCACGTGAGCTTCCATGCCGAGGCGCTTTACGGGGTTACGGAATGACGCCAGAGGCCGTGATCTTCGACATCGGCAACGTGCTGATCGAGTGGCAGCCCGAGCGCTACTATGACCGGGTCTATGGCGAGGATCGGCGGCGCGCGCTGTTTGCCGAGGTCGATCTGCACTGGATGAACGAGCGCGTGGACCGGGGCGAGCCGTTCCGCGAGGTGATCTACGAGACGGCCGAGCAATACCCGGATTGGCGGGCCGAGATCCGCGACTGGCATGACAACTGGATCGAGCTGGCCACCCCGGTGATCGGTCATTCGGTGACACTGCTGCGGCGGCTGCGGGCCAAGGGCGTGCCGGTGCATTGCCTGACGAATTTCGGCGTCGAAAGCTACGCCTATGCGCAGACGCAGTTCGATTTCCTGAACGAGTTCGACATCGAGTTCGTCTCGGGGCGGATGCAGGTGACGAAACCCGATCCGCGCATCTACGAGATGGTCGAGGCGGGCGTCGGCGTGGCCCCCGGTGCGATCCTTTTCGCCGATGACCGCGACGCCAATATCGCCGCCGCCGAGGCGCGGGGCTGGCAGGCGCATCTTTTCGACGGGCCCACGGGCTGGGCCGCGCGGCTGGTTTCTGCAGGATTGTTGACGGCTGAGGAGGCAAGGGGATGAGCGTGAGGGTGATCGGACCGGAGGCCGAGGCGCATCTCGACTGGCTGGCGCTGTGCGATGCGATCGAGGCGGGGCACGCCCTGCCCCGGGCCGAGATCGGGGATACGTTCCTCTATCGACGGGAGGATACGCTGCTGAGCCGGGCGGCCTGGGTCGACGGGCTGGGGCAACTGGTGAAGACGGCGACGATCTTTCCGGGGAACGGGGCGGCTGGGCTGCCCACGGTGAACGGGTCGGCGGCGGTCTATTCCGATTTGGACGGGACGCTGTCGGCGATCGTGGATTTCCACCTGCTGACCAAGTGGAAAACCGCCGGTGACAGTCTCTGCGCGGCGCGCAGGCTCGCACCCGAGGGGGTGGAGACGATCCTGATCGTGGGGGCGGGGACCGTTGGTCGCTCGCTGCGCGAAGCCTACGGCGCGGGCTTTCCCGGCGCGCGTTTCCTGGTGTGGAACCGGACGCGCGCGGGGGCCGAGGCACTGGCGGCGGGCTGGCCGGACACCGAGGTGGCCGATGATCTGGAGGCCGCCGTGGGGCGCGCGGATATCGTGACCTGCGCCACGATGGCGACGGAGCCGGTGCTGCGGGGCGACTGGTTGCGGGACGGGCAGCATATCGACCTGATCGGGGCCTACAGGCCCGACATGCGCGAGGCGGATGACGCGGCGCTGCGGCGCGCGCGGGTCTTCGTCGACAGCCGGGAGACGACGCTGGGCCATATCGGCGAGTTGAAGATCCCGCTGGAGGCGGGGGTTCTGACCGAGGCCGAGGTGGCGGCGGATTACTACGATCTGCCCTCGGGTCGGTTCGCGCGCGGGTCGGACGATGAGATCACGCTGTTCAAGAACGGTGGTGGCGCGCATCTGGACCTGATGGTGGCGCGCTACATCCTCGACGCGGTCGCGGGCGGCTGAGGGGTTTCGCCCGCTTCGCGGTCGACCCGCGCGCCGCTGACGCGGCGCGGAGTCCCTGGTGCGCGCTTCGCGCGTGGGGGGCTCTGCCCCCGTCGCATGCGCGACTCCCCCGGAGTTGTATTGGCCAAGATGAAGCAGGGGATCAGGCGGGTGTGGCCTCGGGTGCCCTGTCCTTGAGCGGGGTTTCGCGGATCGGCAGGTGGACCACGGCCGAGAGCGCGCCGATGGCGACGCCGACCCACCAGACCGCCGTGTAATCGCCGTAGACGTCGTAGAGCGCGCCGCCGAGCCAGACGCCGAGGAAGCTGCCGAGCTGGTGGGAGAAGAACACCAGACCGTAGAGCGTGCCCATGTAGCGCAGCCCGTAGATGTAGCCGACAAGCCCCGAGGTCAGCGGCACGGTCGCGAGCCAGAGCGCGCCCATGACGATGGAGAAGGCGATGACGGTGGCGGGCGTGATGGGTAGAAGGATGAAGAGGCCCGCGGCCAGCGTGCGGCCGGTGTAGATGGCGGCCAGCAGGTAGCGTTTCGGGAAACGGTGACCGAGCCAGCCCGCGGTGATCGTGCCCGCGATATTGGCCAGCCCGATCAGCGAGATGGCGACCGCGCCGAGGGCCGATGTGGTGGTGATGCCCATGCCGTGCAGCATCGAGCCGGGGGCGATGGGGCCGCAAAGCTCGGTCACGAAGGCAGGGAAATGGGCGGTGATGAAGCCCAGCTGGTAGCCGCAGGAGAAAAAGCCGATGAAGATCAGCGCGAAGGAGGGGTGGCGGATGGCGCGGCCGACGATCTGGCCCATGCTCTCCTCGATCTGCGCTTTCGAGGTGGGCGCAGGCGCACGCAGGAGCGGCAGGGCGAAGAGGCTGGCGAGGATCATCGCGGCGAAGATCAGGAAGACGGTCTGCCATGGGAGGATGGACAGAAGCCCCTCGGCCAGCGGCGCGCCGAAGACCTGTCCGGCGGAACCTGCGGCGGTGGCGATCCCCAGCGCCATGGAGCGGTTGGCGTCCGAGGCGGCGCGACCCACGATGGCGAGGATCACGCCGAAGCCCGTGCCCGCGATGCCGAACCCGACAAGGATTTCCAGCAGCTGGTGCTGGCCGGGCGTGATCGCATAGGCCGAGAGGACCAGCCCCGCGGCATACATCAGCGCGCCCAGCACGATGGCGCGCCTGTCGCCGAAGCGTTCGGCGATGGCGCCGAAGATCGGCTGTCCGACGCCCCAGGCGAGGTTCTGGATGGCGATGGCGAGCGAGAATTCCGCGCGGAGCCAGCCGAATTCCTCGGCGATGGGGATCTGGAAGATGCCGAAGCTCGCGCGGATCGCGAAGCTGATCATGATGATCAGGCAGCCGCCGATCAGGACCGGGGTCAACATGCTATCCTGTCGGGTCATCTGGTACGGGGTCCCTGTCGCGGGTCGAAAGATGCATGGCGCGGCGCCCGCGTCAATTCAGGCTCTGTGATGGGTGTCACCACGGGTGCTTAACGCCGGGCGCGAATGGATGTAGGCAGGCGCGCATGGGACAGCATCTGCAAGCGATCTACGACACGCGCGTCGCCGAGGGCCTTCTGCGCCCCGACCCGGCGCAGCGGGTCGCGCTGCTCAGGCTGGAAGAGTTGCGCGCGCGGCTGGAGACCCGTCCCGCGCCGCGCACGGGGCTGTTGGCGCGGTTCCGCAAGGCGGAGGCGCCCGAGGGCAAGCAGGGTGTCTATCTCTGGGGCGGGGTCGGGCGCGGCAAGTCGATGCTGATGGACCTGTTCTACAGCCATGCGCCCACCACCGAGAAGCGGCGCGTCCATTTCCACGCCTTCATGCAGGAGGTGCAGGCCGCGCTGCACGAGGCGCGCAAGACCGGGGTGGACGATGCGATCAGGCCGGTCGCGGCGGATATCGCCAAGGGGCTGCGGCTACTCTGTTTCGACGAGATGCAGATCACCGATATCGCGGATGCGATGATCGTGGGGCGGCTCTTCGAGCGGCTCTTCGCCGCCGGGGTCGTGATCGTGACCACGTCGAACCGGCATCCCTCGGACCTCTACAAGGACGGGTTGAACCGGCAGCTCTTCCTGCCCTTCATCAAGCTGCTGGAGGAGAAGCTGGAGGTCGACCAGCTGGAGGCGATGACCGATTACCGGCAGGACCGGCTGGCCGGCGAGCAGGTGTATTTCACGCCGCTGGGCGCGCAGGCGACGGCGGCGATCAACGAGATCTGGCGCGACCTGACCGGGGGCCGCGAGGAGGAGCTGTGCCTCGAGGTGAAGGGGCGCGAGGTGCATCTGCCGCGCTACTGGGCCGGGATGGCGCGCGCCTCGTTCTGGGACCTGTGCGGGCAGCCGCTGGGGCCTGCCGATTACCTTGCGCTGGTGGGGGCGGTGAAGCTGCTGGTGCTGGAGGGGGTGCCGCGGCTGGATGCGACCAAGTTCAACGAGGCCAAGCGCTTCGTCACGCTGGTGGATGCGCTTTACGAAGGGCATGTGCGGCTGATCGCGTCGGCGGAGGATGAGCCGGAAAGGCTCTATCTCGAGGGATCTGGCAGTTTCGAGTTCGAGCGCACGGCCAGCCGCCTGCGCGAGATGCAGGGCGCGGAGTGGGGCAGCGGGCGGGATGGCGTCGTCGGCTGAGGGGGGGCCGGCCCCGTGGCGGGACCGGTCCGGGTGGCTTACATGCCGGAGATAGACACGGCAAAGCCGGTGATGCCGCCAAGCCCCAGATCGGCCTGAAGGGTCGCCGCACCCGTGGCGAGGTCGATCATGTAGAGGCCCGCGCTGTCGCTGCCTTCGGCCTGCAGGATCGCATAGGCCATGTCGGTCCCTTCTTCGGGCGAGACGATGTCGAACCCGCCCAGTCCCGACAGATCCAGCGTCAGGCCGTCGAGAGTGACGGGCGCGACGGTGGTCAGCGTCCCGTCATTGTTGGCCAGCGTCACCAGCGCATCCGTGCCGGCGTCCAGCGCGTATTGCAGCGTGCCCGAGGCCGTCATGCCGGCAATCGCGTTGGTGTAGGCATTGGCGAAGATCATCGGCATGGCGCCCGCGTTCGTGTCGCCCTCGGCATAGGCGAGATCGGTGAAGCGGCGCAGCGAGCCCGCGCGCGCGTCGTTGTCGCCGAAGCCCTCGGGGAAATAGACGAGGTTGTCGCCCGCCGATGAGACGACCCGCACCGCGTCGATGGCATTGTTGAAGTCGAAGCCGACCATCGCGCCCCCGGCGACCATCGCGTCCTCCATCACCCTGGCGCCAAGGTCGGTCATGTCGCCCGACATCGGGTCGATCCCGTAGACCGCGCCGTTGGTGTAGCCCAGCAACTCGCCGGTCACCGGGCGATAGGCGATGGCGTCCAGCGCCATGGCGAGGTCGAGGGCCATCACCTCGGCGGGCATGGCGATATCTGCCATGACAAGCAGCGTGGACCCGTCATTGGCAAGCGCGTAGCCGGTCACCGCGGGCTGGGCGTGACCGGCGGCAAGGGCCGGGCCTGCGGCCAGCACAAGGGCACCGGCGGCGGTTATCTGGCGGAGGGTCATGGGAATAATCCTTTGCTTTGTTCAGTGCGGATCGGACCGGGCGGTCATCGCGCCCCGTCACGCACAGACACGGACGGGCGTGGGCCTGGGTTTCACGCCTGTATCGAAAAACCGCTTGCCCCCCCGTGTCGCGGGCCTCGGCATGTTGACGGGCGAGCGCCGGGCATTACCCTCGCCGCGACCGAAGGATGGAGAGAGCGTGATGCCAGTGACCTGCCCCCGTATCCGCGCCGTGATGCTGGCGCTGCCCCTTGCCCTGATCGCGGCCCAGGCGGGCGCGCATACCGGCGAGGGGATCAACAGCGGTTTCGCCAGCGGGTTCTGGCATCCGATCTATGGCTGGGATCATGTCGTCGCGATGGTCGCCGTGGGCTTGTGGGGCGCCTTTCTCGGGTCGCCCGCGATCTGGATCCTGCCGGTGGTCTTTCCGCTGGTCATGGCGCTGGGCGGGGCGCTGGGCGTGATCGGCGTGCCGCTGCCCGCCGTCGAGACGGGCATCGCGCTGTCCGGTGTGGTTCTGGGCCTGCTGATCGCCTTCGCGGTGCGCGCGCCGATCTGGGTCGCCGCCGTCATCGTCGGCGTCTTCGCCATTTTCCACGGGCACGCGCATGGCACCGAACTGCCCGAAGCCTTCAGCCCCTATGGCTACGCCGTGGGCTTTGTCGTGGGCACGGGCCTGTTGCACATGGCCGGGATCGCGCTGGGGTTCCTGACGAAATCCGAGGCGGGGACAATGGCGGTGCGCGGCGCGGGCGGGGTGATCGCGCTGGTGGGCGCGGCCTTTCTCTTCGGGCTGGCCTGAGCGCCTTGCGCCGTATCCTGACGCTGGCGGCGGCGGCGGGTCTGGTCGCCGGGCAGGCCCGGGCGCATGCCTTTCAGGGCGGCGCGGATGGCTATGCGCAATTCGTCGAGGGCGCGGGCGTCATCCTGACCTATCCCGGCATCCTGTTGCCGATCCTCGCCCTCGGCGTCGCGGTCAGCCTTTGGGACACCGAGGGGCTGCCGCGGGTCTGGCCCCATGCGCTGGCGGGGCAGGTGCTGGGTATCTTCGCGGCCTCGGTCGTGGGGGTCTGGGTGGCCGCGGCCTTCATGGCGCTTGGTGTTGTGGTCGCCGTGCTGGCGGCGCTTTGGCCTGTCAGCAACCGGGGGGTGATGACGGGTTTGGCCGGGTTGACCGGCCTCGGCGCGATCGCGGCGGCGCTGGAGGGGCATGGCCTGTTCGAGCTGCCGGTGATGATCCACCTCGGGATTCTCTTCGGGGCGAACCTTGTGCTCGCCGCGGCCTCGGGCGCGTCGGCCCTGGCGATGGAGCGGGTTCCGGCGCCGTGGATGCGGATCGGCTGGCGGGTGGTGGCAAGCTGGATCGGGGCGATCCTGCTCTTGTTCCTCGCCTTCGCGCTGCGCGGCGGGGTCAGCTGACCGGGACGACCGGGTCGCAGTCCAGCCGCACGTCCATCGGAAAGGCCCTGAGCGGCGTGAACGGGTCGATCGAGCTTTCCTCGATCCAGCGGTTGTCGATGCAGACATCCTGTGCCCAGTTGCCGCCGTTGAAGCCGAAGCCGCCCTCGGCGCCGCAATCGTTCACCTCGCCGTTGGCGTTCCACTCCTGGTAGGTCTGCTGGCTGCGGCTGCCGCCGGTGGGAAAGCGCAAGCTGCGGGTGTCGAAGCTGAGCGTCCATGAGGTTTCGGGTGTCAGCATGTCCAGAGACCAGAAGCCGACGGGCACGCCATCCCTGTAGCCCTGGATGCGAAAGCCGGTGACCTGCCGTTCCGAGATGATGTCGGTGTTCAGCAGGCTGTCGGGAAACTCGATCATCCCCTCCATCGTGTAGCCGTTCGCGCCGATCCAGCAGAACTGGAACCGGGCCGTGTTGGCGGCGGTGGCGGTCTGCGCGACAAGGATCGCGGCGGCGGCAAGGGCGAGATGTCTCATGGCCCAGAGTGTGGGCGCGCGCGCGGCTGCGTCAAGGGTGTCAGCCGTTCTGTTTCAGGATCTCGCCCGCGAGATAGAGGGAGCCGCAGATCAGGATGCGCGCCTGCGGGTCGCTTTCGGTGATCGTGGCGAGGGCCGCGGCGACGCTGTCGGCCTCATGTGCGGCAAAGCCCGCCTTGCGCGCGGCACTGGCGGTTTCCGTGGCGCTGAGGGTCGCGCTCTGGCCGGGGATGGAGACGGCGTGGAGGCTTTGGGCCACCCGCGCCAGCGGTGCCATGTAGCCGGTCACGTCCTTGGTGTTGAGCATCCCGCAGATCAGATGCGTGGGCCGCTTCGGCATCTCGGCCAGAAGCGCCGCGATGGCGCGGGCCGCGTGCGGGTTATGGCCGCCGTCGAGCCACAGCTCGGCCTCTGGCGCGGCGTCGGTCAGCGGGCCGTGGCGCAGGCGCTGCATCCGGGCGGGCCATGTGGCCTTGGTCATGGCCGACTCACAGGCGGCCTCGCCTTGGCCGAGGCTGCGCAGCGCGGCCAGCGCGATGCCTGCATTCTCCACCTGGTGCGCGCCCAGAAGGGCGGGTTTGGGCAGGTCGAGCAGGCCGGTTTCGTCCTGGAACACCAGCCGCCCGCGTTCCTCCCAGACATGCCAGTGCTGGCCATGGGCGAGGACGGGGGCACCAAGGCGGGCGGCCTGTGCCTCGATCACCTCGAGGGCCTCGTCCTGCTGGCGGCCGATGATGACGGGGACGCCGCGCTTGATGATCCCGGCCTTTTCGGCGGCGATCCGGGCCAGCGTATCGCCGAGGAATTGCTGGTGGTCCATGTCGACGGGCGTGATGACAGTCAGCGCCGGGCGGTCGATGACGTTGGTCGCATCCAGCCTGCCGCCAAGGCCGACCTCGAGCAGGGTGTAATCGGCGGGCGTCTCGGCGAAGGCCAGAAGGGCGGCCGCGGTGGTGATCTCGAAATAGGTGATCGGGTCGGGACCGTTGGCCTGCAAACAGGTGTCTAACAGGCGGGACAGGGCCTGTTCCTCGATCAGCGCGCCCGCCACGCGGATGCGTTCGTGGAAGCGGGCGAGATGGGGAGAGGTATAGGCATGGGTGGTCAGCCCGGCCCCCTCGAGGCCCGCGCGGATCATGGCCAGCGTCGAGCCCTTGCCGTTGGTGCCCGCGATATGGATCACCGGGGGCAGGCGCCGCTCGGGATGGTCGAGGGCCGCCAGGATGCGGTGCATCCGGTCGAGCGTCAGGTCGATGATCTTGGGGTGCAGCGACATCATCCGGTCGAGGAGGATGTCGGAGGACGGAGCGTTCACGGCTTCTCCGCGGTCGCGGTCGCGGTCGCGGTGTCGGTCACGCTGTCCGGCGCTTGCGGCTGCGTCGGCGCCTCGGCCTCGTCCGGCGCGGGCAGGTCGCCGACGACGGCAGGGGGCAGGCCCATCAGCATCCGGGTGATCGTGATCAGCTCGTCCCGCATCTGCCCGCGCGGCGTCACGCGGTCTAGCATGCCGTGATCCAGCAGGTATTCGGCGCGCTGGAACCCTTCGGGCAGTTTCTCGCGGATGGTCTGTTCGATGACGCGGGGACCGGCAAAGCAGATCAGCGCGTTGGGCTCGGCGATCTGCACGTCGCCCAGCATGGCATAGGAGGCGGTAACGCCGCCGGTCGTGGGATGGGTGAGCACGACGATATAGGGCAGCCCGGCCTCTTTCAGCATCTGGATCGCCACGGTCGAGCGCGGCATCTGCATCAGGCTGAGAATCCCCTCCTGCATGCGCGCGCCACCGGCGGCGGAGAACAGGATCAGCGGGCGCTTCAGCGTGACGGCGCGTTCGCAGGCCGCGACGATGGCGTTGCCCACATACATGCCCATGGAGCCGCCCATGAAGCTGAAATCCTGCGCCGCGGCGACCACGGGGGTGCGCCCGATCTCGCCCTCGGCGACCAGCATCGCCTCGGCCTCGCCGGTGGTTTTCTGCGCGCTGCGCAGGCGATCGGGGTATTTCTTCTGGTCGCGGAACTTGAGCGGGTCGTCGATGGGTTTGGGCACCGAAACCTCGGCGAAGATGCCGTTGTCGAACAGCGCCTCGAACCGGGCGCGGGGGGTGATCGCCATGTGATGCCCGCAGTTGGTGCAGACATTCAGCGCCTCGGTCAGTTCGCGGTGAAACAACATCGTGCCGCATTCGTCGCACTTGGACCACAGGTTCTCGGGCATCTCGCGGCGCGAGAAGATCGAGTTGATCCGCGGGCGGACGTAGTTGGTGATCCAGTTCATGGGCGCGCTGCCCCTCGGCCGTTTCGGGTCAGGGTCGAGATATGGGATGCGGGGCGCACATGCAATCCGTCAGGCGGTTTGTCAGGGCGCGATCCACTGGCCCTGCCACCCGTCCGAGGCGCGATAGAGCGCGCGGATATGCGGCTCGCCCAGGTGCAGGATGTCGAGATCGGTCAGGCGGCAGAGGATGCAGGCGAAGCGGGCGGGGTCGCCCTTGGCGGTGTTCGCGGTGTCGCCCGGCCGAGAGCCCGGCACCGCGCCGCCGTAATTCGCCTGTGCCTGCGGGGGCAGGCGGGCGAACAGGGCGGGGTCGCCGGCCGTGATCGACGCCCGCGCGCGGGCACGCAGTTGCAGCCGCGGTTTCGGCAGCCAGACATGCAGCGCGACGCGCGGCTCGGCCGCGATCTGCGCGGCCTTCGGGCTGGCCGCGTCGGTGTGCAATTCCAGCGTGGCGCTGGCCCGGTCGGCGCCGCGCAGGACAAGCGTGCGCAGCTCGGGCCCGTCGGGGCCCAGGGTGGCGAGCGTCGGATGGCGCGCCGGGTGGCGACGGTCGGCCACGCCGCGGGAAAGCTGGCTCCAGACCGTATCGAACAGGCTGCTCAGGCTCGAATAGTCAGCGTTCATGGGCAAAGACCCCCAGAAAGGTGCCGGCAGGCATGCGCGCCAGTTTCAGCGCCGGCAAGGCGGCGGCCAGCACCGCCGCGGCGAGGGCGAGCGCGAAAAGGGTCAGCCAGTCGCCCGGAAACACCTGCATCGGCAGGCGCCAGCCGAAGGCCTCGACGTTCACGACGGCCAGCAGAACCCAGGCGAGCGCCAGCCCCACGGGCAGCGCAAGGATGAAGGTCAGCGCGGCCAGGATCACGCTGCGGCCCAGTTCCGCCTGCGCGAGCCGCGCGCGGGTCAGCCCCAGCGCCCAGACCGGCGCGAGTTGCGGCAGGCGCATCGTGGCCAGCGTCAGCAGGCTGGTGAGCAGCGCGAAACCGGCCACCCCGAGGGTCAGCACGTTGAGCGCCCCGGTGATGCGGAATGTCTGGTCGAAGACGTTCAGCGAAAAGCGCTTGATCTGCGCCTGGTTGATCACGGCATCGGTCGGCAGGCCGAAGTCTTCGCGCAGCGCGCTGGCGAGCGCGGGGGCGTCCTCGGGCGGCACGCGCAGGGCGAAGCGGGTGACGGGGATGGCCGGAAACGTCTCTGCGAAAAGGGGTTGCGTCACGATCGCCTGCGCCTGCGGGTTGCCGTAGTCGGAGTAGATGGCCGTCACCGGCAGGGTCAGGCCGGGGGCAAGGTCGAGCGGATCGCCCAGCGACAGACCCGCAAAGCGGGCGAGTTGTTCGTTGACGAAGACGCCCTCGCCCGCGGCAAGCCTGTCCCACGCCGCGGGCATGGATTGCAGCAGGGGCCAGTTGTCGCGGAAGGTCGGATGGTCGGCCTGCCCGAACAGCTCGCCGGGTCGGCCCGCCAGCGTGACCTCGGCGCTGACGATGGGCAGGATCGCGTCGGCGCGCGGCCCCAGCCAAGACGCCAGGCGCGCGGCCTCCTCGGCGTCGGCGGCACTGACGTAAAGCTCGGCCGCGAGGCGCTGGTCGAGCCAGCCGAGAAAGGTGCCGCGGAAGCTGCCGACCATGGTCGAGACGCCGATATTGGCGGCCAGCGCCAGCATCAGCGCCATGAGCGCAAGCGACAGGCCCGGCAGTTGCTGGCGGGTGTCGGCCATGAGCCATTCGCCCAGCGGCCCGCGTGCGGCACGTCCGGCGAGGCGCAGCATAAGGGCGAGCGCCGCGGGCAACAGCAGCGCGGACCCCACCAGAAGCGCCGCAAGCGCGGCGAAGCCGGTCAGCAGCGAGCCGCCGACAAGGACCAGCAGCGCCGCAATCGCCAGAAGGGCGGTGGCGGCCAGCGCCTGCCACCGCATCGCACGGCGCGCGGCCTGCGCCCAGGCCCGCGGCTGCGCCGGGGCGAGGATGGGCAGCTGCGCGGTGCGCCACAGCGCCTGCCCCCCGGCAATGGCCGCCCCCGCCAGCGTCATGGCAAGCGCGGCCAGCGCCCAGACCGGATCGAAGGAGAGGCCGCCGGGCACGTCCGCGCCGTAAAGCCCGCGCAGCGTGCCCGCGACGCCGGGCATCAGGGCCGCGGCGATGCCGTAGCCGAGGATCAGCCCGATCAGGCCGGAAAACAGGGCCAGAACGGCCAGTTCGAGAACAAAAGCCGTCAGCAGGGTCCGCAGCGGCGTGCCGAGCGCGCGGAGCGTCCGGACCGTCGCGCGGCGCTGTTCGAAGGCAAGGCCGATGGCCGAATGCACGATGAAGAGACCCACGGCAAAGGCCAGCAGGCCGAAGGCGGTGAGGTTGAGGTGAAAGCTGTCGGTCAGTTGCGCGACATCGGTGTCGACGGCAGGGGCCGCGCGGTTCAGCCCGGTGTCGCCGGGCAGCGGCGGCAGATGGGCGGGTTGGTTCGGCGCAACGACCAGGTAGGAAGGGTCGGTTTGCCCCAGAAGGCGGGCGGCCGTGCCGATATCGGTCAGGGCGGCAGCGGGGGGCACCCCCTCTCCGATGACCAGGTCGAGCAGACCGCCGGGCAGCGGGCCGGCAGCGGTCTCGGCGGTGACAAGGAGCCGACCGGGCGCGGTGAGGAACGCGGCGAGATCGGGCGCCGTTCCCTCGGCGGTGTCGGTGGCGCCGGAGGATGCGGCCAGCATGTCGATGCCGATGAGGCGCAGGCGGGTCTCGCCCTCGCGGATCTCGCCCGAGATGACGGGCGAGACGGCATAGCCCGCGCGGCGGAGCGCGAGGAAGGCGTCGAGCGGCACGGCGCTCCCGCCAGGGCCGGTGAGCCGGTCGAGGCGTTCGCTCTCGAGGCTGGCGGCGGCCTCGGCGTAGGAGGCGCGGGCCTCGGTGTTGATGGCCTGCACGCCCGACCAGAGCGCGGTGGCCAGCGCCAGCCCTGCGATCAGCGTCACAAGCTGGCCGGGGTGGCGGCGCCAGTGGCTGAACAGGGTCGAAAGGGCGGTATAGAGCATGTCAGGCGGCCTGTGACCGGTCGCCCAGGCGCCCCCGCGACAGGTGCAGGCGCCGGTCGAGCCGTGCAGCCAGACGGGTCGAATGGGTGACCATCAGAAGCGCCGCGCCGGTCTCGGCCACAAGCGACAGGAGCAGGTCGAGAACCGCGTCGCCCGTCGCCTCGTCGAGGTTGCCGGTGGGCTCGTCGGCAAGGATCAGCGCGGGCCGGTGGGCCAGCGCGCGGGCGATGGCGACGCGTTGCTGCTGCCCCCCCGACAGCTGCTCGGGGTAGCGCGCGCCCAGATCGGCAAGGCCGAGGCGCAGGGCAAGCTCGGCGTCGCGGGCTGGGCCGTGACGGCCCGCCAGCCGCGCCTGAAAGGCGATGTTCTGCGCAACGGTCAGCGAGGGGATCAGGTTGAACTGCTGGAAGACGAGGCCGATCGCCTCGCGCCGGAGCGCGGCACGGCCCGCGTCGTCGAGGGTGGTGACCTCGGTCCCGTCGATGCGGATCGACCCTGTATCGGCGGTATCGAGCCCTGCGGCGAGGTGCAGCAGCGTGCTTTTGCCTGACCCGCTTTCGCCCGTCAGGGCCACGGTCTGGCCCCGGTCGAGGCTCAGCGACACGCCGTCGAGCACGGTCACCGACCCGTGCGCCTTCCTAAGCCCGTCGATCTGCAAAAGCATGCTCATGCCACCCTACCTAGCAGAGCCATGCGGCAGGGGTAGGGTCAGCGGAAACGGATGGGAAGGGAAAAGCCGTAGCTGGCCTCGGTCAGTGCAGCGGGGGCGGCCGGGAAGCGACCCGCGCGTTGCACGGCGGAAAGGGCCGCGCGGTCGATGTCCGCATTGCCCGAGGATCGAGCGACCGACAGGCCTGCAAGGCGGCCGTCACGGGTGATGCGCAGGGCGAGCAGCACCTGGCCGCTGCCCTGAACCCGAGGCCGCGCGCGTTCGATGCGCGCCATGATCTGCGCGCCCCATTGCGACATCAGGCTCTGGCGTTGCCCCGCGCTGAGGGCTGGTTGTGCCGGTTGCGGTGTGGGGGCCGCCCCTTGGGTCGCGCCGCCGCCCTGCCCGCTTGCGGTGCGGGCGGGTTGGGGCATGGAGGGGGCCGCGGCTTGCGGCGTTGTGCGCGGTGGCGGGGCGAGCCCCTCGGGCCGCTGCGGTGGCCGGGGCGACCGGAGCGCGGCTAGCTCGGTGCCGCCGGGTGCGGGTGGGGCGGTTGTGTCGGTACTGGTCGCGTTCTCGGTGAGGGTGGGTTGCGCCATCATGGGCGGCGCGCTGCGCCGGGGCTCGGTGTCGGTTTCTGCTGTGGCAGCGGCGGGCGTGTCGAGCGATGCCTGCGGCAGGGTCGGGGCCGTGTCCGAAAGGGCCGGGCCGGACCAGTCAGGCGGTGGCGCTGCGGCGCTTGGGATGGGGGGCGGTTCGGCAGTGGTCGGGGGGGCAAGCTCGGGCGTTAAAAGGCTCTGAAAGGCAGTTTCGGCTCTGATTTCGGGCATGGCTGTTGCCATGTCCGGGGCTTGCAGCGCCTGCGGGGCCTGCGCCGAATCAGGCGCGCTGGACCAGCGTTCTGCCAGTGCGGCAAGGCTTTCGGGCGCGGCTTGCAGGGTCGCTTGCGAGGCGCCGCCCGCGCCTTGGCCCTGCGGGCCGCCGAACCCGTCGCCGAACCCGGTGACGACGCCCGCATGAACGGCGGCGGAGAGGCCGACGAAGCCCAGGATCTCGACCGCGCGCCTCATGGCTGCACCGTGACAAGGCGGATGTCGGTGATGCCCGCGGCGGAAAGTTGCGGCAGGAGGCGGGCGAGGTCTGCGGCCGGAAGCCCCGCGTCGGCGAGGATCGGAAGCGCGCCCTCGGGGCGGCTTGCGGCCAGCGCGTCGAGGGCCGTGGGGCCGGTCCTGCCGCCATAGGCGAGCGTGCCGTCGGCGGCGATGTAGAGCGTGCCGGGCTGGGGGTCGGTCGGGTCGGCCTGCGCGGTGGGCGGCGTGATCTCGAGCGGGGGCGGCGGGGTGAGGCTCGCCGTCATCAGGAAGAAGATCAGCAGCAGGAAGACCACGTTGATCATCGGCACGATGGCGCGGTCCTGCGCGGCGCGGCGGGGGCGTGGAGTGGCGAAATTCATGGCTCCACCAGCGCGAGATTGGCGAAACCCGCCCCTTGCAGCATGGCCATGGCGTCGAGCAGGCGCTGGAGGGCGACGCCCTCGGCAGGTTGCAGGAGGATGAGGTCGGATTCGGTCTCTACAAGGCTAAACAGAGACTGAATCAGGCTCTCTTGATCCCGCGCCACGCCGTTCAGCCGCAGGCTATCCTCTGCCACCTGCACCAGCCGCGGCGGCCCCTCCCATGTGCCCGCACCGCCGCCCGCAAGCGACAGATCAAGCGCGCCCTCCTGCCCGAAGCGGGCGGCGAGCATGAAGAAGACCAGCAGCAGGAACACCACGTCGATCATCGGCGTGAGGCTTGGCCGCCTGCGGGGCCGTGCATCTGCGAAACGGAAACTCATCGCGGCCCCCCGCGGGTGAAGATGCGGGTGGCGTCATCCTCCATCTCGGCCTGCAGGCGGTCGGCGATACTGTCGAACCATGTCAGCGCCATGGAGGCGGGAATGGCGACGGCCATGCCCATCGCGGTGGTCAAGAGCGCCTCCCATATGCCGCCGGCCAGCGTGGCCGGATCGGCCTGTGCGCCGGCCTCTTGCAGGGCCTGGAAGGCGGCGATCATGCCCAGAACAGTGCCTAACAGGCCCAACAGGGGCGCAATCGTGACGATCAGGTCAAGGGGCCGCAGGCCGCTGCGCAGCTCGGCCAGAAGGGCACGGGCGATGCGGGTGGTTTCCTCGCGCGCGGCATCCGCCGTGAGAGTCGCATCGCGGCGGGCACTCATGGCGGCATGGGCGAGGCGTGCGCGCACGGATCGGCGGGGGGCGAGGCGCGACAGCGCGCCCTCGGGGTTGCCGGTCTGCCAGTCGGTGATGGCCTGAGCCGTGACGCGCCCGCCGGACCATGCGCCGAGCGCGGAGAGGCGGAAAAGCTTCCACAGGATGAGGGCGAGGGTGATGACGGACAGCGCGCCGATGGCCCAGATCACCGGGCCGCCGCGTGTCAGCAGGTCTGGCAGGTCGGTCATGGCAGCACCTCGAGCGGCTGGAAGATGACGCCATCGGGCGTGTGCGTCAAATGCGCGGTGATGCCGAAGACATCGCGCAGGTTGGCCTCGGTCAATACCTCCTCGGGCGGGCCGTCGGCGTGGATGCGGCCCTTGTGCATCAGGACCAGCCGCGTGCAGTGCCGTGCGGCAAGGCCGAGGTCGTGGAGCGACACGATCAGCGCCTTGCCCTGCCGGGCGAGCGACGCGAAGGCGGTCATGGTGGCGATCTGGTGGCCGGGGTCGAGGCCCGCGATGGGTTCATCGGCGAGGATCAGGGGGGTATCCTGCGCCAGCGCGCGGGCGATCAGGACGCGGGCCTGTTCGCCGCCCGACAGCTTGGTCGCGGGGCGGTTCTCGAAGCCGGTCAGGCCCATCGTGGCGATGGCCTGCGCGATGGTCTGGCGGTCCTGTTCGCCGGGGCGCTGGCCCGCGGCGAGGTGCGGGGTGCGGCCGAGCGTCACCAGCGTTTCGACGCTGACCGGCCAGGCGATTTCGCGCGATTGGGGGAGCCAGGCGGCATGACGGGCCCGGGTCTGTGGGGCCATGTCGGTGAGGGAGGAGCGGCCACTGTGCGGCAAAAGGCCGAGCGCGCCGCGCATCAGGGTCGTTTTGCCCGCGCCGTTCGGGCCGATCAGGCCGACCAGTTCGCCGCCCGCGATGGTCAGCGAGGCGTTGTCGACCACGGGGCAGTCGCCACGGCGGACGGTGACGGCGTCGAGGGTCAGATGCGTCATGCCCCCGCCCTCCGGGTCTTGTAGATCAGGTGGAGGAAGAGCGGCGCGCCGACAATGGCCATGAGCACGCCGAGCTTCAGGTCGCGCTCCGGCAGGACAAGCCGCACGGCGATGTCGGCGAGCAGGACCATGGCCGCCCCCCCGAGGGCCGAGGCGGGCAGGAGGACAGAGGGGCGCGCGCCGACCAGCGGGCGCAGCAGGTGCGGCACGACGAGGCCGACGAAGCCGATGGCCCCTGCGACAGCGGTGGCCGCGCCGACGCAGGCGGCGACGCCGAGGACAAGCTGCAGGCGCAGCCGGTCGAGCCGGATGCCGAGCGCGCCCGCCGCATCCTCGCCCAGCGTCAGCGCGTCGAGGCCGCGGCCGAGCGGCAGCAGGAGCGCCCAGCCCAGCGCCATGAAGGGCAGCGCGATCCAGATGTGGGAGAAGGACCGGTCGGCAAGCGAGCCCATCATCCAGAACACCGTTTCCGCGGTGGCGAAGGGGTTGGGCGAGAGGTTCAGCGCCAGCGAGGTCAGCGCGCCCGCCAGCGCCGAGATGGCGATGCCCGCAAGGATCAGCGTCAGCGACCCGCCGCGCGGGCCCGCGAGCATGAGGATCAGGAGGACGGCGATGGTGGCGCCGGTGAGTGCGGCGAGCGGCAGGGCGAGGGCGAAGGCCGCCGCCGCGCCGGTCTGCAGCGCGATCACCGCGCCCAGCGCGGCAGAGCCTGAGACGCCGATCAGACCCGGTTCTGCGAGGGGGTTCCGGAGGTAACCCTGAAGCGCCGCCCCCGACAAGCCGAGGCTGGCGCCGACCATGATGGCGAGCAGGACGCGCGGCAGGCGGATCTCGCGCATCACGAGGGTGACGGCCTCGCCCTGGCCGGTCACGAGCGCGTTCAGGCTTTCACCGATGCCGAAGCCCGCGGGGCCGGTCAGGAGCGACAGGACCGCGAGCGCGAGGGTGAGCAGGGCAAGGGAGGGGAACAGGGCGCGGGTCATGGCGCACCCTCGATCGCCTGCCGCATCTCGACCAGCGCGCGCAGAGCGGCCACGACGCGGGGCGTGCCGCAGGCCCAATCGGGGCCGCTTTCATGGCCTGCACCGGCGGCGATCAGCGCCTGCAGAGCGGGGTGGTCGAGCATCGCCTCGGCCTGGCTTGCGCCGGGATAGGGGCGGTCGCGGATGATCAGGTCGGGCGCGGCCATGACGAGCAGTTCCATGGCGATCTGGCCGGTCGCGCTGGGCGCGATCTCGGTCGCGATGTTGCGGAAGCCTGCGCGGCTCAGCAGCTCGTGCGCCATGGAGCCTTCACCGAGGCTGTAACCGTTGGGGAAGTAGACGATGGCGCGCGGCCCGTCCGGGTCGGGGGCGGCCAGCGCCGCCAGATCCGTCTCGAACCGGCGGATCAGGGTCTCTGCCGCGACCTCGCGGCCCATCAGCGCGCCGAAGCGGCGGAGGCGGTCGGGGATGTCGGAGAGTTGGCGGACGCCCTCGACCTGCACCACCTCGACGCCCAGGCGGCGGAGCATGGAGACGGCGGCGGGGTCCGACCACGGGTCGGCCAGCACGAGGTCGGGGCGCATCAGGTAGATTTCTTCCGCGCTGCCGTGGTTGAGGGGGTAGCGCGCGGCCTCTTCGGCCATGGGGGAGGTGACGGGGTTGGCGCTGATGTGGCTGACCGAGACCAGTTGGCCGGGCGCGGCCAGCATCAGGGCGAACTGGTCGGTGCAGAGGTTCATGGAGACGACGCGAGACGGCGTCTCACCGGGAAGCGTCTGCGCGCCCGAAGGCCCCGCCACAAGGGCGAGGCCGAGGAGAAGGACGCGCAGGGCGGTCATGTCAGAACCGCGACCGCAGGCCGAGGTAGACGGCCCGGTCGGAGGTGCCGTAGCCGGGCGAGGTCTGGTACTGGGTGTCGAACAGGTTATCGACCCGCAGGTAGGCCTCGACCCCGTCTGCCAGTTCGTAACCGACCGATGCGTTGACGACGAAATAGTCGTCGAGCGGGTTGGGTGCGAAGGAAGAGACCGCCGTATCCGCGGCCCCGATGCCGGCAACCGAGAACCGCCAGCCGTCCTCAAGCTCGCCCGTAACGCCGAGGCTGAGTTGGTGGCGCGGCACGCGGGTCAGGCGGCCGCCGGTGGCGGTTTCCGTGTCGGTGTAGGTGTAGGTCCCGAAGGCGCTGATCCGGTCGGTCAGGTCATAGCTGGCCGTGAGTTCGACACCCTGCGTCGTCGTCTCGCCCGGGATCTGCTCGTAGCAGCCGAAGGGCGAGGCGCAGGCGGTCGAGTCGGAGTCGAAGTCGATCAGGTCATCCACCCGGATCCAGAACGCGGTGGCGCCGAGGCTGAGGGCGCCGAAGTCGCGGTCGATGCCCAACTCGACGCTTAGGCTCGATTCGGGCGACAGGCTCGGGTTGCCGTTGTCGCTGAACAGCTCGAAGAGCGAGGGTGCGCGGCTTCCCTGCCCGACAGTGGCGCGGATGACGGTGTCGGCGTCGGGTCGCCAGGCCAGTGCGGCGCGCAGTCTGTTCTGGGTGCCGAAGCGCGAATGATCGTCGATCCGGCCCGACAGGCTGAGGTCGAGGTCGGGCGAGACGGCCCATGTCAGATCGGCGAAGGCCGAGGTCACGTCGATCGCGCCGGAGGAGGCGTCGCCAATGGAGGTGACGGAGGTGAACCGCTCTTCCGACCGCTCGAGGCCGAAAGAGAGGGCGCTGTCGGGCGCGAAGTCCCATGTGCCGACGTAGCGCAGCTCGGTCCGTTCGCCGACGAAACGCTGGAAGAAGCCCAGCGGGAAGAAGCGTTCGGTCTCGAAGGCCGAAAGGCTGAATTCATGGTCGAGCGCGCCGCCCTCGATCTCGGCGTAGAGGCGGGCGCCGCGTTGGGTCACGTCCTGCGTCTGCGGGCCGTCGCCGTTGAACGGGCCGATCGGCGCACCGGGGCCTGCATCGAACTCGGTGAAACTGTCCTGCCAGAAGGCATCGAGCCCCACCGTCACCGTGTCGGTCACGTCGTACTCGCCCGAGAAGCTGAGCATCGTGGAGCGGTGGCCGTCGGCCTCGGTATTGCCGTCGTTTTCCTCGGCGGCGGAAAAGCCCTCGGTCACGAGGCGCGAGGCGGACAGGGCCAACCCACCGCGTTCGCCGCGCACCGCGTAGGAAAGCGCCGCCTGCGCGGTTTCGTAGCTGCCGCCCTCGATGGAAAAGCGCAGTTCATCGCCCACCTCGTCGGGAATCGACGTGGTGCGGATGTCGATGACGCCCGCCACGGCCTCGGAGCCATAGAGAGCGGATTGTGACCCGTAGAGCACCTCGATCCGGCTGATGTTTGCGGTGGTCAGGCCGCCGAAATTGGTCTGGTTCTGGATCAACGAGGGGTCGTTCACGTCGATTCCGTTGATCCGGACAGAGATGTAGCGCCCGTCGAGGCCGCGGATGCGCGGGAAGGAGTTCTGACCGAGAGGCCCGTCGCGGGTGACGTTGAGGCCGGGCAGACGGGCGAGATAGTCGGAGATCTGCACATCGCCCGCGGCCTCGAGGTCCGCCTCGGTGATCACCTCGATGGACAGGCCGCTGCGGTCTGCGTCGAGCTCGGTCAGGTTGCCGGAAAAGACGATCTCGTCGAGCGAGAACAGCGCGGTTTGCGCCGGTGCCATGGCCGGGAAAAGCAGCGCCAAGGGCAGGGCTGCCGTGATGGTGTGTTTCATATGTCCCCCTCGCGGGCCATTCGGCCCGATCGGTTCAAGTGCGATGTTCCTGAGGGGGGGTACACACCCCTCCCGTGAACGGTGAAGGTGTCACCACGACGGAAGGGTCCGTTGCCCATGACGCCCACCGCGCCCGGACAGGGTGATCACTTCGGCAGGTCTCCTGACTTGCGGGTCGTCGCGGGAACCGGGCCTTCCCGGGGTTTCGGCCCCAGTGGCATGTGCCGGTTTCGCTCGCCGCTTACAGTTGCGGGGGCAGTCGCGGGTTTGCACCGCGTTCCCTTTTCACCGGACGGTTGAACCGCCCGGACCGAAGCACACCCTTGGTAGCGCCGCGCGGGGGGAGTCGGCAAGGCCGGAGGCGACCTGTCGCGGTCCGTTTCCGAAAATGCCGCAGGCGACTTGTGCCGGCGGGCGCGATGCGGCTTGCTGCGCGGCGAGGGAGAGGGAGGGGTGCGATGCCGATCACCGACTGGGACGATGCCTATGCCAATGCCGCGCATATTCCGGGGGCCGAACGGTTCCTGACCGACTGGCCCGCGCGCACCGCCGCGCTGCGGGAGCGGCACCCGCCCGAGGTGCTGCGCTACGGGCAAGGCGCGCGGCAGGTGCTGGAGTTGTATCGACCCGAAACCGAGGTGCAGGGTCTGACCGTGGTGGTGCACGGCGGCTACTGGATGCGCTTTTCGCCCGACGAGTTCGGCTTTCTCGCCGAGGGGCCGCTGGCGCGGGGGCAGGCCGTGGCCGCTGTGCGCTACACGCTGGCCCCCGAGGCGCGGATCGCCGCGATCACGGCGGAGATCGCCGCGGCGCTCGCCGTCGCCGCCGAGGCGGTGGCGGGGCCGATCCATCTGACCGGGCATTCCGCGGGCGGGCACCTGGTGGCGCGGATGGGCTGTGCGGGGGTGCTGCCCGAGGCGCTGGGCGCGCGAATCGCCCATGTGCTGTCGGTGTCGGGGGTGCATGACCTGCGCCCGCTTCTGCGGACGGCGATGAACGAGACCTTGCGGCTGGACGCCGCCGAGGCCGCCGCCGAAAGCCCCGCACTGCTGACCCCGCGCGCGGGGCTGCGGATCACCTGCGCGGTGGGCGGCGACGAACGGCCCGAGTTCCTGCGGCAAACCGATCTGCTGGCGAATGTGTGGTGGGGTCTGGGGGCCGAGACGCGGGCCGTGCATCTGCCCGGTCTGCATCATTTCGACGTGATCGACGGGCTGGCCGTGCCTGACGGCGTGCTGACGCGGCTGTTGCTGGATCAGAGCCTGTCGTAAAGCCCGCCGATGGCGGTCTTGAGGCTGGCGCGATCCTCGGGGCCGAGTTGTTGCAGCATGCTGCTTTCGACCTCGCGCGCGGCGAACTTGAGGCGCGACACCTCTTCGTCGCCCTTGTCGCTGAGCCGCACCACCAGCCTGCGCCGGTCGTTGGTGTCGCGCACGACCGAGATCATCTCGAGATCCTCGAGCCGGCGCTGGGCGCGGCTGACGCGGGCGGCATCCATCGCGGTGAGGATGCAGAGATCATGGCTGGAACAGGGTTGATGGGCAGGCAGCGCCATCATGATGCGCCATTCCGGTACCTGAAGCCCGGTGTCTTCCATGATCCGTTGAAAGGTGCGGCTGGCGATCACCGACATCTGGAACGGAAGGAAGTCGGACAGATCGAAAGGCAGGGTGTGGGCTTGGTCTCGCACGAGCCCTCCGAGTGTGGCCGCGTTGGGTCATTCACCCTTGAGTTTAGCGGCTTGCAACCCTGCGCTGCAAGCGATTTGTCAATCAGGGTGGACAGCTTCGAGGCTGACAGTCTTTCGCATCAGTATTTAATCTCGTGATTCCAGATGCCTGAAGGGTCCGATCTTTTGCGCAGCGACACCGCAGCGCAGCGCGCGGTTCGCCAGGCAGGGAGGCCGTTTCCGATCGTGAACGGATTGATCGGCCAGCGGCCGAAATACGACGCTTCAGCTTCATTTTCCGTCTTGTGGCGATGGGCGGCCCCCCGTATGTGCGGCGGTGGGACACCCCTCCCCAACGAGGGGCGAATATCTGAGAGGGTATCAGATCATGGCACTTGACCAACCGGCAACGCGGCCGGCAAATCCGCGTTTTTCCTCTGGCCCCTGCGCCAAACCCCCCGTCTTTTCGCTGGATAAACTGTCGGATGCCGCCCTTGGGCGCTCGCATCGCGCCGCTGTCGGCAAGGCCAAGCTGAAGGCCGCGATCGAAGAGACGCGGGCGATTCTCGGCGTGCCCGCGGACTATCGCATCGGCATCGTTCCGGCCTCCGACACCGGCGCCGTGGAAATGGCGATGTGGTCCATGCTGGGCGCGCGGCCCTGCACGATGATCGCGTGGGAAAGCTTTGGCGCGGGCTGGGTGACGGATGCGGTCAAGCAGCTGAAACTCGACGCCAAGGTGATGACCGCCGAGTATGGCCAGATCGTCGACCTGGCCGAGGTGGATTTCGACACCGATGTCGTCTTTACCTGGAACGGCACGACCAGCGGCGTGCGCGTGCCCAATGGCGACGCGATTCCCGCCGACCGTGGCGGCCTGACGATCTGTGACGCCACCAGCGCGGCCTTCGCGCAGGATCTGCCGTGGGACAAGCTGGATGTGACGACGTTCAGCTGGCAGAAGGTCATGGGCGGCGAGGCCGCGCATGGCATGCTGATCCTGAGCCCCCGCGCGGTGGAGCGGCTCGAGTCCTACACGCCCGCATGGCCGATGCCCAAGATCTTCCGCATGACCAAGGGCGGCAAGCTGATCGAAGGCATCTTCGTCGGCGAGACGATCAACACCCCCTCGATGCTGGCGGTCGAGGATTACCTCGTGGCGCTGGATTGGGCCAAGTCGATCGGCGGCTTGCCGACGCTGATGGCGCGGGCCGATGCGAATGCGCAGGCAATCTTCGATTTCTGCGACGCGCGCGACTGGATCGACAATCTGGCCGAAGACCCGGCGACGCGGTCGAACACCTCGGTCTGCCTGAAGTTCACCGATGCGCGCATCGCCGATGGCGCGGCTTTCGCCAAGGCGGTGGCCAAGCGGCTGGAAGCCGAGGGGGTGGCGCTGGATATCGGCGCCTATCGCGACGCGCCCGCCGGTCTGCGCATCTGGTGCGGTGCGACGGTGGAGACGGCGGATATCGAGGCGATGCTGCCCTGGCTCGACTGGGCGTTCCACGCCGAGATCGCGGCACAGGCCGAAGCGGCCTGATCCCCGGACACATGGTGGGTTGCACCCACCCTACGATTTTGCCCACCCGCCGTAGGGTGGGTGCAACCCACCATTCCCCCATCCATCAACGGAGCGCCACCCATGGCCCCCAAGGTTCTCATTTCCGACAAGCTGTCGGACGCCGCCGTCCAGATCTTCCGCGATCGCGGCATCGACGTCACCTTCGACCCCTCGATCGGCAAGGACAAGGACAAGCTGTTGTCCGTCATCGACCAGTATGACGGGCTTGCCATCCGCTCGGCCAGCAAGGTCACGGAAAAGATCATCGCCGCGGCCACCAACCTCAAGGTGATCGGGCGCGCGGGCATCGGGGTCGACAATGTCGACATCCCCGAGGCGTCGAAGAAGGGCATCATCGTGATGAACACGCCCTTCGGCAACTCGATCACCACCGCGGAACACGCCATCGCCATGATGTTCGCCGTCGCCCGCCAGATCCCCGAGGCGAACGCCTCGACCCATGCCGGAAAGTGGGAGAAATCCCGCTTCATGGGGGTGGAGCTGACCGGCAAGACGCTGGGCGTGATCGGGGCGGGGAACATCGGGTCCATCGTCTGCAACCGGGCGCTGGGGCTGAAGATGAAGGTGCTGGCCTATGACCCGTTCCTGTCCGAGGAACGCGCGACGCAGATCGGCGTGACCAAGGTCGAGCTGGACGAGCTGCTGGCCAAGGCCGATTTCATCACGCTGCATGTTCCCTATACCGAGAAGACGGCGAATATCCTGTCGGCCGAGAACCTCGCCAAGACCAAGAAGGGCGTGCGCATCGTCAACTGCGCGCGCGGCGGGCTGGTCGACGAGGCCGCGCTGGCCGAGTTGATCACCTCGGGCCATGTCGCGGGCGCGGCCTTCGACGTGTTCAAGGTGGAACCGGCGACGGAGAACCCGCTGTTCGGGTTGGACAATGTCGTGGTCACCCCGCACCTCGGCGCGGCCACGACCGAGGCGCAGGAAAACGTCGCCCTGCAGGTGGCCGAGCAGATGGCCGATTACCTGCTGACCGGCGCCGTGACCAACGCGCTCAACATGCCCTCGGTCACCGCCGAGGAGGCGCGGATCATGGGCCCGTGGCTGAAGCTGGCCGAGCACCTGGGCGCTTTCGTGGGGCAGCTGACCGAGGACGCGATCGAGGAGATCGAGGTCGTCTACAACGGTGTCGTCAAGGACATGAACCTGAAGGCGCTGAACTGCGCGGCCATCGCGGGCGTGATGAAGGCGACGAACCCCGATGTGAACATGGTCTCCGCTCCGATCATCGCGCGCGAGCGGGGGATCGAGCTGTCGACCACGACGCAGGACAAGACCGGCGTCTTCGACGGCTACATCCGGCTGGTGGTCAAGACGCCGTCCAAGACACGGTCCATCGCGGGCACGGTTTTCAGCGACGGCAAGCCGCGGTTCATCCAGATCAAGGGCATCAACATCGACGCCGAGATCGGGGAGCACATGCTCTATACCACGAACAAGGACGTGCCGGGCATCATCGGGACGTTGGGCCAGACCATGGGCGAGAACGGGGTGAACATCGCCAACTTCACCCTCGGCCGGTCTGCCCGCGACGGCGAGGCGATCGCGCTGCTCTATCTCGACGAGCAGCCGCCCGCCGAGGTGCTTGAGAAGCTCAAGGCAACCGGCATGTTCCAGCAGGTGCGCCCGTTGCAGTTCGCCGCGGCCTGAGCGCCCGGCGCGACCATTGGCCCGCCGCATCCGCTTGCGGCGGGCCTTCCTTTTGCGCAGACTTCGGTGCAACTGCAACGAATGAAGGGCCGAAGATGGCCGACCCTTTCGTCCTCGACGGGTTTCTGCCCTACCGCGTCGCCGTCCTTGCCGGTCGGTTGAGCCGCGAGTTTTCCGCCGTCTACCAGGAGCGGTTCGGCCTGAGCCGTGCCGAGTGGCGCGTCATGGCGCATCTGAGCCAGGAGGCCGAGGTCTCGGTGCGGGAAATCCACGCGCGCGTGGACATGGACAAGTCCAAGGTCAGCCGCGCCGCGACGCGGCTGGAAGAGGCGGGGATCGTCACCAAGCGCATCAGCGACCGCGACCGCCGCCTTGTCGTGCTGGCCCTGACCGAGACGGGCAGCGCGATGATGGGCGAACTGGCGCAGGCGGCGCAGGCCTATCACGCCGATCTGCTGAACCGCCTTGGCGAGGGGGCCGAGGCGTTCCTGGGGGGCATCGACGCCCTGACTGCCGGGGCGGATACCCCGACGCAACGTCACGCTGGCACGGCGGCACAGCCTGCCGGCGAATAACCGCGACATCACGAGGGAGAGACCAACCATGGACGAAATCGTCATCCTGTCCGGCGCGCGCACCGCGATCGGCACGTTCGGCGGCAGCCTTGCAGCCACGCCCCCCACCGCGCTGGGCGCCGTGGCGGCCCGCGCCGCGCTGGAGCGTGCGGGCGTCGAGGGCGCGCAGATCGGCCACGTCGTCTATGGCCATGTGATCAACACCGAGCCCAAGGACATGTACCTGTCCCGCGTCGCCGCGATGGAGGCGGGCATCCCCGACACCACGCCCGCGATGAACGTGAACCGGCTGTGCGGGTCGGGCGCGCAGGCCATCGTCTCGGTGATCCAGTCGCTGGCGATGGGGGATGCGCAATTCGGTCTGGCCGGTGGCGCCGAAAGCATGTCGAACGGGCCGCATATCCTGCCTGCCGCGCGCTTCGGTCAGAAGATGGGGGATGTGCGCGCGCTCGACATGATGATCGGCGCGCTGCACTGTCCCTTCGGCACGGGGCATATGGGGGTGACGGCCGAGAATGTCGCCGCCGAACACCAGATCAGCCGCGAGGCGCAGGATGCCTTCGCCATGGAAAGCCAGACGCGCGCGGCCCGCGCCATCGCCGAGGGGCGGTTCAAGGACCAGATCGTGCCGGTCGAGGTGCGCGTGAAGCGCGACATGGTCCCCTTCGACACGGACGAGCATCCGAAGGCCACGACGCCCGAGGCGCTGGCCGGTCTGCGCCCTGCCTTTCAGAAGGACGGGAGCGTCACGGCGGGCAACGCAAGCGGCATCAACGATGGCGCGGCCGCGCTGGTGCTGGCGCGTGCCGATGCGGCCGAGGCCGCGGGGCTGAAACCCCGCGCGCGGGTGATCGGCTATGCCCATGCCGGTGTGCGGCCGGAGGTGATGGGCATCGGGCCGGTTCCGGCGGTGCAGACCCTGCTTGCGCGGACGGGGCTCGAGATCACGGATTTCGACGTGATCGAATCGAACGAGGCCTTTGCCGCGCAGGCCTTGGCGGTGAACAAGGGGCTGGGTCTGGACGCCGCCCGCGTGAACCCCAACGGCGGCGCCATCGCGCTGGGCCACCCGGTGGGGGCGACAGGCGCGATCATCACCGTCAAGGCGCTGTACGAGCTGGAGCGAATCGGCGGGTCCAAGGCGCTGATCACCATGTGCATCGGCGGCGGGCAGGGCATCGCGCTGGCCATCGAACGCGTCTGATCGGCGTCGGCTGGGCAGGATTGCCCGCCCGGCGGATCATTAACCGCTTGTTCAGCCTGTCCTGACACTCTGCCCCGACCCGCAAGGGCGCGGGTGGAAGGACAGGCATGAGCATCCGGGGGTTCGACGACCGTCTCGCGCAGGAACGGCGCGCACGGCTGCAGGCCGAGCGCCTGCTCGCCCAACGCTCGGAGGAGTTGTATGCCGCCAACAAGAAACTGGCCGAGCACGCCCATGCCCTCTCGCACAAGGTCATCGCCCAGCGCGCGGAAAACGCCGCCCTGATCGGCCGGTCCAGCCGGGCGCAGGCGGCGCTGGAGGTGGCGACCGAAAAGGCCGTGGTTGCCGAGCGGCGGCTTTGGGATGCGCTGACCGCGGTCGAGGACGGCTTTGCCATCTTTGACCGGGATTGGCGGCTGGTCGTGGCGAATCCCGCGTGGATGGGCGCCTTCGACGGGGTCACCGATGTCGCCCCCGGCGCCAGTTACGAGGCGATCCTGCGCGTCGCCACCGACGAAGGGCTGGTGGACCTGCAGGGCGAGGCGCCCGAGGACTGGACCTGCCGCATGATCGCCCGCTGGGAGGGCGCCAGCATTCCCCAGATCGACATACGCCTGTTCAACGGGGTCTATGTCCGCCTGATCGACAAGCGCACGCCCGAGGGCGACATGGTCAGCCTTGCCGTCGACATCACCGACACGATTCGCCGCGAGCGCGACCTGGAACGCGCCCGCGACGAGGCCGAGGCGGCGGCGCGCGCGAAATCCGCCTTCCTCGCCAACATGTCCCACGAGATACGGACGCCGATGAACGGCGTCGTTTCGATGGCCGCCTTGCTGCGCGACACCGACCTGACCGAAGAGCAGCGGCTATATGCCGACACGATCCGCACCTCGGGCGAGGCGCTTCTCGTGATCATCAACGACATTCTCGACTACTCCAAGATCGACGCCGGCAAGCTGGTGCTGCATCCCGAATCCTTCGACCTGCAGCAGGTGATCCACGACATCTTTCAGCTGATGCGCCCCGGGCTGGAGGGCAAGGCGCTGAAGCTGAAACTGGATTACGACATCTTCCTGCCCGACCGGATGATCGGGGATCGCGGGCGCATCCGGCAGGTTCTGACCAACCTGATCGGCAACGCCGTGAAATTCACCGACGAGGGGCATGTCACCGTGCGCGTCGTCGGTGCGCCGCGCGACGCCCCGCCCGGCGAGGTGCCGATCCGGGTGGTGGTCGAGGATACCGGCATCGGCATCGCACCCGAGATGCAGGCCCATGTCTTCGGCGAGTTCAACCAGGTCGAGGCCGAGGCGAGCCGGCGCTTCGACGGAACCGGCCTCGGGCTGTCGATCACGCGGAAGCTGGTCGAGATGATGGGCGGCGAGATCTGGCTCGAGTCCGAACCCGGTGTGGGGTCGAGCTTTGGTTTCGCGCTCAGGCTGGGCGCCGATCCCGCGGCGCGCGTTGCCCCCGTGACACCCCTGCCCGAGGGCCGGGACGAGATCTGGGTGATCACCGGCGGCGATGCGCTGCCCGACCCGATCCGCGGCCACCTGATGCGGCTGCGCGCCCGCCTGGTCGAGACGGCTCACGCCGCGGGCGGCCCCGATGCCCCTGCCGCCGTCCTGATCGGGGCCGGCGTGGAGGGGGCCGCGGCGATCGTCGCCGGGCTGCGCGACCGTGGCCTTGCCGTGCCGGTCCTGTGTCTCTGCCCCGAGGCCCGCGCCGCGACCCTGCCCGAGGGGGTGCAGCCGATCCCGCCGACCATCACCCTGCCCGAGTTCCGCCTGGCGCTGGATGCAGGGCCGGGGCCTGACCGCGCGGCCCCGCCGCCCCGGCTGCGCCTGCTGGCCGCCGAGGACAACAAGACGAATCAGCTGGTGTTCCGCTCGATGCTCAAGGGGCTCGATCTGGATCTGGAGCTGGTCGAGAACGGCGCCCGACTGGTCGAGGCCGTGCGCCTGTCGCGGCCCGATCTCGTGTTCACCGACATTTCCATGCCCGAGATGGACGGGCTGGAGGCCGCGCGCGCGATTCGTGCCGATGAGGCCGAAAAGGGCCTGCCGCGCCTGCCGATCATCGCCATGACCGCCCACGCGATGGAGGGCGACCGGGAGCGGGTTCTGGCCGCAGGGATCGACGGCTACATCACCAAGCCGCTCAGGAAATCGGACCTGCATCAGATGATCCGCGGCCATGCCCCCGAGGGGATGTCACCGGTTCCGGACCTGCCGCCGATCCTGAGATCGGGCTGAGCGCCGCGTCACAGGCCGGGCCGCCACCCGCTCAGTGCCTCGGTCAGGCGATACCGTCCCGTCTCGACGCCGCGGCGGTTCACGATCGGGCCCAGAGTATAGTCGGTGACAACGGGGTTGTCGTCCTCGAGCAGGCCGAGCGCCACGAGGATCTGCGCGATCACCGCCTCGGAGGCGCGGGTGGTGCCGTCGGCGATCTTGACCGCGACGCCGATCCGGTGCTCGGGCACGATGGCGGCGAAGACCGCCTCGGCCCCGGTCTTGATCGCGGCACGCTGGCCCATCTCCTCCATCAGGCGGGTGCAGGAGCGGCCTTCGCCCGCGACCAGCAAGGGGTGGGTCATCATGGCATCGCGCAGGCGCACCATCGCGGTCTGACGTGCATCCGCGCCCTCGGTCGCGGCGGCAAACATTGCCAGCGCGCGGGCGAAGCCCTTGACGGTCGATGCGAAATTCGGAGCCGAGCAGCCGTCGATCCCGTACCCCGGGCAAGCCTCGTCGGTCAGGTCTTCCCAGGCCGCCTCGATCATCCGCTGCACGGGATGGTCGGGGTCGATGTATTCCGGCCCCGCCTTCAGGTGCTTCGCGAGCGTCAGAAAGCCGGAATGCTTGCCCGAGCAATTGTTGTGGCGCTGCCCCGGTTCGTGATGGGCGCAGACCATCTGGTCGCGGGTCGGCTCGTGGTAGGGGTAATGCGCGCCGCAGCGAAGGGCATCTTCGTCGAGCCCGAGGTCGGTCAGCCAGGCCGCGACCATGTCGGTGTGCACGCTCATCCCGCTGTGTGACGCGCAGGCCAGCGCCAGATGCGCGGGCGTCAGGCCATGGGCGTCGGCCGCGCCGGTTTCGAGCAGCGGCAGGGCCTGGATCATCTTGGAGGAGGAGCGCGGCAGGATCACGCGGTCGACATCGCCCAGACCCCAGATCAGCCCGGCATCGGCGTGCCAGACCGCGACATGCCCGCGGTGCACGCTTTCGCAGAAATCGCCGCGCCAGACCTCGACCAAACGCTCTGCGACTTGTCCCATGATCCCACCCCCTTCACGACCCGGCGATTTTCCGCCGCCGGGGCTTTTTCTGCAGAGCGCTTTCCATTAGGTTCTGTATGGATAAGGTCTGCTGCCCCGCCTTTACCTGAACCAAAAACCGGGCACAGACCAGAGGCAGAAGGGGCGGAGGCTCTCACAATGAAACACTGGCTTGTCGGCGCACTGGCGGGGACGGTGCTTTTTGCCGCGGGCGGCATGGCGCTGGCTCAGGACGAATCCACCAATCGCGTGAATGCCGCGACGGATTGGTCCGTTTTCGTCGAGGATGATCCGACGCAATGCTGGGTCGTCTCGACCCCGCGCGAGACCGTGAATACCCGTGACGGGCGCGTCGTCTCGGTGCGCCGCGGCGAGATCCTGATGTTCGTCAGCTTCTGGCCCGGAGAGGAGCGGATGGGCGAGGTTTCCTTTACGGGCGGTTACCCGTTCGCGAACGGATCGACCGTGACGATGGAGATCGGCGACACCGCCTTCGAGCTGTTCACCGATGGCGAGATGGCCTGGGCTGCCTCGGCGCAGGACGATCAGCGCATCATCACCGCGATGAAGCGCGGCGCCGATGCGGTGCTGACCGCGCGCTCGAGCCGGGGGACGCAGACGCAGGACACCTTCTCGCTGATCGGCTTCACCGCCGCGGTCGAAGACGCCGAGGCGCGCTGCGGCAGCTGACGCGCGCCGGCCCGCCCTTTTGCGTCCGGGCGTGCGGGGCTATATGTGTCGTCAACCTTCGAAGGAACGCGCCCCATGTCCGCCTCTGCGCCCATCACGCAGGATGTCCTGACCATTCCTCGCAAGGCCCCCGAGGGGCCCGTCAACCTGATCGGGCTGACCCGTGACGCGATGCGCGAAGCCCTGGTCGCCGCGGGCACGCCGGAAAAGCAGGCCAAGATGCGCATGGCGCAGATCTGGCAGTGGATCTACGTCTGGGGCGCGCGCGACTTCGACGCGATGACGAACCTGGGCAAGGCCTACCGCGCCGATCTGAAAGAGCGATTCGTGATCGAGGTGCCCGAGGTGGTGCGCCGCGACATCTCGGCCGACGGGACGCGGAAATACCTTGTCCGCATCGCCGGCGGCCACGAGGTCGAGGTGGTCTACATCCCCGAGGCCGATCGCGGGACGCTGTGCATTTCTAGCCAGGTGGGCTGCACGCTGACCTGTTCCTTCTGCCACACCGGCACGCAGAAACTGGTGCGCAACCTGACCGCGGGCGAGATCATCGGCCAGGTGATGATGGCGCGCGACGACCTGGGCGAATGGCCCGAACCGGGCGAAGGCATGGGCGAACGGCCGCGGCTGATCTCGAACATCGTCCTGATGGGCATGGGCGAGCCGCTTTACAATTTCGAGAACGTGCGCGACGCGATGAAGATCGCCATGGATGGCGAGGGCATCGCGCTCAGCCGTCGGCGGATCACGCTGTCCACCTCGGGCGTGGTGCCCGAGATCGCGCGCACCGCCGAGGAAATCGGCTGCATGCTGGCCGTCAGTTTCCACGCCACCACCGACGAGGTGCGCGACAAGCTGGTGCCGATCAACAAGCGGTGGAACATCGAAACGCTTCTGGATGCGCTGCGTGCCTATCCCAAGGCCAGCAATTCCGAGCGGATCACCTTCGAATACGTGATGCTGAAGGGTGTGAACGATTCGGACGAAGACGCGCGGCGGCTGGTAAAGCTGATCCGGGGCATCCCGGCCAAGATCAACCTGATTCCCTTCAACGAATGGCCCGGCGCGCCTTATGAGCGATCCGACTGGGAGCGGATCGAGCGCTTTGCCGATATCGTCTACAAGGCGGGTTATGCGAGCCCGATCAGGACGCCACGCGGCGAGGACATCATGGCCGCATGCGGTCAGTTGAAATCGGCCACCGAGCGGGAGCGCAAGTCGCGCGCCCGGATCGCGGCCGAGGCAGGCCTGACCGACTGACGATCGGACAAACGAAAAAGGCGGCCCGAAGACGGACCGCCTCTTCCTGAACTGATGATCCGGTGGATCAGTTGTTCGCAGCGATGGCTGCACCGATGAGGAGCAGGGCCAGCAGCGGCACCAGGATCCCACCAGCCGACGTGGAGGTGTCTTCCACGATGACGACGGGCTCGATGACCGGTTCATGGACACCGCCGGCGAACGCGCCAGTGGCGACGACCGACAGAGCAGCAGCGAGAGCGAGTTTCTTCATAGTATCCTCCAAGATACGCCCATTTTGCGCACTATGCGCAAGGTCAGGGCACCCAAGACTGTACCTCGTACAATTTCTTTAAGCAGCAAAGACGTCTGATTGCAATGCGTCGGAAATCGTCGTGTCACGAGGATTGCCTTGTTGTCGTCAAATAAGCAACACTTGCGTGCCGACCCGGGTGAGGCCGAACAGCTCGGCGATATGTTCGTTGTAGAGGCCCACGCATCCGTTGGATGAGCGCCGCCCGATCTTGCGCGTATCATGGGTGCCGTGGATGCGGTAATACGTCCAGCTGAGGTAGAGCGCGTGGGTTCCCAACGGGTTGTCGGGACCGGGTGGCACGAACTCGGGCCATTCCGGATTGCGCTCTCGCATCGCGGGCGTCGGCCGCCACGACGGCCCCTCGACTTTCTGGATGACTTCGGTGCGACCCAGGCGCGTCAGGTCCTCGGACATGGGCACCGATGTCGGGTAAAGCCGATAGGTCCGTTGATCCTCGCTCCAGAAATGCAGGGCCCGCGAGGTGATGTCGACAAGGATCGCGCCGTTGCGGGTGCTGTCGAAATAGGGCCGCCAGTCGAGGGTGCGGAAACTGGAGATGTTGCGCCGGGTGCCCTGGTCCAAGGAGCCCTCGAACTCGGTCGTGTCGCCGGTCGACTGTGCAAACGCGGGGGCGGCAAGCGTGCCTGCAACGCCACCGAGAAGAGCGCGCCGGCTGAGCCGGGCGCGGTCGGAACTGCTCATTTCGCCTGCCTCCTTGTGGTCGGGGGCTGTGGTCCTTGCCTCAATGGGTCGGACCCTACCACAAGGACCGCCGGTCGGGTGACGCGCCTGAGTCGATTTGGCAACGGATGTGATGGAATGGTCGCAGATCGGCGCCGGAAGAGTTGTCAACGAAATCGCAACGGTCTTTCGTAAAATGGTGCAGGCCATGATGACACGCAGACATCTTCTTTCCGTAACCGGCGGCCTTCTGGCCCTGTCGGCCTGTGGCCAGATCGCGCCCCGGGCCGAGCCGCAGCTGGGCCCGGACGGCCAGCCCTTGCCGGTTCTCTACCGAATCGACCCTGAGGATACCGCGCGCATCCAGTTCCGCGTGCTCGACAGCGTGAATGCCCTGCGCGGTGCCGCGGGTGCGCCGCCGCTTGCGCTGAATGCCGAGCTGAACGCAGCGGCCGCGACCCATGCGCGTGACATGGCCGTGCAGAATCGGCCCTGGCATTTCGGCTCGGACGGGTCGTCGCCCATCGACCGGGCGCAGCGGGCGGGCTATGGCGGCACGGTTCTGGGCGAAAACATCTCGGAAACCTACGAGGCCGAGTTGCAGACCGTCGCCGCATGGATGACCCAGGCCGACACGCGCGACGTGATCACCGATCCGCGCGGCCGCGATCTGGGTATCTCCTATTTCCAGGAAGACAGCGGCAAGATCTGGTGGTGCATGCTGGTGGGCGACGGCGGCAGTGCTGGACCGGCGAATTCGCCCACGGGCTGAGGAGCCCCGCGGTCAGGCGTGGATGTCGATGACGGTTCCGTCCCGGACGGCGGCATAGATATGCCGCATCTCGCGATTCGATACGGCGATACAACCCGCGGTCCAGTCACCGCGATTGCGCCACGGGTTCGGCGTTCCGTGAATGAAGATGTCGTCCCCCGGGCTGACACCGCGCGCGCGGGCCTGCGCGACATCCTCGGCATTGGGATAGCTGATGCCGATCGACAGGTAGAATTCGCTGTTGGGGTTGCGCCGGTCGACGATGTAGCGCCCCTCGGGCGTGCGCCCGTCGCCGCGGGTGGTCTTGTGCCCGTCCGGCGCGAAACCCAGCGCGATCTCGTAGCTTTCCAGCACGGTGGAATGGTGCAGCATGTGCATCTGCCGCGCCGATTTCTGCACCTCGATGCGGGTCACCGCGGGCCCGTCATAGGCGATGAAGCGCGACGGTTCGCACGCCGCGACCGCGGCGGTGGAGGCCAGGAGGCCCATGGTGGAACGGCGCGTGAAAACCCGGCTCATCGTGACTGCTCATACCTGCGTTTTTCGGTGGATATACCTCAGGAACGCGACCCTGCGTAGGGGTCAATCGCGCGATTCGGCCGCCAGCAGCGCGGCAAGCCCCGCACGGTAGTCCGGGTGGCGCAGGCGGATGCCGAGTTCATCCTTCATCCGCCGGTTATCGACCCGTTTCGATTCGGCGTAGAAGCTGCGCGCCATCGGCGACAGCGCGGCCTCGTCGAAGGGCACCTCGGGCGGCAGCGGCAGGCCCAGCAACTCGGCCGCATGGGCGATCACGTCCTGCGGCGGCGCGGGGTCGTCGTCGCAGACATTGTAGACCGCGCCTGCCTGCGGATGCGCCATCGAGGCGATGAGCACCTGCGCGATATCGTCCACATGGATGCGGCTGAAGACCTGCCCCGGCTTCACGATCCGCCGCGCCGTGCCCTCGCGCACCTTCTCGAAGGGTCCGCGGCCCGGCCCGTAGATACCGGCGAGGCGAAAGACATGCAGCGGCAGGCCGTGGGCATGGTAAAGCGCCTGCCACTCACCCTCGGCTGCGACGCGGGCGCGGCCCCGCGCGGTTGTCGGGGTGAGCGGTGTCTCCTCTCGCACCCATCCACCTTTGTGGTCGCCGTAGACGCCCGTGGTGCTGAGGTAGCCGACCCAGACCAGCCCGTCGGCGGCGGCGACGATGGCGTCGCGCGCATGGGCCAGCACCGGGTCGTGCCCGTCCTCGGGCCCCGCAGTGATCAGCACATGGCTGGCCCAGGCAAGATCCTCGGCCATGTCGGTGCCGGGAAAGACGCGGGCGGTCAGACCCTCGGCCTCGAGCATTGCCGCCTTTTCGGCGCTGCGCGTGGTGACACGGACATCGCCGGGCGCGGGGTGCATTTCGGCCACGAGGTGGCGGGCACTGTAGCCATAGCCGAAGATCAGCAGTCTCATCTCAACCTTTCCACCGCCCAGCGGGCGGCCTCCGCGACCGTGGGGTCGGGGTCATCCGTCAGGCTCTGCGCGGCGGGTTCGAGCCGTTTCTCGCCAGAGTTCCCGATGGCGTAGAGCACGTTGCGCACGAAGCGGTCGCGCCCGATCCGCTTGATGGGGGATCCTGCGAACATCGCCCGGAACCCGGCATCATCCAGCGCGGCCAGCTTTTCCAGCGGGGGGCTTTCCAGCTCTGTGCGCGCAGCATAGCGCAATTCCGTCGCCTCGGCTGCGAACTTGTTCCAGGGGCAGACGGCAAGGCAATCGTCGCAGCCATAGATGCGGTTGCCCATCTTCTCGCGCAGCTCGAGGTCCACCGGCCCCTTGTGCTCGATCGTCAGGTAGGAAATGCAGCGCCGCGCATCGAGCTGGAAGGGCGCGGGAAAGGCCGCGGTCGGGCAGATGTCGAGGCAGGCGGTGCAGCTGCCGCAATGCTCAGGCTCGGGCGGGTCCGGTTCCAGCGCAACCGTGGTGAAGATCGCGCCGAGGAAGAACCAGTTGCCCAGGTCGCGCGACAGAAGGTTCGTGTGCTTGCCCTGCCAGCCGAGGCCCGCGGCCTCTGCCAGCGGTTTCTCCATCACCGGGGCAGTGTCGACGAAGACCTTGATCTCGTGCCCGGGCGCCTGCTCCAGCAGCCAGCGACCGACCCGTTTGAGGCGCTTCTTGACGAGGTCGTGATAGTCCCTGTTCTGCGCGTAGACACTGATCGTGGCCCGGTCGCGCCGCGTGATCGCCTCCAGCGGATCGCTGTCTGGCGTGTAGGGCTCGGCCAGCATGATGACCGACCGCGCTTCGGGCCAAAGCGCCGCCGGATCGCCGCGCCAGCCCATGCGCTCGGCCATCCAGCCCATCTGCCCGTGCCGCCCCTTGGCCACGAACTCGGCCAGCCGCCCGGCCGCTTCGGGGATCGCGTCGGGCCGACAGACGCCCGTCTTGGCGAAGCCCGCCGCGCGGGCCTCGGTCAGAAGGGCGTGCTTGAGATCGGTCAAAAGTCGAGGTTCGCGTAATGCGGCGGCTGGATGAAGCCGGGGATCTGGTCGGCGAGGATCGAGCGGAAGGCGGGGCGCGATTTCACCTTGGCGTACCAGTCCTTGACCACGTCCGAGCGGTTCCAGTCCACGTCCGAGATGTAATCGAGGCAGGACAGATGCGCCGCGGCGGTGAAATCGGCCATGGTCATCGCGTCGCCCGCCAGCCAGCGCCGGTGATCCAGCAGCCAGGCCATGTAATCGAGGTGATACTTGATCTGCTGCGCGCCGGTCTTCACCGCTTTCCCGTCCGGGTAGCCGCCGCGCATGATCTTCTTGTTCACGCGCTCGTAGACCAGGTTCGAGGTCACCTCGTGGTGAAACTTGTCGTCGAACCAGTGCATCAGCCGCCGCACCTCGGCCCGGGCCTTGGGGTCCGACGGCATCAGCGGCGGTTCGGGCCGGGTTTCCTCCAGATACTCGCAGATCGCGCCCGATTCGGTCAGGTGCATGCCGTCGATCTTGAGCACCGGCACCTTGCCCGCGGGGTTGCGGCGCAGGAATTCGGTCGAGGGTTCCCAGTATTTCTCGTCGATCAGTTCCACCTCGATGCGCTTCTCGGCCAGAACCAGCCGGACCTTCCGGCAGAAGGGGGAGAGGGCAAAATGGTAAAGGCGCGCCATGGTCTGCTCGATCTCGTTACGCTGCCCCTCTATGGCGTGAAACGCCGGGAAAATTCAATTCGCAAAGCAACTATCGCGGCCATCTGCGGCAATCGTTTGCGCACCGCCGGCAATGGATCTTGCGCGCCGGTCGACGAAGGCCGAGGGGGCCGAGGCGCTCCGCTCCTGCGGGTTGGGCAGCACGGCGGCCAGAAGCGAGGCCTGCCGCAGGGTCAGGTCGGTGGCCGATACCCCGAAGTGGTGCCGCGCCGCGGCCTCGGCGCCAAAGACGCCCTCGCCGAATTCGGCGACGTTCAGATAGACCTCGAGCACCCGGCGCTTGGGCCAGAACAGCTCCATCACGGGCGTGATCGCGGCCTCGAGCGCCTTTCGCAGCCAGCTGCGGCCGTGCCAGAGAAAGGTGTTCTTGACGGTCTGCTGGCTGATGGTCGACCCGCCGCGCCGGGCGCCGTCGGCGATGGCGTCGCGGATCGCGGCCATGTCGAAGCCCCAATGCAGGCAGAAATTCGCATCCTCCGCCGCCACGACGGCACGTTGCAGGTGGATCGACATCTCCTCGATAGGCACCCAGTCGCGTTCGACACCGCCCAGGCGGCGGCTTTCGCCGATGATATAGGCGGTCGTGGGAACCGGCAGCACGGCATAAGCCCCGACCCACAGAACGGTCAGCGTGACGACGCCCGCAACCGCGCGGATCATCCAGCGCCGCAGCCATTGCGCGGCCCGGCGCAGGCGCGAGGGCTGCCGCGGGGCTTTGCGCTTGCGGCTTTGCGTGCGGCCACGGATCGCGGATTTCACCGCCGTATCGGGTTCGGATTTCGGGGCCACCCCTGCCTCTCGGGTCTGACTGCTCGCTGCCAGTCTAGCGCGGCGGACGGGTCGAAACCAAGGCAAAGCCCTGCCGCTTTCGTGGACCGCGCGGCGAGACGGGGCCGGGGTGCCGCAGGTTCAGGCGGCGTAATCGGGCTCTTCCACGTCCAGAACCTCGCGCATGCCGCGCAGGAAATCGGCCTCGGCCGCGGCGTCGCCCTCCTGCTGGCGGGCGGTCAGTTCGGCCACCTCGGGCGACAGCTCGCGCAGGGGGCGGCCGGTCTGCAGCGCCAGGATGTAGGTCCGTGCGGCACGCTCGAAATAGTACATGCGCATCATGGTCTCGGCCACGGTCTCGCCGATGAAGAGGACACCGTGGTTGCCCATGATCATGGTGCGCACGCTTGGGTCCTGGAACAGGCGGGCGCAGCGCGTCCCCTCCTCCTCCAGCGCGAGGCCGCCGTAGTCTTCGTCCACCACCTGCCGGTTGTAGAAGATCGCCGAGGACTGGTCGATCGGCGGCAGGCGGCTGTCGGCGAGGCTGGCCAGAACGGTGGCATAGGTCGAATGCACATGCATCGCGCAGCGGGCGTGCGGCACATGGCGGTGCAGGCTGGCATGCAGGCCCCAGGCGGTGGGGTCGGGTGCATCCGCGCCCTGCGCGCTGTCGGGGTCGTTCGCGTCGATGACCCAGAGGTCCGAGGCGCGGATGCGGCTGAAATGCTTGCGCGGGTTGATCAGGAACTCGGTCCCGTCCTCGTTCACGGCAAGCGAGAAGTGGTTGGCGACGCCCTCGTGCATCCCCTCGCGCGCGGTCAGGCGAAAGGCGGCGGCAAGATCGGCGCGGGCGGTGGCATGGTCCATGACGGTCTCCGGGTGCGGGTTGCGCCGAGGCTAGACGCGCCGCAGGTCGGGGGCAAGCGGACGCGCTAAGCGCATTGCGCAAGCGGACGGGGCGGAAACTGGTGAAGGGTCACGAACGATCCGCCGAATTACCCGGCTTTGGCCCGGTGCCTTCCGCAATCACGCCGCATTTGGGCGGGACAAGAGGACAATTGAAAAAGCCCGAGCAGGTAACGAGCAGATGGATCGCCTTACGGAAATGGAAGCTTTCGCCATGGTCGTGGACCAGGGTGGCTTCACCGATGCCGCCAAGAAGATGGGGATCTCCAAGTCGGCCGTGTCCAAGCATGTCTCCAGCCTGGAGGCGCGGCTGGGCGCTCGCCTGCTCAACCGCACGACGCGCCGCGTCAGCCCGACCGAGATCGGTCTGGCGTATTACGACCGCGCCCGCCGCGTCCTGAACGACGCAGGCGAGGCCGATGCGCTGGTCACCGCGATGCAATCGGCGCCCTCGGGCACGCTGCGCGTGTCGATCGCGACGGATTTCGGGGTGAACCACGTGTCGCCCATACTCGGGCGGTTCCTGCACCAGTTCCCGGACGTGACCGTCAACATGGTGCTGAACAACCGCTATGTCGAGCTGATCTCGGAAGGGTTCGACATGGCCATCCGGGTGGGTGAACTTGAGGACAGCAGCCTGCGCGCCCGAAAGATCTGCGAGACACAGCGCCGGATGATCGCCGCACCCAGCTATTTCCAGAAATACGGCCGACCCGAGCGGATCGACGATCTGAACGAGCACAAGCTGCTGCACTACTCCAACAATGCCAATGCCAACGTCTGGAAGATCACCGCGCCCTCGGGAGAGCAGCGGCAGGTGCGGACCGGCGGCTGGCTGACGGTGAACGACGGGCAATCGCTGCTGAATGCGGCCATCGGCGGGCTCGGCATCGCCTATCTGCCCAGTTTCCTCTACGCCGATCCGATGCGTGCGGGGCTTGTGGAGGACGTGATCCCCGACCTGCCCGTCGATATCCAGGGCGTCTACGCTCTGTATCCGCCGGGCCGCTACACGCAGCCCAAGGTGCGCGCCTTCATCGATTTCCTCGTCGAGGCCTTCAAGGACAAGGGCCCGACCGACTGGTGATCCCATCCGCGTTTCGGGCGCAGGCGACAGCGCCCCATCGGTTCCGTGCCGACGCCCCGTGACCAAACGGGGCGCCTGACTGCGCCCGGCTCGGCCCGTCCGATCCGGGCGTCTTTTCAATCCGACAGAAGCACCACCTCGACCCGCCGGTTGGCCTCGCGGCCCTCGGGGCGGGTGTTTGCCGCGCGCGGTGAGAGATAGCCGACGCCTGCCGCCTCGATCCGCCCCGGATCGGCGCCCAAAGTCTCGATCAGCGCGCTGCGCACCGCCTCGGCGCGGGCGCGGCTCAACGCGATGTTGGACTCCAGCGCCCCTTCCGCATCGGTGTGGCCCACCAGCACGACGCGCCGGTCGGTCTCCTCGGCCAGCCAGTCGGCCAGGGTCACGAGGCTGTCGTAGCGCCGGTCGGACAATGCCGATGCACCGGTGGCGAAAGACAGATCGTCCAGAACCGCATGTCCTTCCGTCACGAGGCTGGCGATCAGGCCCGGTCCCGCGGACAGCCCGGCCACCCGGGTCGACGGGGTGACGACCGGGGGTGTCGCGTCTTGGGGTGTGATCCGGGCGAGATGCGCGTAGCCCAACTCCCCTCCATGCGAGACGGTCAGGGAAATCCGTTCCGGCCCTGCGTCGGTCTCGCGGGTTGCCGCGAGATACTGGAAATCGCCCAGATCGACATACATCGCCGGCCCGCCGGCGATGGGCAACGCATAGCGGAAATCGAAACCGCCGCAGACGAGGTCGGTGCAGGAAAAGGTGATCTCGTAGCCCTGTGCCGTCAGTTGATCCCGCAACAGACCGAAGAGCGGCGCGGTGCCGCCGTTCGCGCCGGGAACCTGCCAGACCTCTTCCACGAGGGCACCCTCGGCGGATGTGGTCGGAACCGCACCCTGCGCGAACGGCCCAAGGGCCAGCGGAACGCTCGCCCTCGGCTCGGCACGTGCAATCACACGTTCGGACCCGTCCGGCCAGGCAAGGTCAAGCGCAAGGGCCGGTTGGGCGAGCACCAGAAGAACAAGGGAGAGGCCACGCGGCGCGCGGCGGGCAAGCGTCATGGGCGCGTCAGGCGGGTTGGCTACGATAGTGATACTCTCCCACAGCCGTGAAGCCCAGGGAAGCGTAAAGCCCCTGCGCCGGCCGGTTTTCGCCGGTCACCAGCGTGACGAAGCGGGCGGCACCCTGCTCGCGTGCCCAGTCGGCCGCAGCGCGCATCATGATGCGGCCAAGCCCCTTGCGGCGGTGCTGGGGCAGGATCTCAAGCGCGTGGAGCATCGCGGTGTCGTCATGGATCGCGGCAAAGGCGGTTCCCGCGGGGCGGTCGTTGACCCGGCCGAAAAAGGACATGCGCGGCCCGGTGGTGCGCTCCATCACCCCGAGGCGCGCAGGACCGATGCCGCCTGCGGCCCAGATCTCGGTCTGGATCGCCAGCGGCGGCCATGTGGCGAAACAGGTCACGGGCGGGGGCGGTTCGGCCAGCGTGGTGCAATCGGCGACCAGCGCAAGGGTGGTATCGCGGAGCGCCAGGCCGCGGGCGGCAAGGCGCGTATCGAGGGCCGCCTGGTGGTCGAGAACCATGAACAGCGGGGGCTGGCCGATCTTGGCGAGCGTGGCGATGGCCGCGTCGATCTCGGCCTCGGTGGCGTCGGTTGCCTGCGGGTCGGTCAGCCGCGCCGCGCTGACGCGCTGGCCACCGCCTGCGCCATCGGGGATGGTGAAGGGGCCGAGGGCCGCCGCCGCCGCGGGCGGCCATGTGGCGGCGATGACGGGGGCGAGGTCCGCGATGAGCATGGTGTCTTATCCCGCCTCGGGGAAGAGGCGCGTCAGCGCGCCCATGACGGCATCGACGGCGGCGCCGTCCTGGCTGCGCACCACGATGTTCGAGCCGTGCACCCCGTCGCGGTGGAACGGGTAGGAGCCGATCGAGACCTCGGGGTGGGCGGCGGCCAGCTGCCCCAGCGCCTCGGCGATGTCGCCCTCGCCCCGCACGACGCGCAGGGATTGCGACAGCATGGGCGCCCCGCCCGTCAGCGTCGGCAGGACCGAGGCGACCATCGCCTCGAAGATCGTGGGGACGCCGGCCATGACATGCACGTTTCCGATGGTGAAGCCGGGCGCGGCCGAGATCGGGTTGTCGATCAGCGTCGCACCCTCGGGGATGCGGGCCATGCGCAGGCGGGGAGCGTTCAACTCCTGCCCCTGCCGGTCGTAATGGGCCTGAAGGATGGCGCGGGCATCGTCGCGGATGTCGATGGCGGCCCCCATCGCGTCGGCCACCGCATCGGCGGTGATGTCGTCATGGGTCGGCCCGATCCCGCCCGAGGTGAAGACATGGTCATGGGCCGATGACAGGGCCTGCACCGCCTGTTTGATCCTGTCATGTTCGTCGGCGACGACGCGCGCCTCGGCCAGGCGGATGCCGTGGTCGGTCAGCGCTCGGGCGAGGAAATGCGTGTTCGAGTCGCGCGTGCGGCCCGAAAGGATCTCGTCACCGATGACCAGCATCGCGGCGGTGGGGGATGTCATGGCCTGCCCTTCGCTTGTCCGTCCCTGCCGGATCGGTATAGGCGGGGGGCCATGCGGTTTCCAACCCCTCTCGTCCGCGCCACGCTGCTCAGGCGCTACAAGCGCTTCCTGTCGGATGTCGTGCTCGAGGACGGGCGCGAGGTGGTGGCGCATTGCCCGAACCCTGGCAGCATGATGGGGCTGGCCGATCCGGGCGCGACCGTCTGGCTCGAGCCGAACGACGACCCGAGGAAAAAGCTCGGCTTCGGCTGGCGGCTGGTGGAGCTGGGCGGCGGGCATATGGCCGGGATCGACGCGGGCCTGCCCAACCGCATCGTGGGCGAGGCGCTGGCCGAGGGGCGTATCCCCGCGCTGACGGGCTACGGCACGATCCGGCCCGAGCAGCGCTATGGCGAGAACAGCCGGATCGATTTCCTGCTGTCCGAGCCGGGGCGGCCCGACGCTCATGTCGAGATCAAGAACGTCCATCTGCGCCGCGAGGGTGACTGGGCCGAGTTCCCCGATTGCGTGACCGCGCGCGGCACCACGCATCTGGGCGAGCTGGCGCGCATCGCCGAGGGCGGGGGGCGCGCGGTGATGCTCTATGTCGTGCAGCGCAGCGATTGCGCGCGGTTCCGGCTTGCCGGCGACCTCGACCCGGCCTATGCGCGCGCTTTCGACGCCGCGCGCAAGGCCGGGGTCGAGATGCTGTGCCACGGCACGGCGATCACGACCGAGGGCGTGTGGCTGACCGGACCGCTGCCGGTCGCCGAGGGGCCGCAGGCCCTTGATGCGGGTGGATGACGCACGGCCATGTCAGGGCGGGTTGACTGGAAATTGTCGCATCCTGCGACTAGGTTAGGCGCGATGGAAGGCTCGGAGACCGGGGTTTGGACGATTTCAAGGGCCGTCTGACGAAAGACGGCATTCGCATTCATGACGTCGATGGCTTCGCCGGGATGCACCGGGCGGGCGCTCTCGCTGCGCGCATTCTCGACGAGATGGCACCGCTGGTCTTTCCCGGCCAGACCACCGCCGCGATCGACGAAGCGATCGAGCGCATGGTCGCAGAGGCCGGGGCGACCTCGGCCACCATCGGCTATCGCGGCTACAAGCACGCGTCCTGCATCAGCGTGAACCATGTCGTCTGCCACGGCATCCCCGGGCCCAAGGTGCTGAAAGACGGGGATATCCTGAACATCGACGTGACGGTGATCGTCGACGGATGGTTCGGCGACACGAGCCGGATGTATGTCGCGGGCAAGCTGGGCCGCAAGGCCGAACGGCTGATCGAGGTCACCCATGATGCGCTGTTCAAGGGGATCGAGGCGGTCAGGCCCGGCAACACCTTCGGCGACATCGGTCACGCGATCCAGACCTTCGTCGAGGCGCAGCGCATGAGCGTCGTGCGCGATTTCTGCGGTCACGGGCTGGGGCAGGTGTTTCACGCCCCGCCGAACGTGCTGCATTACGGTCGGCCCGGCACCGGCCCGATGCTGGAGGAAGGCATGTTCTTCACCATCGAGCCGATGGTGAACCTCGGGCGGCCCGAGACAAAGGTGCTGGCCGACGACTGGACGGCGGTGACCCGCGACAAGAGCCTGTCGGCCCAGTTCGAGCATTCCATCGGCGTGACCGCCACGGGCTGCGAGATCTTCACCCTGTCACCGGCGGGCCGCTTTCACCCGACCTGGAGCTGATCCGATTACGCTTTGTTAACCTTTTCGGGGGAACGTGGTGGCATGAGCGAGCAGCCATCCTTTTCCTTTGCCGAGGTGTCTTCCCGTTACGCACCGGATGTCGCGATACGGGTGCCGTCGGGTCCGCGCAAGGCCGGCGGCCCGTCGCGCGGCGCCGAGGCGCATCGCCATGCCCACCGCGACCGCCTGCGCCAGCGCTTTACCGAGGGTGGGGCCGGGGCCGTGCCGGACTACGAATTGCTCGAGATGATCCTGTATCGCGCGCTGCCGCGGGGCGACACGAAACCGCTGGCCAAGCGGCTGCTCGAGCGGTTCGGCGATCTCAACCACGTTCTCGCCGCCCCCGCCCCTCGCCTGAAGGAGGTGGAGGGGGTGGGCGATCGCGTGATCTTCGAGCTGAAGCTGACCGAGGCGGTGGGCCATCGCATGGCGCGGGCGAAGGTGCTGAAGAAACCGATCCTCAGCTCCTGGGACGCGCTGCTGGACTACTGCCAGACGGCCATGGCGCACCGCGACCTCGAACAGTTCCGCGTGCTCTACCTCGACCGCAAGAACGTGCTGATCGCGGACGAGGCGCAGGCCGACGGCACGGTGGACCATGTGCCGGTCTACCCGCGCGAGGTGGTGAAACGGGCGCTGGAGCTGAACGCCTCGGCCCTGATCCTCGTGCACAATCATCCCTCCGGCGACCCCGCGCCAAGCCGGTCGGATATCGACATGACCTACGCGATCCGCGATGCCGCGGAGGTTCTGGGCCTTGTCGTCCATGATCACCTGATCGTGGGAAAGGCGCGTCAGTTGAGTTTTCGTAGTGAAGGGTACTTGTGAGATGTTGGGACGCCCCGGACACCCCGTATTCACCCGGTTCGCCATGCAGGCGGACCCCAAGCCGACCAAGACCGGGCCGGCGGAGGCATCGGGCGAAGATGCCCCGCCCCGGACGGCATCGCAGCCGCGAAAGGCCGCCTAATCCAGCCAGACCTCGACGCGCCGGTTGACGGCACGTCCCCAATCGCTGTCGTCGCAGGCCATCGGCATGGCCTCGCCGAACGCGTCCACGTCCAGCGTCACGCGATCCGGCCCGGCGGCCTCGGCGATCGCGAGGACGGCCGTGCGCGCGCTTTCGGCGCGGCGCATCGACAGGCGCAGGTTCACTTCGGCCCGGCCTTCGCCGTCCGAGAATCCGACGAAGATCAGCCGCCGGCCATCGAAGGCGCCGCGTTCGATACCCGCGGCCAGCCGTGCGGCCGAGGCCCGCGATTGGGCATCCAGCTCGATCGAGCCGTCCGCAAATCGGAAGGTCGCGGACAGCCGCTCGGCGCGCCCCAGCGTCTCGACAAGGCGCTGCAACTCCGCCAGCGGCACTTCCTCGCCCGCGGCGGCCACGGCATTGGCAAGGCGCATCCCCTGCAACCCCATGGGGGTGCGCGTCAGGCTCTGGTTCACGTAACCGGCCTGCGCGACGACCCGCTCGGCGGCTTCGGTTTCGGTCCAGTCAAGGAAATCGCGCACCAGCTGGGGCAGGCGGCGGGGCGCGAGGTAGAAATAGACCGGCGCGGTCAGGGGGTAATCCTCGGCCTTCACGGCATTCGCATCGGCCACCTGGGAAAAGCCGCAGGCCCCCGCCAACGGCAGGCTGCGTGCAGTGCCGCGGGCCGATTGGGCGGTGACGCCCAGCGCGTAGGCATCGCGCGCGACGGCCGCCGACAGGGCAATGGCGCTGTCGTGAATTGTCAGGTCCGCAACCGGATCACCCTCTGCCTGTTCGAGGATTTCCGCAGCAAACGCCTGTGCAAGGCCCATCTCGGGGTTCATCAGGTGCAGCGCGATGGGGGCATCCGGCCCGCCGAGCGCCTCCCAGTTGACGATCTCTCCGGCGACGATCGCGGCGAGATCGGGAAGCGAGAGGGCATCGACGGGGTTCTGCGCGGCCACGACCGGCACTAGCGCATCAAGGCCGATGACGCGCACCCGGCGGCTGAGCGGTGGATCATCCGGCGCGCCGGATCGATCTGCCCGGCGCTCGACCTCGGTCGGGGGGCGCAGCGTCAGGGCGACATCGGTATCGCCGTTGAGCAAGGCGAGAAAACCGCTGTCGCTGCTGCCGGGCGTGACGGTGAACCGCGCCGCGGTGCTGCCGTCGCGCCGCGTGAGGGCGTAGTCGAGGCCCGCCGCCGTCGCCTCGGGCATCCCGAGGGTCATCCCGCGGCTTTCGGCAAAGCCCGCCAGCAGGGCGGGCAACAGACCTTCGGCGATGATCGCCTCACCCGCGATCCGCGCCTCGGCCACGAAGGTGGTGAGGTCGGGGCAACCGGGCCCGGCGCAGGCGACCCCCTCGGCGGCGATGGTGACGGGCCCGTAGATCGTCTCGAGGCGGTAATACGCCCCGTCATAGGAGATCAGGTTCCCCTCGAGGGTCACCGTTCCATCCAGCGACCGCAACTCCACGTCCTGCGCGAGCGCAGCACCTGGACCAAGAACAAGACACAGGGCGGTGATACGGGCCACCACCCCCGGGGATAACGCCATGGATGCTGCGCGATGGAGCCTCAGTTGGCGGTGAGTCTCGGTGCCTCGAAGACATTTTGCAACACCAGATAGTCGCCGACCGCGTCGCAGCCGGGCATCACGAGGGTGATCGGATAGGTGTCGATGCGGCCGCTTTCGGCGATCCGGTGGCCATTCGCCGTCACGGGCTCGCCGCAGGTTCCGTCCGTCACGGCAATGTCCACGGAAATCCTCGGGGCCTCCGGAAGGTTGCGTGGAAAGCTGTAGACCTGGGCCAGGCGCGACTCGGTCATGGAGGGATCGCCCAGCCGCGTCAGGAAGCCGCCGGTGCCGATCGCGGCGGCCTCGGGCGACCCCGGCGCGGCCTGCCACACATGGCCCGGCGCGCCGAACGCGGCACCGCGCTCGAAGCCGTGCAGGTCGACGGCGACATCGCCGTCCCACGAGACGGCGACGCGGTCGATGTCCACCAGATCGGGCAGACCCACGAGGGTGACGGCCTCTTCACCGTCCGCGAGGCGTATGGTGAAGAAGGCCGGCGTCTCGAAGGCCGGGAAATCGAGCGTCAGAAGGCCCACCGCGTCGGTTCGCGCCGCAATGGTCAGGCCCGCGTGTTCGACCTCGACGCGCATGTCGGGGCGGCAGGGTGCCATGACGTCGAGCGCGACCATCGCGCCCGGCATCGCCTCTGCATGAAGGGTCAGGCCGCAGGGCAGACCGAAAGGGTTGGCGGGCGGCGCCTCGCCCGAGGTGGGCAAGATCACCGTCCCGGCAAGGGGCGGAGAGATCGGGCCGGACGGCACGCGCAAATCGGGCATCCGTTGGTCCGCCAGCGCGCGCGATGGCTGCTGCATTGCCATGTATGCCGCCGACAGGAGGGCGGCCAGCGCGGTTGCGCGAAGGATCGTTCGGCCTGTGGACATGGGGTTCGGAGTCCCGATGGTCTTGCTCGCTCGATCCCAGGTTTACCGAAGATTGCGGCGAAAGGGCGGAGGAAAGACGAAGCCTTTGTGCGCGGTGCAACGCGACGCGCGCTCAGTCCGTTCCCATCCCCGCCCCCGGCGGTAGCGGAAGCCTGTCCGGCTGCCCCAACAGGAAATGCGCGTTGAAGGCCGCGTTGGTGGCATAGAACCGCTCGGCATGGCGCAAGGCCTCGTCTTCAGGCGGCAGAAGCGGTGACAGCAGCCACGGCGGAACACGGTTCGCGATGCGCCGGGCCAGGGGGTAAAGACGGCGCCCCGCCGGGCCGGCGGCCCGCAGCCTGTTGGCGTAGCGGATCGCCTCGAGCCGTCCGCGCGGCGGAGAGACGTTGGCGGCGCGGCGCGTCTTGCCGTTAAGCGCCTCGGTCGCAGGGCGCCGGGTCGCATCGAGAAAATCGGGCAGGAGATCGCCACCTGTCAGATAGTCGGGATGCAGGACCCGGATGCGCAGCGCGTCGCGGCCGAAGGCGCGTTCCCAGACCGACAGGGTGCCGTGGTAATCCCAGTCCATCTCGCGGCGTTTCGCCTCTTCGAGAAACTCCGCGAAGCGAACGGTCCTGTGCAGGTTGCCCTTGATCCCCTGCGCATAGCTGCTGCGCAGGTAGTCGAGTTGATCCCGGCAATAGAACAGGATGCGCAGCTCGCCGAACAGGTCGGTCAACCGGTCGCGAAGCCCGGTCATCGCGGCTTCGTCGCGGCGGTAGCAGGCGTAGATGAATTCGCTGGACATGACGTAATCGGCATCGGGTGCCTTCGCGATCTCGTCAGCGATGTCGCGCCAGAGCGTGGTCGGCAGCGCCTCGTATTCGGCCTCGGTCATGCGCGCGCCGCGGACGAAGAAACCGTAGGCGTGAGGGGTGCGCGAAACCGCGGCAAGGTTTCGGGCGTTCCGTCCGCCCGCGGCCCGGACCATGCGCAACCCACAGGCCGCGGCAGCATCGGAGGCGATGAACCTCTGGATGGTGGTCGAGCCTGCCTTGTTCGTGCCGATATGCAGGTAGAGCACGACGCCCGCCCGGCCGCCTCAGCCCAGCCGGCCGTGGCAATGCTTGAACTTCTTGCCCGAACCGCAGGGGCAGGGATCGTTGCGGCCGGGATTGCCCCAGGTCGTGGGGTCGTTCTCGTCGAATCCTTCGCGTGCGGCCTCGGACGTTGCGGCGGCAGCCTCCGAGGCGCCCGCCGTGGCGGTCTCGATCTGCTTTTGCGCGGCCTCTTGCTGGGCCTGAAGCTGGCGGATCAGTTGTTCCTGCTGCTCCTGCGTCAGGGGCTGGATGCGCGCGAGTTTCGAGGTCACGTCGGTGCGCAACCCGTCGAGCATCGCCTCGAACAGCTGGAAGCCCTCGGTCTTGTACTCGTTCAACGGATCGCGCTGGGCGTAGCCGCGGAAGCCCACGACCGAGCGCAGGTGTTCCAGCGTCAGAAGATGGTCGCGCCATTTCTGGTCGATGGTCTGCAACAACACCTGCTTTTCGATCGAGCGCATCTGCTCGGGGCCGAACTGCGCGGCCTTCGAGGCCATGTATTCGTCGGCGGCGGTTTCGAGGCGTTCGCGGATCACCTCCTGGTCGACGCCATCCTCGGCGGCCCAGTCTGCCAGCGGCACGGCAACGCCCAGCGTCTCGCGGACAGCCGCCTCCATCTCCTCGATCTCCCACTGGTCGGCGTAGGATTTCGGCGGCATGTGAGTGTCGACGATATCCTCGATCACCTGGTGACGCATGTCGCGGGCGACCTCGGCGATGTCTTCGGCGCCCATCACCTCGCGGCGCTGGTCGAAGATGACCCTGCGCTGGTCGTTCATCACGTCGTCGAATTTCAGCAATTGCTTGCGGATGTCGAAGTTGCGCCCCTCGACCTTGGCCTGCGCACGCTCCAGCGACTTGTTCACCCAGGGGTGGACGATCGCCTCACCCTCTTTCATGCCGAGGGTCGAGAGCATCTTGTCGAGCTTGTCGGACCCGAAGATGCGCATCAGGTCATCCTCGAGCGACAGGAAGAAGGACGACCGCCCCGGGTCGCCCTGACGGCCAGAGCGGCCGCGCAGCTGGTTGTCGATGCGTCGGCTTTCGTGGCGTTCGGTGGCGAGAACATAGAGGCCGCCGGCCTGTTTCACCTTTTCCTCGTCGGCCTTGTGTTCGGCCTCGATCCGGGCGCGGATGGCCTCGTGATCGCCCTCGGGGTCGGCGGCGATGGCCTCCATGATCTTGAACTCGACATTGCCGCCCAGCTTGATGTCGGTGCCGCGGCCGGCCATGTTCGTGGCGATCGTGATCGCGCCCAGCTTGCCGGCATCGGCGATGATCTGCGCCTCCTGTTCATGCTGGCGCGCGTTCAGGATGTTGTGGGGCAGACCCGCCTTTTCCAGCAACTTGCCCAGCATCTCGGATTTCTCGATCGAGGTGGTGCCGACCAGCACGGGCTGCCCCTTTTCGTGGGACTCTCGGATGGTTTCGACGATGGCCTCGTATTTCTCGCGCGCGGTGCGATAGACGGCGTCGTCGTCGTCTTGCCGTGCAACCGGCACGTTCGTGGGGATCTCGACCACGCCAAGGCCGTAGATCGCCATGAATTCCTCGGCCTCGGTCGCGGCGGTGCCGGTCATGCCCGACAGCTTGTCATAGAGGCGGAAGTAATTCTGGAAGGTGACGGAGGCGAGCGTCACGTTCTCGGGCTGGATCTGGCAGCCTTCCTTGGCCTCGATCGCCTGGTGCAGACCGTCCGAAAGGCGGCGGCCCGGCATCATGCGGCCGGTGAATTCGTCGACCAGCACCACCTCGCCATTGCGGACGATATACTGCTGATCCTTCAGGAACAGCTTGTGCGCGCGCAGCGCGTTGGTGACGTGGTGCACGATGGTGGTGGACTCGGGGTCATAAAGGCTTTGCCCCTCGGGCAGGATGCCCAGCTCGTGCAGGCGGTCTTCGAGGAGATCATTGCCCTCGTCCGTGAAACTCGCGCTGCGCTGTTTTTCGTCGAGCGTGAAATGCTCGTCCTGCACCTCGGGGATGATCTTGTCGATCGAGACATAGAGGTCCGAGCGGTCCTGCGACGGGCCCGAGATGATCAACGGCGTCCGCGCCTCGTCGATCAGGATCGAGTCGACCTCGTCCACGATCGCGAAGTTGTGGCCGCGCTGGGCCATTTCCTGCAGGCTGGCGCGCATGTTGTCGCGCAGGTAGTCGAAACCAAGCTCGTTGTTCGTCGCATAGGTGATGTCGGCGGCGTAGGCCTCGCGCTTTTCGCCGTCGGGCTGGCGCGGGTAGACCACGCCCGTGGTCAGGCCGAGCGCGGTATAGACCTTGCCCATCCAGTCGGCATCGCGTTTCGCCAGGTAGTCGTTGACGGTGACGATATGCACGCCCTTGCCCGTCAGCGCGTTCAGGTAGGCCGGGAAGGTCGCGACCAGCGTCTTGCCCTCGCCGGTCTTCATCTCGGCGATGTTGCCCTGGTGCAGGAAGATGCCGCCGATAAGCTGCACGTCATGGGCGCGCAGGCCAAGCGCGCGCCGCGCGGCCTCGCGGCAATTGGCGAAGGCTTCGGGCAGCAGGTCGTCGAGATCTTCCCCGCCTTGTGCGCGGCCACGCAACTCGGCGGTCTTGGCCACGATCTCGGTGTCGGATTTCGCCTCGTACTCGGCTTCCAGCGCGTTGATCTTGGCCACGAGGGGGCGGACGGATTTGACCTTGCGGTCGTTGGAGGTGCCGAACACCTTTTTCGTCAGCGAACCCAAACCGAGCATGTGTTGTGCCTTCATGTGGTGGCCCCATGCGCGGCATGTCGCGCGGGCCGGAAAACTTCAAACGATCGTGTGGGGGTCCGGGTTGTTCGGCCCATCGTGCCGGTCTATCAACGCGGTCAGCAGGCCGAGGCCCCGATGCGATCCGTCAAGCGACATAAGGGGCCGCCTTATACGTGTCAACGCGGGCGCAGCCGTCCGTGACAATGAACAAAGGACGTTTTCATGAAGAAGTATCTCGCCGGGGTCGCCCTGTCGGCCATCATCGCCCTGCCGGTCTCGGCACAGGACACGCCGACCGCGGATACCGTGCTGGCCTCCGTGAACGGCACCGAGATCACGCTGGGTCACCTGATCGTCATGACCCGCATGCTGCCCCCGCAGTTCCAGGACCTGCCCGACAACGTGTTGTTCGATGGCCTTCTGGAACAGCTGGTGCAGCAAGAGGCGCTGGCATCGCTCGCCGCGCAGGACATGGGACGCCAGGAGGAACTGGGCCTTGAAAACGAACGCCGCGCGTTCCTTGCGGCCACGCTGCTCGACCGGATCGGCACCGCCGAGATCACCGAAGCGGAGCTGCAGGCCGAGTATGACGCGCTCTACGCCAGCGTCGAGCCGCAGATGGAATACAACGCCAGCCATATCCTCGTGGAAACCGAGGCCGAGGCGCAGGCGCTGATCGAGGAGCTTGCCGCCGGTGCGGATTTCGCCGAGCTGGCGGAGGAACGCTCGACCGGGCCCTCGGGTCCGAACGGCGGGCAGCTGGGCTGGTTCGGCGCCGGCATGATGGTGCCGAGCTTCGAGGCCGCAACCTTCGCGCTTGAGGTGGGCGAGGTTTCGGCCCCGGTCGAAACACAGTTCGGCTGGCATGTCATCGTCCTGAACGACACGCGAGAGCAGGAACCCCCAGGGCTGGAGCAGGTGCGCGCCGAGCTGGAGGAAGGTCTGCGGCAGGCCCGTGTCGAGGCCGCCATGACGGATGTGATGGAGGAGGCCGAGATCGTCCGCCCCGAGATTGCGATTGACCCGTCCGTGATCCGGGCGTTGGATCTGGTCGCCGAGTAAGGCGTCAGCACGGGAACCACGCGAATGGCGAAGGACGAGAAGAAAAAGGCCAAGGGCAAGGCCAAGTCCAAGGGCAAGACCAAGGACAAGGCGAAAAAGGCCAAGGACGCCGTGGTTTCCGCCCCGGTCAAGGCGCCGCTCAAGGTCTCGCCCCTCGCCCCCGCGGCGTTCCCCGACCTGCCGGTCATCGACGGCGTCCGTTTCGCCGCGGGCGAAGCGGGCGTGCGTTACAAGAACCGCACCGACGTGATGCTGGCCGAGATCGCGGCGGGCGCGACCCTCGCCGGGGTCTTCACGCGCTCGGCCACGCGCTCGGCGGCGGTGCTGGACTGCCAGGAGAAACTGGCGGCCCTGCCCGATGCGCCGCAGAACGGCTTTGCCATCGTGGTGAACTCCGGCAATGCCAACACCTTCACCGGGGCGCGCGGCGCGTCCGACGTGGCGCAGATCGCCGCCGCTGCGGCGGCCGCGCTCAAGATCCCTGCCGCGCATGTCTTCACCTCCTCCACGGGCGTGATCGGTGAGCCGCTTCCGGCGGAAAAGATCACCACGGTCCTGCCGGTGCTGGCCGACGGGCTGGACGCGGGCAAGGCCGCCGTCGCCGCCCGCGCCATCATGACGACCGACACCTTTCCAAAGGGCGCCATGGCCGAGGTCGAGATCGGCGGCGTTGCAGTGAAGATCGCCGGTTTCGCCAAGGGTTCGGGCATGATCGCGCCCGACATGGCGACGATGCTCGGCTACATCTTCACCGATGCCGCGGTGACGCAGGACGGTCTGCAGGCGATGTTGTCGGCGGCGACCAAGACCAGCTTCAACGCGGTGACGGTGGACAGCGACACCTCGACCTCGGACACGGTGCTGCTGGCCGCGACGGGGCGGGCGGGCAACGTGCCCATCGCCTCTGCCCGGTCGGCCGAGGGCAAGCTGTTCTTCGCCGCTCTGGAGGCCGTGATGCGGGACCTCGCGCTTCAGATCGTGCGCGACGGCGAGGGGGCCACCAAGCTTGTCGAGGTGCGGGTCACCGGCGCGAAATCGGCGCGCGACGCGGACAAGGTCGCGCGCGCCATCGCCAATTCGCCGCTGGTGAAGACCGCGATTGCGGGCGAGGATCCGAACTGGGGCCGCATCGTCATGGCGGTGGGCAAATCGGGCGCCGCGGCCGACCGTGACCTGTTGACGATCCGCTTCGGCGATATCGTGGTGGCCGAAAAGGGTTGGGTTGCCGACAGCTACTCGGAAGAGGCGGGCGCGACCTACATGACGGGGCAGGAGTTGGTGATCGGCGTCGATCTCGGGCTCGGTCGCGGGGCGGCAACGGTCTGGACCTGCGACCTGACCCACGCCTACATCGACATCAACGCGGATTACCGGTCGTGAAGCTCGGTCCGGTACAACGCGCATGAAGGTCGTGCTCGTGTCCGCCGTTGCCCTGATCGACGGCGAAGGGCGCGTTTTGCTGGCGCAGCGCCCCGAGGGAAAATCCATGGCCGGCCTGTGGGAGTTTCCGGGCGGCAAGGTCGAGCCCGGCGAGACGCCCGAGGCAGCCCTGGTGCGCGAGTTGCACGAGGAACTGGGGATCGAGACCTGGAACAGCTGCCTTGCGCCGCTGACCTTCGCGAGCCACGGCTATGATGGGTTTCACCTGCTCATGCCGCTTTTCGCCTGCCGCAAGTGGCAGGGCATTCCGCAGGCGCGCGAGGGGCAGACGCTTGCCTGGGCCCGCAAGACCGAGTTGCGCGACTACCCGATGCCGCCGGCCGATATTCCCTTGATCCCGATCCTGCGAGACTGGCTCTGATACCGGTCGAAAACAGGAACTGACGAAACTTTGTGCAAGTTTCGCGCCATTGCGCGCAATTTTTGCGTGATTTTTGGAAAGGACCGTCTACAGTCAACCGATCAGTCTTTGGGGGATTTGACTGTGTTGACCACGATCGTGATCGGAACCTGCGTGTCGGTGCAGGGGTTCTTCGTCAGGCGCCAATTGAACGGCTTGGTGACGGTGCGGGTCGATGACCGGCTCTATACCGGCCGTCCGATCAACGGGGCGGTGGCCGCCTGAGGGTCACTCAGTCCAGCCACCCCTTCAGGTTCCGCTCGACGACAGCGGCCAGCGCGTCCATGTGCAGATCGTCATCGTTCAGGCAGGGGATATAGGTGAACCCCTCACCACCCGCCTCTTCGAAACTCTCGTGGATTTCCTCGTTGATCTCTTCCAGCGTCTCGATGCAATCGGCGCTGAAGGCGGGCGCGATCACGGCGATCCGCTTCTTGCCCGTCTCGGCCAGGCGCGCGACCTCCTCCACGGTGTAGGGCTTCAGCCATTCCTCGGGGCCGAACCGGCTCTGGAAGGTGGTCACGATGTCGGTGTCGGCCCATCCCAGGCGCTCCTTCAACAGGCGCGAGGTCTTCTGGCACTGGCAGTGGTAGGGGTCGCCCTCAAGCAGGTAACGCTTGGGCACACCGTGATACGAGGCGACGAGGACATCGGGCTTGTGCTCCAGCCCGGCGTAGGCGCGTTCCACGGATTGCGCGAGCGCCTCGATGTACAGTGGGTCCTCGTAGTAGGGCTCGACCGTGCGGGCGATCGGCTGCCACTTGATGTTCTCGAGGCTGCGGAAGAACTGGTCGCAGGCCGTGGCCGAGGTGGCACCCGCGTATTGCGGGTAAAGCGGGAAGAACAGGATCTTGGTGCAGCCCTGCGCCACCAGCGCATCGACCTTGGACTTGGTCGAGGGGTTGCCGTACCGCATGCAGAAGTCGACGACGACATCGTCGCCGTAGCGCTCCGCCATCCGCGCGGCCATCTTGGCGGTCTGCGCCTTGGTGATGGTCATCAGCGGGCTTTCGTTCAGCTCTTCGTTCCAGATCGACTTGTAGGCCGCGCCCGAGGAAAACGGCCGCTTGGTCAGGATCACGAGCTGCAACAGCGGTTGCCAGATCCACGGGCTGTAGTCGATGACGCGCTTGTCCGACAGGAATTCGTTCAGATACCGGCGCATCGGCCAGTAGCTGTAGTGGTCGGGCGTGCCGAGATTGGCCAGCAGGATGCCCACCTTGCCGAATTTCACCTTGGGGTGATCGGCGGGGGCATGGGGCAGGTCGGTCGCCGGAACGGCGGTATCACGCATCATGTTCATCTCGGGTCGGCCTCAATCGTCGGACGGGTGTAGGACCGGCAGGGCGGTCTCGTCAAATTCCTCTGTGCCCAACGCGTCGGCAAGACGCGCCTTGGCGGCACCGGGGCGGAGGGGTTTCTGCTGGCTTTCATGCGGGGCCCAGCCCGACAGGAAGATCAACTCGTATGTCGCGCGGATGCGCGCGGGGTCATCGGCTGCCGGAAAGCGGGCGGCGTAGATCTCGGCCATGCGCAGGAACAGGCGGCGCGGCGCGGGTGCGCGGTGCCGGTCGGCCAGCGCGTTGGTCTCGCCCATGGCGCGCAGGTCGGCCATCAGGGCGAAGGCATCGGGGTAGGTGACCGTCCTCGGCAGGCGGTCGGCGACAGGCAGGGCAAGGCCCGCACGCTGCAACAGCGCCCCCATGTCGCGGATCTCGGCCATGGGGGCCACGCGCGGGCTGAGCCCGCCCAGCGCCTCGGTTTCGGCGGCCGCGAGGGCCTGGCGCAGCTCTGTCAGGGTCTCGCCGCCGAAGGCTACCGACAGGAACAGACCGTCGGGGCGCAGCGCGCGGCGGCATTGCACGATCTGGCCCACCGGGTCATCGGCCCAGTGCAGCGCCATGGCGTGAACGACAAGATCATGCGCGCCGGGTTGCAAGGCGAGCGTGTCGTCGGGTGCGACGATATGCGCCCCCGGCATCAGGTCGGCCCAGACCTCGGGAAACGGGGTCACGAGCGCGGGCGACGTAAACCTTCTGTTAACGTCGATGAGTCTTTCCTGAAGCTCGGCCAGCGCTTCCTCGTGCAGAAACCCCGCCTCGGCCAGCCGTGCGCGGGCCCGCGCACGGGCAAGGCGCGGGGCATCCACGAGGCGGGGCTGTGGGCTGGCTTGGGTCAAGGGGCCTGTCCTGTCACTGACCCGGTGCAACTTAGGGGCGGGACATGAGATTGCAAACTCTGCTTCATGCGGTGTTTCCGCCGGAATGCCTTGGCTGCGGCGCGCGGGTGGAAACCGATTTCTCGATCTGCGCGCATTGCTGGTCGGATACGCCCTTCATCTTCGGGGCCTGTTGCGACCTCTGCGGTGTCGGGCTGCCGGGACAGATCGCCGGGGACGAGCGGTTGATCTGCGAAGAGTGTCACGTCATCGCCCGGCCCTGGGCACAGGGGCGCGCGGCGATGCATTACGCGGGTGTGGGGCGCACGTTGGTGCTGGGGTTGAAGCATGGCGACCGGGCCGAGATCGCGCGGGCCGCGGGGCCGTGGATGGCGCGGGCGGGCGCGGCGCTGTTGGGCGATGACCCGCTGATCGTTCCCGTGCCCCTCCATTGGCGGCGCCTGGCCGCGCGGCGTTTCAACCAGGCGGCCCTTCTGGCCAAGGCGCTGGCAGGGGCGAGCGGCTGCGACTGGCTGCCCGATGCGCTGCTGCGCGCGCGGCCGACCCCCACGCAGGACGGCCGTGACCGCGAAGAGCGGTTCCGCAACCTCGATGCCGCGATCGGCGTCAACCCGCGCCGGGCGTCGCAGGTGAGGGGCCGGGCGATCGTGCTGGTCGATGACGTGATGACCTCGGGCGCGACCTTTTCCGTGGCGACGCAGGCGCTGCTTGCGGGTGGGGCCGGTCCCGTTCGCGTGATGGCACTGGCGCGCGTGGCGCGGGATGTCTAAATCGGGGATGATCAGACCCGAGGACAGCCATGCCCAGTATCGAGATCTACACCTCGCCCCTGTGCGGATATTGCCACGCCGCCAAGCGTCTGCTTGCCGACAAGGGCGTCACCTACACCGAGTACGACGTCGCACGCGACCCGTCCAGGCGGCAGGAGATGCTGGGCCGTGCCAACGGGCGCCACACCGTGCCGCAGATCTTCATCGGCCGGACGCATGTCGGGGGCTACGACGACATGGCCGCGCTCGAGCGCGCGGGAAAACTGGACCCGCTTTTGGCCGATAGCTGAGGGACTTGCGACCCTTCGCCCCTTGCCCCGAGGCGGTTTTGGGTGACCTTATGACCTATGGCGACGTCCGATGACCCCCTTTCCGTGGCCCTCTTCAGCGAGATGTTCATGGCCGACCAGCTGGCGCGCAACCGGCTGAGCCGGGCGTTGCCCAAGGGGATGGAACTCAGTCATTTCTCGGTCCTGAACCACCTCGCCACGGCCAGCGACGAGAAGTCGCCGGCGCAGCTGGCGCGGGTGTTCCACGTGACCCGCGGGGCGATGACCAACACGCTCAACCGGCTGGAATGGGCGGGTTATATCCACATCCGCCCCGACTGGGACGATGCCCGGCGCAAGATGGTCGCGATCAGCCCGGCGGGCCGCCGCGCCCGCGAAGCGGCGCTCAGTGCGATTGCGCCCATCCTGTCCGAGACCGTGCGCGAGATCGGGGCCGACCGCGTGCGGCAGGCCCTGCCGGTGATCCGCGAGATGCGCGTGCGGCTGGAGAACGACGGTTAGGCCCGCTTTACCGATGCCGTGACGTAATTCACGCTCAGGTCGCGGTCGGAAATCGACCACTGCCATGTCAACTTGTTGAAGACGAACCCCTTGCGGTCCACCGGGTCGAGCCCCGCCTGGCGGATCAGGTCATAGAGCTCGTCGGGCGTGATGAATTTCTGCCACTCATGCGTGCCCTTGGGTAGCCAGCGCATGACATATTCCGCGCCGATGATCGCCATCAGGTAGCTTTTGGGATTGCGGTTGATGGTCGAGCAGATCATCAGCCCGCCGGGTTTCAGTAGCTGCCGGCAGGCGGTCAGGTAGGCCAGCGGATCGGCCACATGCTCGACCACCTCCATGTTGAGCACGACATCGAACGCCTCGCCTGCTGCGGCCAGAGCCTCGGCGGTCGTGTGGCGGTAGTCGATGCTCAGTCCCGATTGCTCGGCATGGACCTGGGCCACGGGGATGTTTCGCTCGGCCGCGTCGGCGCCCACCACGGTGGCCCCCAATCGCGCCATCGGTTCCGCCAGAAGCCCGCCGCCGCAGCCGATGTCGAGCAGGCGCAGCCCGGTGAAGGGCAAATCCGACGAGAGGTCACGACCGAACTCGGCCGCGATCTGGCGCGTGATGTAGTCGAGCCGGGTGGGATTGAGCATGTGCAGCGGCTTGAACTTGCCGTTGGGATCCCACCATTCCGCGGCCATCGCCTCGAACTTGGCGACCTCGCCCGCGTCGACGGTTTGGTTGACCTCTGCCATGGCAAATCCCCTCGCATTCTGTCACTCTGGCCCCTGTGGACCGCGTCTTCCGGTCTATATAGGAACGTGATGGACAAGTTCTCCGGCCAAAAGCGCGCAGCGGCGCATCTGTTCCCGCCGATCGACCCGTTCGATCAGCGCATGCTGGACGTAGGCGACGGCCATCACATCTACGTGGAACAATGCGGCAACCCCGAGGGGGCGCCGGTGGTGGTTCTGCACGGCGGTCCGGGGGGCGGCTGCTCGCCTGCGATGCGGCGCTACTTCGACCCCGAGCAATGGCGGATCGTCCTGTTCGACCAGCGTGGCTGTGGCCGGTCGCGGCCCCACGCAAGCGTCCGGGCCAACACCACCTGGCATCTCGTGGCCGATATCGAGCGCATTCGCGACGCAGTGGGCATCGACCGCTGGGCGGTTTTCGGGGGCAGCTGGGGCGCGACGCTGGGCCTCGTCTATGCCGAGACGCATCCCGACCGGGTGGGCTATCTCGCGTTGCGGGGCGTTTTCCTGTCGATGCAGCGCGAGCTCGACTGGTTCTACGGCGGTGGCGCCGGGCAGTTCTGGCCGGACCAGTGGGCGCGGTTCTGCGCCCTCATCCCCGAGGACGAGCGCGGCGACATCATCGCGGCCTACAACCGGCGCCTCTTTTCCGGCGACCTCATGGTCGAGACGCGCTACGCGCGCGCCTGGGCCGCCTGGGAAAACGCGCTGGCCTCGATGGAAAGCGACGGGGGCGGCGGAGAAAGCCCGGCGGAGTATGCGCGCGCCTTTGCGCGGCTGGAAAACCATTATTTCACGAACAAGGGTTTTCTCGAGGAAGACGGGCAGATCCTGCGGGACCTACCGCGGATCGCACAGGTTCCCGGCACCGTGGTGCAAGGGCGCTACGACATGATCTGCCCGCCGCTCTCGGCGCATCGGTTGCTCGCGGGCTGGCCCGCGGGGCGGCTGCACATGATCAAGGCGGCCGGCCACGCACTGTCGGAACCTGGCATCAGCCAGGAGCTCGTGCGGGTGATGAAGCAGGTCGGCGAGAAGCGCGAGAAATACGGGCTGTGACGCGCCAAGATCCTTGCAAGGATCTTATCCCGCTTTTGCAAAAGCGGGTCCAGCGCCTTGCAAGGCGCTGGCCACGTCCTTGCAAGGACGTGGGTCCGCCAGCAGCCGCCGGTCGATCCCGGGGCTGAGGCGGTCGCGGATCAGGGCCACCGGGTGGCTGCGCAGCGTCAGGCGCATCGCGACGTAATCCTCGACCACGGCCTCGCCCTCGGTCATCGCGGGAAGCGTGACCTGCGCCTCGACGATCCCCTCGCCGTCCAGATCGCCCGAGAACAGCGGAAGCTCTTTCTTCGGCACCAGCGCGCGGGCGGCCCAGAGCGCGTCGCGGCGGCTGATCCCAAGCGCGGCGAAGGCATCCGCCTCGGCCAGGATGGTCAGCGTCTTCGCCTCCAGCCCGGCGCGGCGCCAGACATCCTCGACCGCGGTGTAGCCGTTGCCGCGCGCGGCGGTCAGCCAGTCGGCCTCTTCCTCGCGCATCGCCTTGATCTGGCGGAACCCCAGCCGCAGGGCCAGGTCGCCCTGTTCGGTCCGCTCCATCGTGCAATCCCAACCCGAGCGGTTCACGCAGACCGGTCGCACCTCGACCCCGTGCTCGCGCGCGTCGCGCACGATCTGGGCCGGCGCGTAAAAGCCCATGGGCTGCGAATTCAGCAGCGCGCAGGCGAAGATGCCGGGATGGTGCCGCTTGAGCCATGCGGACGCATAGACCAGCAGCGCGAAACTGGCGGCATGGCTTTCGGGAAAGCCGTAACTCCCGAAGCCCTCGATCTGGGAGAAACAACGTTCGGCGAAATCCTCGTCATATCCGCGTTCGCGCATTCCGCGCAGGAACCGGGTGCGGAACTCGCTGACGGACCCATGCTTCTTGAAGGTCGCGAGCGATCGGCGCAGCCGGTCGGCCTCATCGGGGGTGAAGCCCGCGCCGGTGATGGCGATCTGCATCGCCTGTTCCTGGAACAAGGGCACGCCCAGCGTCTTGCCCAGCACCCGGCCCAGGTCATCCGAGGGAAAGCTGACCGGCTCCTCGCCGTTGCGGCGGCGGATGAACGGGTGGACCATGTCGCCCTGGATAGGGCCCGGACGGATGATCGCGACCTGGATCACCAGGTCGTAGAAACAGCGCGGCCGCATCCGCGGCAGGAAGTTCATCTGCGCCCGGCTTTCGACCTGGAAGACGCCCAGGCTGTCGGACTTGCACAGCATGTCATAGACCGCCGGGTCCTCGGGCGGCAGCGTGGCAAGGCTGTAATCGGTCTGATGATGCCGGCGCAGAAGGCCGAAGGCCTTTCTGATACAGGACAGCATCCCGAGCGCCAGCACGTCGACCTTCAGGATCCCCAGCGCGTCGATATCATCCTTGTCCCAGCAGATGACGGTGCGGTCCTCCATGCTGGCATTCTCGATGGGGACCAGCTCGTCAAGCCGCCCCTCGGTGATGACGAAGCCGCCGACATGCTGGCTGAGGTGCCTTGGAAATCCGATGATCTCCTCGATCAGCTGCATCGTCTGTTTCAGCCGCGGGCTGTCGGGGTCGAGGCCGATCTCACGCATCCGCGCGACCTCGGGGCCCGTCTTTGACCATGAGCCCCAGATCTGGGACGACAGCGCCGACAGCACGTCCTCCGACAGGCCCATGGCGCGGCCCACCTCGCGCACGGCGCGTTTGCCGCGGTAGTGGATCACCGTGGCGCAGAGGCCCGCGCGGTGGCGGCCGTAGCGCGCGTAGATGTGCTGGATCACCTCTTCACGGCGCTCATGCTCGAAATCCACGTCGATATCGGGCGGCTCGTTCCGCGCCTCACTGACGAAACGCTCGAAGACCATCGTCCCGATCTCGGGGCTGACCGAGGTCACCCCAAGCGCATAGCAGGTGATCGAGTTCGCCGCCGACCCGCGCCCCTGGCAGAGGATGCCGCGCGACCGGGCAAAGGCGACGATGTCATGGACGGTCAGGAAATAGGGCTCATAGCCCAGTTTCCCGATCAGGCGCAGTTCGTGCTCCAGCTGTGCCTGCGCGCGCTCGGGGATGCCCTGCGGATAGCGCCAGTGCAGGCCGTCATGGGCCAGCCGCCGCAACCGGTCGGCGGCGGTTTCGCCATCGGCGATTTCCGAAGGGTATTCGTAGCGCAAGCTGCGGATGTCGAAAGAGAGCCGTGCCGCGATCTCCTCGGCCCGGTCCACGGCCCCCTCGTGGCCGCGGAAGATGCGGCGCATCTCGGCCTCGCCCCTCAGGCGCTGCTCGGCATTGGCCTGCGCCGCGGTGCCCAGATCCTCGATCCGCACCCCCTCGCGGATGCAGGTCAGGATATCGGTCAGCCGTCGCCGCGCGCCGTGGTGCATGATCGGCCGGGCCGAGGCGACGGGGGCAAGGTCGAGCGTGCGGGCCAGCCGTTCGGCGGCAGCGAAACGGGCGGCATCCTGCCCGTCATAGGTGGGGGACATCAGCAGATGCATCTGCGGCCTCAAACCCGCCACCAGCCGCGCGGCGCGGTCGCGCCACTCGGGCGAGGGGCGATCGGGGGCATGCAGCAGCAGCTCCAGCCCCTGCGGAAACCTCAGGATGTCGTCGAGGGTCAGGTGACACGCACCCTTCTCCGCCCTCAGCCGTCCGATCGACAGGATACGGCAGAGGCTCGCCCAGCCGCTCCGGTCCCGTGGCAGGGCGGTAAGCGTCATGCCGTCGGTCAGCACAAGGCAGGCCGCGGGCAGAAGGCGCGGCACATGATCGATGGGTGCGCGCGGGGGGGCGGGCAGATGCGCGGGCTTGGGCGGGCCGATGGGATCGGCGCGGGCGCCCTCTGCCTCGGCGATCTCATCGGCGATTTTCTTCAACTCCGACCAGGCCCGCACCACGCCCGCCACCGAATTCACATCGGCGACGGCGATGGCCGACAGGCCCAGCAGCGCCGCACGGCGGGCGTAGTCCTCGGGGTGCGAGCCGCCGGTGAGGAAGGTGAAATTGCTGGTTATGGACAGTTCCGCGAATCCCATGCCGGACAGTATATTCACGTTTTGTTCTCATTTGGAGTCGCTCTTGCGCTGGGCCATGTCGCCCGGCCTAGCGCACGCCGATCAGGCCGATGACCTCCATCAGCTGATGTTCGGTCGGGTTGGCGAAATGGAACCCGCCGCACGGACCGGCCTCGAGCGCATGGGCCTCCTCCCCGTCGCGGCGGAAAAAGTAGAGCCCGTGGTCGCCAAGGCTCTCGCTGCCGCACCACACCGACACGCAACCCACCTCGACCGTCACGTCGAAGGCGCGCTCGACAAGGAACCCTTCCCGCGTGGCCAGCCGGCCCTCGAAGCGGGCCGGGAAGCTGTAGCTGACGCGGCCCTGCGGGTTGTCGCTGGCCGGTCCGTCGGGCACATCGGGGCCGGTCCGCACGAGCGACCCCACCGCCAGCACGAAGGACTCGGGCCGCTCCTCGGCCCAGTCGAAACTGCGCGCGATGTCGGGCCTCAGACAGGAGAGGGCCGTTGCCGGGACAGCGACCGCCAGCGACAGCGCCAACGACAGCACGGCGGCAAGGGCAGGGCGCGTCAGCACAGCCCGAACTCCGTCAGGACGGCCTCGTAGATCGGCCGCTTGAACGGCACGATCAGGCGCAGCAATTCCGCACCGCTCATCCAGCGCCAATCGGAAAATTCCACCTCGTCATGGGCAAGGTCAATGACCCCGTCCCCCGCGTCGAGCCGCATCAGAACCCATTTCTGCGTCTGACCGCGATACTTGCCGCGATAGGGCAGAACTTCGGCGGGCAGATCATAGGGCAGCCACTCGGCGGTTTCACGCAACACGGTCACATGCTCCGGCGCCACGCCGGTTTCCTCGTGCAGCTCGCGCAGGGCAGCCTCGACCGGGGTCTCGCCCTTGTCGATCCCGCCCTGCGGCATCTGCCAGGCGGGCGTCGCCAGGTCGGCGCGCTGCCCGGCGAAGATGCGCCCGTCAGGGTGCATCAGCACAACGCCTACGCAGGGGCGATAGGGCAGGCGCGTGATCTCGTCGGGCGTCACGGCCGTGTCAGTCGCCGCGCGGGCCCAGCGCGTTCAGGCCGGTGAGGATGTCGATGGCATAGGCCAGCTGGTAATCCTCGTTCCGGAGACGCGCGGTGGCTTCGGCGATGGCCTGCTCTTCCTCGAGCTGGCGCGCCTCGTCCTCGCTGAGGGTCGAGTTCTGCAGCGCGCCACGAAGGCTTGCCTCGTTGCGGCGTTCCGCTGCGGCCTCCTCGTCCTCGGAGGTCTCCTCCACCGGGCGCTGTTCGACCAGGATATCGGGCGCGATGCCCAGCGCCTGAATCGACCGGCCCGAGGGGGTGTAGTAGAGCGAGGTGGTCAGCCGCATTGCCCCGTTGCCCGCCAACGGCATGATCGACTGCACCGACCCCTTGCCGAAGCTGTTGGTGCCCACGACAACGGCGCGGCGATGATCCTGCAACCCTCCGGCCACGATTTCCGAGGCCGAGGCCGATCCTCCGTTGATCAGGACAACCAGCGGACGCCCCTCGATCAGGTCGCCGGGCGTGGCGTTGAAGCGTTCGCCGTCCTGCGGCTCGCGCCCGCGGGTCGAGACGATCTCGCCCTGCTCCAGAAAGGCATCGGTCACCCGGATCGCCTGGCTCAGCAGGCCGCCGGGGTTGTTGCGCAGGTCGAGCACGACGCCATTGAGATTGTCGAGACCGCCGACCTCTTCGATCAGGTCCTGCAGACCCGACACGAGGTTCGGATAGGTCTGGTCGTTGAAGGTCGAGACGCGCAGGATCGCGGTGTTGCCCTCCAGGCGGGCGCGCACGGCGGTCAGGCGGATGCGATCGCGGACGATGGTCAGGTCAAAGGGTTGGTCGCGCCCCTCGCGGACGACGGTGATCACGATCTCGGACCCCACCGGCCCGCGCATCATGTCCACCGCCTGTTCCAGCGTCAGACCCAGCAGCGCCTCGCCATCGACATGGGTGATGAAATCGCCCGCCTCGACGCCGGCTTCCATGGCGGGGGTATCGTCCATCGGGGTGATGACGCGGACGAAGCCGTCCTCTTGCGTGACCTCGATGCCGAGGCCGCCGAATTCGCCGCGGGTCTGCACCTGCATGTCGTCGAAATCATCCGGTGGCAGGTAGCTGGAATGAGGATCGAGCGAGGTCAACATGCCGTTGATCGCGGCCTCGATCAGGGCGGCCTCGTCCACATCCTCGACGTAGTTCGCGCGGATGCGCTCGAAGATGTCGCCGAACAGGTCGAGTTGCTCGTAAACCGAGGTGTTCGCGCGGTTTTCCTGCGCGATAAGTGGCCCGGCCACCTGCGTGCTGAGCAGAACGCCACCCGCGATCCCCCCGATGGCTGCGATGATCAGCTTGTTCATGGCGTCCTATCCTTCGTCTCAGTCGCGCGCGGTTTGCGTGAACCACCCTTCGGGGTCGACCGGCGCGCCGGTCTCCCGCAACTCGATATAGAGCGTTTCCGTCAGGCCTGCGCCACCTGTTTGCGATGCAGGCAATATCAATTCGTCACTCGCGGCCCCCGGATCGCCGGGCATCAGACCCAGTGGCGCCCCAGAGGTTACGAGGCCACCCGCCGTCACGTAAAGGGTGCCCAGCCCCGCGAGAACCAACAGATAGTCCCCTTCGGGTTCAAGGATGATCACATTTCCGTAGTCCAGCAACGGTCCGGCATAGCGCACCGTCGACGGCCAGGGTGCAGTGACGAGGGCGCGCGGCCGCGTCGCGTAGACAAGACCGGGCCGCGTGACCCCCGCGGCGTCCGCCTCGCCGTAATCGCGCAGCCGCGTGCCCAGCACCGGAACGGCCAGCGTTCCGCGCGCGCGGGCGAAATCCGGCAGGTCAGTGGCGGCCGCGGGGGGATCGGCCGCCAGCAGCGCAGCGAGGCTGTCGAGCGAATCGACACTGTCGATCAACTCGTCCATCGCGGTGTCGTCGCGGGTGAAATTCTCGGGCAGCATGCGCCGGTCGGCGATCGCCTGGCTCAGCGCGCTGCGGGCATCCTGCGCGCGTTGCAGCGCATCGCTCAGCTGCGCCAGTGCGCCATCCTGAAGCGCGCGCAGCGTGGCCAGCTCCTCGAGCTGGGCGCGCAGCGCGCGGGCCTCTTCGGCGACGGCGGGGGTGACCTCGGACAGGATCATGCCCGACCGCGCGGTGCCCAGCGCGCCTTCGGGATGCATCAGCAACAAGGGTGCGGGGGCCGCCTCGATGCTCTGCAGGACACCAAGCAGCCGCGAGAGGCGGTCGCGTTCCGCCTCGAAGACCATGACGATCGTCTGCTCGCGCAGCGCGGCCTGCCTGATGCCTTCGCGCAGGGCGAGAAGCCCCTCTTCATAGGCGCGCACGGTCTGTGTCAGCGCCTCGACCCTGTCGCGCGCGCCCTCGGCCTCCAGCAGGGCGAACCCGGCCTGTTCCAGCATCTCGGCGGCGCGTTCGGCCGTTTGCGCGGCATCGAACTCGGCCCGCGCCGGGGACGCGAACACGAGGGCTGCGACAAGGAGGGCGCGACGGATCATGTGATGAGCGACTGTCCGGTCATCTCGGGCGGCTGCGCCAAGCCCATGAGCTGCAACAGGCTGGGCGCCAGATCGGCGAGGATGCCGTCGCGCAGGCTCGCGCCGGCGGGGCCGCCGACAAGGATGACAGGCACGGGGTTGAGCGTGTGCGCGGTGTGCGGCCCGCCCGTCACCGGGTCGATCATGGTCTCGCAATTGCCGTGGTCCGCGGTGACGATCATTGCGCCCCCCGCCCGTTCCAGGGCCGCGACCGCACGGCCCAGCCCCGTATCCACCGCCTCGCAGGCCTTGATCGCCGCCGCCAGATCGCCGGTGTGCCCGACCATGTCGGGGTTGGCGTAATTCACCACGATCAGGTCGTAGCCCGCGCCGATCGCCTGCACGAGGTGATCGGTCACCTCGCCCGCCGACATCTCGGGCTGCAAATCATAGGTGGCGACCCTGGGCGAGGCCGCCATGTAGCGGTCTTCGCCCGGCACGGGCGGCTCCTTGCCGCCGTTCAGGAAGAAGGTGACATGGGGATATTTCTCGGTCTCGGCGATGTGGAACTGCCGCAAGCCCTGTTTCGCCACCCATTCGGCCAGCGTGTTCACGATCTCCTGCTTGGGGAATATCGTGGTCATGTAGGCGTCATGGGCCTTGGAATAATCGACCATGCCGAGCCGAGCCGCCAGCGGCGGGCGCGGCCCGCGGTCGAAGCCGTCGAACTCGGGATCGCCGATCGCGGCGAGGATTTCGCGCGCACGGTCGGCGCGGAAGTTGACGAAGAACAGGCCGTCGCCCTCGGCCATGCCGCCGTAGCCCTCGACCACGGCGGGTTCGATGAATTCGTCGGTCTTGCCCGCGCCATGTGCCGCGCGGATGATCGCGGCCGCATCGCGGCCGGTGGCGCCCGTGCCGTTGACGATGGCGTCGTAGGCCCTCTGCACCCGGTCCCATCGGTTGTCGCGGTCCATGGCGAAGTAGCGCCCCGAGACGGTGACGATCCGGGCACCCGGCGGCAGATCGGCGGCCAGTTGCGCGATCTGCTCCTCCGCCGAGACAGGCGCGACGTCGCGCCCGTCGGTGATCGCATGGACCAGCACCTCGAGCCCCGCATCGGTCAGCGCGCGGGCCGCGGCGACAATGTGGGACTGGTGAGAATGCACCCCCCCGGGCGAGGCAAGGCCCGCGACATGCGCCCGGCCCCCGCTGTCTTTCAGAGTGGCGATGAACTCGGCCAGCGCGGGCGTCTCGCAGAAACTCCCGTCCTCGATCGCGAGGTCGATCATCCCCAGATCCATCGCCACCACGCGGCCCGCGCCGATATTGGTGTGCCCGACCTCCGAATTGCCCATCTGGCCCTCCGGCAGGCCAACGGCGCGGCCATGGGTCGTGAGCGTCGCATGGGGGCAGGTGGCCACAAGCCGATCCATCGTCGGCGTCGCCGCCAGAAAGGGGGCGTTGTCGGCCTCGGTCGGGCCGATCCCCCAGCCATCGAGGATGCACAGGACGACAGGCCCCGAGGTTTCATGTTCCGGCATGGCACGCACTCCTTGCAAACGGTTCTATGAACCGCGCGGCACAGGCGCAAGGCCGGGGCGCCAGATGCTGGATGACAAACGGAATTCGTGGGCCTATAGCCTGATCCAAGCGCATTTGTTCAGGTTTTACTTACCTTTTTAAATTGATGTCATGTTTGATTGAATGCGAGGGATTTCTCCTCATGCGTGGGTCCGATGGCTTGGCGAACTGATCATCCGGTAAAGGGGAACCTTGGCGCTCTCATCGCGCGGATGGCCGGTTTCGCCGCGCCCGATACCCTGCGCGGGCGCTACATGGCGCTCGCCACCCGTCACGGGGCGGAAAACGTGCTGACCGTCCACCGCAACGCGGCGCTGCTGGATGACAGTTTCAATGTCGGCGCCTACCTCATGCGCAACGGTGATGTCGCGCATGCCGTCGACAACCCCTGCGAGGCTGTGTTCCATTTCCTCGAATACGGCATCGACGAAGGCCGTTTCGCCGTGCCAGAGACATGGGAACCCGGCTTCGTGCGGCAGTATCATGGCCTCGATCTGCCACCGGATCATTCCGCCCTGCGCGCGAACCAGTGCCTGCGGGCCGCCGGGTTCGGGCCGGATCAGGCGCTGCTCTGCGAAGAACATCTGTGGGTGGCGCTGGGTGTCCATGGCGCGCTGTTCACCCACCTGTTCGAACACGAGTTCTACATCGTCGCGGCCGAAGCCGCCGGTCACCCCGTGCCGGGCACCGACCGCCTGGCCGCGATACGCCATTTCTGCGGCATAGGCCTGTCCGAGGGCATCCCGCCGCATCCCGAGCACGTGTTCGACCCTGCGTTCTATCTCGACGCTCTGGCGCTTGCGCGGGGTACGGCGCCGGCCTCGCATGCCCCGGCCGTGCTGCGTGCCCATTGGGCCCGCATCGGTGTCAGCCTCGGCGCGCATGCCAATCCGCGCGCGTGGTTCAGGATGGCCTGCGGCTTGCCCCTGCCGGAGGGCGTGTTCCTGTCCTTGCCCGCCGTCCGTGCCGCGTCGGTGGACCTGCGCGCAGGCGCAGGCATGGCCGAGACGCTGCATCACCTCGCCACTACCCCGATGCCCGGCGCCGGGGCCCTTGACCCGGCCGCGCCGGGGGTTGCGGGCTTTCTGGTCGATCTGGCGCGGCATCGCCGGTCCGCGGGCGATGCCGCCGCCGCCGAAGCGTTGCTGCAAAGGGTGATCGATCACGCCCCGGACCACCCGCGCGCCGCGCTCGAGCTGGCCGACCTGATCCATGCCCAGAACCGTATCGACACCGAGATCCGGTTGCGCCGCGTGGTTCCGGCGCGGTTCGACGTGGGGGCCAACGGCATCACGCTGGCCGAACGCCTCGTCACGCAGGGGCGGTTCCGCGATGCGCTCGATGTCTGCGCCGATCTGCCCGACACGGTCTTTGCCGATGTCGCGCTGCGCCGCCGCAGGCGCAACATCGCGCGGGCGATCTTCGACACGCTGTGGGCCGACCTGTCAGGCCGCATCGAGACCATGCCGGTGACCGAAATCCAGTCGCTGCTCGCGGATGCGCTGGCGCTCTATACGCCGCCCTTCACCGCGCCACCGCGCTCCGCCTCGATCCGGCGGGTCGCCGTGTTCGCCAGTGACGATCTCTATCAATGCAAGCTCTACCGCGCAGACCAGAAGATCGACCAGCTGCGCGCCGCAGGATACGAGGCCGACCTGTTCCTGCAGGATCTGGACCTTGACCGCCTGCGGGGTCGTCTCGATCTTTACGACGCGATCATCTTCATGCGCACGCCGGGCTTTCCGGCGATCGTGGATCTGATCGTCGATGCCGCCCAGCAAGGCGTCGTGACCTTCTACGATTGCGACGACCTGATTTTCGACGCCGGTCTCTTTCCCCCGCCGCTGTCGACCTATGCGGGCGGCATCAGCGCGGCCGAACATGCCGCGATCGCCTGTGGCGTCCCCCTGTTCCGCCACGCGATGAGCCTGTGCGACCATGCCATCGCCTCGACGCCGACGCTCCGCGACGAGATGGCCACGATCGTGCGCAGCGGTCGGGCGTTCCTGCATCGCAACGCGCTGGGCGCGGCCCATCTGCGGGTGATCGACCGCGAGGAGGGGCGACGCGCCGAACCACCGGGCGAGAAACTGGTGATCCAGTTCGGATCGGGCACCAGGGCCCACAAGGCCGAGTTCGCCGAGATCCTCGAACCGGCGCTGGCCGAGGTGCTGGCGTTGCGCCCCGGCAAGGTCGAGATCCGCATCATCGGGGACGTGCCCGCCTTCGGTCACCTCGATCCGTCCCATCCCGACGTGCATGTCATGCACCCGATCTGGGATTTCGACAGCTATTGCGCGGCCGTGGCGCAGGCCGACATCAACCTGTCGGTCCTCGCGCCCTCGCTTCTGACCGACGCCAAGAGCGAGATCAAATGGATGGAGGCGGCGATGTTCGCCATCCCGTCCGTCGTCAGCCCCACGGCCACGCACCGCGACGTGGTCGAGGACGGCGTGACCGGGATGCTTGCCGCCGATACCGCCGGGTTCGTGTCCGCGATCCTGTCGCTGGTCGATGACCCCTCCCTGCGCCAGCGTATCGGAGAGGCCGCGCGCCAGCGGGTTCTGCGCGACTACGCCCTGCCGGCGATGGCCGCCAGCTGGACCGGCATCTTCGATACCGTCCGGCCTGCCGCGGCCCGATCGAAGGCCCGGTTGCTGATCGTCAACGTCTTCTACCCGCCGCAGGATATCGGCGGGGCCACACGGGTCGTTCAGGACAATGTCGCCGATCTGCTGCGCCTTTACGGGGACCACTACGAGATCGATGTCATCGCCACGCTGGAGGGCGGCACCCGGCCGCATCACGTCGACTGCTACGCGCGTGACGGGGTGCGCGTCTGGACGATCACGGCCCGCGACGCCATCGACACCATGCAGGTCAGTGACCACCGCATGGCCGACGTCTTCGACCGGTTGCTGACACGCATCGCCCCCGATCTCGTGCATGTCCACTGTATCCAGCGATTGACCGCCTCCGTCGTCGACACGATGCGGCGGCGCCACGTGCCTTATGTCGTCACCTTGCACGACGGATGGTGGATTTCGCCGCACCAGTTCATCGTGGCCCGCGATGGCAGGCCCGAAACCTATGACTACCGACCCGAGGCCGCGGCGCTCCTGCCCGAACGGGCCCGCATCACGCAACGTGCGCTCGAAGGGGCGGCCGCGGTGCTTGCCGTGTCCGAGGCCTTTGCCGAGGTCCACCGCAAGGCGGGGCTCGAGACCGTCGAGGTTGTCGAGAACGGCGTGTCGACCCTGCCCGAGCGCAGGCTGCATCCCGGCCCCGAGGGACGGGTGCGCCTTGGCCTCATCGGCGGAATGTCGCGGCACAAGGGATATGCGCTGTTGCGTGCCGCGCTCTATGCGCGGCGCTTTGAAAACCTCGATCTGGTCGTCGCGGATCATGGAATGGCGACGGGCCGGACCCGGGAGGAGGTGTGGAACGGCACCCCTGTCCTGTTCCTGCCGCGCACGCCCCTGTCCGAGGTGGGCACGGTTTATGGCCGGATCGACGTCCTGCTCGCCCCGTCCGTCTGGCCCGAAAGCTATGGCCTGGTGACGCGCGAGGCGCTGGCGCTGGGCCTCTGGGTGGTGGCCTCGGATCGTGGCGCCGTCGGGCAGGATGTCGTCGAGGGCGAGAACGGCTTTGTCGTCGACGTGTCCGACCATCACGCGCTGGTCGATGTGCTGGGCAGGATCGACGCCGACCCCGAGCGTTACCGCGCGCCCCCGGCGCACAGGCCGACCCTGCGCCGGGCGACAGAGCAGGCGCAGGCACTGCACGAGGTCTATCAGCGCATCCTCGCGCCATCGGGGGCAGGACCCGGCGAGGGCGCCTGCCCTGCCTGATCGCCCCTGCGCCCCGCGGTGCCGCGTTCAGAGCAGGAAATCCGCCGCCGCCACGTCGCCCGCGGCCACGCCCTCCAGCAGGATGGTGCCCTCAGGTGTCGTGACCAAAGTGCCGCCCGCCACCGAGGTGATCGCCAAAGCGCCGAAACCGGTGCCGAGCGCCGTGAGGTCGATCAACTCTCCGTTCGGGTCGAAATCGCGGATCACGTCGTCGCCGAAATCCGGGCCGAAGACGAAGGTGTCCACGCCCCCCGAGCCGAAGATCGTGTCGTTGCCCGTGCCGCCGTCGATCAGGTCGTCCCCCTCGCCGGAAAAGATACGGTCGTTGTCCGCGCCGCCCAGCAGCGTATCGGCACCGTCGCCGCCGAAGAGGTTGTCCTGACCGTCGCCCCCATCCAGCAGGTCGTCGCCATCGTTGCCGTCGAGCCGGTCGTTGCCGTCATCGCCGTAAACCGTGTCATTGCCGATGCCGCCGATCAGGGTGTCGCCGCGGTCTCCGCCGTAGAGCAGGTCGTCATCCGCGCCGCCACGGATCAGGTCGAACCCGTCGCCACCGTTAATCGTGTCGTTGCCCGATTGGCCCACCAGCAGATCCTGCCCGCCTTCGCCCCAGATCTGGTCGTCCTGGTTCCCGCCGAAGATCGTGTCGGCGAAACTGCCGCCATAGAGGCTGTCGAAGCCGAAGTTGCCGTAGATGATGTCGAAGCCTGCGCCACCGTGGATCGTGTCGCCGTTCAGGTTCCCGCGCAGCTCGTCATCGCCGTCACCGCCGTGGAGCAGGTCGAGGCCACGGCCCCCCAGCAGCGTATCGTTGCCGTCTTCGCCCAGCAGCGTGTCGTTGCCCTCGCCGCCCTCAAGATGGTCGGCATCCGACAGGCCGACGACATACCGGTTCGCGCCCTCCGACAGGTCGAAGCCGAGCGGGCTTCGGTTCGGCGTCGCGACGACCGCGGCGATGACCTGCGCCGGTGTCAGCGTCATGCCCTGCAGGGTCTGGATGATCAGCGTCTCGCCCCGCCATGTCACGATGGCGCCCTGGGCGGTGGCCTGCACCGAGAGCTGCGATGGATCATGGAGGAACGGCCAGTCCGACAGGTCGAGCCTGTCCCGGCCCGGATCGAAATCGGTGATGGTGTCGACATTCCCGTCGGCGCTCAGCACGAAGATGTCGCGCCCGCCGCCACCGGCCAGCGTATCCTGCCCGTGGCCGTCGATGATGATGTCGTCGCCCAAGCCCCCCTCCAGAAGATCGTGACCGTCGCTGCCCATCACGATGTCGTCCAGCGCCGTGCCCGTCACATGCCCGCCACCGCCGGGTGCGATGACCGTCGAGCCGTTCCGGCCGGTGTCGAGCGCAAGTTCGGTCAAGCCCCCGGAAATCTCGGAGGCCACGAAGATGTGCAGGCTGTCGGCCCTCTGGACGGCGGCGATGGCCGAGATGTTTTCCAGCCCGGTGGCATGGGTGTCGGCGAGCACATGCAGCAGTTGCAGCCGACCATCCGGCAGCATCACGAACACGGTCAGCCCGTCATCGCCGCCCGCCGCGATCACGTAGGTAAAGCCGTTCGCCTCGATCACGTCGAGGCTCTGGATGGTGCCGAAACGGGTGTGAAACGTGTCGATCACGTGATCCCTGGGGACAAGCAGGCCACCGGGCAAAAGCTCCATCACCGTGATCGCGCCGGACAGGCCGATGCCGTCCCCCGGCGCCGACCCGACAAGCACGAAACACCGCCCCCCGACCGTCGCGGTTCCAAGGGCGGTCGGCGTCATGATCCCGATCCCTTCGGCGCTGCCGAGATTGCCGCTCGTCACGAGGTGGTCCGGGTCGATCCGGTAGGCCGTTACCCCATGCGCGGCGGCGCAGGCGCCGATCAGGTAATCGACCCCGCCCACCCTCAGGGTCTCGAGGGCGAAGATGGTCTGCGCATAGCCCGCCTGCGTGCCACCGGACGAAAAGGCCTGCATCAGCGTGTCGGCCGTCTGCATCGCGTAGGCCCGGATCGTGCCTGCCCCGCCATCGGCGACGAACAGCGTGTCGCCGCCCCACTGGTCGATATCGAGCACCGCCGATCCCGTGCTTCCCGACAGCCCGGTGATGTCGCTGATGCCGCCGATCCTGCCGTCCTCGGCTATGGCATAGGAGGTAAGGCAGCCGTCGGCGTCGCCGGCCACGACCAGCCGCAGACCCTCGGGGGTGGCAAGCATGCTCATCTCGCCCATCACGTTGGCCGAGAGCGCGGCCCCGAAATGGGCGAAATCGACCAGCTCCAACATCCCCGAGGCATCCGGCGCATAGGCCGCGACGCCGCCGTTCGGCCCCGACGTGGTGTAGAGCGTCGCGCCAAGCGCAGTCTCGTGGATCGCGATATCGGTGATGCCGTGATCCAGCAGAGCCTGCTGTGACAGGGTCTGCCCGATCACGCTCAGCTGTGTCATTGCGGCCTCCATCGCGAACATGCCGCGATGCAAGGTGGCCGGTCCGCCGGGTGGCGGTGGGGTCGGAATATGGTTCTGGCGGGACGTTCCGTCCGAATTGCCGCGATCTGGTTAACCCTGAACGCTGCCCTGGGTTGTGCCGCGCCTAGCGCATGTTTTGCTTGTGCACCTCGATCGCCTCTTCAAGGTCTTCGTAATAGGCGAGTTTTCCGTGTTCGAGGATCAGGGCCGCGTCGCAGAATTCCTTCAACTCGTTCAGGTTGTGGTTCACCATGATCGCGTCCGAGGTCGACACGCGCTCGCGGAACAGGGCCGCGCTGCGGGCACGGAACGCCGCGTCGCCTGCGGCCGTGACCTCGTCGATCAGGTAGGTGTCGAACTTGATCCCCATCGACAGGCCGAAGTTCAGACGTGCCTTCATGCCCGAGGAATAGGTGCGGACCGGCATGTGGAAATGCGCGCCCAACTGGGCGAAATCCCGGACGAAGGCGACGAACTCCTCGGTTTCGACCCCGTAAAGCCGCGCCAGAAACCGCGCGTTCTGCGCCCCGGTCATCTGGGTGTGAACAGATCCCGTCTGGCCGATCGGCCACGAGATCGTGCCATCGCTTATCACCCGCCCCGAGTCGGGCCGCATGTTGCCGGCGATGATCGACATCAGGGTCGACTTGCCCGCCCCGTTGCGCCCCAGAAGCGCGAGCGAGCGGCCGGTTTCCACCGTGAGCGTCAGGTTGTCGATGACGACCTTGCGGTGCCCGTTGACCTCGAAGCTCTTGCACAGGTTCTCGAAGCGGATCATCGCCCCGTCGTCCTACTGCCTGTCGCGGATGCTGTAGTAGATCAGCGCCATGATCGCCCATCCCAGTGACAGGAAAAGCAACGCGAAGGCCATGATCGTCTCGCGGCGCGGGTATTGCGCGCTCTCCGGCAGGGTCGGCTGGATGTAGACGGCCAGGTAGCGGCTTTGGCGGGCCGCATTCGTGCGTGCCACGTCCAGCGCCGTCAGGGCCGCCCGATAGCTTTGCTCGGCGAATTCGCGGTCGACCACCAGCCCCTCGAACTGCGCCATGAGCGTGGGATAATCCTGCCCCTCGGTGCCGATGTCCTCGGTCGCGAAGTTCAGGCGTTCCAGCCGGATCCGGTCGCGGATCACGTCGATCCGGCGCTGGGCCTGGATCAGCCGCGGATCATTGGTGTTGCTGCTGTTCTCGGACAGCAGGTCGAACTCGATCAGGGCCTCGGCCAACTGCTGCTGGAGGTTGTTGAGCACACCCGTGCGCCCCTGCAGGTCGCTTTCGGGATCGACGATCAGCGTTTCCGTCCTGAACTGGGTCATGGCCTCGCGCGCGGAGCGCAGCCGCGCGATCGAGGCCTCGAGATCGAGCTCGGCATAACGGATCGAATCTGCCCGGGCCTGCTCGTTCAACTCGTTGATCAGGGTCTGGCTTTCCTCGACGATGGCGCGCGCGATGTCCTGCGCCATCTGCGGCTCGAAGGCGAGAACCGTGAGATCTATCAGGCCGTTGCTCTGCGTGTAGGAGACGCGGACGACGCTCTGCCAATGGCCGATCATGTCCTCGAAGGTCGCGTCGGGCTCCAGCGCGAAATAGGGGTCGAGGTCATGGGGCGCGGAGTAATGCGCGACAAGGTCGATCCGATCGCGCATCCGCTGAACGAGTTCAGCGCTCGTGATGAATTCGAAGAGAATGTCGCCATCCGTGCTCGCGTTGCCGCCCGCGAACTGGCTCAACCCGCCCAGCAGGTCCGTCGCCGAGCCCGACTCCTCGGTCCGGACGGTAAAGCCCACCGTCGAGGCGTATTGGTCCTGCGCGAAGGTGTAGAGGTAGTAGACGATGACGAACAACGGCAGGATGACGATCGCCAGGTAGGACAGGATCAGCCCGTAATGCCGGCGCCGCATGCGGGCCGGGCGGGCCACCGGCTTGAACTTGATGTCGCCACGGTCCTTGCCGCCTTTGCCCTTGCCTTGCGGCGCGTTGGCGCCCCTGTCGGGCGCCGGCGCGGGCTGTTCCGCCCGTGCCTGCGGGTCGGGCGCCACGGCCGCCGCCGCGCCCGGCGTGGCCGCCTTGTCCGGAGCGGGCCCCGTCGCTTGCTTCTGAGGTCCTGCTGTCTCGGCCAATGCTCGTCCGCTGCCCTTGGTGTTTGAACTCCCGGGGTCCGTCATACATAGTCCAAAGTGGCAACGCCAGACACTTGGAGCAGGGCCCTGACCCTTCACAATCCAGACATTCCCGGCAGCGAGCCGCGTCTTGCGCAAAAGCGCCGCTCGTTTCCGGCGCTGCGCTCGATCATCGCGCTGATGCTGCGCGAGATGTCCACGCGCTATGGCCGGACACCGGGCGGCTATGTCTGGGCCGTGGTCGAACCCGTGGGCGCCTTGATCGTGATGTCGATCATGTTCTCGATCCTGTTGCGGTCCCCATCCCTCGGTAACTCGTTCATCCTGTTCTACGCCTCGGGCTACCTGCCTTACACGATCTACGCCAACATCGCGGGACAGGTTCAGTCGTCCATCCAGTTCTCCAAGCCGCTGCTGCAATACCCGGCCGTGTCCTGGATCGACGCGATCCTGGCGCGGTTCACGCTCAACCTGCTGACCAGCATCACGGTGTTCTGCATCGTTTTCTTCGGCATCCTTCAATTCACCTCGGCCACCGCAACCCTGTCGCTCGGCCCCATCGTGGCCGCGGTCGCCCTCGCCAGCCTGCTTGGTCTCGGCATCGGCACGCTCAACTGCCTGCTGGCGGGCCTGTTCTCGGCGTGGTCGAATATCTGGGGGATCATGACCCGCCCCCTGTTTCTGATTGCCGGCATCTTCTTCATCTACGAGGACATGCCGTCCACGTTGCAGGACATCTTGTGGTATACCCCGTGGATCCACATCACGGGCCTTGCCCGGACCGGGATCTTTCCGACCTACAACCCGACCTACATCACCCTCGAACTGGTGCTGATCTGGGCGCTTGTCCCGCTGTTTCTCGGGCTTTTGTTGCTGCGACGGTTCTACAAGGACATCCTGAACCGCTGATCCCGTGTCATGCGCGGTGATAGGGCCCGCCGGCAAGGATCTGTGTCGCGCGATACATCTGTTCGGCCAGCATCACGCGCACCAGCATGTGCGGCCAGACCATCCGCCCGAACGAGATCGCCAGCGCGGCCTCGGCCCTGAAGGGCGGATCGAGCCCGTCGGCACCCCCGATGCAGATCGCCAGGTCACCCCGTCCCGCGTCGCGCGCCGCGGCCAGCCTGTCGGCGAAGTCGGGCGAGGTCATCTGCACCCCGCGCTCGTCCAGCACCCACAGCGTTGCGCCGCGTGGCACGGCCCGGCGGATCAGCTCGGCCTCGGTCGTCATTCCGCCGCCCTTGCGGTCCTCGACCTCGGCCACCTCCCCGAGCGTCAGGCCCAGCGCACGTCCGCTGCGGTCGAACCGCGCCAGGTAATCGTCGACAAGGTCTTTTTCCGGGCCGCCGCGCAGGCGCCCGACAGCGCAGAGATGGACGCGCATGACCTGCGGTTACTGCGACGCGGCGGTCGCCGGCATCCACATCTTCTCGAGCTGGTAGAACTCCCGCACCTCGGGGCGGAAGATGTGCACGATCACGTCGCCGGTGTCGATCAGCACCCAGTCGCCGGTCTCCTTGCCTTCGATCTTGGCGGTCAGGCGAAAGCTGTCCTTCAGGCGCTCGACCAGCTTTTCCGACATGGCCGCGACCTGTCGCGAGGAGCGGCCCGAGGCGATCACCATGTAATCGGCGATCGTCGACTTGCCGCGCAGGTCGATCTGCACGACGTCTTCGGCCTTGTCATCGTCGAGGGATGTCAGGATGCGCTCGAGCAACGCTTCGCTGGTCAGCGCATCGGGTCGGGCCGCATGGTTGCTGGCCCCTCGGGCAGTGGTCTCGGCCACCGCGTGGGTCTGTCCGGTCAGGACGAGGTCCTCCTTCATCTTCACACCGGGAATTCCCCGGTGCCTACAGAGTAAAATGTAGCATCGGATCGGTGCGATCTCAATGAGGGCATGGCTTTACCTGTGGCGGTTTCGGGCCAGCAGCCTCTGTTACGATCACGCCGACCAAATCTTGAGGCAAGTCTCCGTATACGCCAATTCTTGCCAATAATAGCCATATGTTGGGGATAAACCGCTACATTGCCCCATATACTGCGGTCATTGCTTGACTCGGTCGGTCGTGGTCCGGACACTCAACCCCCAGAATCGTCTGCAGATCGAAAGGCAGGCCCGTGCGTTTCAACCGCCTCCGGCTCAACGGCTTCAAAAGCTTCGTCGACCCGACCGACCTTGTGATCCAGGACGGTCTGACCGGCGTGGTGGGGCCCAACGGCTGCGGCAAGTCCAACCTGCTCGAGGCGCTGCGCTGGGTGATGGGCGAGAATCGGCCGACCGCGATGCGCGGCGGCGGGATGGAGGACGTGATCTTTGCCGGCGCCGCCACGCGCGGCGCGCGCAACTTCGCCGAGGTCGTGCTGCAACTCGACAATTCCCAGCGCCTCGCGCCCGCGGGCTTCAACGACGAGGATACGCTCGACATCACCCGCCGCATCACCCGCGACGCGGGCAGCGCTTACAAGCTCAACGGCAAGGACGTGCGCGCGCGCGACGTGCAGATGCTGTTTGCCGATGCCTCGACCGGGGCGCATTCCCCCGCGCTGGTCCGGCAGGGGCAAATCTCGGAACTGATCAACGCCAAGCCCAAGGCGCGTCGCCGCGTGCTGGAAGAGGCCGCGGGCATCTCGGGCCTCTACCAGCGCCGCCACGAGGCTGAACTGAAGCTGAAGGGCGCGGAAACCAACCTCGCCCGCGTCGACGACGTTCTGGAACAGCTCGCCTCGCAGCTCGCCTCGCTCGCCCGTCAGGCGCGGCAGGCGCAGCGCTACCGCGAGATCGGGGCCGAGCTGCGGCAGGCCGAGGGGCTGCTCCTCTATCTCCGCTGGCGCGACGCGCAGGAGGGGGAGAGCCGCGCCGAGGCCGTTTTGCGCGACGCGCTGACCGGGGCCGCGCGGGCCGAAACCGCCGCGCGAGAGGCCGCCGCCGCGCGCGAAGCCGCCGAGGGGCGCCTGCCACCCCTGCGCGAGGAAGAGGCGATCGCGGGCGCGATCCTGCAACGCCTCGTGCTGGAACGCGACAGCCTCGACGGCGACATCGCCCGCGCCCGCGACGCGGTGACGACGCTGGAGGGCCGCCTCGACCAGCTGACCCGCGACATCGACCGCGAGGGCGCACTGAACGCCGACGCGGGCGACAGCATCGCCGCGCTGGAGGAGGAACGCCTCGGCCTGCAGGCCGAAAGCGAAGGCCATGACGACGCGCTCGACGCCACGCTGGCCGCCGCCGAGGAGGCCTCCGAGGTGCTCCGCACCCGTGAGCAGGATCTGAGCGACGCCACCGAAGAGGCCGCCCGCCTTGCCGCGCGCCACCAATCCGCCGAGCGCCGCGTGGCCGAGGCCGAAAAGGCCCGCGCCCGCCACGCCAGTGAGGCCCAGACCGCCACCCGCGCCGCCGAAGAGGCGACCGCGCGCCTGGCCGGTGTGGTGCGCGAGCACGAGGCCGCGGGCGACGCGCTCGAGGCCGCGCGCGATCTGGCCGCCCGTGCCGAGGACACGCTCGCCGAGACCGAGGCCGCCCGCGCCGAGGCGCAAGCGACCGAAACCGAGGCCCGCAGCGCCCGTGCCGATGCCGAAGGCCGCGCCGGCACGCTCGAGGCCGAGGCCACCGCGCTGACCCGCCTGCTCGACCGCGAGCGGGGCGAAGGCGACCAGATCCTCGACCGGATCACCGTGTCGTCGGGCTTCGAGGCGGCGCTGGGCGCGGCCCTCTCCGATGACCTCAAGGCGGGCGAGGCAGGCCAGCCCGGCGCGACCGGCTGGACCGGCCTGTCGGCCTATGACACCGCCGCGCCGCTGCCCGCAGGCGCGCGCCCGATCACCGAGGTGGCGCAGGGCCCCGCGCTTCTGGCGCGGCGGCTCTCGCAGATCGGCCTTGTCGACCGGGCCGAGGGCGCGCGGCTTCAGCCGCTGTTGCAGCCCGGCCAGCGCCTCGTCAGCCGCGAGGGCGACCTGTGGCGCTGGGACGGCTATGCCGTCGCCGCCGCCGATGCCGTCTCGACCGCCGCGCGGCGGCTGGAACAGGTGAACCGCCTGGCCGAACTGCGCGCCGAGGCCGATCAGGCCGCCAGCACCGCCGCCGAGGCGCGCGCCGCGCATGAGCGTCTGGCCGAGCGGCTGGCCGCATTGACCGAGGCCGACAAGGCCGCCCGCGCCGCCCGTCGCGACGCCGACGCGCGGCTGGCCGACGCGTCCCGCGCGCAATCGCGGGCCGAGGCCGAACGCAGCGTTCTGGAGGGTCGGCTGGAGACGCTTCAGGCCGCCGCCAAGCGCCACGCCGACGAGGCCAAGGCCGCCGAGACCGAGCTTGCCCGCGCCGAGGGTGCGAAGGCCGAACTGGAAGATCTCGACGCCAGCCGCGCCCGGCTGGAAGACATCCGCACCACGGTCGAGGCCGCGCGGATGACAATGCTCGCCCGCCGCACCGCCCATGACGAGCTGAAGCGCGAGGGCGAGCGGCGCGAGGCCCGAATCCGCCAGATAGGCTCTGACATCGCGGGTTGGCAGAAGCGTCTGGACAGCGCCAGCACCCGGCTGGCCGAGTTGCAGGCGCGCCATGCAGAGACCGAGGCGAAACTGGCCGAGGCGCGCGGCAAGCCCGACGAACTGACCGCCTCGCGCGCGGGGCTGGCCGAAAAGATCACCGGTGCCGAGGCGCGCAAGGCCGCCTCGGCCGATGCGCTGTCGAGTGCCGAGGGCGCCTTGCGTGTCGCCGTTACCGCCGAGCGGGATGCCGAACGCGCCGCCTCCGAGGCGCGCGAGGGCCGCGCCGCCGCCGAAGCCCGCCGCGATGCCGCCCGCGAAAGCGTGGAGGCCGCCGCCGCCCGCATCGAGGAAGAGATGGAGACGACGCCCGAGGCGCTGCGCGACGGCCTCGGCGACCTGCCCGACCCGATGCCGCCCTCCGACCGGATCGAGGCCGATGTCCACCGCCTGCGGCGTCAGCGCGACGCGCTGGGTGCCGTGAACCTGCGCGCCGAGGAAGACGCCCGCGAGGTGCAGGAGGAACATGACACGCTGGCGACCGAAAAGGCCGATCTCGAGGCCGCCATTGCCAAGCTGCGCACCGGCATCGCCAGCCTGAACCGAGAGGGGCGCGAGCGCCTGCTCAAGGCCTTCGACGAGGTGAACGCGAATTTCACCAAGCTCTTCACCCATCTCTTCGGCGGCGGCGAGGCGCGGCTGGTGCTGGTCGAAAGCGACGACCCGCTCGAGGCTGGTCTGGAAATCCTCTGCCAGCCGCCCGGCAAGAAGCTCAGCACGTTGTCGCTCCTGTCGGGCGGGGAACAGACGCTGACGGCGCTGGCGCTGATCTTCGCGGTCTTCCTCGCCAACCCTGCACCCATCTGCGTGCTCGACGAGGTCGACGCGCCCCTCGATGACGCGAACGTCACGCGCTTCTGCGACCTGCTCGACGAGATGACCCGCCAGACCGAAACGCGCTTTCTGATCATCACGCACCACGCCGTGACCATGGCGCGGATGGACCGGCTGTTCGGTGTGACGATGGCCGAACAGGGCGTCTCGCAGCTCGTGTCGGTCGACCTCAAGAAGGCCGAACAGATGGTCGCCTGAGCGGCCCGTTAACCTCTTCTTGACCACGTCCGACTAGCGTCCCTCCTGCCGCGACCCTTCGCGGTGACAGGAGGTGATGTGTTTGAAGGAACGGAACTTTCGAAGGTGGATGGTTCTGCTGTCGGCGGGAACGCTGGCGGTGGCGGTCATTCGCCTCCTGATCGGGCACTAGCCTGAAAAGGAAAGGCCCCACGAAGTAGCACCTTCGTGGGGCCAACTTTGGTGAGTCCTTGAAGGAAACACAACTTTCGTAGGTTCAGTTTATACCCGAATTCCTACCGAAAAGTAAAGATCGGCATCCCTCACAGCGCGTTCAAAAGCGCCGGTGTCGGCCAGGCATCGGCGGGCAGGCCCAGCTCGCGCTGCACCTCGCGCACGGCGGCGCGGGTCCGCGCGCCGAGGATGCCCGTCGTGCCGCCCGTATCCATCCCGCGCGCCGTCAGCCGCCGCTGCAACTCCCGCATCTGGTCGCCCGACAGCCCCGGCTCGGGGTTGCGCGGATCGAACACCGGCGCCCCCTCCAGCCGCGTGGCGAAATAGGCGGCGGTCAGGACATAGGTGAAACTCTGGTTCCACTCGAAGAGCACGTTGAAATTCGGATAGGCGATGAAGGCCGGGCCGTTCCGCCCCTCGGGCAGGATGATCGAGGCCTGCGCATTCGACATCGGCAGGTTGCCGCCCGCCCGCGCCCGCACCCCGTCGCGTTCCCAGTCCGACACGCGCCGAGAGCTGTGGATGCCGGTCTCGTACCAGTCCAGATCGCCGGGGATCGTGACCTCGATCAGCCAGGGCTCGCGCGGGCGCCAGCCCAGCGAGGACAGGATGTTCGCCCCCGACATCAGCGCATCGGCGGGCGAGCGTTGCAGGTCCACGCGCCCGTCGCCGTCGCCGTCGATGGCATGATCCACGATATCCTTGGGCAACATCTGCACCATGCCGATCTCACCCGCCCAGGCGCCTTGCGTGTTCACCGGGTCGAACGCGCCCTGCGTGAACAGTTCCAGCGCCGCAAAGACCTGCGGCCTGAAGATCTCGGGGCGGCGGCAGTCATGGGCCAGCGTCACCAGCGCGTCGAGCGTGTTGTAATCGCCCTGGAACGCGCCGTAATCCGTTTCGAAGGCCCAGAACGACAGGAGAATTCCGCGCGACACACCGAAACGGCGCTCGATCTCGTCAAAGGTCGCGCGGTGCCGCTCGGCATTGCGCCGCCCGCTGTCAAGCCGCCCCTGCGAGATCAGCCGACGCGAGAACTCGGTGAAGGGCACGGTGAAGATGCCCTGCCGCCGGTCGGCGTCGACCGCCCGTTGCAGGTAGCTCGCGTGGCGGAAGAAGCCGTCGATCGCCTGCTCGCTGTAGCCGCGCTGCGCGGCCTCGGCCCGCAGCCCTTGCACGAACTGGCCGAAATCGCCGCCGCATTGCTGGGCGCTGGCCACCCCGCTGGAGATCCCGAGCGACAAAAGCCCGGCGGTCAGGAAACGCATCATCTGGAAATACCCTGTCGGTTCACGAATTTCCGGCAGAGTAACAAGGCTGCGCGATCCCGCAAGGCCCGGCTCACGCGGCCTTCAGACGCTCGCGTCCATGCGGTTCCGTCCAGTCGATCACCGGGTTGATGGGCACGATCCGGTGCGGATTGATGGTCTCGTGGCTGTAGTGATAGTGGCGCACGATGTGGTCGAAATCGACCGTCCCGGCCACGCCCGGCCATTGATACAGCTCGCGCGCATAGGCCCAGAGGTTGGGGTAGTCGATCAGCCGCCGCCGGTTGCACTTGAAATGCAGGTGATAGACCGCGTCGAAGCGCACCAGCGTTGTGAAAAGCCGCCAGTCGGCCTCGGTGATGCGGTCGCCCGCAAGATAGCGGTTTTCCGAGAGGATCCCCTCGACCCAGTCCAGCGCATCGAACAGCGCGTGGACCGCCGTGTCATAGGCCGCCTGCGTGGTGGCAAAGCCGGACTTGTAGACGCCGTTGTTCACCTCGTCATAGACGCGGGCGTTGATCGCGTCGATCCGGGGGCGCAGGGCCTCGGGGTAGTAGTCATCGGTGTTGCCGGTGATCCCGTCGAAAGCCCGGTTGAACATGCGGATGATTTCCGAGGATTCGTTGGAGACGATGGTCTCGCGGTGCTTGTCCCACAGGATCGGCACGGTCACGCGCGTCGTGGCACCGGGCTGCGCCTTGAGGTAGAGATCGCGGGCGAAGGGCAGACCATGGAGCCGGTCGCCGGTGGCGCCGACAAACCCGGTGTCGAAGGTCCAGCCCTCGCCAAGCATGTCGGGATGCACGACCGACACATCGATGTGATCCTCGAGCCCCTTCAGCGCACGGAAGATCATGGTTCGGTTCGCCCAGGGGCAGGCATGGCTGACATAAAGGTGGTAGCGGCCCGTTTCCGCCTTGAACCCGCCCTCGCCGGTTGGCCCAGCGCTGCCGTCGGCGGTGATCCAGTTGCGGAACTGCGACTCGGCCCGCTGGAAGGCGCCGTCCGACATTTCGTCGGGTTCGTACCAGCGGTCGTGCCATTCGCCGTCGATCAACAGGCCCATGTCGAGTCCTCCTTCATTGCCAGCCCTGACGTAGGCCGCATCCGGCCGCGGCAAAACCGCGACAGGTGCAGGGCCGCCCCCGCATCGCTGCACATGTCAGCCGACGACACCCCTGTGCCGCGCGCGAAACGCCTCGGCCTTGGCGCGGTTGCCGCAGCGCGCCATCGCGCACCAGCGCCGCCCGCGTCCCCGTCCGTGATCGAGGAACAGATGCGTGCAGCGGCGACATTCGCGCAACCGGTCGAGGTCGGGTCGCTGCAAGAGGTCATGCAGGGCCAGCACGATATGGTCCTGTAGCCCGCCAAGCGGGCCGGGCGTGATCGTCACGCCACGCCGATGAAAGGCAAAGCTGGCGTCCTGCAGCGTCGCCTTGATCGCCGTCTCAAGCATCAACGCGTCCTCGCGTCCCGGACGGCGGCTGGCCGCCATGGCCGACAGCACGGCATAGGCCGCTTCGCGCAGCGCGATCGCCTCGGCAAGCTGCCGGCCGCCCGGTATTGGCAGGCCGGGCGGGACCAGTCCGACCGCCCCCATCGCGTCCAGAAGCGCCGCACCATCGGCAAAGCTGTTGCCGGTGCGTGTCTTGCCGTCATCGGTGACGGTGTTCAGAAAGGCGAGTGCGGGATGTCCGGCCTCGGTCATGATGGGTCGTGCCTGTGCAAAGGGGGCGGGATGTCCACAACCGCTATCTTGCGCTTTTCCGGTGACGGCGTCCAGCAGACCTGTGGCCGTCACGTGACGTTTGCAATTGCAGCATATTCATTTCGTTGACTGAATCGCTCCATGCGCCATGCTTCTCCACAGGAAAGCCGGAAAGGTCCGATCCGATGTTGGAGTTTCTGCCAGACGACGTCCGCAAGGAACTCGCCGCCGCCCAGAAAACCGCGCGGCGCAAGCGGGCGACCCGTGTCGTCCATGTCGGCGACGAGGCCTATCCGATCCTCGAGATGACCGAGGACGGCTTTTCGGTCGAGGCCGACACCGCGCCCAGGCTGCGCGGTTTCATCGACATCTATGACGGCCCGCGGCACCTCTACCAGGCGCTGATCGTGGCGTCGGAACAGGCCGGCGACCTGATGCGCTACGAGTTCAAGCGCAACACCGCGGCCACGGGCAGCGCGCCGGTGGATTTCGAGCGGCCCGACGACAGGCCGGCGGGCCTGCTGCCCCCGGCCTGAGCGACGCGCAAATTTCCCGCACATGGGGCCAATGGCGCACGAATCGTCGGCCATGGCCTGTTTGCTGCGGATGAATTGCAACCCGACTGCGTCGGCGCCCGTCTATCCTTGCGACAGCGAATCCCGCCTTCGGAGGCCCTGCCATGATCGAAACCCCCTATCTCCTGTTCCTCGGCGACGCGCCCGACCAACTGGCCGCCAAGGTCGCCCAGGGCATCCGCGACTGGCGGCCCGACAATGCCGTGGGCCAGTTCCGGATGGAGGGCTGCCGCGCCGATGTGCGCCTGCCCGACATGGACCTGTCCGCGGCAAAGGACGCCGGGGCGCGGACGCTGGTGATCGGGGTCGCCAACCGCGGCGGCGTGATCTCGGCCGCGTGGAAAAAGGTGCTGGTGCAGGCGCTGGAAGAGGGGTTCGACCTTGCCTCCGGTCTGCACAACCTGCTGCGCGACGAGGAGGACCTGGCCGCGGTCGCCCGCGCCTGTGGTCGGCAGTTGCACGACGTGCGGGTGCCAAGCGTGAAATATCCCATCGCCAATGGCGTGAAACGATCGGGCAGGCGCTGCCTTGCCGTGGGCACCGATTGCTCGGTCGGAAAGATGTACACCTCGCTCGCCGTCGACGCCGAGATGAAGGCGCGGGGCCTGAAATCCAGCTTCCGCGCCACCGGCCAGACCGGCATCCTGATCACGGGTGAGGGCGTGCCGCTGGATGCAGTGATCGCCGATTTCATGGCGGGCTCCGTCGAATGGCTGACGCCTGACAACGACGCCGATCACTGGGACCACATCGAGGGGCAGGGCAGCCTGTTCCACGTCTCCTATTCCGGGGTGACCATGGCGCTGATCCACGGCGGCCAGCCCGATGCGCTGATCCTCAGCCACGAACCGACCCGCGCGCACATGCGCGGTCTGCCGGGCTACGAGCTGCCCAGTCTCGAGGCGCTGCGCGACATGGCCCTGCCGCTGGCGCGGATCGCGAACCCGGCCTGCGAGGTCGTGGGGATCTCGATCAACACCGCCGCCATGGGCGAGGACGAGGCGCTGAGCTACCTCGAAGCCACGGAAAAGCGCATGGGCCTGCCCACCGTCGATCCGTTCCGGCAGGGTGCCGCGCGGCTGGCCGACGCGCTGGAGGCGATGTGACGCCCGGCCGACCAACGCCTGTGCTGCTGCCCCTGTCGGAGCCTCCGGCGGGAGTTGTATTTGCCAAGATGAAGGGGAGACCAGCGTGCTGACCGTGACGGCGGACACCTTCCGGCTGGCCGAGGCCTTCACCATTTCGCGCGGGTCGCGGACCGAGGCCAGGGTGCTGACCGTCCGCGTGATGCGCGACGGGGTCACGGGGCGGGGCGAATGCGTGCCCTACGCGCGCTACGGCGAGACCCTGGAGAGCGTGACCGCCCAGATCGAGGGCTTGCCCGATGGCATCACGCGGCAGGAGTTGCAGGAGGCGCTGCCCGCGGGGGCCGCCCGCAACGCCGTCGATTGCGCGCTGTGGGATTGGGAAGCGAAGCGCGCGGGCACCCGTGCCTGGGGCCTTGCCGGGCTGCCCGCGCCCGCCCCGGTGGTGACGGCCTACACGCTCTCGCTCGACACGCCCGAGCGGATGCAGGCCGCCGCCGCCCGCCATGCGCATCGCCCGCTTCTCAAGATCAAGCTCGGCACGCCCGACGACATGCCGCGCCTCGAGGCCGTGCGCACGGGCGCGCCCGAGGCACGCATCATCGTGGACGCGAACGAGGGCTGGACCGCCGAGGTCTATTCCGATCTCGCCCCGCACCTGCTGCGGCTGGGGGTGGAGATGGTCGAGCAACCCCTGCCTGCCGGTCAGGATGATCTTCTGCAAGAGATCGACCGCCCCCTGCCGGTCTGCGCCGACGAAAGCTGCCACGACCGCGCCAGCCTGCCGGGCCTCGCGGGCAAATATGACATGGTCAACATCAAGCTCGACAAGACCGGCGGCCTGACCGAGGCACTGGCGCTCAAGGCGCAGGCCGAGGCCGAGGGTTACGGCATCATGGTCGGCTGCATGGTCGGCAGTTCGCTGGCGATGGCGCCCGCCGTCCTGCTGGCGCAGGGCGCGGCGATCGTGGACCTTGACGGGCCGCTCCTGCTGGCCGAAGACCGGGACACACCGCTGGTCTTCAAAGGGTCGGTGCTGCACCCGCCGCCCTCTACGCTCTGGGGCTGAAAACCGGGTGTTTGCGCAGCTTCCGGGTCGCACGTGGGCGGGTGACGCGGCTAACGGTCATGGCGCCTTCGCAGCCAGAGACCGTCATGCCCGATACCCTCGCCCTCATCCTGTTCCTGCTGCCGCTGGCCTATAGCCCCGGACCGGGCAACATGGTCTTCGCCGCGAATGGCGCACGCTTCGGCCCGCGGGCGACGCTTCCGGCGTCGCTGGGGTATCACGCCGCCACATGGATCGTGACGCTTGGCATCGGCATCGGCCTGTTCGGCCTTGTGGGCAGTGCGCCGGGGCTCGCGCGCGCCATGCAGGTCGCCGGTGCGGCCTATGTCCTGTGGCTGGCGCTGTCCATCGCGCGCGCCGGGGTGCTGCGCGACACCGGGCCTGCGCGGCCCATGGGAGCCTGGGGCGGTGCGGTGCTCTTGTTGCTCAACCCCAAGGCCTACCTGATCATCGCCCTGATGTTCAGCCAGTTCCTGCCCACCGCGGCCGCGCCCCGTATCGACGCCGTTCTTTGGATCGCCACCGTCTTCACGCTCAACAACCTGATGGCCTTCACGGCGTGGACGGTGCTGGGCGACAGGCTGGCCCGCCTGTTCCGCGCCGACCGCTCTGCCCGGCGTCTCAACCTCGGGTTCGGGGGGATGCTGGCGGCGGTGGCGATCTGGATGCTGTTGGCCTGACGCGCCGCGCTTGACCTTGGGGCGGATCGGGCGGAAACAACACCCTGTCCAGCCTGAAGGAGCGCCGACCATGACCCGCACCGTCTACGTCAACGGAGAGTATTTGCCCGAGGATCAGGCCAAGGTCTCGATCTTCGACCGCGGCTTCCTCTTTGCCGACGGCGTCTACGAGGTGACGAGCGTTCTGGGTGGCAAGCTGATCGACTTCGCGGGCCACGCGAAACGCCTCCAGCGCTCGCTCGACGAGTTGCAGATGGCCAACCCCGTGACCGAGGACGAGCTGCTGGAGATCCACCGCGAGCTTGTCCGCGCCAACGACATCGACGAGGGGCTGATCTACCTCCAGATCACCCGCGGGGCCGCGGATCGCGATTTCGCTTACCCGGCGGCGGGCACGCAGCCGACCATCGTGCTGTTCACGCAGGCCAAGCCCGGCCTCGCAGACACGCCCGCCGCCAAGACGGGCATCAAGGTGATCTCGATCGAGGATCAGCGCTGGGGCCGCCGCGACATCAAGACGGTGCAGCTGCTCTACCCCTCCATGGGCAAGATGATGGCCAAGGCCGCGGGCGCCGATGACGCCTGGATGGTCGAGGATGGGCATGTGACCGAAGGCACCTCGAACAACGCCTATATCGTCAAGGGCAACACCATCGTGACCCGCCACCTCGGCACCGAGATCCTGCACGGGATCACCCGCGCCGCCGTGCTGCGTTTCGCGCGCGAGGCGCAGATGACGGTCGAGGAACGCCCCTTCACCGTCGAAGAAGCCAAGGCCGCGGACGAAGCCTTCATCACCTCCGCCTCCAGCTTCGTGATGCCGGTGGTCGAGATGGACGGGCAGGCGATCGGCACCGGCAAGCCGGGCCATGTGACCGCCCGCCTGCGCGAGATCTACCTCGACGAGATGCGCAAGGCGGCGGTCTGATCCGCCGCCCCGGTCACGCCGCCCGTCAGGGCGCGGTGGCCAGCTCCGGCAGGAACTCCGCCGTGATCGACGCATTGTCGGCCACGGTGATCCCCTGAAGCAGGACCAGGTCCTCGGTCGATCCGTCCCCGAAGGTCATCACCGCCAGCAAGCCATCGGGCGTGTCCACCTGCGACAGGGTCGGCTGGCCAAGGTCGAGAAGCGCCTGCGGCACCCGCAGCTCGACCGTGACCGGCTCGGCGGCCGGGTCGAGGTCGGTGATCACGGCGACCGGGTCGCCGAAGCTGTCGGCCACGGTGAAACTGTCCACCCCGAACCCGCCGGTCAGCACGCTGCCGCTGCCGCCGATCAGCGTATCCGCCCCGGCCCCGCCGTTCAGCGCGTTGAGCCCCTGCACGTCCTCGAGGAGATCGTCGCCCTCGCCGCCGTTCAGCGTGTCGTCGCCCGCGCCTCCCTCCAGCACATCATTGCTGGTGCCGTTGCCGCCGTTCAACAGGTCGTCGCCCGCGCCTCCCGACAGGAAGTCGGGCCCGACACCGCCCAGAAGCGTGTCGTTGCCGTCCTCGCCGAAGATCCTGTCATTGCCCGTTTCGCCAAGCAGAAGGTCATCGTCAGCGCCACCGAAAAGCACATCACTGTCATTGCCGCCGCGCAGGGTGTCGGCCCCGTCACCGCCGAAGATGAAATCTCCGTCCTCGCCGCCCTGAAGGCTGTCGTTGCCGGCTTCGCCCCTTGTGGTGTTGCGGCCGTCGCCCCCGTCGATGGTGTCGTCGCCCTCGCCACCCTCCAGGGTATCATTGCCGGTGCCCGCGGTGATCAGGTCGTCACCCGTGCCGCCCAACACCGAATTCGGGGCATTGCCTGCGTCGATCGTGTCGTTCCCGGCGCCGCCGTCGATCACGTCACTCCGCGGGCCGCCGGTCACGCTGTCGTCGCCCACGCCGCCAAACAGCGCGTTCTCGCCGTTGCCGCCGTCGATCACGTCATTGCCCGCATCGCCGAACAGGCTGTCGGACCCTGCGCCGCCCGTCAGCGTATCCGCCCCGGCGCCGCCGCGGCCGGTCACGTCGCCGGTGCCGCCCTGCAACTGGTCGGCGCCGGTGCCGAGGAAAAAGGCCGACTCTCCCGCGCCTGCCTGCGCCACGTCTGCGCCGCCGCCGCCGAAGACGGAGCTGTCGCCCGTTCCGTCGAGGATGACCGTGTCATCTCCGAACCCGAGGTCGATGCGAAAATCGCCATCATCCTCGACCCTCAGGATATCGTCACCCGCGAAGGTCGAGATGTCGGTCTGCGTGCCATTCGTCACGGTGATGTCGTCATCGCCCGATGTGCCGTTGAACGCATCGTCATTGGCCGGCGCGCCATCACCATCGTCACCGCCGTCGAGGAGAAATGCCAGCCCGAGGCCGATCAGGAGGAGGGGGAGGACCGTGAACATCGTTTCGCTTTCTCGTTACCTTGAACTGTGTCGTGGCTGCATCCCGGATGGGACAGGCCGGGGTCATGACGCGCCGACGCGCGATCAGATGGAGTTTTCGCGGATATTCACGATCCAACCCTCGAGCGTCGTGATCCCCTCGAGTTTCACGTAGACATCGCCGTTCACCAGGATCTCGACGCCGCTGCCATCGGCGGCCACCTGGCGTGTGACCTCGTAATCGGGGCCGTCGCGTGGGTCGCCGAAGGCTTCGGGCGTGATGGTCAGGAAGATGCGGTCGTTCTCGGCCGGATTGAAATCGGTGATCACCGCGGGGGTGTCGACGGTGCCGAACTCGCTCACGACGGTGAAATCGTCCTGCCCGGCGCCGCCGGTCATGGTGGAATTCAGGTCGCCCATCAGGTCGTCGTTGCCGACCCCGCCATCCAGCACCGCGCCGGGGTCGTCGTTCTGCAGGCTGCTCAGCGCATAGCCGTTCAGCGTGTCGTTCCCGCTGTAGCCGTAAACTGTGTCGCCGCGCCCGTCGCTTTCGATCAGGTCGTCGCCCGCGCCGCCGATCAGCAGGTCTTCCTCCATGGAATTGAAATCGCTGATCGTGTCGTTACCCGCACCGCCGAGCACGACATCGTCGCCGCGACCGCCCTCGATCAGGTCGTCGCCCAGGTCGCCCAGCAGCCTGTCGTCACCCTCGCCGCCGTCGAGCGTGTCGTTCCCGCTGCCGCCGTCGAGCGTGTCGTCGAACTGCGTGGCGCTCATCAGGTCATTGCCGCCCTGGCCATAGGCCTCGATCTCGCCGTCGATCCCTTCGACGGTATCGTTTCCGAAGCCGAGGAAGGCCAGCAGCGCGCCGTCGCTCATGACGACCTCGTCGTCGCCCGTGCCGCCATAGACCTCGGCAAAGCCGTTGGACAGCTCGGCCACATCGTCCCCTGCGCCAAGGCGCAGCAGGATCGGGCCGGTTTCGTCCGAGGTGATGGTATCGTTGCCGCCAAGCGCGTTGACCGTCGTCGCGCCGGTGTCGGCCATGTCGAGCATGTCATTGCCCGGCGTCAGGTCCAGTTCACCGCTTTCCGGCTCCGGGTCGTCGTCCGCGCCCGCATCGAGCAGAAAGGTCAGGCCGAGACCGACAAGCAGCAGCGGCAGTATCCCGAACAACATGACTCATCCCCGCCATCACGATCGACATCACCGGAACAGGTCCGGTGTCGCAACGCCGCCTGGCGCGTGGGATGACCGCTGCTCGTGATCCGGCATCTGCGAGCCGGTATCCTGTCTTGCCGAAGCAGGTGACGACCGAACGAACCTACCACCCGGCATCCCCCGTCCGGAGGCGCTTGGCGACAGGTTAACGGAGTCTTAACCGGCTTGGAAAGATGGTTTTTTGTAGGCGTGACAGGTATTTGTACAACGATGCCGACCCGAAAAGCGGATTGTTCCGGTTTCATGGACAGTGTTGCCCGGCCCCGCGGTTCAGCCGAAATCGCCCTGCGCGAACCACCCGCCCGAGACCGCGCCGCCATGGGCGTAGAACAGCCACAGCCGGTGCCCCTCGGTCGTCACGACGCGCCAGTAATCGCGCACGCCCGAGCGCCAGTTGGGATCGTCCAGCCACCATTCCGGCGCGATGCGCTCGGGGCCATGGGCGGCCCGCGTCTCGAAGGCGCGCCCGCGCCAGCGGAACGTGGCGGGGGGCGTGGGGTCGTCGGGCGCGGTGACGGGCTCGGGCCGGAACAGCGTCAGGGGGCGCGGCCGCGTCGGCGCGGGCCAGTCGCGGGCGGGGGCGCTGTAGGCCGCGGCCTGCGTGGCCGAGGTCTTTTCGGGGATATGGCTGTCGGTCGGATGCTCGCGGGTGATCCGCTCCAGCCCCACGCGCGCCCCGATCCGCGCGACCAGGTCATCCAGCGCCTGCGCCGCGCTGCGCTCCGTGCGGGCCTCGGCGGCGACGGCCCAGCCGCCCTTGTGCTCGGTGGCGTGCAGGGGTTCGGTCACCGGCGCCACCAGCCGCAGCACGTCGAAGCCGAACCCGGCCTCGACCGCGCCCAGCTTCAGCTCGAACAGCGGCCGCAGGCTGTCGGGCCGGTCGGCGGGGCGGGCGAGGCCGATCTCGATCTTTTCCGTCCCGCCTTCGGCGCGGACCATCTCGAGTCTCAGACGCCGCGCACCGCGCCCGCGCGCGCGCAGCTTCTCGCAGAGCGGTGGCAGCAGCCGGTCGAGACCGGCGAGGATGTCGGCCTCCAGCCCGATGGGCTCGGGCAGGGTGAGGCGCATGGCGAACTGCAGCGGCGCACCGGCGGGCGAGATCGGTTCCGGCTCGACCCCCAGCGCCTGGTCGAGGCGGCGCACGAGATCCCGGCCAAAGCGCCGTGCCAGCCCCGCGCGCGGCATCCCCCACAGATCGCCGATGCGGCGCAGGCCCAGCCGCGCGAGGCCCGCGGCCGTGTCGGGGCCAACGCGCAGCGCCGCGATGGGCAGCGGCGCCAGCGACTGCCGCAGGCCGCCCGGGGCCGAGATGCGGGCGACATCGCCGGGGCCTGCCCGCGGATCGGGGGCCGCGCCGCCCTTGACCCAATGCCTGCGTTTTTCCGCGCGGGACCGTGTCGCTCGCGCCTCCTGGTCGATGGCGTCGCCGCCATGGGTCCGCGCCACGCCGCCGCCGCCCGCGTAGCGCGCCAGGGCCCAGGCCGCGCCCGCCGTGTCGGCGATGCCCGCCCGCACCGTCAGGCCCAGGTCGGCGCAATCCTGATGGACCTGCGCGAACAGCGCCTCTTCCCCGCCGAACAGATGCGCGCAGCCCGTCAGGTCGATCAACAGCGCCTCCGCGCCCTCCTCGGCGACCCATGGGCTGAAGCGCCCCGCCCAGCGTCGCAGCGCGGCCAGGGCCTGCGCCTGCCGCTCCGGGTCGTGGGGCCGGGTGACGAGGTCGGGGCAGAGCGTCACCGCCTCGGCCAGCGCCTGCCCGCGCCTGAGGCCCCGCGCGCTGGCCGCCGCGTTCAGCGACGCGATCTCGCGCAGGTTGCCGGTCTCGGCCACCACGGCCAGCGGGATCTCGGCCAGCGCAGGCTCGGCGCGCAGCACGCGCTCGGCGGCCAGTCGCGGAAACCACAGCGACAGGATGCGCCGGTTGATCGGCCGGGCGGGGCGGGGCGGAGTGTCGGACATGGGCGGCAGCATGTTCACGTTATGTTCACATACCTAGACCGCCCGAACCACGGAGTCGAGTCCGCCTTGTGGCGGAGATGTCAGAGGAACAGAGCCATGTTGTTGCGCAGGATGATCTCGACCGCGTAAAGCCCCAGCACCACGACCAGCGGCGCAAGGTCGAGGCCGCCCATCGCCGGAAGCATGCGGCGGATCGGGCCATAGACCGGTTCCAGCAGGCGGTTGAGACCGTCCCAGATCTGCGCAACGATCGGCTGGCGCATGTTGAGCACGCCGAAATTGATCAGCCAGCTCATGATGATATGGGCCAGCACGATGAAGAAGGCCACGTCGATCAGCAGCATGAGGATCTGGAAAAGCGAGGTCATCGTCGGTGCGGTCCTTTTGGCTGGCGTCACCGGCAGATAGTCGGGCCGGGCGCCCTGTGCAAGCTGTGCGCCGGGTCCGCAGGGTGGCCCGTGGGGGCCCGTGACGCGACGGCGGGCTTGATCGGGGCGGGCGGTTGCGCTTTGGCAGGCGCATGTATCCGTTTCTGCGCCTGTCCGCCATCATGCTCTCCGAACGCCGCAAGCCGCGGATCGGGGTCTTCGACACGCATGTGCTGCCGATGCGCTGCCTGCCCAATGATCTCGACGGGTTTCTCGAGATGAACAACGGGCGCATCCTGACGCTCTACGACCTGGGGCGCTTCGCCATGTCGGTGCGCGTGGGGCTGTGGCAGGTCCTGCAGCGCGAGCGCTGGGGCCTTGTGGTGGCGGGCTCCTCGGTGCGCTACCGCGCGCGGATCACCGGCTTGCAGCGCTTCGAGCTGCGGACGCGGCTGGTCGGCTGGGATCAGCGGTTCTTCTACATCGAACAGGCGATGTGGCGCGGCGAGACCTGTTGCAACCACGCGCTTCTGCGCACCGGCGTGACCGAGAAGGGGCGGCTTGCCCCGACCGAGCGCGTCGCCGAGGCATTGGGCCATCAGGGTGCCTCGCCCGCGCTGCCCGGCTGGGTCGCCGCCTGGACAGAGGCCGATGCGACGCGGCCCTGGCCGCCGATGCAGGACGGCGCATCAAGCCCGTAGACAAGCCGCCCGGCTTGGCGGAAGGTGCGACGCATGAGCACAACTGCCATTCCCCCGGCACCCCCGAGGCAGCCCGTCGACCTGCGCGCCGTGAAACGCCGCGTCTGGGGCTGGTGGGCCTTCGACTGGGCAAGCCAGCCCTATTTCACGCTGGGCCTGACCTTCATCTTCGGACCCTATTTCGCCGCCGTCGCGACCGAGACCTTCATGGCGCAGGGCCTGGCCGAACAGGCCGCCGATGCGCGGGCGCAAAGCCTGTGGTCGCTGGGGCAGACGGTGTCGGGCCTGCTGATCGCGCTCTGCGCCCCGATCCTCGGGGCCTTCGCCGACAACACCGGGCGGCGGATGCCGTGGATCGTGACCTTTTCCGCCTTCTACGTCGCGGGCGCGCTGGCGCTGTGGTTCATGCTGCCGGACGGGTCTTTCCTGGTCGGGGCGCTGATCGCCTTCGGCATCGGGCTGATCGGGGCGGAGTTCACGACGATCTTCACCAATTCCATGCTGCCCGAACTGGGCGAGGCCAGCGCCATCGGGCGGCTGTCGGGCACGGGTTTCGCCTGGGGTTATCTCGGCGGGGTTCTGGCGCTGTTCATCATGCTGATCTTCTTCGCCGAGGGCGAAAGCGGTACGACTTTCGTGGGTCTCGATCCGGCCTTCGGCCTCGACCCCGAGGCGCGCGAGGGGACGCGCTTTGTCGGGCCCTTCGTGGCGATCTGGTATGTCGTCTTCATGATCCCCTTTTTCCTCTGGGTGCGCGAACCGCGCCGCCCCGCGACGCACCCCAGTTTCGGCGCCGCGCTGCATGACCTGTTGCAGACGGTGAAGGGCCTGCCCCGCCGCGTCAGCCTGTTCGCCTATCTCGGTTCGTCCATGTTCTACCGCGACGCGCTGAACGCGCTTTACGGCTTCGGCGGCACCTACGCGGTGCTGGTGCTGAACTGGTCGATCACGCAGGTCGGCGTCTTCGGGATCGTGGGGGCGATCACCTCGGCCGTGGCCACGTGGATCGGTGGCAAGGTCGACAGCAAGCTGGGGCCGAAGCCCGTGATCATCGGGGCGATCCTGATCCTGATGGCGGTCTGCACGGTGGTTCTCGGCATGACGCGCGAGAGCATCTGGGGCATCGCGCTGGCCGAGGGATCATCGGCGCCCGACATCACCTTCTACATCTGCGGCGCGATCATCGGGGGCGCGGGCGGCGTGCTGCAATCCTCGTCGCGCTCGATGATGGTGCGCCACGCCCCGCCCGCGCGCCCGACCGAGGCCTTCGGGCTCTACGCCCTGTCGGGCAAGGCCACGGCCTTTCTCGGCCCGGCCCTGATCGGGATCACGACATGGCTGACCGAAAGCGCCCGGCTGGGGATGCTGCCGCTGATCGGGTTGTTCGCGGTCGGTCTGATCCTGTTGATCTGGGTCCGTGCAGAGGGGGAAAAGGCATGAGCCCGACCCGCAAGGCCTTGCCCTTCGCCGCTGTCGCCTTGCTTGCCGGGCTGGTGTCCTGCACGCCGACCGGGGGCGGCGGCCCGGCGCTGCCACCGCTGGATGCGACCCTGTCCGGGCAGGAGGCGCGGCTGCTTTTCGGGGCCGAACGTGCGCCTTCCGGCGGCGCGGCGGAGGTCATCGGCTTCTACTCGCGCGGCTGCCTCGCCGGGGCCGAGGAACTTCCCGAGACGGGGCCGACGTGGCAGGCGATGCGGCTGAGCCGCAACCGCAACTGGGGGCATCCGGTGCTGGTCGACTACGTGCAGCAGCTGTCGGCCCGCGTGGCCGCGCAGACCTCGTGGAACGGGCTTTATGTCGGCGACATGCAGCAGCCACGGGGCGGCCCGATGCTGACCGGTCATGTCAGCCACCAATCGGGCCTCGACGTGGATATCTGGATGCTGCCGCCCGGCCGCCTCGACCTGACGCCGGCCGAGCGCGAGAGCTTGTCGTCGATCTCGACCCGGTCTGCACGCGGCGCTCGGGTGGGCGAGAACTGGACCGCCGAGCATATGGAGGTGATGCGCATGGCCGCCTCCGACCCGCGGGTCGCGCGGATCTTCGTCTTCACCGGGGCCAAGGTCTGGATGTGCGAAAATGCCACCGGCGATCGGTCGTGGCTGCGCACCATCCGGCCCGCGAACGGGCACCATTACCATTTCCACGTCCGGCTGCATTGCCCGCCCGGAGCGCGCGATTGCGAGGCGCAGGACCCGCCGCCGCCCGGCGACGGATGCGACGAGGCCCGCGCGCGGGCCGCGGCGATCCTGAACCCGCCGCCGCCCGACCCGGATTACGTGCCGCCCCCGCCGCGGGGGCCGATGACGCTGGCCGATCTGCCGCGGCAATGCGCGGCGCTGTTGTCGGACGGTTAACGCCCCGGAATCGTGCCGCGCTTGCCGGTCTTGTCCCAGCCGTCGATGACGGCCAGCGCGTCCTCGGCGGTTTCCACGAAACGGAACAGCGACAGGTCCTCGGCCGAGATCGTGCCGGCGCGGGCCAGCGCATCCCAGTTGACGATGTCGCGCCAGAAGTCTTCGCCGAAAAGCAGGACGGGCACCTGTTCCATCCGGCCGGTCTGGATCAGCGTCAGGCTTTCGAACAGCTCGTCGAGCGTGCCGAAGCCGCCGGGAAAGACGGCGATCGCCCGCGCGCGCAGCAGGAAGTGCATCTTGCGGATGCCGAAATAGTGGAAGTTGAAGCAGAGCTCGGGCGTGACGTATTCGTTCGGCACCTGTTCATGCGGCAGCACGATGTTGAGGCCGATGGAACAGCCGCCCGCATCGGCTGCGCCGCGGTTGCCGGCCTCCATCACGCCGGGGCCGCCGCCCGTGACGATGACATTCTCGGTGCAGTCGGTCGCGACGCTGCGCTCGGTGATCATGCGGGCGAAGCGGCGGGCCTGCTCGTAATAGCGGCTCATGTCGCGGAGCGTGTCGCTGCGCGCGTCGTCCCTGGCCTCGGGGCGGGGGATACGCGCGCCGCCGAAGAGAACGACGGTGGAGTTGATCCCGCGCGCGTCGAGTTCCAGCTGCGGTTTCAGCAGTTCGAGTTGCAGGCGCACCGGGCGCAACTCGTCGCGGAGCAGGAAATCGGGGTCGTCGAAGGCGAGCCTGTAGGCGGGCGACCGTGCCTGCGGCGTGTCGGCGGCGTGGCGGGTCGATTCCAGATCCTGCCCGGCGTGGCGGAACGGGCCGCGGGGGTTGTCCTTCATGGTCACTCCTTTCGCACACTATGCCGCTGACCTAGCCCGGAGCGCGTCGGATTGCCAGCCGGGGGCGCGCCCGCTATGACCGCGCGCGACGCCATTGAACCCCGAGGGAGCCCCGACCATGTCCAACGCCCAGCTGGAAGCCGCCATCGAAGCCGCGTGGGAGGCCCGCGACACGATCACCCCCGCCACCAAGGGTGAGACGCGCGAGGCGATCGAGGCGACGCTGACCGCGCTCGACAGCGGGTCGTTGCGCGTGGCCGAGCGGCAGGACAACGGCGACTGGCACGTGAACCAGTGGGCGAAAAAGGCGGTGCTGCTGGGCTTCCGCCTGAAGGACATGGAAATGCAGCCGGGCAGCCCCCAGGGCGGCAGCTGGTGGGACAAGGTCGACAGCAAATGGGCCGGTTGGGGCGAGGGCGAGTGGAAATCCGCGGGCTTCCGCGCGGTGCCCAACTGCGTCGTGCGCCGCTCGGCCTATATCGCGCCGGGCGTGGTGCTGATGCCGAGTTTCGTGAACCTCGGGGCCTATGTGGACACGGGCACGATGGTGGATACATGGGCCACCGTCGGCAGCTGCGCGCAGATCGGCAAGAACGTGCACCTGTCGGGCGGCGTGGGGATCGGCGGCGTGCTGGAGCCGATGCAGGCCGGGCCGACGATCATCGAGGACAACTGCTTTATCGGCGCGCGGTCCGAGGTGGTCGAGGGCTGCATCGTGCGCGAGGGCTCGGTCCTGGGGATGGGCGTGTTCATCGGGAAATCGACCAAGATCGTCGACCGGGAAACCGGCGAGGTGATGTATGGCGAGGTGCCCAGTGGCTCGGTCGTCGTGGCGGGCTCGATGCCGTCGAAGAACGGCGTGAACCTCTATTGCGCGGTGATCGTGAAGCGCGTGGACGAGCAGACGCGGTCGAAGACCTCGATCAACGAGCTTCTGCGCGACTGAGGACGCGCAAGGCCGGGCCCTGGCCTGCCCTCGGGGCGGGATGACCTGTCCTGTGCATCGGCACCGGTTGCTGTCTCGGGCTGGGTGGTCCGTCCGGTCTGACGACAAGGGATGGCGGCGCCGCCAAGGCGGTGTCCGTGGATCGGTCCGGGCGCTACCCCGGACCCCTGTCCGGCTCGTGTCGGACCCCGCGGGATGCGGGGCGCGGATACCTGGTGGATGGCAGGGGCGTCACCCGCCTGCCGGGACATGTCCTTGGAGAAGGGGTTATGCCACGGCTGGGTTAACGAAACGTTTCGTAGGGTGGGTGAAACCCACCTTGCAGCGCGGTGGGCAGGATTGCCCACCCTACGGATCGGAATGGTGGGTTTCACCCACCCTACGAGCCGCGGAGCCGTTCCAGCACCCTCAGCGAGGCATACCCGTCGGGCACCCAGCCCAGCGAGGCCTGGAAGCGGCGGACCGAGTCGATGGTCTGTGGCCCGATGATCCCGTCGACCGCGTAGCGGTGGAATCCCGCGCGCACCAGTCGCTGCTGGAGTTCCTCGCGTTCGGCGCGCGTGAGGGTGCGATCCTCGCGGGGCCAGGACCCGCGGAAGGGGCCGTCGCCCGTGATCCGATCCGACAGGTGGCCCACGGCGATGACATAGGCATCGGCGGGGTTGTAGCGCTCGATCACGTGGAAATTGTCGTAGATCACGAGGGCGATGCCGCGATGACCCGCGGGCAGCAGGATCGAGGCATCGCCATGGTCGGGCACGCGGCCGCCATCGGCCAGGCGCACGCCCTGCGCGTTCCAGAAACCGGCGTCGCGCTTCACGCGCTCGCCCGTGAGGGCATAGTCGAACCCGTCGGGCAGGCGCACCTCCATCCCCCAGGGTTGGCCTGTGGTCCAGCCGTGGTTGCGCAGGTAATTGGCGGTCGAGGCCAGCGCGTCGACGGGATCGTCCGACCAGATGTCACGCCGCCCGTCACCGTCGAAATCGACCGCATGCTCGAGGTAGGAGGTCGGCATGAATTGCGTGTGGCCCATCGCGCCTGCCCAGCTGCCGACCATCTGGCGGGGTGGCACGTCGCCTGCCTGCAGGATGCGCAGGGCCGCGATCAGCTGCGCCTCGAAGAAATCGCGGCGGCGTCCGTCATAGGCCAGTGTCGCCATGGCGGCGATGATGTCGGTGTCGCCGCGCATCGCGCCGTAGGCTGATTCAAGGCCCCAGACCGCGACCACCACCTCGGCCTCGACGCCGTAGCGGCGTTCGATCCGGGCGAGCGTGTCGCGGTGACGGGCGAGCCCCGCGCGGCCATTGGCGATGCGCGTGTCCGAGACGGCGCTGTCGAGATAATCCCAGAGCGCGCGGGAAAACTCCGCCTGGTTGCGGTCGCGGTCGAGGATGCGGGCGTTGACGCCCACGCCGTCGAAGGCGCGGTCGAAGGTGGCGCGGTCCAGGCCCTGCGCCGTGGCGCGGGCGCGGAAATCGGCCAGCCATGCGGCAAAGCCGCTGTCCACGGCGGGGCCGGGTGCGGAAGGCGGGGGGCCGGCGGAGACGGCCACGACCGTGCCGCGCGCCATGGGGCGCAGCGACCGGACGACGGCGAGGGGTGTCGCCTGGCTGGATACGGTGACGACGGGGCGCGCGTCGACCGGCGCCGGCCGCATCTCGGGGCGCAGGGAGGCCGTGGGGGGAATGGCGGCGGCAGGCCCGGCCAGCGCGAACAGCGCGGCAAGGAGAGCGGAATGAAGGCGGCGCATCTTGGTGTCTTTTGTCCGACTGTGCTCGATTGTGAAACAGTATAGCCGAAATGCCGTAATCATGCAGCGATTCCGACGCATACCCGTCAGGGGCTGGGTAATCGTGGCAGCCAGACGTGAACAGCCGCTTAACGCCCGGCCCGGTTGGGCGGCGTTTTCTTGCGCAGCTTCGAGCGTTTTTTCGCCGCCTGGCCGGCCTTGCGCCGCATCGGGCCGCCCGGTGTGCCCGGTTTGCCACGTCCGCGGCCCACCGGCGGTTGCCGTCCGTCGATCTCGACGAGGTCGAGGACGAGGCCGCCGGTGACCGGAACCGCCTCGGCCAGTTTCACGGTCACACGGTCGCCGATGCCGATGGTCAGGCCCGATTCCGCGCCCATCAGCGTCTGGGTGTTCGCGTCGAAATGGAAATACTCGTTGCCGATCGCGCGCATCGGCAGAAGGCCGTCGGCGCCCGTCTCGTCCAGCTTCACGAAGGCGCCGAAACGGGCGATGCCCGAGATGCGGCCGGTAAAGCTGCTGCCCACGCGGTCCGACAGGTAGGCGGCGAGGTAGCGGTCGGCGGTGTCGCGTTCGGCGGCCATCGAGCGGCGCTCGGTTTCCGAGATGTGTTTCGCGGTGGCATCGAGCGTCTCGATCTCTTCAAGGCTCAGGCCGTCGCGCCCCCAGCCGTGGGCCGAGATCAGCGCGCGATGCACGATCAGGTCGGAATAGCGCCGGATCGGCGAGGTGAAATGCGCGTAGGATTTCAGGGCGAGGCCGAAATGGCCGAAGTTCTCGGGGTTGTAATAGGCCTGCTGCATCGAGCGCAGGGTGGACATGTTGATCAGCTCGTCGAACTCGGTCCCCTCGGCCTGCGCGAGAAGGCGGTTGAGCTGGCTCGTGTGCAGCACCTGCCCCTTGGCCAGCGTGAAGCCCGAGGCGGCGGCGGTCTCGCGCAGGGCGTCGAGTTTCTCGGGGGAGGGTTCCTCGTGGACGCGGAAGAGCAGCGGCTGGCGCTTGGCGATCAGCGTCTCGGCGGCGGCGACATTCGCCAGTACCATGAATTCTTCTATGAGTTTATGCGCATCGAGCCGGTCCTTGAAGCCGACGGACAGCACCTCGCCCTCTTCGCTCAGCTCGATCCGGCGCTCGGGCAGGTCGAGGTCGAGGGGCTGGCGGCGTTTGCGGTCGGCGGCAAGCGCCTCGTAGGCGGCGAAAAGCGGTGCGATGACGGGTTCCAGCAGCGGGCCGGTCTTGTCGTTGGGGGTGCCGTCCCGGGCGGCCTGCACCTCTTCGTAGTTGAGGGAGGCGACCGAGCGCATCAGGCCGCGGACGAATTCGTGACCTATCTTGTTGCCCTCGGCGTCGATCACCATGCGCACGGCGAGGCAGGCGCGCGGCACCCCTTCGTGCAGGCTGCACAGATCGCCCGAGAGGCGGTCGGGCAGCATCGGCACGACGCGGTCGGGGAAATAGGTGGAGTTGCCGCGCTTCTTGGCCTCGCGGTCCAGCGCCGAGCCGGGGCGGACGTAATGGGCGACATCGGCGATGGCGACCCAGATGACATGACCGCCCTTGTTCTTCGGGTCGTCGTCGGGATGCGCGTAGCAGGCATCGTCATGGTCGCGCGCGTCCGACGGGTCGATGGTGACGAGGGGCATGTCGCGCAGGTCTTCGCGGCCTTGCAGGCCCGCGGGTTTGGCGGCGTCGGCCTCGTCGATGACGGCATCGGGGAAGGCATCGGGGATGCCGTATTCATGGATGGCGATGAGGCTGACGGCGCGGGCCGCGCCCGGATCGCCGAGGCGCGTGACGATGCGCGCGCGCGGTGCGCCCATGCGGGATTTCGGGCCGGCCTGTTCGGCCTCGACCAGCTCGCCGTCCTTCGCGCCATGGGTGTCGCCGGGGCGGACCTGCCAGTCTGTGTCGGCGCCCTTGGAGATGGGCAGGATGCGGCCGCCTTCACTGCCGGCGCGGAAGATGCCCAGCAGGCGCCGGGGGTTGGTGCCGATCTTGCGGATCAGGCGGGCGACATACTGGTGATCCTCGCCCTCCACCTCTTGCAGGCGGGCGAGGATTCGGTCGCCCTGTCCCACGGCAGGGTCGGTGGCGCGGGCGGAGAACAGGATGCGCGGCGCCGGGCCCTCGCCCTGCCACTCCAGCGGCTTGGCGAAGAGATCGCCCAGATCGTCGGGGGCCAGCACCTGGAGGACCGATACGGGGGGCAGCTTGTCGGGGTCGCGGTAGGTCTTGCGGCGCTTTTCGAGGTGGCCCTCTTCCTCCAGCTCCTTGAGGATGCGCTTGAGGTCGATGCGGGCGGAGCCCTTGATGCCGAAGGCCTTGGCGATGTCGCGTTTCGACGTCGCGTGGGGGTGGTCGGAAATCCAGGCGAGGACCTGGTCGCGGGTGGGAAGCTTGGCCATGCCCGTGGCCTATCATGGCCCGGTGGGGCCGTCATGCGGGAATCGGCAGGCGATGGCGCGGGTGGTGAGGGCGGGAGCCTCCCCCTCCTGGTGGCAAAGCCGCCTGCCGGGCAGCGGGCGGGAGTTGTATTTGCCAAGATGAAGGGGGGACGGGCGCGCGTTAACCTTAACGGGGCGTGAAGTAGTTGGTCAGCATGCGGGCGTAGATGCGCTTGAGGTCATGGATGTCCTGGATAAGGACGCGTTCGTCGACCTCGTGCATGCGGTGGCCGACGAGGCCGAATTCCACCACGGCGCAATGGTCCTTGACGAAACGCGCGTCCGAGGTGCCGCCGGTGGTCGACAGAACCGGGGACTGGTTGGTTTCCTGCCCGATGGCGCGGGTGACCAGCGCGGAGAGGTTGCCGGGGGGCGTGAGAAAGGCTTCGCCCGAGATCTGGGCGGTCATCTCGATTTTCGTGCCGGTTTCCGCGGCGACGCGGTCGGCCTCGGCGCGCAGCCAGTGGGTGAGGGAGGCGCCGCTGTGCAGGTCGTTGAAGCGCAGGTTCACGGTCATGCGCGTGCGCGCGGGGATCACGTTGGAGGCCGGGTTGCCGGTGTCGATCGTGGTGACGGACAGGGTCGAGGGGTCGAAATGATCGGTGCCCTCGTCGAGCTTGTGGGACGATAGCCGATGCGCCAGCAGGGCCACCGCCGGCATCGGGTTCAGCGCCTTGTGGAGATAGGCGGAATGGCCTTGCTTGCCGATCACCTCGAAGCGGGCGGTCATCGAGCCGCGGCGGCCGATCTTGACCATGTCGCCGATGGTGTCCACGCTGGTCGGCTCGCCGACGATGCAGATGTCCATGCGCTCGCCCTGCGCTTCCATCCAGTCGAGGATCGCGATGGTGCCGTCGCGGCCAGGCCCCTCCTCGTCGCCGGTGATGGTGATGAGGATCGCGCCCTCGGGCGGGGCGTCGGTGACATGGTCGATGGCGGCGGCGACGAAGGCCGCGACGCCGGATTTCATGTCGGTCGCGCCGCGCCCGTAGAGCCAGCCGTCTTCCTCATGCGCGGAAAAGGGCGGATGGGTCCAGGCGGCCTCGTCGCCCACCGGCACGACGTCGGTATGGCCGTTGAAGCCGAAGCTTTTCGCCGCCCCCTTCGCACCCCAGCGGGCGAAGAGGTTGGGGGTGCCGTTCCGGTCCACGCGGGTGCAGGTGAAGCCCGCGCGTTCCAGCATCCCTTGCAGAAGCGTCAGCGCGCCGCCCTCCTCCGGGGTGACGGAGGGGCAGCGGACGAGATCGGCGGTCAGTCGGGCGGGATCGGTGGGCATGGCGCGGCTCCGGTGCGGGCGGGGACCTGAGTAGCGCTGTGGCGATCAGGGCACAACCGTGCGGGTATCCCGGCCCGATCCTTTCGAATGGTTAATCCCTCGCTCCGGGCGTGGTATCCGTGTCGCAATTACAAAAACGGCCGAGGCAGGCAGCGGCACAGACCGCATCGGATCGAGACAGCGCGGCGCCGGGCAGGTCCCGGCACGACACGGTTGCGTCCGACAGACCGAGACCCCGGCCCCGAGGCAAGTGTGAGCGGGTATGGCAACGGGGCAGACGCTACCGATCGACAGCGGTGCATCTGCGCTGCAGATGGCGCAGACGATCTTCGGTCCGGACGTGACCGTCACGGGCGCCAGTTATTTCGGCGACAACAGGTCATCGGGGATCTACAGCAACGGCGACGCCGTTTCGCCGGATGTGACACCGGGCGACAGCGGTGTGATCCTCTCCACCGGCTTCGTGCGCAACTTCACCCAGCCCGGTGGCGATCCGAACCGCAGCGACGGCACCTCGACCAATACCAACGGCCTCGACAACCTGTCGATCTTCAACAACCTCGTGGGCGCGACAACCTTCGACGCATCGGTGCTGCAGGCGCAGTTCACCCCGACCACCGACTTCCTTTCGATGCAGTTCACCTTCGCGTCCGAGGAATACCCCGAATTCACCGGGTCGCTGTTCAACGACGTGGTGGGCATCTGGATCAACGGGCAGTTGGTCACATCGCCCGTCGTGAATGTCACGCAGATCAATTCGGTCAACCAGTCCGAGAACGAAACCCTGTTCATCGACAACACCGGCGACGATTACAACACCGAGATGGACGGGTTCACCGTGACGCTTTCGGTGCTGATCCCGGTCAACGCGGGGCAGAGCAACACGCTGACCATCGGGATCGCGGACACGGGCGACAACCTCTATGACAGCAACCTGCTGATCGCCGCCAACTCGGTTCAGGGTGCCTTCATCGCCAATGACGACACCATCACGCTGAACGAATTGCAGGTCGCGACGGTCGACGTGCTGCAAAACGACGGCGATGGCGTCGGGTTGATGACGGTCACCCATATCAACGGACAGGCGGTCGGCACCGGCGATACGGTGACGCTGTCCAACGGGCACCAGATCACGCTGATGGCGGATGGCTCGTTGCAGATCACGCCTCCGGCGGGGCTGACCGGGCTGACCGACCCCGTGACGGTGAATTTCACCTATACCGCCGAGAATGCCGATGGCGTGAGCGACACCGCCTTCGTCACGGTCACCACGGTGCCCTGTTTCACGGCGGGCACGATGATCCGCACCGCGCGGGGCGAGGTGCCGGTCGAGACCCTGCAGGTCGGTGACCTGGTCGAGACGCGCGACAACGGCCTGCAGCCACTGCGCTGGATCGGGCGGCGTCGCGTGACGGCCGAAGGGCGGTTTGCCCCGGTCGTGATCGAGGCGGGCACCTTCGGGCATCACCGGCGGCTGGTTGTGTCTCCCCAACACCGTGTGCTTCTGACGCATTGGATGGCAGACCTGATGTTCGGGGAGGACGAGGTGCTGATCGCCGCCAAGGACCTTGTGAACGATTGTTCGGTCCGGGTTCAGGAAGGCGGCCAGGTGGACTATGTCCACCTGCTGTTCGACCGGCACGAGATCATCTTTTCCGAGGGGCTGCCGACCGAAAGCTTCCTGCCTGGCCCGCATATCATGACCCAGCTCGAAGAGCGGGCGCAGGCCGAGGTGCTGGCCCTGTTCCCCGAAATCGACCCGCTGACCCGCGACGGCTATGGTCCTTCGGTGCGGGCGGGGCTGAGGGGCTACGAGGCCCGCATCCTGGCGCGGTTGGCGGGATGAGCATCGCTGCGGCCTTGCAGGCGGAGGAACGCGCGGCGGCGACGGGACTTGCGGCGCCGGGGATCGGATGGGTCGGCATCTGGTCATCTGGCGAGGCGCTGTTGCGAAGCCCGGAGGCGACCGACCCTCGCCCGCTTGCCGCGCTGACGCTGTGCCTCGAGGTCACCATTCCGGCACCGCGGGTCGGCCGGGCGTTGCGACTTTGGCAGGGCGCGGCGCCTGTCGCCGCGGCCTTTGCGCTCTATGCGGTGGGCGGCGGGCGGCTGCGGCTGGTCCATGGGGATGTCGACATCACGACGCCCGAGGATTTCGCGCGACCCGGTGAAACCCTGTCCTTGCGCTACCGCACCTGCGCGCGTGGGCGCGAGGACGCGATCGACCTCATCTCGCATGACCGGATGCTGCGGCACCGGATGCGGTGCGGCATCGCGCGGGCCGCGCGCCTCGACGAGGTCTTGCCGCGGCACGCGGGTTTTCTGTCGGTCTGCCACGTGGCGGCCGTCGCCGGGTTCGGCCTGTCGTCGGGAGAGTTGCCGGCCCTGTCTGCGGGCACGCTGCTGCGGACGGGTGCAGGGCCGCAGCCGGTCGAGCGGCTGGAGGTCGGCGACATGCTTGTCACCGTGACCGGCGAGCAGCGGCCGTTGCGCTGGATCGACCGGCGCCCGCGGTTGTGCCTCGGGCGCAGCGCGCCGGTGCTTTTGCGGGCGCCCTATTTCGGCCTGCAGCACGACATCCGCGTCAGTCCCGAAACCCGCATCCTGCGCTCGGGCCCCACGGTTGAATACAATTTCGGTCACGAGCGCGTGCTGGTGCGGGCGGCGGACCTGACCTCAAGCCCCGGTGCATTGCGCGACCGACGACTGCCGGTTCGGGATTTCTTCCATCTCATGCTCGATGATCATGCCTGCATCTCGGTGGACCGCTGCGGCGTGGAGACCGCGCTGTTGTCCGATGTCCTGGCCGCCGCGGATGGGGCGGGCGGGCATGGCATCGCGGACGGGGATCGCACGCCCTGCCTGCCGGTGCTGGATCGCGCCGCGGCGCAGGCGCTGGTGGCCGCTACGGCAAAGGGGCGCCGCGCGCTGACCTGACGGCCGCCGGGTGCGGGCGGATCAGTCGTAGAAGGGCGTCATCTGCGCCACGATCACCGCGTTTTCCTCGGCGGCGCGCCGCATCAGGGCGGCCTCCTCCTCGGGGATGTCGTCGCCCGCGGCCTCGCGCTCGGCGCGGGTGCCGTGGCCGGTGACATCGAGGGGGGCGAGGTCGGCCTGCTTGAGGATCGCCACGGTCTCGCGCACCGCCTCGGCCTCGTCCACGCCGGCGGCATAGCACAGGAGGGCGGCGCCCGTGGCCTTCTGGGGCAGGCCGTCGCCGGACTTGCGCCCGACCTCGACGACCAGCGTGTAGACATCCTGTTGGCGGCGGGGCTTGCGATCCTCGGTCATGGCGCGGGTCTGCGCCGGAACGGGGCCTTCGTCAATCCCGGTTGACCGGGGCCGCGCGGCGCGGGAAGTTGACCGCGTCCATGACCGGAGGCGCCCATGATCCGCCGTTTCGCCGCCCGCACGGGCGATGTGCTGTTCCAGCCGGGCAGCGCCTGCCCCGGCTTCCTCGTGCTTGACCGCGGCACGATCCGCGTGACGCTGACGGCGGCCAACGGGCGCGAGGTGGTGCTGTATCGCGTGACCGCGGGCAGCGTCTGCCTGCAGACCTTCACCTGCCTCGTGGAGGACAGCCACTACAGCGCCGAGGGCGTGGTGGAAGAGGATGTCGAGGGCGAGTTGATACCCGCCGCGGATTTCCGCCGCAGGCTGGCCGAGGATGACGGGTTTCGCGGCACGGTCTTCGACGGGGTGGCGCAGCGGTTCTCGGAATACCAGCGGCTGGTCGAGGAGGTCGCGCTGACAGGCTTCGACGCGCGGCTCGCCCGCGTGCTGATGCGGCTCGAGGCGGATGGCTTCGTCGCCACGACCCATGCGGCCCTGGCGGCCGAGACGGCCTCGGGGCGGGCCTTCGTCAGCCGGAGGCTGGCCGAGTTCGCGCGCGGCGGTGTGGTGGTGCAGGAAAAGGGCGGGGTGCGGATCACCGACCGCGCGGCACTGGAACGGATTGCCGCAGATACGCGGTGACAGAGTCACCGTCGCGACGCGGCGCGGTGGGGTAGTTCCGGTTCATCTGAACAGGAAAGGAGGCATCCCATGCCCCGCAACGAAGGCACCATCGACCGCGCCCTGCGCATCATCCTCGGCCTCGGCCTGCTGGCGATCGTGTTCGTCGGCCCGCAGACGCCTTGGGGCTGGATCGGCATCGTGCCGCTGGCCACCGGCCTCGTGGGCTTTTGCCCGCTCTATCGCCTGCTCGGGATCAATACCTGCGCACTCAAATCCTGAGACAGGTGTTGCCCCTGCCCATTTTGCGGGCGGGGGCGCATTCGCGCGGCTCATCCGGCGGATGACGCAAAGGGCGCCGCGTCGCCCCATAGTTCGCGCACGCGGGCATCGCGCCCGCAGGCCTGCCGGTAAAGGTCATAGGCCACCGATTTCCGCCGCGGTCCGAAACGGGTCAGGATGACCTCGTCGGACAGGTAATAATCCTGATGATAGGCCTCGGCCGGGTAGAAGGGCGCCGCGTCGCGCACCGGTGTCACGACATCGCGGCCAAGGGCGCGCTCGGCCTCGGCGATGGCGGTTTCGGCGATACGCCGCTCCTCGGGGGTGGTGACGAAGATGGCCGTCGCGTAGCTTGGCCCACGGTCGCAGAACTGCCCGTCCGCGTCGGTCGGATCGACGGACCGCAGGAAGAGGTGCAACAACCGGTCATAGGGCAGGCGCGTGGCGTCATAGGTGATCTCGACCACTTCCAGATGCCCGGTGCCCCCGGCGACGACCTGCCGGTAGCTGGGATTGGGCACCGAGCCGCCGGCAAAGCCCGAGACAACCTCGATCACGCCCGCGACACGCTCGAAATCGGCCTCGACGCACCAGAAACAGCCCCCCGCGACCACGGCCGTGCGGATGTCCTGCGCCTGTGCGCGGCTATGTTGCAGCAACAGCGCCACGGCGATGGCAACAGTGAGGGCGAGGGGTTTCCACGTCTGAAAGCGGCGCATGGCCGATCCTCCGTCTTCGGGTGGTCCCACTGCAACGGCTGCGGCAGGGCTGCGCAAGCCACGGCTGCGTGATCTCACGCCACCGTGACCCCTTGCGGTCGCGGCGCGGTCATGTCGAATGGCGGCGGCAAACCGGGAGGGGATGATGGTCAAGCTTGCCATGTGGTCGGGGCCGCGCAACCTGTCGACGGCGATGATGTATGCCTTCGCCGCGCGCGGCGATTGCGCTGTCTGGGATGAGCCGTTCTACGCGGCCTACCTTGCCGCGACCGGCGCCGATCACCCGATGCGCGAGGCGATCCTTGCCGCCGGTGAGACCGACCCCGCCCGCGTCGCTGCCGCCTGCGCGGGGCCGGTGCCCGAAGGGGCGGCGCATTGGTACATGAAGCACATGCCGCATCACATGGTCGACGGTTTCCCGTTGGACTGGGCCGCGGGATGCGTGAACGTCCACCTGATCCGCCACCCCGCCCGCGTCATCGCGAGCTACGCCGAGAAGCGGGGCGAGATGACGCTGGAGGATATCGGGTTTTCCCAGCAGCTTGATCTGTGGCAGGCGCTGCCGGGGCCGGTGATCGACAGTGCGGATATCCGTCTGGACCCCGCGCGCGCGCTGGCGCGGCTGTGTGCCGAGGTGGGGATGCCCTGGACCGAGGCCATGCTGTCATGGCCCGAGGGGCCGAAGCCCCATGACGGCGCATGGGCGCCGCATTGGTATAACGCGGTTCATCGGTCCACGGGCTTCGCCGGGCCGGAGGGTGCGCTGCCCGAGGTGCCCGAGGAGCGGCGCGCGCTGCTTGATGCGGCCTTGCCGCTTTACGAGGCGATGCGTGCCGAGGCCATGCGCTTCGCGTAACGTCACCGACGCGTCACTTGCAGGGCGTCGGATGATGCGAGACAGTGGGACATGGAACAGCGCAATCCCTTCCCCAGTTGGCCCGACGTGGCCACCGACCTCGTTGCCACCGCCGCGGGCCGTGCGCCCGCCGATCTGGTTCTCCGCAATGCGCGCGTCGTGCTGGTGCAGACGCGCGAGGTGATGGAGGGCTGGCAGGTCGCCGTGCGGCATGGCCGCTTCGCCTATGTCGGGCCGGATGCCTCGCATTGCATCGGGCCGGAGACGGAGATCGAGGATCTGGGCGGGCGCTACCTGATCCCCGGTCTGTGCGACGGGCACATGCACATTGAGTCCGGCATGCTCACGCCCGCCGAGTTTGCCCGCGCGGTGATCCCGCATGGCACGACGTCGATGTTCACCGATCCGCACGAGATCGCCAATGTCTTCGGCCTGCGCGGTGTGCGGCTGATGCATGACGAGGCGCTGATGCAGCCCGTGAACATCTGGACGCAGATGCCCTCCTGCGCGCCGTCCGCGCCGGGGCTGGAGACGACGGGCTACGAGATCGGGCCCGAGGACGTGGCCGAGGCGATGGGTTGGCCCGGCATCATCGGGCTGGGCGAGATGATGAACTTTCCCGGCGTGGTGAACGGCTCGCAGCAGATGCTGGCGGAGATCGCCGAAACCCAAAAAGTGGGGAAAACGGTTGGCGGGCATTATGCCTCGCCCGACCTTGGGCCTGCGTTCCATGCCTATGCGGCGGGTGGCCCCGCGGATGATCACGAGGGGACATGCGAGGCCGATGCCTTGGCGCGGATGCGTCAGGGGATGCGGTCGATGATCCGGCTGGGCTCGGCCTGGTACGACATCGAAAGCCAGATCACCGCGATCACCGAGCGGGGGCTGGACCCGCGCAACATGATCATCTGCACCGACGATTGCCATTCCGGCACGCTGGTCCATGACGGCCACATGAACCGTGCGGTGCGCCACGCGATTGCCTGCGGCTGCGACCCGCTTGTCGCGTTGCAGATGGCGACGATCAACACCGCGACGCATTTCGGGCTGGAGCGCGAGATCGGCCAGATCGCGCCGGGGCGGCGGGCCGACATGATCGTGACCTCGGACCTGTCGGCGCTGCCGGTCGAACGGGTCTACGCCCGCGGCGTGAAGGCCGCCGAGGCGGGCGAGTGCCTGGTCGAGTGCCCGCACCTGGATTGGCCCGCAGATACGCGGGACTCGGTGCACCTGGGCCGCGCGCTGGGCGCGGATGACTTTGAAATCAAGGCACCTTCCGGCGCGGATCAGGTCCGCGTGCGCGTCATCGGCGTGGTCGAGAACCAGGCCCCGACCGAGGCGCTTGAGGCGACGCTGCCCGTTGCCGATGGCGTGATCGAGGGCCGCGATGGCGTGGCCCAGATCGCGCTGGTGGAACGGCACCGGGGGACGGGGCAGGTCGTGAACGCCTTCGTCTCGGGCTTCGGCTACGGGCCGGGCATGGCCATGGCCTCGACCGTGGCGCATGACAGTCATCACATGATCGTCGTGGGCACGGATCGCGCGATGATGGCCGCGGCGGCGAACCGGCTGGCCGAGGTGGGGGGCGGCGTGACGGTGTGGAAGGACGGTGCGGAACTGGCGCTGGTCGAACTGCCCATCGCGGGCCTGATGTCGGACAGCCCCGCCGCCGAGGTCGCGGCAAAAGCGCAGGCCATGGGCGAGGCGATGCGCGCCTGCGGTTGCACGCTCAACAACGCCTACATGCAGCATTCGCTGCTGGCGCTGGTGGTGATCCCGTCCTTGCGCATCTCCGATCTCGGGCTTGTCGATGTCACCCGCTTCGAATTGACCGATCTGATCGTTGATCCCGCCGAATAACCACAAAACAAGAAAAAGAGGTTACACATGGCTTACGAGCACCTTCTCAAGATCGCGACCCCCGACCAGGGTGCGCCGAAACGCTTTACCGACGCGGGCGACGCGGTCGCGCATCTGCAGACGCTCTACCGCGATGCGGCGCAATTCCTGTGCGACCGGTTCAGCGACACGCTGAGGGACGGTGCGCCGGGCGACACGCGGTTCCGCGCCTTCTACCCCGAGATCCGGATCACCACGACGACCTATGCCGTGACCGACAGCCGCCTGAGCTTCGGCCATGTGGCCGAGCCCGGCACTTATGCCACGACGATCACGCGCCCCGACCTGTTCGCCAATTACCTGCGCCAGCAGATCGGCCTGCTGCTCAAGAACCACGGCGTCGCGGTCGAGGTCGGCCCCTCGATGACGCCCATTCCGGTGCATTTCGCCGTTGCCAACGACAGCTCCATCACCGTCCCGCAGGAGGGCGCGGGCGAGTTCACACTGCGCGACGTTTTCGACGTGCCGGACCTGTCCACGACCAACGACGACATCGTCAACGGGCTGGGCTTTACCTATGACGATGGCGCGCATCCGTTGGCGCCCTTCACCGCGCAGCGCGTGGATTACTCGCTCGCGCGGCTGTCGCATTACACCGCGACCGATCCGGTGCATTTCCAGAACCACGTCCTTTTCACCAACTACCAGTTCTACGTGGACGAATTCGAGGCCTACGCCCGCGCCGCGCTGGCCGATCCCGCAAGCGGCTACACCAGTTTCGTGGCCACCGGGAATGTCGAGATCACCGACCCCGAGGCGACGATCACCTATCCGCAGAAGATGCCGCAGATGCCGACCTACCACCTCAAGCGCGAGGACGGGAACGGCATCACGCTGGTCAACATCGGCGTCGGGCCGTCGAACGCCAAGACCGCGACCGATCATATCGCGGTGCTGCGCCCGCATGCCTGGATCATGGTGGGCCATTGCGCGGGCCTGAGGAACAGCCAGCGGCTGGGGGATTTCGTGCTGGCGCACGCCTACCTGCGCGAGGACAAGGTGCTGGACGACGACCTGCCGGTCTGGGTGCCGGTGCCCGCGCTGGCCGAGATCCAGGTCGCGCTGGAAACCGCAGTCGCCCATGTCACCGAGCTGGAAGGGTTCGAGCTCAAGCGGATCATGCGCACCGGCACGGTTGCCAGCCTCGACAACCGCAACTGGGAACTGCGCGACCAGACCGGCCCGGTGCAACGCCTGAGCCAGAGCCGGGCGGTCGCGCTCGACATGGAAAGCGCCACCATCGCGGCCAACGGGTTCCGGTTCCGGGTGCCCTACGGCACGCTGCTCTGTGTCTCGGACAAGCCGCTGCATGGCGAGTTGAAGCTGCCCGGCATGGCGTCGGCGTTCTACAAGACGCAGGTGTCGCGGCATCTGCTGATCGGGATACGGGCCATGGAGGCGCTGCGCGACATGCCGCTGGAACGGCTTCACAGCCGGAAATTGCGGTCTTTCGAGGAGACAGCCTTCCTTTGACGGGCTAAAATCGCCACGAAAGCCCTGTTTTGAGCTTTACCTGCACGCAAAGCGTTGTGTGTGCCAACAATATTCGGTTAGTTTTGACACAACGGGCCCTAGGGCTCGGGCAGTAGTCAGGAGAACAACACCAATGGCACAGAAACCCATGACCAAGACCCAGCTCGTCGCGGCGATCGCCGAAGAGATGGGCGGCGACAAGAAAACCGCGGCCGCAGCACTGGATGCCGTCACCGCGATCGTGACCAAGGAAGTCGCCGGCGGCGGCGCCGTCACGCTTCCCGGCATCGGCAAGGTCTACTGCCGCGAGCGCCCCGAGCGCATGGTCCGCAACCCGGCCACGGGCGAGCAGATCAAGAAAGAGGCCGACAAGCAGGTGAAGGTCACCGTTGCCAAGGCACTCAAGGACAGCGTGAACGGCTGATTGCCCTCACATCGCTTTCGTGAAAGGGTCGCGCCGCAAGGGCCGCGGCCCTTTTTCATTTTGCAGTGACGGCATCCATGGACATTCGCGCGCTTCTGGCCGGGCTGCTCTTTGCCCTGATCTGGTCTTCGGCCTTTACGTCGGCGCGCATCATCGTCGAGGCCGCGCCGCCGGTAACGGCGCTGGCGATCCGCTTTCTGCTGTCGGGGTTGATCGGCGTGGGCATCGCGCTGGCCATGGGGCAGGGCATGCGCCTGACGCGGGGCCAGTGGCGCGCGGTCGTCATCTTCGGGATCTGCCAGAACGCGCTTTACCTCGGGCTGAATTTCGTCGCGATGCAATGGATCGAGGCCTCGCTGGCGGCGATCATCGCCTCGACCATGCCGCTGCTTGTCGCGGCGGCGACATGGGGCCTGTTCCGCGAAAGCCTGCCGCCGCTTGGCCTTGCGGGCCTTGCCGCAGGCTTTCTCGGCGTGGGGCTGATCATGGCGCAGCGGCTGGGCGGCGGCGCGGATGTGCTGGGCGTCGTGCTGTGCCTGATCGGGGCGGCGGCGCTGACCGTGGCGACGATGTCGGTGCGCGGGGCGTCGTCGGGCGGGGGCAGCCTGATGATGATCGTGGGGCTGCAGATGCTGGTGGGCGCCGCGGCGCTGGCGCCGGTCGCCCTCCTGACCGAGACCTGGTCGGTGGAATGGTCCACACCGCTGGTGGTGGCCTTCGTCTACACCACGCTGATGCCGGGCCTTATGGCGACGCTGATCTGGTTCTGGCTGGTGAACCGCATCGGGGCGACGCGGGCGGCGACCTTTCACTTCCTCAACCCGGTCTTCGGGGTGGCCATCGCGGCCGTGCTGCTGGGTGAACGGCTCAGCTGGGTGGATGCGACGGGCGTGGCCATCGTGGCGGCGGGCATCCTTGCCGTGCAGCTGGCCAAGACCAAGCCCGCCTGAGGTCACGCCCCGATCACGCCCTTGTCGCATGACAGGGCGCTGCCCCTCGGGCAACAGGGCGGCATGGAACTGGTTCTTGCATATGGCGCCGGGGTGCTGACGCTCATCAACCCCTGCATCCTGCCGATCGTGCTGGCCGGTGCCCTGCAGGCCAGCCGCTGGGGGCCGCTGGCGCTGGCCGCGGGGATGGGCCTCGCGTTTGTCACGCTGGGCTTCGCCGTGATTGCCGCGGGCCATCTGATAGGCCTGACCGAAGAGATGGTCGCGCGCGCGGGCGCCGTCCTGATGATCGTCTTCGGCCTGATCCTGCTGATCCCGCAGGCCTCGGCCCGCTTCGCCACGGCAACGGCGGGTTTTGCCGAGCGCGCGGATACCGGTCTGCGCGAGACGCCGACCGAGGGCTGGCAGGGACAGTTCCTCGGCGGCCTGCTGCTCGGGGCGATCTGGAGCCCGTGCGTCGGCCCGACCTTGGGCGGTGCCATCTCGCTGGCCAGCCAGGGCGATGACCTGCTGCGGGCCTTCACCATCATGGTCGGTTTCGCGCTGGGCATCGGCTCGGTCATGGTCGCGCTCGGGTATGGTGCGCGGCAGGCGCTGCGCCGTCACATGGGCGCATTGCAAAGGGTCGCCGTCGCCTCGCGGCCGATCCTCGGCGGTGTCTTCCTTTTCGTCGGCGTGGCCATCCTGCTGCGTTGGCATCATGTCGCCGAGGTCTGGCTGCTGGACCGGATGCCGGTCTGGCTGCAGGACCTTTCCGTTGCCCTCTGATCCGTTCAAGGAGTTCGTGTCATGACCACCCGTCGCCAGATCCTGCTGGGCGCTGCCGCGCTTGGCCTCATGCCCGCGGCACGCGCCGCGCAGGCGATGATCGACTATACCCCCGGCCTCGTGCAGGCGCGACTGGCCGCGGGCGAGACCGTTTTCGTCGATTTCTCGGCGACATGGTGTTCGACCTGCCGAACCCAGGGCCGCGCGAACGAGGCGCTGCGGGCGGCCAACCCCGCCTATGACGCCGCCATGACCTTCGTGAAGGTCGACTGGGACACTTACGGAACCGGAGAGCTGTCGCGCAGCCTGAACATTCCGCGTCGGTCGACGCTGGTCGTGCTGCGTGGAGATCGGGAACTGGGCCGTGTCGTCGCCCAGACACGTGAAGCGGATATCCGGGCGCTGATGGACCTCGGCCTCGGCCTCGGCTGAGGCATCTCAGGGCGCGGCGGTGGCGACCACGATCAGGTTGTCGACGGCCCAGATCGGGGCATCTGCCGCCCCCTCATCCCCGGTGCCGTCGGGACCAAGGGGCGTGATCACAAGCTCGAGGTCACGACCGGGCGTATCGAGCGCCAGATCGACGATCAGCCGGGTGTCGGCAAGGGCGGGCGTGCCGGTCTGGAACCCAAGGTCGCGCGGCGCATCCAGCCGGGTTCTGAGGGTGATGCCGTCGCCACCGAAGACCTCGACATCCTGCCGGTCGACCATCTCCGGGCGGGAGGAGAAGCGCTGCCGCAGGATTGCGCGCCCGTTCACCGCCATCTCCAGCCCGTGCAGGGCCCAGTCGTCGATCGCGATGAGATCGAGGCGGAGCGTGGCCTGAACAGCACCCTCCGGCAGCGGGATGCGGCGCGTCAGGGTGGCGTCGCCGGGATCGACCAGCCAGATGGCGCCAAGGCCGACATGATCCTCGTTCGGGGCGCCGCTCGACCAGCCGGACTCGCCCGCCGACGCGCCATCCTCGAACAGCACCAGCGTTTCCGATGGTCCAAGGCTGCGCAGTCCGCCGACGAAACTGCCGAATTGCGTCGCCGGGCCTCCGGCCTCGGTGCGGATCACCGCACCGGCCATCACGGCCCCTGCCAGCACACCTATCAGGATCAGGATCCAGTCAAGATTGATCTGGCCGCGTCGCGGATATGGGCGTGAAGAGCCCCCCATCGAAAAACATCCAATTCTTCCCCAAGTTTTGTCTTATTCGTGTCGAATTGTGGCAGGAAAGCGGCAGGCATCGGGTGCTTTCACAGCATTGTCCGGCCCGTCAGAACGGTCTTTGCGACTATCGGGGATTGTTCACCTTTCGGCGTGCGGCGACCCGGTTTTCAACATGATTTCAACCGATTCCACCGCGGGCGCCGCCGATCTGTCCGCGGTCGAGCAGCAGGTGATCGAGCAAGACACAGGCCATCATCGCCTCGCCCACCGGCACGGCACGGATACCGACACAAGGGTCGTGCCGCCCTTTGGTCACGATTTCGGTCTCTTCGCCCGACCGCGTGATCGTGCGGCGTGGCGTCAGGATCGACGAGGTCGGCTTGACCGCGAAGCGGACGACAACGTCCTGCCCGGTCGAGATGCCGCCAAGGATGCCGCCCGCGTGGTTCGAGTTGTAGACCGGACCATCGGGGCCCATGGCGATCTCGTCGGCATTGGCGCTGCCGGTCAGGGCGGCAGCCGCCATGCCATCGCCGATCTCGACGCCCTTCACCGCGTTGATCGACATCATCGCGGCGGCAAGGTCGGTGTCGAGCTTGCCGTAGATCGGCGCACCAAGGCCCGCGGGCACGCCCGAGGCCGTGACCTCGATCACCGCGCCGACGCTGTCGCCGGATTTGCGCAGGGCATCCAGATACCCGGCCCATTCGGCCGCGGCCTGCGCGTCGGGCACCCAGAAGGGGTTGCGCTCGATCTCGCCTTCGTCGAAGCGCGCGCGGTCGATGCCGTGCGGCCCCATCTGCACCATGTAGCCGGTGATGCGCAGGCCCGGCACCATCTGCGCCAGCGCGGCGCGTGCAACGCCGCCCGCCGCGACCCGCGCCGCCGTCTCGCGCGCCGAGGATCGTCCGCCGCCGCGATAGTCGCGGATGCCGTATTTCTGCCAGTAGGTGATATCGGCGTGACCGGGGCGGAACTTTTCCGCGATGTCGCCGTAATCCTTGGACCGCTGGTCGGTGTTGCGGATAATCAGCTGGATCGGGGTGCCGGTCGACTGCCCCTCGAACACGCCCGACAGGATCTCGACCTCGTCGGGTTCGCGGCGCTGGGTGGTGTACTTGTTCTGCCCCGGCTTGCGCCGGTCGAGCCAATGCTGGATCGCGGCGGCCTCGACCGGCACGCCGGGCGGGCAGCCATCGACCGTCGCGCCAAGGGCCGGCCCGTGGCTTTCGCCCCATGTCGTGACGCGGAACAGGTGGCCGAATGTGTTGAGGCTCATCGCGGGGGCATCCCTTGTCGTTCGGGTCAGGGGGTAGCGCCCTGCGGCGAAAATGCCAAGCCGCTTGCGCAGCGGACGGCCCGGCGCTAGGTCTTGCAACACCTCGGGGTGGTCGTGATGCGACCTGAGATGCGCGGGATGACGCGCGAACCCGTTGAACCTGAACCGGTTAGGACCGGCGGAGGGAAGGTTTGCGGGTCATCGGACGCCCCACACTTCACTTCGCCCGTCGCAATGGAGGAGTGAGGAATGAAACACACCATCATCGCAGCGGGACTGTCTGTTTTCGCGGGGGCGGCGTTCGCGCAGACCCCGGTGCTGACGGTCTACACATATGACAGTTTCGTGCCCGACTGGGGCGCTGGCCCAGCCATCGAGGAGGCGTTCGAGGCAGTCTGCGGTTGCGACCTGCAATTTGTCGGTACGGGCGACGGTGCCTCGATGCTGGCGCGCCTGCGGCTGGAGGGCGACGCGACCGAGGCCGACGTGATCCTCGGGATCGACACGAACCTGACGCAGGCGGCGCGCGAGTCGGGCCTGATCATGGAGCACGGGATCACGCCCGAGGGCCTGACCGTGCCGATCGACTGGACGGACACCCACTTCCTGCCCTTCGACTGGAGCTATTTCGCCTTCGTGCATCGCCGCGATCTGGAGAACGTGCCGACCAGCTTCGAAGAGCTTGCCGCAAGCGACACCACGATCCTGTTGCAGGACCCCCGGTCGTCGACGCCGGGCCTCGGGACCGTCATGTGGATCAAGACGGCCTATGGCGATCGCGCGCCCGAGATCTGGGAAGGCCTGGCCGACAACATCGTCACGATCACGCCCAGTTGGTCGGACAGCTACGGCCTGTTCCTCGAGGGTGAGGCCGACATGGTGATGAGCTGGACGACCTCGCCCGCCTATCACTTGATTGCCGAGGACGACCCGAACTTCACCTCGGCCGAGTTCTCGGAAGGCCACTACATCCAGGTCGAGGTTGCGGGCATCGTCGCCTCGACCGATCAGCCCGACCTCGCGCGGGAGTTCATGGAGTTCATGATCTCGCCCGGGTTCCAGGACGTGATCCCGACGACCAACTGGATGTATCCCGCCGCATCTGACACGCTGCCCGAGGGCTTCATGGGCCTGACCGTGCCCGAGCAGGCGCTGCTTCTGTCGCCCGAGGAGGCCGCGGCGATCCGTGATGAGGCGGTGGCGGAATGGCAACGCGCGCTCAGCCGTTAAGCGCGATACACTGGACGGGCGCGGCGCTAGCCGCGCTCGTCACGCTGGCGGTGCTTGGCCCGCTGGGCGCGGTGATGCTGCGCGCCGACTGGCCGCCCGCGCTCGGCCCCGCGGACTGGACCGCGATCCGCTTCACGCTTTTGCAGGCCGCGCTCTCGGCCTTGGTCAGCGTCACGCTTGCCATCCCGGTGGCCCGCGCATTGGCGCGGCGCGATTTCGCGGGGCGGCGGGTGCTGGTGACGCTGATGGGGGCGCCCTTCATCCTGCCGGTGATCGTGGCCGTGCTGGGCCTGCTGGCCGTCTTCGGGCGGGCGGGTTGGCTGAACGACCTGCTCGCCGCACTGGGCGCGGGGCGCGTGGATGTCTACGGGCTTCAGGGGATCGTGCTGGCCCATGTGTTCCTGAACCTGCCGCTGGCTGTCCGGCTGCTCCTGCAGGGCTGGCAGGCGGTGCCGTCCGAACGCATCCGGCTGGCGACCTCGCTGGGATTCACCACCGCCGACATGAGGGCCCAGTTCGAGCGCCCGATCCTGCGCGCGACCCTGCCGGGGGCGGCGCTGCTGATCTTTCTCATCTGCACCACGAGCTTTGCCGTCGCGCTGATCCTCGGCGGTGGCCCGTCCTCGACCACGGTCGAGCTGGCGATCTACCAGGCGTTCCGCTTCGATTTCGACCTCGGGCGTGCGGCGCTGCTGGGGTTGATCCAGGTGGCGATCTGCCTTGGTGCGGGGGCGCTGGCCTTCGGCGCGATCCGGCGTCAGGAGGTCGGCGCGGGCCTTGACCGCCCGGCGCTGCCATGGCCGGGCGACACAGGCGCCGCGCGGGCGCTGGACGCGGCGGTGATCCTTGGCGCGGCGGTCTTCCTGCTTGTGCCGCTTGCCGCCGTGGTGATGAAAGGGCTGCCCGCGCTCGGCGGCCTGCCGCCCGTGGTCTGGGAAGCGGCGCTGCGTTCGATCGTGCTTGCGCTGGCCTCGGCCACGCTGTCGGTGGCGCTTGCGCTGCCCATCGCGCTCTTGGTCACGCGGCTTCGCCGCCCCGGCCTTGTCGAGGGCCTCGCCTTTCTCACCATCGCCGTCTCGCCGCTGGTGATCGGCACGGGCCTGTTCCTGCTGGTCCGTGCGGTCACGAACCCCATTCCCCTTGCGCTGCCGGTCACCGGGCTTGTGAACGCGCTGGTGGCGTTGCCCTTCCTGCTGCGCGCGCTGGTGCCGGCGGCGATGGAGGCCGAAGCGACGCAAGGCCGCCTCGCCGACGCGCTGGGGATGCGGGGCGCGGCCCGGTTGCGGCACGCGATCTTGCCGCGCCTGCGCCGCCCGCTGGGGTTCGGTGCGGGGCTGGCCGCGGCGTTTTCCATGGGCGACCTTGGCGTGATCGCCTTGTTCTCGACGCCGGGACAGGGGACGCTGCCCTTGGAGATGTATCGGCTGATGGGGTCCTACCGCACCGATGACGCGCAGGGCGCCGCTGTGCTGCTCATGGCGCTGACGCTGGCGTTGTTCTGGGGTTTCGACAGGGGAGGGCGCCTCGATGCTGTCGCTCGATGATCTGAGCCTGACGCAGGACGGGTTCACCCTGTCCCTTTCGGGCGAGATCGCCCGCGGGGAGCGCGTGGCGTTGCTGGGGCCGTCTGGCAGCGGGAAAAGCACGCTCCTGTCCCTGATCGCCGGATTCGACCGGCCCGACCGGGGGCGCATCCTGTGGGAGGGAGGGGACATCACGGGGGCCGCCGTTGCGGCGCGGCCCGTGTCGATCCTGTTCCAGGACGGCAACCTGTTTCCGCATCTGTCGGTGTTCGACAATGTTGCGCTGGGGCTCAGGCCAGATCTGCGCCTGTCGGCGGAGGACCGCGAGCGGGTCGGCGAGAGCCTCGGTCAAGTGGGGTTGGCCGATCATGCGGGCAAACGCCCGGCGGCGCTGTCGGGCGGGCAACAGGCGCGGGTGGCGCTGGCGCGGATGCTGCTGCGTGACCGGCCGCTTGCGCTGCTGGACGAACCCTTTGCCGCGCTCGATCCGGGGCTCAAGACCGAGATGTTGGCGCAGGTCGCGGACCTGTGCGCCGCGCGGGGCCTGACGCTGCTGATGGCGTGCCATGACCTGCGCGACGCCGAGCGGCTGTGCGACAGGCTGTGGCTGCTGGAGGAGGGGGCGAAGGTGCTGGACGTTGCCCTGACGGGCCTTCGGGATGATCCGCCCGGGGCGCTGCGCCCGTGGCTTTGACGGCGCGGTGGGCGGGATTGCCCACCCTGCGAGGTGGGCGGTGGGTTTCACCCACCCTACGGGGTGGCACATTCCAGCCGAAAAAAAACGCGCCCCTTGGGGCGCGTTTTTCATTTCGTTCGCAAGGGTGCCTCACTCGGCGGGCTGCTGGCCCTTGGCGCGCGCCTTGACCGGGGCCCAGATGCGCTTGTTGGTGAGGTAGAGCAGCACCGACAGGATGGTGAGCATCAAGACGGCGGTGAAGCCCATCTGCTTGCGCGCCATCAGGTGCGGTTCTGCGGTCCAGGTCAGGAAGGCCGCCACATCCAGCGCCATCTGCTCTTCGGTCGCAATGGTGCCGTCATTGTATTCGACCATCCCCTCCCACAGCGGCGGAGCCATGGCCAGGTACCCGCCATAGGTATCGTTGCCATAGAGGAAGGCGCCGAATTCCTCGCGCTCGGACCCGTTGTAATGGGTCAGGAGCGAGGCGAGGTATTCCGGACCGCCCATGCCGCGGAACAGCGGATTGAGGCCGAGGCCGTAAGGCCCCGAAAAGCCCGCGCGTGCCTTGGTCATCAGGCTGAGGTCGGGCGCGTTTTCCAGCGACGACGTCGGGAAGTTGTCGTTCGGCGTGGCGGCACGCCAATCGCGCAGTTCGGGGTCCCAGACCTCGATGAAATTCTGCTCGATGTAGGCGCGCACCTCTTCCTCGCTGAGGCCCGGGCCGCTCTCGTCCGAGAGGGTCCGGATCGGGACGTAGCGCAACCCGTGGCAGGCCGCACAGACCTCGGTGTAGACCTGCAGACCGCGCTGCAGCTGGTTCTGATCGAAGCGGCCGAAGGGACCCTCGAAGGAGAAGGCGTAGTCTTCGACATAGCCCGCCCCGCCCGCGGCGATCGCTGCCCCCGAAGAGAGGGCAAGCGTCGCTGCCGCGACAGAGCTGATGACAAGTTTCCTGAGCATACTCAGCGTCCTTTCTCTCACTCGGCCGGCGATGCGGCGGGCGACGTCACGCCACCATGACCACCATCGTTCTTGCCGTAGTGTTCCTTGAAATCGTCCTCGATCGTATCGGGCTGCGGCAGCGGCTTTTCGATGACGCCGAGCAGCGGCAGGATCACCAGGAAGTAGGCGAACCAGTAGGCCGAGCCGATCAGGGCGATGTAGGGGTAGATACCTTCCGCCGGCATCGCGCCCGCCCACATCAGGACGAAGAAGTTCACGATGAACAGCCAGAACCACCACTTGAACATCGGCCGGTAGCGACCCGAGCGCACCGACGAGGTGTCAAGCCAGGGTGCCAGCGCCATCACGACGATCGCACCGAACATCGCGATCACGCCGAAGAACTTGGCGTCGACGATGCCGCCTGTGAGGAAGCTGGTCAGGATCACCAGCCACACGTCACCGTCGAAGGCCCGCAGGATCGCGTAGAACGGCAGGAAGTACCATTCGGGCACGATATGCGCAGGCGTCACCAGCGGATCCGCCTCGAGATAGTTGTCGGGGTGGCCGAGGTAGTTCGGCATGAAGCCCACGATCGCAAAGAAGACCGCCAGGATCACGGCAAGCGCGAAGAGGTCCTTGATCACGAAATAGGGCCAGAAGGGCAGGGTGTCTGCCTCGGCTTCCTTCTTGGACGTGCGGCGCACTTCGACACCCGTGGGGTTGTTGTTGCCGGTCGTGTGGAAGGCCCAGATGTGCAGGATCACCATGCCCAGGATGACGAAGGGCAGGAGATAGTGCAGCGACAGGAAGCGGTTCAGCGTGGCGTTGTCCACGGCCGGCCCGCCCAGCAGCCAGGTCTGGATCGCGTCGCCCACGAAGGGGATCGCGCCGAAGAGGCCGGTGATCACGGTCGCGCCCCAGAAGGACATCTGACCCCAGGGCAGAACGTAGCCCATGAAGGCGGTGCCCATCATCAGCACGTAAATCAGCATGCCGATGATCCAGGTGATCTCGCGCGGGGCCTTGTAGGACCCGTAATAGAGACCGCGGAAGATGTGCAGATAGACCGCGACGAAGAACAGCGAGGCGCCGTTCTGGTGGATGTAGCGGATCGCCCAGCCCCCGTTCACGTTGCGCATGATATGCTCGACGCTGGCGAAGGCCATGTCGACATGCGGCGTGTAGTGCATCACCAGGATGATGCCGGTGACGATCTGCAGGACCAGCGTGAACACCAGGACAATGCCCCAGATCCACATCCAGTTCAGGTTCTTGGGCGTCGGGATCATGATGGTGTCGTACATCAGGCCGACGATGGGAAGCCGCTTCTGCAGGGATTTCTCCCAGTTCGCCTTCGGCTCGTAATGGTCGTGAGGAATTCCAGACATGTGATGCGGTCCTCCGGATCAGCCGAGCAGGATCGTGGTTTCATCCACGAACTCAGCAACGGGAATGGGAAGGTTCTCGGGCGCGGGCCCGCGGCGGATGCGGCCCGAGTTGTCGTAGTGCGAGCCGTGGCAGGGGCAGAACCAGCCGTTGAAATCACCCGCGCCGTCGCCGATCGGGACGCAGCCGAGGTGGGTGCAAACGCCGATCTGGACCAGCCATTCGCCCGTGTTCTCGCCCGTGAAATCGGGCATCGAGCGGTTTTCGTCGGTTGCGGGAACTTCACCGAGGTTCGGATTGCGCGCGATGCGGTCGGGCAGATCGCCCAGATCGACGGCACGGGCCTCGGCGATCTCTTCCTCGCTGCGGTGCCGGATGAACACCGGCTTGCCGAGGAACAGCACGGTCAGCTGGGTGCCGACGGCCACACCGCTCACGTCGACGCGCATCTGGCTTGCGGCCTGCACATCGGCGGAGGGGTTCATCTGGTTCACCAGCGGCCAGACAGCCGCCCCGACGGCCACGGCACCGACGCCGGCCGTGGCATAGTAGAGAAAGTCGCGGCGATCGCCGCTATGGTCTTCGGCGTGTGACACGGTTTCGCGTCTCCCCTTGCTCTGGGTCCGGGGACTGCCGGACCTTGAAAACCCGAAAGGGCGAGAGGACTCTCCCGCTCGCCCGGATGGCTCGTTGTCTATGGGCTATGGTTATAGGCGTCTAGCGGACAAACGCGCGCATCTAGGCCGAAATGTCGCACGGAAAACGGCGTTCGCATGTTGCGGCGCAACCCACGGAGGAAAGACATCTTTCAGCATGCAAGTGCTGCGGGAAGCCGTGCCTCAGATCGCCCGCCGCATCACCCGGTGCAGGATGCCCGAGCCGTCATCGTACTCCGGTCCCTCGGCCACGAATCCCAGCGTTTCGTAAAAGCCGATGACCGCCACCTGCGATTCCAGAACCGCCTCGGAAAAGCCCCCTGCGCGGGCCTGGTCCAGTGCGACCTCCATGATGCGGCGGCCCAGCCCCGTGCCGCGGGCGCGTGGCATCACCGCGACGCGGCCGATCTTGGCCGTCGTGCCGCGCGCGATCAGCCGCGCGCACCCCAGCGGCCCGGTCGCGTCCTCGGCCAGCAGGTGCAGGCAGGTGTCATCCTCGGCATCCCATTCCTCGGCCTCGGGGATACCCTGTTCCTCGATGAAGACCGCGCGTCGCACCGCGAAACAGGCCGCGCGGGCGGCCTCGGTCCGGGCAGGGCCGATCATCATTCGGGGGCGGTCGTCTGCATCGAAGGGCGGGCCGAAAAGCCCTCGAACCACGCGGCCAGCGCAGGGCGCCCCTCTCGCCACGGCTTGTCGCCGTGACGCAGATCGAGATAGCCGAGCGCGCAGCCCACGGCGATCTGTCCCATGTCGAGCGGCCCGGCGAGGTGGCTCATCCATTGCGCCTCGATCGTGTCGAGCGCGCGGGCGACCTTGGTCCATTGGCCGTCCGTCCAGGGCGCGTAGCGCATGTCCTCGGGGCGGAAGCGGGTCTCGTAGACGATGCCCACCGCGGCCTCCATGATGCCGTCGGCGGTCGCCTCGAGCGTCAGCACCTCCCACAGGCGCGCCTCGGGGTAGAGACCGGCGTTGAAATGGGCGTCGAGGAACCGCGTGACGACGCGGCTGTCGTAGATGGTGGGCCCACTGTCGCGCAGCAGCGCGGGGATCTTGCCCAGAGGGTTGGCGGTGTTGATCCGGTCCTCGCCGCCGAGGGGGGAACTCTGGACGATCTCGAAGGGGATATCCTCGATCGCGGCCTCGGCCAGCATCACGCGGACCTTGCGCACGAAGGGCGACGCCGCGGCGCCCAGCAGGGTCATGCTCATGGCACGCGCCGCAGCCTGAGCCGGGCAAGGCCCGACAGGTCGATCTCCATCCCCGGACCGGCGGTGCCCGCGCGCAGGATGCGCCTGAGGCGCGCGCTGGCGTTCAACTGCCCCGGCGCATGGCCGATGTGCAGCCCGTCGGGCATCCGGTCCATGGCGGCCTCGGCCGCGGGGTCGATCCGGCGGGGCCGGGCACGCCGCGCGGCGGCATAGGCGATCGCGGCAACCGCGCCGTAGCGCAGCGCCGCGGCAGCGACGGGGGTAAACGGTATGGCCAAGGCGCGCCTCCCTTGCGGCTGGGTCTGCCCTCAGATGTAGGTGAGTGTCGTCCGCTTGTCTATTTCCGGAACGCCACCTGTCATGAGCGCCGACAGCATCGCGACCTCGTGACCGATGGGCGAGTGCCTGACCATCTCGGCCGCGGCCTCGCGCGCGGCGTCGGTCTTGTTCTGGTTCAGCTTCCAGGTGCCCTCGATCTCCTGCACCTCGAAGCGGAACGGCAGGATCTGCCGCATCATCCGCTCAAGCACCTGCGCGGGCATCTTGGCGGTGGTCCACGGGCGCTTGGGTGCCAGACGCGCCTCGAACTGCGCCGAGACGCGGTCGAGATGGGCGCGCATGTCCGCGGGGTCACCGGGGTGCAACAGGCCGCGCAGATGCACGGCGACGTAATTCCACGTGGGCACCTGCGCCGGGTCGCCATACCAGTCGGGCGAGATGTAGCCGTCCGGCCCCATCACCGCGATCACCGCCGGGGTCGGCGCCGTCACGGCCCGCGCGATCGGGTTCGAGCGGACGAGGTGCAACTCCGCCTCGGTGCCGTCCGCGCCCAGGTGAAACGGCACATGGCTCAGCATCGGGGCCGGGTCGCCGTTCAGGCACAGCATGCCGAAGCCGCGCGTGCGGGCCAGCGCAAGGTGCAACTGGTGCGGTTCTTGCCGAAAGGCGGGGTTGGGGTGCATGTCGCGGGCCCTTTGCTGCTGCGCGCCGGTTCCGGAGCGGCTACGCGGTCAAGTGTCGGCCATCGTGGCCGGAGATGCGGGCGGTGATGATCCGACCCTCGGGGTGATCCTCGGCGAATGCCACCTCGGTAAACTGTTCCGTGCGACCCAATCGCGGATTTTCCATCAGGATGTGATGGATGTGCCCTATCTGTTCGGACAGATGCGCGGCGATCCGCGCCTCGCCCGCCGTGCGCAACCGTGCCGCGCGGTCCTTGATCGTCGCGCCCTGCACCTGCGGCATTCGCGCGGCGGGTGTGCCCGGACGGGGCGAGTAGGGGAAGACGTGCAGCCATGTCAGGCCGCAGTCCGCGACCAGCTTCAGCGAATTGCCGAAGGCCGCCTCGGTCTCGGTCGGAAAGCCCGCGATGATATCCGCGCCGAAGACCATGTCGGGGCGCAGCCTGCGCGCCTCCTCGCAAAAGGCAATGGCGTCGTCGCGCAGGTGGCGGCGCTTCATCCGCTTGAGGATCAGGTCGTCGCCATGCTGGAGCGACAGGTGCAGATGCGGCATCAGCCGCGGCTCGGTCGCGATGGCCTGCATCAGGTTCTCGTCGGCCTCGATCGAGTCGATCGACGAAATCCGCAGGCGCGGCAGGTCGGGCACCAGCCGCAGGATGCGCATCACCAGGTCGCCCAGCCGCGGCGCGCCTGGTAGATCGGCGCCCCAGCTTGTCAGGTCGACGCCGGTCAGCACCACCTCGTTGTAGCCGCGCCCCACCAGCCGCTTGATCTGGTCCACCACGACACCGGCGGGCACGGACCGCGAGTTCCCCCGGCCATAGGGAATGATGCAAAAGGTGCAGCGGTGATCGCAGCCGTTCTGAACCTGCACATAGGCGCGCGAGCGCGTGCCGAAGCCGTCGATCAGGTGGCCCGCGGTCTCGGTCACTGACATGATGTCGTCGACCTGCACCTTTTCCGTGTCCCCCACGAAATCGGCGGCCATGCCGGCCCAGGTTTCGGGCTGCATCTTTTCCGTGTTGCCGATGACGCGGTCCACCTCGGGCATGGCGGCGAAGGTCTCGGGCTCGGTCTGCGCGGCGCAGCCGGTGACGATCAGCGTGGCGGTCGGATGCGCACGGCGGAGCTTGCGGATCTCCTGCCGCGCCTTCCTGACCGCCTCGGCGGTCACGGCGCAGGTGTTCACCACTACCGCATCGCCAAGGCCCGCGGCCGCGGTCATCTCGCGCATCGCCTCGGTCTCGTAGGCGTTGAGGCGGCAGCCGAGCGTGTGGAAAACGGGGGCCTTGGCGTCCATCAGACGGAGCCCAGCCATGCGGGCATCAGCACGCCCGAGAAGACATGCGCCGCGGGTCCGGTCATCCAGACGCCATCGTCGCGCCAGTCGATGAGGATGTCGCCGCCATCCAGCGTGATCCGCACGCGTCGCCCCGTCAGCCCCCGCCGCGCCGCCGCCACCGCGGTTGCGCAAGACGACGAGCCCGAGGCCAGCGTGATGCCCGTGCCGCGCTCCCACACCCGCATCCGCAGGTGATCGGGGCCGATCACATGGGCGAACTGCACGTTCGTGCGCTCGGGGAACAGCGGGTGATGTTCCATGCGGGGCCCATCGGCGGCGAGGTCCACGGCCTCGGCATCGTCGACGAAAAAGGTGCAATGCGGGTTGCCCATGCCGGTGGCCACGGGTGCTCCGGGAATCGGCAAATGGTCGAGGTCCACGTCCTTGGCCAGCGGCACGCCCTGCCAGTCGAGCACCGGCTGACCCATGTTGACCGAGGTCAGCCCGCCGCCCGCATCCTCGGCCTGCAACAGCCCGCGCTCGGTCCTGAGGGTCAGCGCCGAAACCCCGCGCCGGTCCATCTCCCACCGGGCGATGCAGCGCGTGGCGTTGCCGCAGGCGGCCGAAAGCGACCCGTCGGCGTTGAAGAACACCAGTCGCAGGTCGGCCTCGGCCTCGGCATCGTCGTGGATCACCGCCAGCTGGTCGAAGCCCACCCCCCGGTGCCGATCCGCCAGCGCACGCGCCAGCGGCGCGGTGACCTCGGCCCCGGTCTCCCGCGCGTCGATCACCACGAAGTCGTTGCCAAGCCCGTGCATCTTGAGAAAGGGCAGGCCGGTCTGGAGGGCATCATCGGACATGCGCGCGGCTATATCCCCCCTGCGACGACTTGGAAATCCCCGACCCCCTCGCGCGACCGGTTTTTGGCTTGACGAGTCCCCGGCCCGACCGTAGGTAGGCGCCCCTGAGTGGGCCCGTAGCTCAGTTGGTAGAGCAGTTGACTTTTAATCAATTGGTCACAGGTTCGAATCCTGTCGGGCTCACCATTTTTTCCATGTTCGATCAATGCTTGAAGGCGCAGCTGATCCCCGCGCCAATGCTGCCTGTCAGAACACGAACTGATCGACCGTGAGGTCGGCGGACTGCACGCCCTCGACAAGGATGGTGCCCCAGACCGTCGTCACGAGTGCCCCGCCAGCGACGTCGGTGATCGTGAGCTCGACGAACACGGTGCCTTGCAGCCCGAGGTTGATGATCTCGTTGGTCGGGTCGAAATCCCGGATCACGTCATCGCCATGTTGAATGCCGAAGACGAAGTGATCGACACCGGCCGACCCGAACATCGTGTCATTGCCGCTGCCGCCGTCGATCGTGTCGTCGCCGCTGCCGCCGAATAGCCGGTCGTCATCGCCCTCGCCGAACAGAACGTCATTGCCCGCATCGCCATAGATCGCGTCCTGTCCCGCGCCGCCATAGAGGCGGTCCTGGCCGTCGCCCCCATAGAGGTTGTCGGCCCCGTCCTCGCCGTACAGCGTGTCATCGTCGATGCCCCCGATCAGCCGGTCGCCCGACGCGCCGCCGAAGAGCAGGTCGTCGCCCGGCCCGCCCTGCATCGTGTCGAACCCGTCACCGCCCCGGATCGTGTCGTTGTCGCCCTGCCCGATCAGCGAATCGTTGCCCGCCTCACCCCAGATCTGGTCGTCCTGGTTCCCGCCGTAGATCGTGTCGGCGAACGTGCCCCCGTAAAGACTGTCGAAGCCGAAATTGCCGTAGATCGCGTCGAACCCGCCGCCGCCGTGGATCGTGTCGCCGTTCAGGTTCCCGCGCAGCTCGTCATCGCCGGTGCCGCCGAAGATCAGGTCGAGGCCCGGACCGCCGAGGATCGTGTCGGCCCCCGCTTGCCCCAGGATCGTGTCCGCCCCGTCGAGGCCGTCGATCATCTCGGCGGCGGAACTGCCCAGCAGGTTGTCCGGGGCAACGCCGGGCGCCGCGTTGAAGTCCAGCGACAGGGTCACCTCGTCGAAGATGACGAATTCCACGTTGATCAGAACCGATGTGCTGCCTGCCCCCGACAGTGTCGTCTCACCCCCTGATACGGTGATCGTGAAATCCGACAGCGCCGCGTCGAAGTCGAGGAACCCCATGCTGTCGTCGCCCTGCCCGCCGTTGACCGTGTCTTCGCCAGCCGTGTCGGTCTGCAGGATCAGGTCGTTGCCCAAGCCGCCGTCGATGCTGTCGTTGCCGGGGCCGCGGATGATCGTGTCATTCCCGCCAAGGCCCAACAGCGTGTCAGGCCCGATCCCGCCCGCGATCATGTCGTTGCCGGACGTGCCCTCGCGCAGGCCCGATGTGGCGAAGGCAAGGTCGATCACGCCGTCCACGGTTCCGTCCATCGCGTCGAGCGTGGCGAAGTCCGAGGAGAAGATCAGGCTGGTCGTGCCGAAACTCGGCTGCAGCGACGTCACCAGGAGGTCGTGCATCCCGTCGCCGTCGATATCGCCCGCCATCGAGATGACGCGCCCTGCCTCGTGGTCCAGGCCCGCCCCGACGAACAGGTAACTGCCGGCAACGCCGGGCACATGCACCATGTCGACGGACCCGTCCACCGTGCCATCCATCCCGTCGGCAAGCGCGACCGCGGCCATGGTGACGAGGTAGACCCCGCCCTGATCCTCGGAGCTGGACCCGCTCCGGTCCAGACCCGACGCCCCGATCAGCAGGTCGGTACGCCCGTCACCATCGACATCCCCGGCGCTGGCCATCGCGACGCCGAATTGCGAGAAGGTCGGACCGTTCAGGATATAGGAGCCGCCGACACCGGCGATCCTGCTCACGTCGACCTCGTTGTCGACGGTTCCGTCGAGGGCGTCGAGCGCTTGCAGCGCGGCCGCCGTGCCTTCGATGAGATAGACCACGGACGCGTTCCGGGCCCCCATGGCAATGTCCGAAATCCCGTCACCGCTGAAATCGAGGCTTTGTATCGCCGAAATGGCCGTGCCCGCCGGAATGCCGTAGAACCCGTAGGTGCCGTTCAACCCGATCGCGTTCGAGATCGTGACCGTCCGGTCGGTCGCGCCGTCCAGCCCGTCCGCCGCCTGCAACCCGGCGAGGGTCACAAGGCTCGCCACGATCGTGTTGCCCGAGCCGGTCGGACTGTTGATCGGTGAGACCACCAGCAGGTCGGCCACACCGTCGCCGTTGAAGTCGCCCCCAAGGTCGAGCGCGATGAGCCCCCCGTCCGAAATGATCTTGAAACTGCCCGGAATCGAGCCGATCGCGCTGGGCGAGATCGTCGACATCGCCCCGCCCGAGGCCAGGTCGAGCGCCTGCAACGTGGTGCCGTTGATCAGGTAGAACATGGGCGAACTCACGTCCCCGACCAGCAGGTCCGAGATACCGTCGCCGTTCAGGTCGCCGGTTCCGATAATGCTGGCTGAATACGGAAAAGACGGACTGCCCGCCCCGAGCAGGAAGTTTCCGGGTTGCTGGATCGCCGTGTCGAGATCGACCTGGAAGTCCACCACCCCATCGGCCGCATCCGCATCGGCGAGGCTGGACGAGGTGATCACGTAGGCCGCCCACATCTCGAAGGTGAAGCCGGGCGCCGGCGCACCGAAGAGCGATCCGATCAGGAAATCGGCCAACCCGTCGCCGTCGATATCCTCCAGCGCGATGACATTGTCGCCGGCATACCCGTTCGTGACCGAGCCGGTCAGCGTGTAGACGCCCGGACCCGACCCCGTCAGGAGGTCGAAGGGGATGATCCCGTCCAGCACCCCGTCGAGCGCGTCGAGCGATGCGAGCGCGGCGCCGGATATGATGTGGATGACCCCCGCGTTCCCGAGCCCAGGCACGGGTTTCCAGGCGCTGGACAGGATGATGTCCGGGATGCCGTCGCCGTCGAAATCGGGGATGATCGCCACATCGGCCTCTGCCGTGGATACCGATACGACGGCGCCCCCGACGGTCCCTGTGAAACTGTAACCCATGTCACTCGTCCTTCGTTCAGGAAAAGGCGAGCGCTGCGGACCCGAACATGGGTCGTCTGGCCCGTCCGGGCACCGCGTCTGGACCGGGTGCACCGAGCGAGAGCGTCGCTATGCCGTGGCCTTTCGTCAAGCGCGCAGCGAGGCGGGAAAACCCGCATCGCCGCGCCCTCAGAGCAGGAAGTCGTCCATCGTCACGTCGCTGACGTCGACGCCTTCCAGAAGGATCGTCCCTTGCGACGTGGTGACAAGCGTGCCGCCTGCGACCGAGCCGATGCTCATCAGGAAACCCGAAGGCAGCGCCGTCAGGTCGATCAGCTCTCCGTTGGGGTCGAAATCGCGGATCACGTCGTCGCCGAAATCCGGGCCGAAGACGAAGGTGTCCACCCCGCCCGCGCCGAAGATCGTGTCGTTGCCGGTGCCCCCGTCGATCAGGTCGTCGCCTGTTCCTGCAAAGATGCGGTCGTTGTCCTCGCCAGCCAGAAGCGTATCCGCCCCTGCGCCGCCGAAGAGGTTGTCCTGACCGGCACCACCTTCGAGCAGGTCGTCGCCGTCATTGCCGTCGAGCCGGTCGTTACCGTCATCGCCGTAAACCGTGTCGTTCCCGATGCCGCCGATCAGGGTGTCGCCCCGATCCCCGCCGTAGAGCAGGTCGTCATCCGCGCCGCCGCGGATCAGGTCGAACCCGTCGCCACCCCAGATCGTGTCGTTGCCCGTTTGGCCCACCAGCAGATCCTGCCCGCCTTCGCCCCAGATCTGGTCGTCCTGGTTCCCGCCGTAGACGGTGTCGGCGAAACTGCCCCCGTAAAGGCTGTCGAACCCCAGGTTGCCATAGATCAAGTCGGACCCGGCATCGCCATGGATCGTGTCGCCGTTGAGGTTCCCGCGCAGCTCGTCGTCGCCGTCGCCGCCCATGATGCTGTCGCTGCCCTGCTGGCCGAGGATCAGGTTGTTTTCCGCGTTGCCCATGATCGTGTCCTGCCCCGACCCGCCGGTCGCGTTCTCGATCACCGCACCGGCGGCGATGGTGAAGCCGCCATGGATGCCGGTCACGTAGGACACGTAGCCGCCGCCGTTCTCGGAATAGGTCAGCGGCGCCGAGCGCAGGTCGATCATCGCACCGGTACTGCCGTTGTGAACGATCGTATCCGTACCGTCGGCATCCCAGATCGCCGAGTAGAAGGTGCCGATCCCGTTGACCGTGGGCAGCACATAGCTGTCGTCGCCCGCATTGAAGGTCATGTTGGCGCCATAGGTCGCCTGCAGCACCGCGATGTCGAAGGCCATCGGTGTGCCCTGGTAACCGTAGCTGAAATTCGCGGAGGGCGATGTCCCGTGCGGGGCGGTCTGCCAGCCGTCATTGTAGGTCATCGTGGTGTAGATGCCCTGGTTCAGGTCGAAATCGCCGAGGTCGTTGAGAGGCGAGGTCACGCCGCTCATGATCGTCGATCCGTTCCCGGTGTCATGGGGATGCATCAACCCCATGCCATGGCCGATTTCATGGATCAGCGTGATGAAGCCGAACCCGCCTTGCTGGAGGCCGTCGGAATCCCACCCCGTGCCGCCGCTATAGTGCACCCCGATCCCGTCGGGCGTGTAGCTTACGCCATCGACCGTGACCGAGCGGCCGCCGACCCACCAATATCCCAGCGGCGAGTCGGGATCGGTCGACTCGATCATGAAGAACTCGGCATCGTTGGGATTGGTGACGACATTGAATGTCACGTTCGCAACGTTGGAGTAGAGCTGGAAGGCAAGCATCGCCTGCTGCTGGTCAAAGGCATCCCATGCCGAGGTCACCTGCGAGGTGCCGTCGTTGAAGGTCACGCCGCCCGGCACGAAATACACGTCGATGACGCTGGGCGCCGTGTAGAGCCCGTCGATGGAGTCGAGCGGATTGTCACTGCTCGGAGGCGGCGGGGGCGGCGGTGTGCCGCCCTCGGTGATGGTCAGGGTATAGGTGCCGGTGTCGGACCCCCAGGAAGGATTGGCGAAATCGATGTTGTTCCAATAGCTGTCCGCGATGATGTATCCGGAGCCGGTTTCGGGCGCGGTGAGGGTGATCGTTTCGGTGCCACCGCTGAAGGCGAAGTCGACAGGCTCGCTGAAGACGCCATTCGCGTCGACGAACCAGATGAGCGGATCATCCAGCGTGCCTGGCGTCATCGTGATGGTGTAGGTCACGCCGGCTTCGTACTCGACGTAGAACCAGTCCCAGTCGCCGGCAGAGCCCAGCGATCCATTGAACGTGTCGCCCGCCTCCAGCTGGACCGTGGGGTCGGCCGAATTCGGAGCATCGCCGCCCGGCAGGGTCGATTCGTCGATCGTCCGCTCTTCGTCGGCCGCGTGGAGCCAGTCTCCGCCGAACGGATTGATCAGGGAACACGTCAGACACATGGCACACCACTCCTCGCAATGAATTCAATACCCTAACTCGCCCAGACCCAACGGCCGAGTCGCCTTGGACCACCCTTGGATACTCCGCCTCTCCAGCCTTGGCTTGATTTTTTTCACGCCGCCTGCGCGACTCCATGCACATGGATCGGATTGTGAGTCACTGATGCCACACAACACGCGCTTTCGTCCGGGACTGCTCGGTGTCGGACTGACCGGCGCCATGCTGGCGCTGGCCCCGCCCGCCGCGGGCAATGGTGGCGGCGTCGCCGATCTGCCGTTTTCGCAAGGGCGCAGTTTCGAAAGCCTCGATGCCTATCTTGCCCATCTAGAGGACCTCGGGACCATGGGCATAACCTGGTACCAGCGATTGCCCGACGGGCGCTACGTCGAGGTGCAACGCCGCCCGCCCGGACAAGAGGCGCCCGTCTTCACCCGGCAGGACCTCATGGACCGCTTCGGGTTCGCCGAATGACCGGCGCGGCACCCCGTCCCCTTGCGGGCCGCGCGCCCGGCTTGTAACGCAGCCCGAACAGGACCGCGACAGGCCGCATGACAGACGCGACACAGCCCACGACCAAGCCCGCCGCCCCCGGCAGCGCCACCGAGGAACGCGCCAAATCCAAGCGCATCGGGAGCCTGCGCGCGCTTGGCCCCTTCCTTGCGCCCTACAAGGCGATGCTCGCCGCCGCCGTGGGTGCGCTGATCCTGACGGCCATCGTTTCGCTCACCCTGCCGCTCGCGGTGCGCCGCGTCGTCGACGGGTTCGAGAGCAGCAGCGTCGAGCTTCTCGACCAGTATTTCCTCGCCCTTCTAGGGGTCGCGATCATCTTCGCGGGGGGCGCGGCACTGCGCTTCTACCTCGTCACCCGTCTGGGCGAGCGCGTGGTGGCCGACATCCGCAAGACCGTGTTCGACCGCATGATCGGCATGAGCCCGGCGTTTTTCGAACGCGTCATGACCGGCGAGGTGCTCAGCCGGATCACGACAGACACCACGCTCCTGCTCAGCGTCATCTCCTCCTCGGTCTCGATCGCGCTGCGCAACGCGCTGATCCTGCTGGGCGGGCTCGTCCTGATGTTCTTCACCTCGGCCAAGCTGTCGGGCGCGGTCCTGCTGATCGTGCCTCTGGTCATCGTGCCCATCGTGCTGCTGGGCCGCCGCCTGCGCACCCTCAGCCGCGAGAGCCAGGACTGGATCGCCGAAAGCTCGGGCAACGCCTCCGAGGCGCTGGGCGCGGTGCAGACGGTGCAGGCCTTCACCCATGAACGCCCCTCGGCGGCGCAGTTCGATGCCGTGACCGAACGCAGCTTCGCCAGCGCCAAGAAACGGATCGCGACCCGCTCGGTCATGACGATCATCGTCATCTCGCTGGTCTTCGCGGGCATCGTCGGGGTCCTGTGGATCGGCGCGCGCGACGTGCGGGCGGGGGCGATGTCGGTGGGCGAACTGATCCAGTTCCTGATCTACGCGATCATGGTGGGAGGATCGGTCGGGGCACTCTCGGAAATCTGGGGCGAGTTGCAGCGCGCCAGCGGCGCGACAGAGCGCCTTGTCGATCTTCTGAACACGCCCGACACCGTGGCCGACCCCGTCATCGACCGACCCCTGCCTCAGGGCGGGCGCGGCGCGATCACCTTCGAGGATGTCCGCTTCAGCTACCCCACCCGCCCCGAGGATCATGCCCTCGACGGCGTGTCGCTGACCATCCGGCCCGGCGAAACCGTGGCGCTTGTCGGCCCCTCGGGTGCGGGCAAGACCACCATCTTCCAGCTGCTTCTGCGGTTCTACGACCCGTCCTCGGGGCGCATCACCCTCGACGGTCTCGACCTGACCGAGATGAAGCGCGCCACCTTCCGCGCCGCCATGGCGCTGGTGCCGCAGGACCCGGTGATCTTCGCGGCCTCCGCCCGCGAGAACATCCGCTTCGGCCGGCCCGACGCGAGCGATGCCGAGGTCGAGGCCGCCGCCCGGGCCGCCGCCGCCCACGACTTCCTCACCGCCCTGCCGCAGGGCTACGACACCTATGTGGGCGAACGCGGCCTCATGCTGTCGGGCGGCCAGAAACAGCGCATCGCCATCGCCCGCGCCATCCTGCGCGATGCGCCGATCCTGCTGCTCGACGAGGCGACCAGCGCGCTGGATGCCGAATCCGAACGCGCGGTGCAGGACGCCGTGGCCCGTCTCTCCGAGGGGCGCACCACGCTGATCGTGGCCCACCGCCTCGCGACCGTGAAACAGGCCGACCGCATCCTGGTGTTCGAGGGCGGGCGGATCGTCGCCGAAGGCACCCACGACAGCCTCGTGGCGCAGGACGGCCTTTATGCCCGCCTCGCCCGGCTGCAATTCACCGAGGGCCTCGCGGCCGAGTGACCGCGCCTGCCGCCGCGTGACGCTTGCGTGACAGGGTCAATCCTTCCATGCTCGGCCCCGGAGGCGCGATCCCGCACGCAGAACGGGGCGCCGCGAGGGAGATAGGGAGGAAAGGCACCATGGTCCGGTTCGCCAGCCTGCAAGACGTCAAGACGATCGAGGCCGACATGCCCTGGCCCGACAGCCAGCCGGCCACCACGCTCTACGAGCTTCTCTCGCAGACCACGGACCGGCACGGCCCGCTAAAGGCCACGACGTTCCAGATGTTCTCGGGGCCGAAAGACCCCGCAGAAACCCTCACATGGACCGAGCTTCACGCGCGCGTCACCCAGGCCGCCAACATGTTCCGTGCGCTGGGGGTGCAGGAAACCGACACCGTCGCCTATGTCCTGCCGAATTGCACGGAAACGGTCGTGACGCTCCTGGCCGGGGCCGTGGCGGGCATCGCGAACCCGATCAACCCGCTTCTGGAGCCCGAGCAGATCGCCGCCATCCTGCGCGAGACCAACGCCAAGGTCGTGGTCACGCTCAAGGAGTTTCCGAAAACCGACGTGGCGCAGAAAATGGCCGAAGCCGTGCGCAACGCCCCCAACGTGCAGGTCGTGCTCGAGGTCGACCTGCTGCGATACCTCACCGGCCTGAAGAAATTCATCGTTCCCTTCATCCGCCCGAAGAACCCCACCGGCCACCACGCCCGCGTCGTCGACTGGTCCTCCGAGGTGGCGAAACACCCCCGTGACCGCCTGACCTTCGAGGATGCGAAGGGCGACCGCGTCGCCGCCTATTTCCACACCGGCGGCACCACCGGCATGCCCAAGGTCGCCCAGCACAGCTATTCGGGGATGATCTACAACGGCTGGATCGGCCACACGCTTCTGTTCACCGAAAAGGACAACGTGATCTGCCCCTTGCCGCTGTTTCACGTCTTCGCCTGTCACGTCATCCTGATGGCGATGATCGCCTCGGGGGGGCACATGATCCTGCCCACCCCGCAGGGCTACCGGGGCGAGGGGGTGTTCGACAATTTCTGGAAACTGGTCGAACGCTGGAAGGTGACATTCATCATCACCGTGCCCACCGCCATCTCCGCCATGATGCAGCGCCCGGTGAATGCCGATGTCTCGAGCGTGAAAACCGCCTTCTCCGGCTCCGCGCCGCTGCCGGTGGAACTGTTCCGCCGGTTCGAGAAGGCCGCCGGCATCACGCTGGTCGAGGGCTACGGTCTGACCGAAGCGACCTGCCTCGTCTCCTGCAACCCGGTCGACGGCGAGAAGAAGATCGGCTCGGTCGGCGTGCCCTTTCCGCATTGCGACGTGAAGATCCTCAAGACCACGCCCCATGGCGTGCTGGAATGCGAGGTGGACGAGGTGGGCGAGATCTGCGTCGCCAACCCCGGCGTGCGCACGAGCGGCACCTATACCGAGGCCGACAAGAACCGCGACCTCTACTACCACGACGACTACCTGCGCACCGGCGACCTCGGCCGCGTCGACCCCGACGGCTATCTTTGGATCACGGGCCGGGCGAAGGACCTGATCATCCGCGGCGGTCACAACATCGACCCCGCCGAGATCGAGGAGGCGCTGGCCGGCCACCCCTCCGTCGCCTTCGCCGGCGCGATCGGTCAGCCCGACGCCTTCGCGGGCGAGCTGCCTTGTGTCTATGTCGAGCTGGTGGCGGGGGCCGAGACCTCGACCGAGGAGCTGATGGGCTGGTGCAAGGAACATATCCACGAACGCGCCGCGATGCCCAAGCACCTCGAACTTCTGGACGAATTGCCGAAAACCGCGGTGGGCAAGATTTTCAAGCCCGACCTGCGCAAACGCGCCATCACACGCGTCTATGACGCCGCGCTGAAAGAGGCCGGCCTGCCCGTCCATGTCGACCATGTGACCGAGGACAAGAAGCTGGGCCTCGTCGCCTATCTGCGCGCGTCCGGCGAACCCGACGAGGCCGCCGTCAAGCAGGTTCTTGGCGAATTCACCCGCCCCTGGGCCTGGGCCGACTGACACCGCCGCGCCCGGGTGTTTCGAAGCCTCCGGCTCCGACCCGGCGGCGCAGCGCGTCGGGCCCCTCCGGGGCCGCTCCTTGCTGCGCTGGGGCCCGGCGGGAGATGTGTCGCCCGCAGACCGACCGCGCTCTCCTGTGTCCGCGTGCGGGAGCCTCCGGCGGGAGTTGTATTTGCCAAGATGAAGCAAGGACGTCGAAGACCCCCTTGTCTTTGCGGGATGCGGCAAGTTTTCCCCCTGCTTCATCTTGGCAGATACAACTCCGGGGGAGTCGCGGAACGCGACGGGGGCAGAGCCCCCCACTTCGGGAGCGACGGTCCCCTCCTGCGCGACATGACCCGTGCCGGGCGCAGCCGCACCGCGCCAGCGGTGCCACCGCGGTCGTGGGCGCAGGCGCGCCGCGCCGAGCCACGCCGCAGGCGCGCGGCCAGGGTCGTGACCCCGCGCCAGAACAGGCAGCGCCGGTCGGGGCATCGGTCGGCACATCGGCTTGCCATCCCTCCACCCATGGCCGCAGGATATCCGTCCGGAGGGCAGGCATGGACCGCATCGACAATCCGACCGCGCGGCGGCTCTTTCTTCAGGCGCATGCGCTGACCGACCGCCCCGCGGGGCCGGGCAAGGGCACGGAGCTCGCGGCCCTCATCCGTCGCCTGGGCTTCGTGCAGGTCGACAGCGTCAACACGCTGGCCCGCGCCCATGACCTCATCCTCTGGTCGCGCCGCCCCGCCTACCGCCCCGAAAACCTGCGTGTCCTGAACGACCGTGACCGCGCCACCTTCGAGCACTGGACACATGACGCCAGCATCGTGCCTGTCGAATTCTTCCCCAACTGGCGGCTGCGCTTCGCCCGCGACCGGGGCCGCCTGCGGGCGCGGTGGAAGGATTGGCACGGCTCCGCCTTCCACGACGAGATCGAGACCGTGCTGCGCCATGTCACCGACCACGGCGCGGTCCAGTCCGCCGAGATCGGAGAGAAACGCGCCGAGACCTCCACCGGCTGGTGGGACTGGCACCCGTCGAAAACCGCGCTCGAATACCTGTGGCGCTGTGGCACCCTCTCCGTCACCCGGCGCGAGGGGTTCCGCAAGGTCTACGACCTGACCGAACGCGTGATCCCGCCCGAACACCTGGATGCCCATGTCCCCGAGCCGCAGATCATCGACTGGGCCTGCCGCGCTGCGCTCGACAGGCTGGGCTTCGCCACCTCGGGCGAACTGGCCGCCTTCTTCGCCCTGGTCACCCCTGCCGAGGCCAGGGACTGGGCCGCCCGCGCCGTCGCCCGGGAAGAGGTCGCCGAGGCCGGGATCGAGACCGCGCAAGGCACACCCCGCAAGGTCCTGCTCTGGCCCGGCACCCTCGATCGCCTGAAGGACCTGCCGGAGGCCCCGCGCCGGATGCGCCTCTTGTCGCCCTTCGACCCGGCCTTGCGTGACCGCAAGCGGGCCGAGCGCCTCTTCGGCTTCCACTACCGGATCGAGATCTTCGTTCCCGAGGCGCAGCGCAGATACGGCTATTACGTCTTCCCGCTGCTGGAGGGCGCGCGCATCGTGGCGCGCGCCGATATCGCCGCCGACCGTGCATCGGGCGCGCTGCACCTGCGCGCGCTCTGGCCCGAACCCGGCATCCGCTGGGGCAGGGGGCGCGAGGCCCGGCTGATGGCCGAACTGCACCGCCTCCTTCCGCTGGCGGGCTGCGACCGGGTCACAGTCGCCGATGGATGGTTGCGCGAGACCCGGACCAAAGGTTGACGAAGGCGGCGCGGAGAGGTCAGCTTTTCGTGTTCCGACACGAGGCTGGCGCACGATGTTCACCCGTTTCACCCTTGCGGCCGCCGTCGCTCTGGCGGCCTGCACGCCCGCCGGCGGCCCCGCGCCCCCGGGGGGCGGCGGCATCTGTGCCGCGGCCGGCATTTTCCGCCCCGGTGCGGCGACTTTCGCCTTCGCGGGCGACGTGATGGCCCACCGCCTGATCCAGCAAGACGCCGCTGCCCGCGCGCAGGGCTTCGCCCCCGCGCTGGCCCCTGTTGCCCCCTTCCTGCGCCGCGCCGACGTGACGGTCGTGAACCTCGAAACCCCGCTTGCGCGCGACACGCTGCCCGGCGGGCGCGACGCGGGCGGCCCGGCATCCCCCGCCGACAACCGCGTCTACACCGGCTACCCCGCCTTCAACGCGCACCCCTCCTATGCCGCGGCGCTGGCCGCCTCGGGCATCGACGTGGCGCAGACCGCCAACAATCACGCGCTGGACCGCGGCCCCCTCGGCGTGGAGCGCACGCTCGAGGCGCTCTCGGCCGCGGGCCTTGCCACCACCGGGACCGTGCCGCGCGGCCAGTCCGGCCCGTGGCACAGCACCGTGCAGACGCAGGCGGGGCGCATCGCGCTTCTGGCCTGCACCTGGTCTGTCAACGGCCTGCCAGATCCGGCGGGGCAGGCGCTGCGCTGTTTCGGCAACGCCCCCTCCGTCCCGGACCATATCCGCGACCTTCTCGCCGATCCCGGCATCGACGCGGTGATCCTTCTGCCCCATTGGGGCACCGAATACAGCCATAGCCCCACCGCGCAGCAACGCCGCCTCGCGCGCGCCGCGATCGAGGCCGGGGCCAGCGCCGTGATCGGCGCCCATCCCCATGTCCTGCAACCGATCGAGACCGTCACGGCCCCCGATGGGCGGCAGGGTGTCGTGGCCTACAGCCTCGGCAATTTCCTGTCCTCGCAATGGGCGCTTCCGCGGCGCACCGGCGTGATCCTCTACATGGACCTCACCCGCGACGCGCAGGGCCGCGTCATCGCCGGGCCGCCCCGTGCCCTGCCCACCCGCGTGAACCGCTACGTCGATCCCGGCGTGACCGTGACCCCCGCGGCGCTGGTCGCCGATGGCGCCCCCTCCATCGCGCATGCCGCCGAGATCCTCGGGGCCGAGCGGCTGCTCAGCCCGTCCGACTTCGGTTTTGCCGTCCGCCACCCGGGCGGCGCGGCCTGCGCCACCGCGCCCTGAGGGGCGCGCATGTCGGGGCAGGCGGTCAGGTCGTCGCGCCGGGGATCAGGCGGAACCCGACATCCTGCACCCGCGCGACATGGTCGCCCTCGAGGCGCGACAGCAGCGCCCGCGCGGCGAGGTTGCCGATCTCGGCACGGTGCGAGGCGACGCTGGTCAAGGGCAGGGGCAGGGCCTGCCCGATGGCCAGCCCGTTGAACCCCGCCAGCGCAAGGTCCGCAGGCACCGCCAGGCCGGCGCCGAGCGCATGGAACATCGCGCCCACCGCCATGTCGTCGTTGGAAAAACAAACGGCAAGCCCACCCGGCGGCACCTCGGCCAGCAGGCGCGCCACCGCCTCGCGCCCCAGCGGCACCGAGGACGGGCCGGGCAAGATCACCGTGGCCTCCAGCGCGACCTCCGCCTCTGCCAGCCCCAGCTCCAGCCCCTGCTTGCGCGTGGTGGCGCGCGGATCGGTCGAGATGTCGTGACCGACATAGGCCACCCGGCGATACCCGCGGCCCAGCAGGTAATGCGCCATCGCCCGCCCCGCCGCGCGCTGCGACAGGCCGACCGACATGTCGATCGGTGCGGGGTCGATATCCATGATCTCGACCACGGGCACACCGGCGCCGGCCAGCATCCGCCGCGTCGCCTCGGTGCTGGCGGCCGGCGCGATGACAAGGCCCGCGGGCCGCCACGACAGCAGGTCGGCCACCAGCCGTTCCTCGTGCTGGGGGTCGTAATTCGACACGCCGAGAATGGGATGGTGGCTGGCCCGTTCGAGATGCGTCTCCAGCCCGTCCAGCACATCGGCAAAGACGCTGTTGGACAACGAGGGCAGCACCACGGCGACCTGGCGCGACTGCCCACCGGCCAGGGTTCCGGCAAGGCGGTTGGGCACGTAGTTCAACGCGCGGGCCGCCGCCTCGACCCGCTCCAGCGTCGCGCGCGCCACATGGACCCCGCCGCGCAGCGCCCGGCTGGCCGTGATCTCGCTCACGCCCGCGGCGCGGGCGACTTCGGCAAGCGTGGGGCGGGGTTCGCCGCCATGGAAAGGGTCTGTTGTCATGGCCTGCGGGATAATGACAGGGCTGTCAGAAGCATTTTCAGAATGATTTACGAATTGTTTGAGAAAATCAAACGCCTTTGACAGCGCTGTCATGATTTGTCAGGATCACCCCGGGAGGAGGGACCGTCGATGCGAATCGTCGTGACAGGGGCTGCCGGCTTCATCGGCCGCATGGTCGTCGAGGCCTTGGACAAGGCCGAAACCGTCATGCTGGACGGCGCCGAGCGCCGCGTGTCCGCCATCCTCGCCGTCGACATCGCGGCCGAGCCGCTGGCCCGGCTGGCCGAGGGGCGCGCCCGCGTCCATCCGCTGCCCGGTGGCCTGCTCGACGCGCCGGTCCTGACCCGCATCGCCTCGGACGCGCCCGACCTGATCATCCATCTCGCCGCCGTCGTCTCGGGGCAGGCCGAGGCCGACTGGGATCTCGGCATGGCCGTCAACCTGCAGGGCACGCTTGCCCTGGTCGAGGCCTGCCGCCGCATGGCGCGCCCCCCGGTCTTCGTCTTCTCGTCTTCGGTCGCGGTCTTTTCCTGCGCCGACAACGACACGATCACCGAGGATACGCTGCCCGCGCCGCGGTCCTCCTACGGCACGCAAAAGCTGATGGGCGAGTTGCTGGTGCGCGACGCGACCCGGCGCGGCATCATCCGCGGGCGCGCCTTGCGCTTTCCCACCATCTCGATCCGCCCCGGCGCGCCCAACCGCGCGGCCTCGAGTTTCGCCAGCGGCATCCTGCGCGAACCGCTCGCGGGGCTGCCCGCCGCGCTGCCCGTGGGCCGCGACCTGCGGCTGCATCTCGCCTCGCCCGACAAGGCGCTCGATTACACGCTGCGGGCCTGCGCGCTGGACCAGGCCGCACTCGGGGCCGACACCACCCTGACGCTCCCCGGCATCACCGTCACCGTCGGTCAGATGATCGACACGCTGGCCGAAGTCGCGGGCGCCGATGTCGCCGCGCGCATCACCCCGGAACCCGACCCTGCCATCGAGGCGATCGTCGCCTCCTGGCCCGGCGAGATCCTCTGCCCGCGCGCCCGCGCGCTGGGCTTCGAACCCAACACCGGAATTGCGGCGCTGATCCAAGAGCATCGCCGCCGCATGGAGAGCGCGGCCTGAGGGGGTCGCGACGGATATCAAAACAGGGAGAGAGACACAGATGAAGCACTACATTCTCGGCGCCGTATCGGCCATTGCCCTCGTGGGCGCGGCACAGGCGCAGGAAAGCCTCGTGATCGGCCATTCGCTCTCGCCGACCTCGCATTACGGCGTCGGCGCACAGGCCTTCATCGACACGCTGGCGGAACTGTCCGGCGGTACCTTCACCGGCGAACAGGCCCCCGCGGGCCAGCTCGGCGGCGAGCGCGACATGATCGAGGGCCTGCAGATCGGCTCGCTCGACCTCGTCATCACCTCGACCGGCCCCTTGGGCAACTTCGTCCCCGAGGTTCTGGCCATCGACCTGCCGTTCCTGTTCCGCGACTATGACCACGCCCGCCGCGTGCTCGATGGCGAGATCGGGCAGGAACTGCTCGACGCCATCGGCGAGAACGATCTGGTTGGTCTCGCCTGGTCCGAGAACGGCTTCCGCCATGTCACCAACTCGCAGCGCCCCGTCACCTCGCCCGAGGACATGAGCGGACTCAAGCTGCGCACGATGGAAAACGCCGTCCACATGGCCGCCTTCGAGGGAATGGGCGCCGCCCCCACGCCGATGGCCTTCCCCGAGGTGTTCGGCGCGCTGCAGCAGGGCGTGGTCGACGGGCAGGAGAACCCGATCACCGTGATCACCGCCTCGCGCTTCTGGGAGGTGCAGGGCTATGTCACGCTGACCGGCCATGTCTATTCGCCCGCCATCGTGCTGGCCTCGCCGATCCTGTTCGACGGGCTGACCGAAGAGCAGCAGGGCTGGTTCATGGAGGCCGCCGCCGCGTCGGCCGCCGCGACGCGGGCCGAGGTGGACCGTCTGGAGGCCGAGGGCGTGGCGCTGATGCGCGATAACGGGATGGAGGTCATCACCGAGATCGACCGCGCCCCCTTCCAGGCATTGGCCGCCGAGGCCGCATGGCCGGTCTACACCGACCGTTTCGGCAGCGAACTGATCGAGCGCATCGTCGCGTTCGAGTGACACGTCGGGCCTGAGGGCCCAATCCTCGTGGGCCGGTCGGCAGCGATGCCGACCGGCCCCTTGTCACCAAGGCGGGTCAGGAAGGCAAAGACATGGAACGTGCCGCATCGCTGTTTCTGAAAATCGAGACGAACATCACGCGGCTCGCGCTCTGGGCGGCGATCGGGTTCCTCGTGATCGCCGTGGCCCTCGCCATTTACCAGGTGACCACGCGCTTCGCCTTCGGGCGGCCCTCGACATGGTCCGAGGTCATCACGCGCTCGGCGATGATCTGGTCGGTGTTCCTCGGCGTCGCCCCCGCCTTTCGCGAAGGCACGATGATCGCGCTCGAATTCATCCAGACGGCCCTGCCGCGCCGGCTGGGCCACGCGCTCTACCAGCTGTCCATGGTGCTGACGCTCGTCTTCTTCGCGATCCTGTTCTGGCAGGGCCTCGCCATGACCGAGCGCGTCGCGAACCAGACGCTGGCCGCGCTGCAGATTTCCATCGCATGGGTCTACGCGGCCCTCCCGGTCGGCTCGGTCTTCATCTCCATCGCCGTTCTGGGCTGCATGATCCGCGCCGCCCGTGGCGACTGGCCCAGGCCGGACGGCGATGCGCCCGTACCGACGGAGGGGCAGCTATGAACACCGCCCTCGCGCTCTCGCTCGGCATCTTCTTCCTGCTCGGCGTGCCCATCGCGGTGGCCATCGGGCTTGCCTCCGTCATCGGCATCGAGGCGCAGGGCCGTCTGCCGCTGCTCCTGGTGGCGCAGCGCATGTTCACCGGGCTCGACAGCTTTCCGCTGATGGCGATCCCGCTTTTCATCCTCGCCGGCAACCTGATGTCGGTAGGCGGCATCTCGCAGCGGCTGGTCGACCTCGCCAAGGCCATCGTCGGCGGCGTTCAGGGCGGGCTTGCCGCCACCTGCGTGCTGACCTGCATGATGTTCGCCTCGGTCTCGGGCTCGTCGGTGGCCACCACCTTCGCGATCGGCGCCATCCTGATCCCCGCCATGGTGAAACACGGCTACCCCAAGCCGATGGCCGCCTCGGTGCAGGCGTCTTCTGCGGAACTGGGCGTGCTGATCCCGCCCTCGATCCCGCTGATCCTCTATGGCGTGGCGACCGACACCTCCATCGGGCAGCTGTTCCTTGCCGGTCTCGGGCCGGGCTTTCTGGTCGCGGGCGCGCTCATGGCGCTGGTGCTGATCCTGTGCCGCGTGCGCGGCATCGGCGCTCAGGACGGCGACGACCGCCCGCGCCTCGGCCCCGCGGCGCTGGCCGCGCTCCCGGCGATGCTGGTCCCCGTGGCGATCCTTGGCGGCATCTACACCGGCGTCTTCACCCCGACCGAGGCCAGCGCCGCGGCCGTCGTCGTGGCGCTGCTCGTCGGCATGGTCTTCTACCGCGAGCTGAAACTCCACCACCTGCCCGACGTGCTGAAAAAGACCGTGCTCGCGACCTCGGCGATCATGCTGATCATCTCGGCCGCGGCGCTCTTCTCCTTCCTCGTGACGCGGTCGGGCCTGCCCAACGACATCGCGGCCCTGATGCGCGAGGTGATCGAGACGCGCTTCGTCTTCCTGCTGGTGGTGAATCTGCTCCTGCTCGTCGTCGGCATGTTCATCGAGACCTCGGCCGCGATCCTCGTCCTCGCGCCGATCCTTGCGCCCATTGCCATGGCCTATGGCGTCGACCCGGTGCATTTCGGCCTGATCATGGTGCTGAACCTCGCGCTGGGCATGATCACGCCACCCCTTGGCGTGAACCTCTTCGCGGCCTGCTCGGTCGCGGGCATCCCGGTCGAGCGGATCATCCCGCAACTCTTGTGGTTCGTGCTCACCGTCTTCGCCGCGCTGATGATCGTCACCTACGTTCCGGCGGTCTCGCTCTGGCCAATGCAAACCATCATGGGGCTCTGAACATGATCATTCACTTCGCCGGTCTTGGGTCCATGGGGTCCGGCATGGCCACCGCTTGCCTGCGCGCGGGCCACGAGGTGCACGGCACCGACCCCAGCGCCGAGCGCCTCGCGGCGCTGGTCGCCGCGGGCGGGCACGCGCTGACCGAGGGCAGCCCCGCCGCCGATATCGCCGTCTCGGTGGTGTTGAACGCGGACCAGAGCCGGGCCGCCATTTTCGGCGCGGGCGGGCTGGCCAGCCGCCTCGCCCCCGGCGGCGTCATCCTCGGCTGCGCCACCGTCGCCCCCGACTTCGCCCGCGAGATGGAGGCGCAGGCACAGGCCATGGGCCTCCACTACCTCGACGCGCCCATCTCGGGCGGCGCTGGCAAGGCCGCGACGGGGCAGCTCACCGTCATGGCCTCGGGCACGCCCGACGCCTTCACCACCGCGCGCCCCGCGCTCGACGCCATGGCCGAGACCGTCTTCGAACTGGGCGACAGCGCAGGCCCCGCCTCGGCGATGAAGGCCGTCAACCAGCTTCTCGCCGGTGTGCATATCGCCGCCATGGCCGAGGCGCTGACCTTCGGCATGACGCAAGGCATCTCGCCCGAGAAATTCCATCAGGTCATCCCCCGCTGTGCCGGCACCAGCTGGATGCTGGAAAACCGCGCGCCCCATATCGTGGCGGGCGACTACACCCCCCACAGCCAGGTCAACATCTGGCCCAAGGACCTCGGCATCGTGCTCGACATCGCGCGTGACGCGCGGTTCAGCGCGCCGATCACGGCGGCCGCTCTCCAGCAGTATCTCGCCGCGGCGGGGATGGGGCTGGGCCGCGAGGATGACGCCGCGGTCGCCAAGGTCTACGCCCGCAACGCGGGCCTGACCCTGCCGGGAGAGGCGGGATGAAACTGGGCTGCATCGGCGACGATTTCACCGGCTCGAGCGATCTCGCCAACACGCTGGCCAAGGGCGGCATGCGCGTCGTGCAATATTGCGGCATCCCCGAGGGCCCCGCCGCCGCCGCGGACGTCGAGGCGGGCGTCATCGCCCTCAAGACCCGCTCCATCCCCGTGGCCGAGGCCGTGCGCCAGTCGCTCGCCGCGCTCGACTGGCTGCGCGCGCAGGGCTGCACGCAGATCCTGTTCAAGTATTGCTCCACCTTCGACTCGACGCCCGAGGGCAACATCGGCCCCGTCGCCGACGCGCTGGCCGAGGCGCTCGGCGCGCACAAGGTCATCGTCTGCCCCGCCTTTCCCGGCACCGGGCGCTCGATCTACCAGGGGCACCTGTTCGTCGCCGACCGCCTGTTGAGCGAGTCGGGCATGCAGAACCATCCGCTCACGCCCATGACCGATCCCGACATCCGCCGCTGGCTCGCCCCCCAGACGCGCCATTCCGTCGGCCATGTCCCCGCGGCGGAGGTCTTTGCAGGCCCCGACCGCATCGCCGCCGCGCTCGACGCCCAGCACGCGCAGGGCCATCGCCTGATCGTCGTCGACGCGCTGCGCGACGCCGATCTGGTCGCCATTGGCCGGGCCGCCGCCGATCTGCCGCTGATCACCGGCGGCTCGGGCATCGCCCTCGGCCTTCCGGCCAATTTCGGCTGCACGCCCGCGCCGGTGCCGTGGCTGGGCCAGCCGGGCAGGGGGGCGGTCCTGTCGGGGTCTTGCTCCACCGCCACCCGCGCGCAGGTGGCCCGTCACGCCGCCCGCCACCCCGCCCGCGAGATCGCCGCCGCAGACGTGATAGAGGGCCGCCTGACCGCCGCCGAGATCGCAGAGTGGTTGCTGGCGCAACCGGGCCTCCCGCTCGCCTACAGCTCCGCCGACCCCGCCGAGGTCGCCCGCGTGCAGGACCGCTTCGGCCGCGACCGCGCAGCCGCCGCGCTGGAAGACATGTTCGCCGAGATCGCCCGCCGCCTCGTCGCGGGCGGCATCACCCGGCTGATCACCGCGGGCGGCGAAACCTCGGGCGCCGTGGTCGAGGGCCTCGCCCTCGATGCGCTCGGGATCGGCCCCGAGATCGACCCGGGCGTGCCTGCGCTGCGCGCGCGCTCCGATCTGGCGGTGGCGCTGAAATCGGGTAACTTCGGGGGCGAGGATTTCTTCGAAAAGGCCGACCGGATGCTGGCGGGAACACCATGAGGGAAACGCACCTGCGCGAGCAGATCTGCGATCTGGCGAGGTCGCTCTTCGACCGCGGCCTGACCCATGGCAGCACCGGCAACATCTCGGCCCGAACCGAGGATGGCGGCCTCTTGGTCTCGCCCACCGGCACCAGCTTCGGCCGCCTCGATCCCGCCCGGCTCAGCCGGTTCGACGCGCAGGGCCAGCTTGTCGGGGGCGATCCGCCGACCAAGGAAATGCCCCTTCACACCGCCTTCTACGACACCCGCGGCACCGCGGGCGCGGTGGTGCATCTGCATTCCTGCCATTCCGTCGCGCTCTCCATGATGCCCGATGTGGATGCCGAGGATTTCCTGCCGCCCCTCACTCCCTACGCGATCATGAAGCTGGGCCGGGTCAAGCTTCTGCCCTTCTTCCTGCCCGGCGATCCCGCCATGGGCGCGGCGGTGCGCGGGCTGGCGGGCAAGCGCAGCGCGGTGATGCTGGCCAATCACGGCCCCGTCGTCGCGGGCCGCGACGTCGAGGCCGCCTGCACCGCGATCGAGGAACTCGAGGCGACCGCCCGCCTCGCCCTTCTGCTGCGCGGCACGAACGCCCGCGCGCTCGACCCCGATCAGGTGCGCGCCGTCGTCACCGCCTTCGACGTGGAATGGGACGCATGACGCGCTTTTCCGCCAATCTGGGCTTTCTGTGGACCGACCGCAGCCTGCCCGACGCGATCCGCGCCGCCGCCGCCGCGGGGTTTGACGCCGTGGAATGCCACTGGCCCTACGACACCCCCGCCGACGATGTCGCCGCCGCGCTGGCCGAGACGGGCCTGCCCATGCTCGGCCTCAACACGCGGCGCGGCGACGTGGCCGCGGGCGAGACCGGGCTGGCCGCGCTGCCGGGCCGCGAGGCCGAGGCCCGCGCCGCCATCGACGAGGCGCTGAGCTATGCCGAGGCCGTGGGCGCGGGCGCCGTCCACGTCATGGCAGGCCGCGCCGAGGGCGGGGCCGCGCAGGCGGCTTTCATCGCCAACCTGCGCTACGCCTGCGCGCAGGCAGGCCCCGGCAGGATCATCCTGATCGAACCGCTCAACCCGTGGGACGCGCCGGGCTATTTCCTGAACCACACCGAACAGGCCGCCGCGATCATCGCCGAGATCGGAGCGCCGAACCTGCGGCTGATGTTCGACTGCTACCATGTCGGCCGCACCGAGGGCGACGTGATCGCCCGCCTGCGCGCGCTGATGCCTCTCATCGGCCATATCCAGTTCGCCGCCGTCCCCGACCGCGGCCCGCCGGATCACGGCACCCTCGACCTCGCCGCCGTCTTCGCCGAGATCGCGGCGCTGGGTTGGACCGCCCCGCTGGGCGCGGAATACAAGGTCGCGGGCGCGACCGACGACACGCTGGGCTGGATGACCGCGCTGCGGGCCATCTGACGGCACAGGCCCCGGCCACGCAGCGGCGCGCAGCGGACCACGCGCGATACGCGGCAGTGCCGGTTTCGGTTTCGGTCATGACGGGGCAGGGGGCTGGTGCCGCAGGGGAGGATTGAACTCCCGACCTCACCCTTACCAAGGGTGCGCTCTACCACTGAGCTACTGCGGCATCGTGGGCGTCCCTCTAAAAGCAACCGCCCCCGCGTGCAAGCGCAATCTGGACGCCCCGGCCCATCACGGGTAAACGCTCCCCATGGCCCGGACCGGCAGCGACACACGAGCGAGCGGACGGGGCGGCAAACCCGCCGCCACGGACCGCGACGCGCGGCTCAAGGCGGCGCTGAAGGCCAACCTTGCCCGACGCAAGGCGCAGGCCCGGGCGCGCAGCGCCGATGACACGGACACCAAGCCGGACGACACCGGCGAGACCGACTAGGCAGGCAAAGGGGCAGGGGTGATGGACAGGATCGTGGTAACGGGCAACGGCCCGCTTTCGGGGCAGATCCCCATCGCCGGCGCCAAGAACGCCTGCCTCACGCTGATGCCCGCGACGCTGCTCAGCGACGAGCCGCTGACGCTGACCAACGCGCCGCGCCTCAGCGACATCCGCACCATGTCCACCCTGCTGCAATCGCTGGGTGCCGAGGTCCAGGCGCTCAACGACGGCAAGGTGCTGGCGCTGTCGTCGCACGGTCTGAACAACCACACCGCCGATTACGACATCGTGCGCAAGATGCGCGCCTCCATCCTTGTCCTCGGCCCGATGCTGGCGCGCGACGGGCGGGCCGTGGTCTCGCTGCCCGGCGGCTGCGCCATCGGCGCGCGGCCCGTCGACCTGCACCTCAAGGCGCTCGAGGCGATGGGCGCCACGCTCGACCTGCGCGACGGCTATGTCCACGCCGAGGCGAAGGGCGGCCTCAAGGGCGCGATCTTCGAGTTTCCGCTCGTCTCCGTCGGCGCCACGGAAAACGCGCTCATGGCCGCCACGCTGGCCAAGGGCACAACCGTGCTCAGGAATGCCGCGCGCGAGCCCGAGATCGTCGACCTCGCCCAGTGCCTGCGCAAGATGGGCGCCCGGATCGAGGGCGAGGGCACTTCCGAGATCACGGTTGAGGGCGTCGACCGCCTGCACGGCGCGACCCACCCCGTCGTCACCGACCGGATCGAACTGGGCACCTACATGCTTGCCCCCGCCATTGCCGGTGGCGAGGTGGAACTGCTCGGCGGCAAGCTCTCGCTCGTCGCGGCCTTCGCCGAAAAGCTCGAGACCGCGGGCATCTCCGTCACCGAAACGCCGACCGGCCTGACCGTGACGCGCAAGGGCGACCGCGTCCGCGCCGTCGACGTGATGACCGAACCCTTCCCGGGCTTTCCCACCGACCTTCAGGCGCAGATGATGGCGCTTCTGTGTACCGCCGAAGGCACCTCGGTGCTCGAGGAAACCATCTTCGAAAACCGTTTCATGCATGCCCCCGAACTGATGCGCATGGGCGCGCAGATCGACGTGCACGGCGGGCACGCCACCGTCACCGGCGTGGACCGCCTGCGCGGTGCGCCCGTCATGGCCACCGACCTGCGCGCCTCGGTCAGCCTGATCCTCGCCGGTCTCGCCGCCGAGGGCGACACCGTGGTCAGCCGCGTCTACCATCTCGACCGCGGTTACGAGCGGGTCGAGGAAAAGCTCCGCAATGTCGGAGCCAGGATCGAAAGGCTGCCCGAGCATGGTTGAAGACGCCCGTTTCGAAGACGCTGGCGGCCGCCCGGTCGCGCTGCGCGCGCTCGACGCCGATGACCTGCGCGTCATCTCCAGCCTCGCGCAGGACGCGATCTTCCCCGTGACCGAGATGACATGGGACCGCCCGCGCCGCCGCTTCGCGCTCCTGCTCAACCGCTTCCGCTGGGAAGAGGCGGGCGGCAAGACCGCCCCCGAACGCGTGCAATCCGTGCTGACGATCGAAGATGCCATGGCCGTCGCAAGTCAGGGCATCGACCGCGCCGACCCCGATCTTGTCCTGTCGCTCCTCGCGCTGGAATGGGCACCGGGCGAGGACGGCACCGGGCGGATCACCCTCGTCCTTGCAGGCGACGGCGCCATCGCCGTGGATGTCGAAGCGCTCGAGGTCACGCTGCGCGACGTGACACAACCCTACACCGCCCCCTCGGGCAAGGCCCCGCGCCACCCCGACTGACCCCCGGCGCGGCGGTTTGGGTGCTTCACCCCCGCGCGCATTGACGCTAGACCGGCCCGGCGATCAGGAATGGGACGACGATGCCGATCTTTCTCGACAGCCGCGATACCGGGTTCGACGCGCGCTTTGCCGCGCTTCTCGAGATGAAGCGCGAGGATACGCCCGAGGTCGACGAGATCGTGGCCGCCATCATCGCCGATGTCCGCGCCCGCGGCGATGCCGCCGTGATCGAGCTGACCGAGCGTTTCGACCGGCTGTCCCTCACGCCCGAAACCCTCGCCGTCTCGCAAGACGAGATCGCCGCCGCGGTCGAGACCGTCCCGCCCGGGGAACGCGCGGCGCTGGAACGCGCGGCCGAGCGCATCCGCGCCTACCACGTCCGCCAACTGCCGCAGGACGCGCGCTGGACCGACCCCGAGGGCGCGACGCTGGGCTGGCGCTGGACGCCGGTGTCCGCCGCGGGCCTCTACGTGCCCGGCGGCCTTGCCTCCTACCCGTCCTCGGTCCTGATGAACGCCATCCCCGCGCAGGTCGCGGGCGTCGAGCGGCTGGTGATGTGCGCGCCCACGCCAGACGGAAAGGCGAACCCGCTGGTCCTGCTCGCCGCGCACCTGTCGGGCATCGACACGATCTATCGCATCGGCGGCGCGCAGGCCGTGGCCGCCATGGCCTACGGCACCGCCACCATCGCGCCCGTCGACAAGATCACCGGGCCCGGCAACGCCTATGTCGCCGCCGCCAAGCGCCGCGTCTTCGGGCGCGTGGGCATCGACATGATCGCGGGCCCCTCGGAAATCCTCGTGATCGCCGACCGCGACAACGACCCCGACTGGATCGCGCTCGACCTGCTGTCACAGGCCGAACACGACGAAAGCGCGCAGTCCATCCTCATCACCGATGACGCCGCCTTTGGTGATGCCGTTGCAAAGGCTGTGGAAAAACGCCTCGAAACGCTCGAGCGCCGCGCCATCGCGGGTGCCAGCTGGCGCGACTTCGGCGCCGTGGTCACCGTCCGTGATCTCGATGAGGCAGCGGAACTCAGCAACCGCGCCGCGCCCGAACATCTCGAGCTTTGCGTCGCCGACCCCGAGGCGCTGGCCGAAAGGATCACCCATGCCGGCGCGATCTTCCTGGGCCAATGGACGCCCGAGGCGATCGGCGACTACATCGGCGGCCCCAACCACGTCCTGCCGACCGCACGCTCGGCCCGCTTCTCCAGTGGCCTGTCGGTCCTCGACTTCATGAAGCGCACGACGCTCGCGCAGATGACACCGGCGGCCCTCAAGGCCATCGGCCCGGCCGCCGAGACGCTCGCGCGCTCCGAAAGCCTCGAGGCCCATGGCCTCAGCGTCCGTGCAAGGCTCGACCGCCTGAACAAAGGGGAGGGGGCATGACCACCCATATCACCCATATCGACATCGACATGGACGGCATGCCCGCCCCCACGCCCGAGATCGAGCAGGAACGCCGCGTCGCCATCTTCGACCTGCTGGAGGAGAATACCTTCGCGCTGCCCGCCCGCGACGACCGCACGGCGCCCGCTGGCCCCTATCACCTGACGCTCGCGATCCGCGACAAGCGCCTCGTCTTCGACGTCAACACCGAGGACGGGCAGGACGCCGCCGAGTTCCACCTCTCGCTCTCGCCCTTCCGCCAGACGGTCAAGGATTACTGGCAGATCTGCGAAAGCTACTACGCCGCGGTCAAGACCATGCCACCCTCCAAGATCGAGGCGATCGACATGGCCCGCCGCGGCATCCACAACGAGGGCGCGCGCATCCTGCAAGACCGGCTCGAGGGCAAGGCCGAGGTCGACACCGACACCGCGCGACGCCTCTTCACCCTCATTTGCGTCCTGCATTTCGGGGCCTGAGGGGCGGGGTGGTGACAGACCAGTTTCCCCAGTCCGTGCTCTACTGTTGCGACCACAACGCGACGCGCTCTCCCATGGCCGAAGGGCTGATGAAGAAATTCTACGGCCACCGCGCCTATGTGCAGTCCGCGGGCGTCAGGAACGACCTCGAGATCGACGGTTTCGCCGTGGCCGTCTGCGCCGAACTGGGGGTGGAGTTGCAGCGCCACCGCGTGCGCTCCTTCGACGAGATGCAGGAATGGGGCGACGACCTGTCGGGCTTCGACCTCATCATCGCGCTCTCGCCCGCCAGCCAGCGCCGCGCCCTCGACATGACGCGGCATTTCCACATCGACGTGGAATACTGGCCCATCCTCGACCCCACCGGCCTTGGCGAAACCCGCGAGGCCAAGCTCGACGCCTACCGGCAGGCCCGCGACCAGATCGTCAGCCGCATGATCGCCCGCTTCGGCCCGCCCACCGAAACCGCCTGACCCCGCGACCCTTGGCAAACGTGCCTCCCTGCGCTACCAGCGCCGGTAACGAACAAGGAGCCGGGTGAGATCCCCGGCTGGCTCTTCCGGCCGCCGATCCGCCGGATAACCTGACACAGACCAGACATGGATACCGGCGCAGCCGCCCATCGCGCAGCCCGGTCAGGGACATTTTTCGCATGATTTCACTCGATGCCTACCGTCGGCAATGGACGGGCAACATCCGCGGCGACCTTCTGTCGGGCCTTGTCGTGGCCCTTGCCCTGATACCCGAGGCCATCGCCTTTTCCATCATCGCGGGCGTCGACCCCAAGGTCGGCCTTTACGCCAGCTTCTCCATCGCGGTCATCACCGCCATCACCGGCGGGCGGCCCGGCATGATCTCGGCGGCGACCGCCGCCACAGCCGTCCTCATGGTGACGCTGGTGCGCGACCACGGGCTGCAGTACCTGCTGGCCGCGACCGTCCTCGCGGGGCTTCTCCAGATCGGCATGGGGCTGCTGCGGCTCGGATTCGTCATGCGCTACGTCTCGAAATCGGTCATGACGGGCTTCGTCAACGCGCTCGCCATCCTCATCTTCATGGCCCAGCTGCCCGAGCTCGATCCCCGAAACGTCACGTGGCTCACCTATGCCCTCGTCGCGGCGGGGCTTGCCATCATCTACCTCTTCCCCCGGATCACCACCGCCGTGCCCTCGCCGCTGGTCACCATCATCGTGCTGACAGCCCTCACCGTGGCGCTCGGCCTCGACGTGCGCACCGTCGGCGACATGGGCGCGCTGCCCGACACGCTGCCCGTCTTCCTGATCCCCGACATCCCGCTCAACCTCGAGACGCTGGCGATCATCTTCCCCTATTCCGTTGCTGTCGCCGTCGTGGGCCTGCTCGAAAGCCTGATGACCCAGAACATCGTCGACGACCTGACCGACACCAAATCGGACCGCAACCAGGAATGCGTGGGGCAGGGGCTGGCCAACACCGCCACCGGCTTCATCGGCGGCATGGCGGGCTGCGCCATGATCGGCCAGTCGATCATCAACGTGAAATCCGGCGGCCGCGGGCGGCTCTCCTCCTTCACCGCGGGGGTTGTCCTGCTGATCCTTGTCGTGGGTCTCGGCGATCTGGTCAGCATCATTCCCATGCCCGCCCTTGTGGCGATCATGATCATGGTTTCGATCGGCACCTTCTCCTGGTCCTCGATCACCGCGCTGGCCGTCCACCCGCGCTCCTCCTCCATCGTCATGCTGGCCACCGTCGTCACCGTGGTCTGGACCCACAACCTCGCCATCGGCGTGCTGGTGGGCGTGCTCCTGTCGGGCATCTTCTTCGCCGGCAAGATCGCCCAGCTTTTCCGCGTCACGACCGAGATCAGCCCCGATGGCCGCATCCGCACCTACCATGTCGAGGGGCAGCTGTTTTACGGCTCGGTCGAGGATTTCATGAACGCCTTCGACTTCCGCGAGGCGCCCGAACAGGTCGTGATCGACGTCAGCCGCGCCCATATCTGGGATATCTCCAGCGTTCAGGCGCTTGACATGGCGATCCTGAAATTCCGCCGCGACGGCGCCGATGTCACCGTGAAGGGCATGAACACCGCCACCGAAACGCTGGTCGACAGGCTTGCCATCCATGACAAGCCGGGCGCCATGGACAAGCTGATGGAGCATTGAGAGGGAGATGGACATGACAGGCAAGATCATCGCGCTGGTCGACGGGTCGATCTATTCCGAAAGCGTCTGCCACAATGCCGCGTGGATATCGCAGCGCACCGGCGCGCCGGTCGAACTGATCCACGTCCTCGGCCGTCCCGAGGGCACCGGCCCCACCGACCTGTCCGGCTCGATCCGGCTGGGCGCGCGCAGCGCGCTGCTCAAGGAACTGGCCGACCTCGACGCGCAGCGCGCCAAGCTGGTCAGCCACCGGGGCCGTGCCATTCTCGAGGATGCCCGCGCCATCGTCGATCAGGACGGCGTGACCGAGATCACCACCCGCCTGCGCCACGGCGACGTGGTCGAGGCCATCGCCGAGATCGAGGGCGAGGCCCGCGTCATCCTGATCGGCAAGCGCGGCGAGGATGCGGATTTCGCGAGGGGGCATCTCGGCTCGAACCTCGAACGCATCGTGCGCGCCGCTCACCGCCCCGTCTTCGTCGCCGCCCGCGCCTTCCGGCCCATCGAAAAGGTGCTGGTGGCCTACGACGGCGGCGCCTCGGCGATGAAGGCCGTGGACCACATCGCGCGCAGCCCGCTTTTCGCCGATCTCGCCATCACGGTGGTGACCGTGGGCGCCGAAAGCGCCGCAGTGCAAAAGGGCCTCGCCGATGCACAGGCGCTGCTCAAGGCCGCGGGGATCGAGGCGGCCACCCGCATCGTGCCCGGTCAGCCCGAGACCGAACTGGGCAAGCTGGTCGAGGACGAGGGCTTCGGCATGGTCGTCATGGGCGCCTATGGCCACTCGCGCATCCGCAGCCTGATCATCGGCTCGACCACGACCGAGATGATCCGCTCCTGCAAGGTGCCCGTCCTCCTGATGCGCTGAGCGCCGCCGCCTCTTTCCTCTTCCACCGCCAAGGCTATGCTGACGCCCATGCAAGACACCATCGACCTGATCACCCGCTACTATGCCGCCTTCAACGCAGGCGACACCGAGGCCATGATCGCCTGCCTCGCCCCCGACGTGGCCCATCACGTCAACGAGGGGCAGGTGCGCATCGGCACCGAGGCCTTCCGCGCCTTCTGCGCCCACATGTCCCGCTGCTACGACGAACACCTGACCGACATCGTGGTCATGGCGACCGCCGACGGCAGCCGCGCCGCGGCCGAGTTCACCGTGAACGGCACCTACCTTGAAACCGACGAAGGGTTGCCCGAGGCCGGCGGCCAGACCTACCGCCTGCCCGCCGGCGGTTTCTTCAGCGTCGAGGGCGGGCGCATCACCCGCATCGTCACCTATTACAACCTCGCCGATTGGGTGGCGCAGGTCTCGGCCTGATGCTGAGCTTCCGCACCTACATCGGCCCCGAGATCGCGCAGGTGGTCGAGCCATTCGCCCGCCTGCGCATCGCCGTCTTCCGCGACTGGCCCTATCTCTACGACGGCGATCTCGATTACGAACGCCGCTACCTCGCCGATTACGCCCGTGGCGACACGATCCTTGTCGCCGCCTACCATGGCGATCGCATGGTCGGCGCCTCCACCGGAATGCCATTATCCGACCACGCCGACGACTTCGCCGACGCCCTCCAGACCTTCACGCAAGACATCAACACTGTCTTTTATGGTGCTGAATCCGTTCTACTTTCCGAATTCCGGGGGCAGGGCACTTACCGCCGCTTTTTCACGAAACGTGAAGCCCACGCGCGCGCCCGGAATTTCACTTATTCAACCTTCTGCGGCGTCCGGCGCCCCGACGACCACCCCCTCCGACCCAAGGGTCACCAGCCCCTCGATCCGGTCTGGCGCCACTTCGGCTACACCCCTGTTCCCGGCGCCATCGCGCAGTTCAACTGGCGCGACATCGGCGAGGCCGAGGAAACCCCCAAACCCCTCCAGTTCTGGATAAAGCCGCTATGAAGATCGCCGCCGCAGCCTATCCGCTCGACGCCTTCGACCGTTGGTCCGACTACGCCGAGAAACAGGTCGCCTGGGTGCGCGAGGCCGCCTCCGCCGGGGCCGACCTGCTGGTTTTCCCCGAATACGGCCGAATGGAACTGGCCGCCCTTCAGGGCGCGGCCCATGACCTCGAGGCCAGCCTCCACGCCGCCTCCGACCTCGCGCAGCAGGCCGATCATCTCATGGCCGACCTCGCGCAGGGCTACGGCGTCCATATCCTCTGCCCCTCCGGTCCCGTCTTTGACGAGGATCGCGACCGCCCCGTCAACCGCGCCTGGCTTCTCGGGCCCGACCCGCAGGCGCCCTTCATCGCCTACCAGGACAAGCAGGTCATGACCCGCTTCGAGCGCGAGACCTGGAATGTCACCCCCGGCGACCCGCTCGAGGTGATCGAAACGCCTTTGGGCCGCATCGGCATCCTGATTTGCTACGACGCCGAGTTTCCCCTTCTTGCCAGACGCTTGGCCGATCAGGGCGCCGAGATCCTGCTCGTCCCCTCCTGCACCGACAGCGCGCATGGCTACAACCGCGTGCGCATCGGCGCCATGGCCCGCGCGCTGGAAAACCAGTGCATCGTGGTGCAATCCCCCACCGTGGGCGATGCGCCATGGTCCCCCGCCGTGGACGAGAACGTCGGCGCCGCAGGCATCTTCGGCCCGCCCGACACGGGCTTCCCCGAGGATGGCATCCTCGCCCAAGGGTCGCTCAACGACCCCGGCTGGGTGATCGCCGAGATCGACCGCGCCGCCATCGCCCGCGTCCGCGCCGAGGGGCAGGTGCTGAACCACGCCCATTGGCCCGAAAGCGCCGCCCGCGCAGATTTGCCTTGAAAACCGCCGCCAAGCGGCGCATTTACCCGCCACCTGCACCGCGCGGCGGTGCGCCAAACAAGGAGTGACCATGGCCAAGGAAGAAATGCTCGAATTTCCCGGCGTCGTGAAGGAACTCCTGCCCAACGCGACATTCCGGGTCGAGCTTGAGAACGGCCATGAGATCATCGCGCACACGGCAGGAAAGATGCGCAAGAACCGCATCCGGGTTCTCGCAGGCGACAAGGTTCAGGTCGAGATGACCCCCTACGACCTGACCAAGGGCCGTATCAATTACCGCTTCAAGTAAGGCGGCGGCCGCAAGCCGCCCCTTGCGGGCAGGCGCAGCGACGCGCGGCCCGACCTCTCTTTCCGATCCGGGCGCCGACATGACCGACCCACAGCCCGCGCGCCCCCGTCTGATCCTCGGCTCCGGCAGCCCCCGGCGGCTGGAGCTTCTGGCTGCGCTCGGCATCACCCCCGACGCCGTCACGCCCCCCGACATCGACGAAGACCCGCGCAAGGCCGAACTGCCCCGCGACTACTGCGCACGCATCGCAGCCGAGAAACTCGCCGCCATCCCCGCAGGCGAAGGCGACATCGCGCTCTGCGCCGACACCACCGTCGCGCTGGGCCGCCGAATTCTGGGCAAACCGGCGGATGAGGCCGAGGCGCGCCGCTTCCTCGACCTCCTCTCCGGCCGCCGCCACCGCGTCTACACCGCCCTCGCGATGAAACGCGGCGACAAGACCTGGGCTCGCATCACCGAATCCCGCGTCCGCATGAAGCGCCTCAGCGACACCGAACGCGAGGGCTACCTCGCCACCGGCGACTGGCAGGGCAAGGCCGGCGGCTATTCCATCCAGGGCCCCGCGGGCGCCTTCATCCCGTGGATATCGGGCAGCCACAGCGCCATCGTCGGCCTGCCGCTGGCCGAAACCGCGCAACTCCTCTCCGCCGCGGGCTATCCCGTCTGGGGGCCGCGATGAAGGGCCGGGTGATCCTGCTCGACCGGATCGAGGGCCGCGCCGCCGCCGCCCTCATGGTCGACGGTCAGCTCGAGGACGTCCTGATCGACCCGGCGGGCGACGTGGCGCTGCCCGGTGCCATCTACCGCGCCGTGGCAGACCGCCCGATGAAGGGGCAGGGCGGCCTGACCCTCTCCATGGGCGCGCACAAGGGCTACCTGCGGCAGGCCAAGGGCATCGCACCGGGCGAGCGTGTGCTGGTGCAGGTCTCGGGCAATGCCGAGCCGGGCAAGGCCGCCCCCGTCACCCCCCGCCTCCTGTTCAAGAGCCGCTACGCCATCGTCACCCCCGAGGCGCCCGGTCTCAACATCTCCCGCCGCGTCCGCGACGAGGAGGAGCGCGACCGCCTGCTCGAGATCGCCCATGCCGCGATGGAGGGCGCGCCCGAGGCCCATGGCCTGATCCTGCGCAGCGCTGCCGAGGGCGTGGCCGAGGATGTGCTGGCCGAGGATATCGCCACCATGCGCGACCTCGCCGCCGCGATCACCGCCGACACCGAGGGCCCGCCCGAATGCCTGCTCGACGCGCCCGACGCCCATCTGACGGCATGGCGCGACTGGGCCGACCCCGATCCCGACGAAGTGGTCGAGGCCCCCGGTTGTTTCGAGACCCATGGCGCGGCCGAAGCGATCGAGGCCGCGCTCTCCCCGCGCCTTGCCCTGCCGGGCGGGGCCACGGCCTTCATCGAACCCACCCGCGCGCTGGTGGCTGTCGATGTGAACACCGGCGCCGACACCTCGCTGGCCGCAGGCCTCAAGGCCAATCTCGCGCTGGTCCGCGCGCTGCCGCGCGCGCTCCGCATCAAGGGCTTCGGCGGGCAGGTCACGCTCGACCTCGCGCCGATGCCCAAGAAAGACCGCCGCGTCATCGAGGACGCGCTCCGCCGTGCCTTCCGCGAGGACGGCGCCGAGGTGGTGCTGGCGGGCTGGACGCCGCTCGGCCATTTCGAGATCCAGCGCAAGCGCGACCGCCTGCCTCTCGCGTCGCTCTGGCCGCACCGGTAGGCTACGCCGTAGGCCGGGCTATAGCCCGGCACTGCCGGCGGAGCCGGCATTTCGCATACGCGCACCATTAATCAACCCACGCGTCGGTTCCGTGCAAGAACCGCGTATGTACGCGATGTGTACAGACTGTGTACCGGATGCCGACGCGGGCCAGACGGCCCCGGCGGCCCGCCCGGGGCGCCGCGGTTAACCCTGCCGCAGCGCCCGCAAAAGCGCCTGCGACGCCCGCCCGTCCACCGGCAGCCCCCGCGCCTCCTGGTAGGCTCGGATCGCGGCCTCCGTGCCGCGCCCGATCACCCCGTCGGGCGCGCCCGCATCGAAGCCCCGCCGCGTCAGAAGCCTCTGCAATTCCCGCCGCTCGGCTTGCGTCAGCCCCGTCTCGTCCGGCCCGAAGGCCCGCGTCAGGGGGCCGCCACCGGCCAGCCGGTCGGCCATGTAGCCAACCCCGATCCCGTAATTGACCGACGGATTGTAGCGCAGGATGACGTTGAAATTGCGATACAAAATCCAGGCAGGCCCGGTCGGCCCGCCCGGCGCGTGGATCGCCGCCTCGCCATGGTCGGGCAGGGCACCGCCCCGCGCGGGCCTTATGCCCGCAGCCCTCCAGGCGCTCACCGGGCGGCGATTGTCACGCCCCGCGCTGCCCATGTCGAACCCCTCGGGCAGATGCACCTCCAGCCCCCAGCGCTCGCCCCTCCGCCAGCGATAGCGCCGCAGGTATTCCGCGGTCGAGGCCAGCGCATCCGTGGGGTCCGACCCCCAGATATCCCGCCTGCCATCGCCTTGAAAATCCACGGCATATTCCTGGTAAACCGTGGGCATCAGCTGCGTGTGCCCCATCGCCCCCGCCCAGGACCCGACCATCCGGTCCGTCGTCGTGTCCCCCGACTGGATGATCTTCAAGGCCGCCACCAGTTGCGCCTCGAAGAACCGCCCCCGCCGCCCTTCCCAGGCGAGCGTCGAGGTCGCCGAGATCACCGGGATCTGGCCCAACCGCGTCCCGAACCGCGTCTCAAGCCCCCAGATCGCGGCCAGCACATTGGCGTCCACACCGCTTTCGGCCTCGATCGCCGCCAGCGTCCCGCGCTCTGCCGCGACCCGCGGCCGCCCCGTCGCAAGGTCGTCCTCCGAGGCGACCAGCGCCAGGTAATCCTCTGTTGTTCTTCGAAATTCCGTCTGGTTCCGGTCCCTGTCCACGACGCCCGGAAGAAAGCCTTGCCCGCGGAACCCGCGGTCGAGCGTCGTCTCGCTGATCCCCTGCGCCAACGCACGCCCCCTGAACTCCGCGACCCAGGCGTCGTAATCGGCATTGGGCTGTGGCCGGAATTCCGGGCCAACGCCGCTACCGCCACCGCTGCCTGCACCTTCACCGCCCAGGACCGGAGTGCAGCCCGCGGCCAGCGCCGCCCCGCCCAATGCCATCGCCGTCCTGCGCGTCACGTGTTCCATCTGCCCGCCTCCTCGGTTTACGGTTTCGTAACGCTCCCGATGCATACTGGGCAAGCGTTGCCGCATGGGCGGTTGCGATCCGGCAAGGGCTGGCGCATCTTCGGGGCGAACCACAGACAGAAAGGTGCAAGATGTCCTGCCCGATCTGCTCCGGCGACACCGCGCCGGCCTACCGCCCCTTCTGCTCGCGCCGCTGCGCCGACGTGGATCTCGCGCGCTGGCTGAACGGATCCTATGCCGTTCCGTCGCAAGATCCGGAGGACCTCGAGGCCGCGGCCGAGGCGCAGAACGTGCCCATGACAAAGCCGCACTGATCCGCCGTCGCGGCAATGACAAAAAACGCCGTCAGACCTATGGACAGCCCGGCCGCAAGGCCCTAGAACGCCGCTCACCCACGGGCCCGCACCGCGCCGCCCGTCCCGTGCCCGGGTAGCTCAGGGGTAGAGCAGTGGATTGAAAATCCTCGTGTCGGTGGTTCGATTCCGCCCCCGGGCACCACTTAACAAGCTGAAATGGTTGATTTTTGTTGTCATGTCTGGTCCTTGTTAGGGTCGGGTTTGACGGTTTTCGGCGGAAGGTTTGACAATCTTCGCGCGTCTCGCGTTCTCTTTTTCCAGCGTCGCCATCGTCTCGCGGTTCTTGTCGGCAAGGTTCGCCGACCGTGAATAGTGCCGCGCCATGGACGGTGTTTTCTGCCCCAGCAGGTCCGCGATGCGCCGCTCATCCAGCCCCGCCTCGCGCAGCGTCGTCGCAACTGTGTGACGCAGGCCCTTGAGCGTGAGGCCGGGCGCGATCAGTTCTTCCTGCTCCAACCCTGTCTTGAAGCGATGCCATACGGTCGAAAAGCCGTTGTAGGTCCATGCCGCGCCCTGTGAACTGGCCAGCACGGTAGCCGCATCATGCGCGGGGATGCTGTCGAGGGCTGCCTGCAGGGTCGGGCTGACAGGAATCGCCACCTCTTCCCCCGTCTTGCCGCGCACGCCCCAGATCGTGTCACCGTCGATCTGGTCCTTGCGCAACTTCAGCGCGTCGGATGGATCGAGCCCGGTATTCATCATCAGCGCCAGCGCCACCCGCACATGCGGTTTGGCGCGGGACAGGACGATGTCGCGCTCCTCGATGCTCCATGGCCGATTGGCATAGGCGCGGTCGCGGGGGCGGCGCTTGGGGATCACGTCCTTGGCGTAGTTCGCCGCAATCAGACCCTGCGGAATCGCGTGGCGGAACACCTCGCTCAGCAGGGTGCGCACCATGTTGGCCCGTCGCCAGCCGATCTTTTTCGCCGCCTTGTCGTGGATGCCTGCGATCAGCGGCGTGGCGATCACATGGACCGGCGTGTCGCGGATGGGGGCAAGGAAATCGGCGCATTTGCGGTAATCGCGGCGCGTGGCCTCGGCCAGATTGGCGAAATGCCCGGTTTCGAAATAGCCCTTGATCAGCCCGCCCAAGGTGCCCGAGCGGGGGCCCTTTTCCTTCTGCGCCACGGCGATGGCGCGGATCGTCTCGCATTGCGCCAGAAATTCGGCCGACCCCAGCGGCGCCTCGCTCAGATCGATCTTGTGCCCCGTCGCGCGGTGGTAACAGCGCATCCGGCCATGGCGATCCTTGAATATCTTGAACCCCTTGACGCGCACATGGGTCATCACAGCCGGTCCAGAATGTCGTCGCGCGTCATCTCGACATGGTCGGCCTTCATCGTGTCGATCCAGCGATCGATGTCGCGCCGGTCCCACAGCAGGGTACCGCGCGCCAGCTCGACGGGCCGCACTGGGCAGCTCGCCTTGAAATGCTTGATGGCGAGGCCGGTGTAACTGGCGGCCTCGGATTGTTTCAGCATGCGCTTGTCGATCACGCTGATGTTGAGATTGGTTGTGCCCATCGGCTCTCCCCCTGATCAATTCACACTCGACACCGAACCATCCCTCTCCCTCTCGTCCCCGCGCAGCTTCGTGGCGCGCTTCTGGAACCGCTCCCAGCCGGTCATGGTCAGCAGGCGGGTCTTGGGCGTGATCTCGACGAATTCGAGCCGCCCGTCGTTCATCAAGGCACGAATCTGCGCCGTGCTGAGCCCCACAAGGGCCCCAAGTTCCTTGGGCGACAGCAGCTTTTCCTGTGACAAATCCCTCTCCTTTCCTGCAAATGGACGAAAACGTATTGAATGTGGTGCCTTGCCATGGTTCGATGGTGGAACGCTGGCGTTAACGCACAAATGTGCGCTTATATGCGTTCATGCGTCAAGGCAAGCTGATTGAAGTCAAGAATGGTGAATCGTCCGGATACCTACCTCGGCGGCCTCGGCGCGCGCATGGCGATCGCGCGCAACGAGCTTGGCCTGTCGCAGGCCCGGATGGCCGACGCCCTCGGGATGTCGCAGCGCGCCTATCAGAGCTACGAATCCGGCAAACGCTCGATGCCGGTGGAGGCGCTGGTCGACATGCACCGCCAGTTCGGCGTGGACCTGAACTGGATCCTGCTGGGGGTCGAAGCGGTGCGCCCGGGCCATGATCTGGCGGCGCTGGAGGGGTTCGAGACGGCGCTGGACCGCCACCTGGGCGCGACCGGCATCCGCCTGAAAAGCGAGAAGCGCGGGGCGATCGTCGCGCGCTGGTATCGGTCGTTCCTGGAGGGGAAGGAAATTCCCATGGACGACGTCCACACCTGGATCGAATTGTTGAGAGAGTGATGATGGAAATCGAGAAGAGCAACATGTGGCAACGCCGCCAGCTGGCGACGGTGGAGCGCATACAGCGCGATCTGGCGCGCTATACGCATCCGGTGATCCGGGCGGTGGGGCTGTGCGGGGTGGCGTATCTGGCCAGCTGGGCGGTGGTGATGGTGCAGGGGGCTGGTGCAGGGTCGATGGTGGTCGTGGCGGCGGTGTCTGCGGCTGCTCTGGTGCTTGGTGCTCCGGCCTTTGCCCTGGCGGTTGGGGTGGAGCGGTATCTGCGGGGGCGGTTGGCGCGGATCTCTGGCTGATCCGGATGCACCAACCGATTTCTTCAACCAAACCAAGTGCCTGGACAAGTGCCGTGCAATACCGTCCAATGATCCTGTAGCTTTGTATCCCAAGGATTTCTGTGTCTGACCCGCGCCTGTCTTGCCCGATCTGTTTGCGCCGAGAGGCCGGGTTGATCCCGGCGCCGCGTCATGTGGCGACATGGGACGAACTGAACGGGCCGGAACAGATGGCGATGCTGGCCGAGGTGGGCGCAGCACTCTCGCGCGGAACCTCGGGCTTTGTCGCTTCCTCAGCCTATGACCATTTCCATCTTAGGGAAGCGTCCGGATCGCGTCTGACGACCGGCGGGCGCGACCCGCTTTTGCCTTTGCTTGCCGAACGACTGGACACGGCGCAGTCCGTCGATCTCGCCATTGCCTTTGCCATGGACAGCGGTGTGGCGCTGCTCGAACCCTGGTTCCGTGAATTGTTGGCGCGGGGTGGTCGGCTGAGGATAGTGGTCGGCGATTACCTTGACACGACCGACCCAACCGCCTTGGCCCGCCTTTTGGACCTAGAAGGGGCCGAACTGTTCGTGTTCGAAACAGGCGGTCTCAGTTTCCACCCCAAAGCCTGGTTGTTCCGCGCGGCAGATGCACGGGGGGCGGCAATTGTCGGCAGCTCGAACCTTTCGCAGTCGGCGCTGACCGAGGGCGTAGAGTGGAACCTGCATTCCGAAGATGCAGCTGACAGTGTCGCCGCAGCTTTCGAAGAACTGGTGGCACGCCCAGAGGTGAAACCTCTAACCGCCGCCTGGATCGATGCTTATGCCAAACGCCGCAGAACGCGCCCGATGCCCGAGTTCACCGCCCGCGTGGTGGCCGAGGAAGGGCCACCGCCAGAGCCGCATTCCATTCAGCAAGAGGCGCTGGAGGCCCTATCGCTGAGCCGATCGAACGGCCACCGTGCCGGTTTGGTCGTGCTGGCGACGGGCCTGGGGAAAACCTGGTTGGCCGCCTTCGACACGATCCGCGCCAAGGCGGGGCGCATCCTTTTCGTTGCCCATCGCGATGAAATCCTGACGCAGGCGATGGCAGCTTTTCGCAAGGTGCGCCCGGACGCCAAGCTGGGCCGCTACACTGGTACCGAGAAAGAGGCGGATGCGGAAATCCTCTTTGCCTCGGTCCAGACGTTGGGCCGTATCGGTCATCTGCGCCAATTCGACCGCGACCATTTCGACTACATCGTTGTGGATGAATTCCACCACGCCGCCGCCAGCACCTATCAGAAGCTGATCTCCCATTTCACGCCCCGATTCCTGCTGGGTCTGACCGCCACGCCCGACCGGACGGATGGGGCTGACCTGCTGGGGCTATGCGGCGAAAACCTTGTTTACCAGTGCGACCTGTTTCGCGGGATCGATGCGGGGCACCTGTCACCCTTCCACTACTTCGGTGTGCCGGATGACGTGGATTATGCCCAGATCCCATGGCGCTCCGGGCAGTTCGACCCAACTGCGCTCGACGCCGCCTTGGCGACCGAGGCGCGAGCGCTGAATGCACTGGAACAGTATCGCAAGCGAGCAACTGTGCCGGCGATCGGCTTCTGCTGCTCGATGCGCCATGCCGACTACATGGCGGACTATTTCCGCGCCGCCGGGCTGAGGGCTGTGGCCGTCCACTCAGGGCCAGGCTCCGCCCCGCGAGCAAGCTCCCTGGCTGCGCTAGGTAGGGGCGAGATCGATATCCTGTTCGCGGTCGACATGTTCAACGAAGGCGTCGACGTGCCCGAGATCGGCACCGTGCTGATGCTGCGCCCCACCGAAAGCGCGATCATCTGGCTGCAGCAGCTTGGCCGCGGTCTTCGCCGCGTCGAAGGCAAGGTGCTTCAGGTGATCGACTACATCGGCAACCATCGCAGCTTCCTGACGAAGGTCGCCACCCTGTTGCAGGCAGGGGCAGGGGATCGCTCGATCTCGACCAAACTGGAAGCGCTTCAGGCCGGTGAGTTCCAGATGCCGAAAGGCTGCGAGATCACTTATGAGCTGCAGGTCATCGACATCCTGCGCAATCTCCTTCGCCCGAGGGAGGGTGCGGCGGAACTCGAAGCCTTCTACGTCGACTTCCGGGACCGGAACGGCACCCGCCCAACAGCTGTCGAAGTCTTCCGCAACGGCTTCGATCCCCGCGCATCGGGCCATGGCGGCTGGTTCGACTTCGTCAGCGATATGGGGGATGCAGTGCCCGAGCGGCCCTTTGCCACTCATGGCCGGCTGCTACGCGAGATGGAGCGCCCGCGCGGTCTGTCTCGCGCCGCCTTGACCGGCCTGCGCGACATCGCAGCGGGGCAGCAACCAAGCGAAGGATTCGAAGAACTCGCGTTCAATCCACACCTGGCCCAAAGCGGTTCAAGCCTGCGCCTGGCGCGCCCTGACGCATCGGGTGAGCTGGAAGCGCTGGTTCGTGAGTTGGTTGAATGGCGCCTCGCCGAGACGCCCATTGCCAGGGAGGCGGCGGAGGGGGCAGCTACTTTCGTGGGTAAGCCACAAGCGCTGGAGCTTTGGCAACGCTACTATGTGCCTGACATCGCGGCGTTCTTTGGTGAGGAATACAAACAGAATGTCTGGCGGACCGGGATGAAGGCACTGCCGGAAAAGAAGATCATGATCCTGCTGGCCAATGTCTCGACACAGGAACTTCAATACCCGAACGAATTCCTCAGCGCGTCGCGGCTCAAGTGGTTTAGCCAGAACCAGACGCGGCAAGAAGGCAAACACGGTCGGATCATCAGCGGGACCGAAGGGCACGATGTGCATCTGTTCATTCGCCGCGGGAATATTGTGAGCGGAAAGGTCAATCCGTTCATCTACTGTGGGCAGCCGAAGTTTGTCGACTGGACAGGAGAGAAACCGATCGAAGTGATCTGGGACTTGCCGGTTCCCGCCCCGCGCGCACTTTGGGCAGAGCTTGGAATTCCAGATAATGATTGATCGACAGACCTCTGCCTCACAAGCCGTCGCCAGCAATGCGATCAATAACAGGCCCTAGGGAAAACGATGGAGCGGCAGGGTCTGATTTCGCGCTTCTTCTCTCGGACCAGCGATGGTGACCGGCAAGAGAACGCGTTAGAGGGCCCATCTCCGGAGGGCCACGACGCTTGGGGAGACAACGCGACCCGCCCGGTCCATGCCCTGGTAAAATCCGCGCTGCAGGAACCGCGCTGCCTGATTGTTACCGGGTACCAAGATTTCCTGTCTTCCCTGACGATCGTGCTTGATGCGGTCCATGATCTTGGAGAACGGCCAGAGGGCAGCATCCGTATCGTTTTCGGATCGAACACGGACGGCCGCCGCCATTTTGGGGGTAGCGGGCGGTCAGTCGCGCAGGAAGCCCGCCAGTATTTTCTCGGTGCAAGGGGTCTGTCAGTCGTCGACTTGGCGGACCTTCGCGCCGTTCTCGCGATGGATGCGATCGAGCGTGGCATCATCCAGTTTCGCGCTTTCGATCCAGCCCTTGCAGAGGCACAGCTGGTTCGCAGACCGCCCATGCTGCATGCAAAGCTGATTATTGGCGAAAGCTCTGCTCTATCGGGCAGTGCGAATTTCTCGATGAACGGTCTGCGCCGCAACCTCGAATTCATTGACGATGCCCATGCCTGGCTGGACGTCGCCAATGCAAGGCGCGCTGCCGCAGAGCAATACTGGGAGATGGGCCGCGACTGGACAGAAACAGCGTTGGAGATCCTGCGCTCGCTCATCCGGCTGGTTACACCCGAGGAGGCGGTTGCGCGGACCGTTCACGAAGCCACCACCTTCACACCTTGGCGCGTGGCTGGAAACACGAGTGCAGGCCGCCCGCCCCAACCATTTCAAGCAGACCTGGTCTATGAGGCTGCGGGAACGGTTTACGAACACGGCTTTGCTTTCGTCGAGGCCCCGACTGGGGCAGGAAAAACGGACATCGGAAAGCACCTTGCAACCGTGCTGCCGGTCAGCCACGCGCAGACCGTCTTTTCCTGGGGTGAGCGAGCAGATCAGCAGCGCCTCGGTTCGCTCGCCTTGATCCCCGCCAGCGTTCTGAAAAACTGGACGACGAACGCGCCCGCGAATTTCAAGCCGATCAAACACAGCCACTTGTCTCGCCAGAAAAAGGACGAAGCCGCCGAATTGGATGAGATCAACCGCGCCGTCCGCTCGTCAGCGTCGATGATCGTGGATGAAAGCCACAGGCTAAGCTCTCGTTATCTTGCGCCTTCTGCGCGCTCGCTGGTGTTCGAACGAAGCCCGGCCATTTGGACGGCCTGCCTTTCGGCCACCTTGATGGGCAACCAAGGGCTCGATGGTCTGCTGGCTTTCCATGAAAAGCGCGCATCGATCTATGTGCCGCCGGTGATCACAGATCAGATCAACCAGCATATGGCCAAGGTGCGCGCACGGGGGGAACTTGTCCGGCAACTAGATCAAGTCAATCGTCGCATCGAGGCGCAGAATGTGCAGGAAGACCTATTCCACAGCACAGAGGCCCTGAGGGAGGAGGTCGCGGCCATCGAACGCCAACTTGAAGCAGATGGCTTGCAAATCAGTGCGTTGCAGGAAGGCCTGGCGGATGCCCTCGCGCCCTATGTGGTGCGCCGTCAGCGCGCTTGCATCGGGGAAAGTGCCAACAGAAAAAGCGGTGCATTTGTCTACCCGCTCACCCGCAGCCATCGCGAAGATACGGCGCTCACCGACCAGCAGCGCCAGATCATTGCGCGGATCAAGACCCTGGCCGAAAGCATCACGACTGGGATCACCCTCGTCTCCGCAGATCCGCAACGCGCAGGCCAGACAGAGATCAAGTTTCACGATAAGTCACGAATTCACATACGTAATTTCCTGGCGCTGCTCCGCGCATCAATCATCTTCGCGCGCGAGGAATGGGCGCGAGAACGCGACAGCGATGCCGACCAACGAGGGCGCGCCTCAATCGGCGAGAACCTACGACGCGCCGAAAGGCAAAACATGCGCCGGCTGGCGGTGCCTGAAGGTGTTCTGCCGGAGGAAATGTCGTCCGAGGGCGACGACTCCCAGACACCGATTTGCGACAGGATTACGCGCCTTTTGAACCATGCGAGCCTCGATAGCATCGACGAGGCACGCGCCGAGGTGATGCGCGGTATTCTGCGCAAACACGGTCACGCGATCTTCCTCGCCGAACGCGTCGGCGTGCTCGAGGTGTATGCGCGCCTTTTGGCGGGGCATCGAGGCCGGGGTCCCGAGGTCTATGTGGTCGCTCCAGGTGCCCGGATCAAACCGGGCAAAAAGATGCATCACGTCCGATCCGGGGCCGAAGCGCAGGAATACTTCGGAATCGACGGGAAGCATGTCGATACCATGAAGCCGCGGGCCATGTTCCTGACCTTTCAGATGGCGGAGGGGATCAACCTCCAACTTGCGCCGGCACTTGGAATTATCGGGGTGACGTCAGACGTGAAAAGCCTGATCCAAGGCTTGGGTCGGATCGACAGGATCGACAGCCCAAACCCGCGTATCCACTACCACACCTTCGATTTGCCGGGCCTTGTTCTGTCGTCCGATCACAAGGCACGCGCCCGTGTTGCCAGTATCGCCTTACTTTCTGGGGTCGGTGCGGATGACCTGCCCTCGGAACTGGTCGAGTTTGCGGCCGGAGATTTGACGGACCTGGTTCTGGATCAGATCAAGAAGCCAAGGATTTTGCGGCCGGGAAACTATTTCGATCAAATCGAGGGGCTACGCCGATCAGTGCCGCACGCGGTGTTCGAACGTGTGCAAGGCGCCAATCCGCGCGGCCTGTGGGGGGCAGAACTGTGCCTGCTTGCATCACGGCAACCCGTCACGATCCTGCTTCTTGGAGGGCGTACTGGCAGCCCTCAAGACCCAACAGTCTTGCCTCCGCGCCTTCTGGCTGTGCGCGACGATGGTGGGCGAGCAGAGATCATCGGAGATCAGACTGAGGCAACTCGGCTTCTCGCGGATGCCTATGCGGAAACGCGTCGCCTCGGCCGTCATGACGTTCGCCCTGAATTTGCTCAGGTGACCGTAACCCTGGACCGTTTGCGCGGCACGCTCGGCCAACTGACACACTGGGATATCCGCCCGGCACGCACAGTTTCCCTGCTGGCTTCCCTGGCAGGCTTCTTGACCGGCCGTACAGTGACAGACGGCGGCCGAGGACAATTTGGTGATCTAACCCTGCCGGCGCTCGAAAAACTAGCCGAAGCCTGGGCGCACGAACTGGATGTCTTCTGGATCGAGGCAAAGGAAGCCGTAAGCCAGCGCAGCGCAACGGGCGGCGAAATCCCCGATTACCTTGGCATTGATGCGATCTTCAGCGCCTTTTGCGCTCAACCCGATGACGTGCGCGACGCCATCCGCGTTCGGATGGATGATCTGATTGCTGCGTGCAGGGTTCTGTCTGAAGGGGAGCCCGTGGACATCTTGAGCCGCGTAGCGGTGATCTTTGAAGCTAGGTAGTGACGACGTGGGCGTCTGGTTTGAGTGCTGTGGCCAATTCATTGGCGCACTCGGCCCAAAGTGACACGAGAGCGTGTCGTGCCAAATGCGGGAGATCCATCTTGAATGCGCCTTGGAAGCAAAAAATTAAATAGATGGAGCATCTTGACGTCCAAGGAACGAATGCAGAGATTTGAGGGAAAGCCGATTACCGGGGAGACAATACCAGAATTAATTCTTCTGTAACTTGGCGCGCGTCGCGGTGTATCTTGTCGCCTCCGAGAGTCGAAAACCGAGATGACACCTTTCGTTCAAGTATCGAAAAATGTCTTTCAGCGATATCTGCCACATCTTGACCACTCATTCCATTGCTTGCTGTTCCCGCTGGAAACGTAACAATTCCCGAAGCACCCCTTTCAGATATTACTCTTAGCAGCCCCTCAAAAACTGACTTAGACTTGGTTCGCAAGCTATAATCTGACCGGGGGCGATCACTAGGAGGGGGATATCGGCCGATGCCAGATATCTCACCGACCTTCCCGACTGCAATTGTCTCTAGAACGTGATAGAAACGACTATAGTGTACGCCGGAGTAAGGTGGGTCCAGAAATACGAGATCACCTTCACCAACTTGGTTAGCCAGTTCGTTCGCATCACCGACAATTGCCCTACCCGCCTTTTTGGCATGTTTTTCGGACAAGGAGACGGCTGCTCGTTTGACCAAGAATTGGATATCCCTCATCCAAGCTTCTTTAAGGAACCGCCCAGCTGTCTCATTTGGTTTGAACGGCTGTGCAGTATGGCCTGGGGCAGCTGCGGATTGGCTCGCAGCGATGATGAGAGACGCTAAACCAACCCTACGCTGATTGGCATTGCTTGGAAGAGTAATGCGCAGCGTGTCCAGCCAAAGCGACTGAAGTGGTGAGAAGTAGTATCCTCCGTAGGCGGAGCAGACGGGCAAGCTGACGCCTGCACATAGTCCCCTAGCGTTAATCGCAGACGCTGAAATTTGCTCAACCTCCAGCCTCTCTTGAAGGCCTGTGGCTTCTTGAGCAAGACTATCTGGTTGCATCGCTCTAGCACAGTTGAACCAGGCGTCTACCCAACTGTTATCAGCTATGGCGTCGGTTCTCTCAATTACCCCGGCAGCTAATGCGACCGCATAAGATTGGAGGTCGGAGGCAATTACTTCACGATCGTAATTCTGAGCGACATGCCACGCAACGGCTCCAGACCCCGTGAAGAGGTCGAATATACGATTACATTTCGCAACCGATTGGCTAAGAGCATCCCCAAGCCCATTGGTCAGCATGGACCTTTTCGAGCCCATATATTTCACGGGCAGATTCCCCACATTACGGCGCGCTCCATCTGCGTGACGTCTGGCGTCCCGTTGAGGTCTGCGGCAAAGAATGCGTGCGGTTCATAAGCGCAGTTGAGCAACTTTTCTCGGAAGTCTTCAACCGCGAACTTGGTACTATCCCACAGATCCGCCATTCTGTCTGGCAGCGCATCTGCAGCTACAATGCCACGATGAACGAGTAACGGATCGATCCATGGTCTAATCTCTGTCCCTTCTTGCGAAAATCCAGCGTCGTTTAGCGTTAGAACATTCAGTGCTGTTGCAGCTCTAAGCAGAAGTACGGCACGCGAGATCATTGCGCGAGGGGTAGACCCGTCCGTAAACGCCAGCTGAAATAGTTGAGGTTCACCTGCTCCAGCCTCATCGAGAAGAAACGCCATCGGAACAGCCTGCTGAAGTGTGGGCTCGAGCTCGCTGTATCTAGTTGCCACTGAGCTATTGGCCAACGGCACTCTGTCAGCAGCATCTAATACAGAATTGTCTTGCCGGTGGACCATCTGGAACATGCGCCGCAACATATGGTTGTCGAGCTGAGTAAACCCACTGGGCATCGAGGGTTCCAAGGCATTCCAGGTCTCTGACAAGAAGTCCATTTCATCTTGGAATGAACAGGGTATCTCGTTTAGATCATGTGGTGTGTAGCTTGAGATATTCCTTTGTTCATGGTGCCAGGTGGCAACATTCAAGTCAAACGCCCAAGCGTCTATCAACGGAATGACGATCGACACAGGTTGTCGGTTCGGCCAAATCGAGTCTAGGGCATCTTTTAGGTTTGAGCCGTGCAGCTTTATTGCAGAAAGGAATCTGGCAGCGTTGGAATCAATCTTTAGCCAAGCATCCAGTGCAGGCCAAACGATATTGTGTGTATTCTCACCACCCTTATTTTCAAGGTTGTTCTCAAGTTTGTGAACCGCTCCATTTGCGTCAACGCAGATGTTTAGCAGGCTGCTGAAGAAGTCGGTTAGGAAGGACGCTGTTCCTGCCGTCACGGTTTGAAGGCGGATCTTCGCGGCAGCTTACCCTGGGTCTGGGCTGCCCTTTTCGTCAGGCGGCCAATAGTTTCGGTAG